>ERZ650305.81-NODE-81-length-30465-cov-12.480368_pt1 | contig 30465 bp, 32 predicted proteins | sample MGYA00376241_ERZ650305 | MGnify/ENA primary metagenome ERZ650305 (study PRJEB26733, sample SAMN07839276) | wastewater metagenome | biome: urban; feature: artificial channel; material: waste water | place: USA: North Carolina | collected 2016-02-25 ... | reverse complement strand
ATGCCGCCGCCAACCTTGCCTTGCTGACCGAGGCCGAGTTGCTGTTTTCTGCCGACGCGGTGGATGCCGCCGTCAGCCAGCTTGCCGTGCAACTGACCACTGACCTTGGCGACAGCTATCCCTTGGTGTTGGCGGTGATGGGCGGGGCGGTGGTGTTTACCGGCCAGCTTTTGCCGCGTCTGACGTTTCCCTTGGACTTTGACTACATTCACGTCTCGCGCTACGGCGAGGCGACGACGGGCGGCGAATTGGTCTGGCGACACGCCCCGAAAGAGGCGGTGCAAGGGCGGGTGGTGTTGGTGCTCGACGATATTTTAGATGAGGGGCACACGCTGCACGCCATCCACGAACGGGTGATGGCCTTGGGGGCAAAAGCCTGTTACAGCGCGGTGCTGGCCAACAAGCTGCTTGACCACGCCAAACCCCTCACTGCCGATTATGTCGGCTTGGATGTGCCGAACCGCTATGTGTTTGGCTACGGCATGGATGTGCGCGGGGCATGGCGGAATTTACCGGCGATTTATGCCCTCAACGCCTGATTTTTTCTATTTCACTACAAGAGAATTGCCATGATTGCCATTATCGGCGGCAGCGGGCTGGCGCAGCTACCCGCCCTGACCATTACCCATCGCCAAGTCGTCCGCACCCCCTATGGTGAGCCTTCTTGCGCCCTGACGTTTGGGCAGCTTGATGGGCACAGCATTGTATTTTTGGCGCGGCACGGCTACGGCCATGTGTATGCTCCGCATGAAATTAACTACTGCGCCAATTTGTGGGCGTTAAAGTCGCTGCATGTGCAGCAAATTATCGCTTTGGCTTCGGTGGGCGGGATGCGGGACGAATGGTTGCCCGGCAGCTTGGTCTTACCCGACCAGCTGATTGACTACACTTGGGGGCGCAAACACACCTTCTTTGAAGGCCCCGAAGAGCCGGTCGAGCATATTGACTTTACCTTGCCGTACTGTGCCAAAGTGCGTGACCGCTTGCTGACCGCTGCCCAGCAAACAGGGCAAGTGCTACACAACGGCGGCACCTATGCCGTAACCCAAGGTCCGCGCCTGGAAACCGCTGCTGAAATCGCCCGACTCAAGCGCGATGGTGCCGATATTGTCGGCATGACCGGAATGCCCGAAGCCGCGTTGGCGCGTGAGCTGGGGGTGTCGTATGCCTGCCTTGCCGTGGTGGTGAACTACGCCGCCGGCTGTGGCGACAGCCAAAAGCATGTCAGCCTCTCCGCCGCCAATGATGTGATGGCCGACAGCATGGGGCGGATTGAGACCTTGCTGAAGGCCGCGTTGGCGGTCGGCTGTTAAGAACGTGTTCACAGCCTGCGAAACTCGGGTGAGCCTGCGTTGAAATGAACCAAAAAAGGCGCATTCACCTCATGCCCTCCGTGCGTCATTCCCGCGAAAGCGGGAATCTAGGAGGCACCGACCGGCGCACTATTCGCCTTTTGGTGGACAGCGACCAAAGCTGGATTCCCGCCTGCGCGGGAATGACGGCGTGGGGAGGCTGATGGTGCCATTGCCCGACCTGTAGAGATGTTGAGCACGCTCTAACCCCCTGTTTAATACAAACCACGCACCTCCCTTCCCCCTCACCCCCTCCACAAGGAACATCCCATGCACCAAGACTTTGCCATTAAAAACGAATACATCGCCCTGAATGATTTGCTCAAGGTCTGCGGGGTGGTGGACAGCGGCGGGGCGGGCAAGATGCTGGTTGCCGCCGGTGAAATCAGCGTCGATGGCGCGGTGGAGCTACGCAAAACCTGCAAAATTCGCCCAGGCCAAACCGTGACCGGCGCGGGCTTTTCGATTGGTGTGGTGGCCGAGTCTGCCGATGCCTGAGCCGCTTGCCCCGCTGTCCGCCGTAGAGGCGGACGCTTTCGACCCCGAACCCCTCCCCCCTGAATCTCCGGCTGATGGCGAATGCTGCGACAGCGGCTGCGAGGTGTGCGTTCACGACCACCATGCTGCGGCACTGGCTGCCTATCGGCTGGCATGGGCAGCGTGGCGGGCGCGGCAGGGCTAGGGATTCGCCCCTGCCGGTGTTTGGTGCCTAGCTCTCAGAGCCTATTTACGGTCTGCGAGACTCGGGTGATCCTGCGTTGAAATTCGCAAAAAACATGCGCATTGACCGCATGTCAACTGCGCTTTTTTGGTTCATTTCGCCTTGGCTGCCCCGTTGTTCGCTAGATCGCAAACAGGCTCTTAGTCCGCTTCTACCACGGGATAACACGCCGGCCCCCAGTCGACTTCGGGGTGGTCGAGCATCAGCGCAATGATGACCGGCACCAGTTTGCCCAGTAGCTGCCCACAACCCCGCAGTTGTTTGCGATTGACCTTGCCATTCCACGTCGCCCCGCCATGAATCAGTTGGTTGCGCAGGGTGTAAAGCCGGTTAAACACCGCGCCCAGCAGCACGGGGGTGCGCCCGCTGGCCAAGGCGTGCTGAGCCATTTTTTTGCCCTTGGCGAAACGGGTCTGCCATTCTGTCTCGTCGAGCTTGCCGGCCTGAAAGTCCCAAAAACTTTGGAACACAAAGGGCGTGTCGAGCAACACCCGAATGCCACCAGAAAATTCCTGCCATACCAGATTATCAATGTGCTTACTGGTGTCGAGTACACACAGCCTTTCGAGAAAGTTCATAAACGTCCCCTGCTCTGACAGTCCGCAGCGTTCGTCAATTTCGCAAGCATAGGCGGCGTTAAAGGCTATCCACAAAAAGATAAAACGCCCGTCGTCGTCATCGGCCATCTTTGAACGTTTAAGCCAGCTCAACGCCCGATGGACGCGCAAATTGAGATTGGGTGGATAGTGGTCCCGCAGGGCGCGGTGGCGTTGTTTCAGTTCGTCGTGGGTCATGGTGTGCCTTGGAATAGGAAGGGTTTGACGTTATGAGTAAGGCGTTCTAATTCGGAGTGGTTGTGTTTCAGCATGGCGTGATCCCACAAACCTGCCTCCCCATCAGCACAGGCATTGCCCAGTTCTTCTCCGATGCTTTCCAAGGAGACACGGCACGCCTTACGGAGTGGCTCGGGCTCATCCTGTGTGCCCAGCAGGTATACACGGTCACGCACTTTTGCAGAGAGGCTGTCTAGGCTGTCTTTAAAACGTGCCAATCGCGCTTCCACCTGCTCATCAAAGTCGATCAGCAAAACCAAGTGACGTTGCGGAAATTCATCCAACATGGCGTGGTAGTCATCAAGCAAATTATCAAGAACCTTAACCCAGCCACCAGCAGGGGGTAGCACCTGAATCGCACGTAAATTTAGGGCGGGGTTTTGCAGAAAGCCATTGGCCAGTTGCCGATTGGCATCATCTTCGGGCACAACCAAAACATGTGGCTTATACCGGTTCATGGCTCCAGCTCTCCACAAATGAGTGCCTGAATCAAGTCAGAACGAGGTGAAAGGTCGGCCAATGGACGAAGAATGGTGGGGGCGAGGTGGTTATCTCGACCCAGAACCCAAGTGTTGTCGTTCGAGAAACGGCGCACAGTCTCTTCGTTGTGTGAGGTCATCAGAATCTGTCCACTTTGGTGGAACGCACGGCGCAAGGCCATCACAAAATGACTCACTTCGTTGAGCGAAAGATAGTTATCCGGCTCATCCCAAAACACCAGCAACGCGCCGTAGCTTTGATTGGCCGCGATGACCACACCGCAGACGAAGAAACACTTTTCGCCGTCGGATAACATGTCGAAATCGAGTTCGTGTTGCGCATTACCGACCCTAAAGCGAACCAGCAAGGTTTTGACATCTTTACCCGTGCGCTCAAACCGAAAGTCCGATAAATCGGGCATAACCTCTCGCAGGTACTGACTCAACGGGGCATAAGCCGCTGGGTAGTGTGCCAACAAACCCGACAGCCAGTCCGCTAGGTTGCTCGCACTTTCGTTGGGTTCCAGTGATTCACTTTGCGCCTCGCCACGCATCAAGCGCGGCAGCGGAGCCAGCAGCACCATGCGAGCCAACCATTCGCGAAAACAGCTTAAGGCATCGGTGGTGGAGGGGTCCTGAATCACGGGCAGGGCGACCAAATGCCAGTCCATATTGAAGTGGGCTTCGGCTTGGTTGGGGTTTTGTTTTTGCAAGGTGATTTGAGCCAGCTTGCGTGAATACAAAGCCTCGCCATCCAGCAGCAGTTGCTCTTCCAGTACCCGCAATTCCCTAAATCGCTCGGGCAATTCCAGCACCAAGGCGTAGTTGAAGACTTGCCCGTTCAGAAGCACTTGCAGCTCTAGGCGCATGGGGGTTTCGGTTCTTCCTAGCGACATGTCCCTAGGCTCAACCAGTGTGCCGACGCGGTTGCTGCCGCGACCGATGGCTTGAAATATCCTGAGTGCTTGTGCCAGCGTGGATTTGCCCGTGCCATTTTTGCCGATCAGCAGCCCCGACGAAACATCGCCCAGTTTGAATTCGAAATTCTCTAGGCAGCGATAGTTATGGACGTACAGACGTTGGAGCATGATGTGCTTTCCGTTGATGATGTTATCAGTGCGTCACGCGCCAGCACTTAGTGGCAACCACCGTACTGCCATCAGACTGCTCTGTTGTGCGTGGCTGGGCGCGTGTTGAATCCGCCTATGATTCAAATCAAAGCGCACGATGTCCATCGTTTTTTCTTTACCCAGTGTGCGGAAAGCCCCGTCCTTTAGGGCGGGGATGAATAGCACGGATTGCGTAGCAATCCTGTTTTTGACCGGTAATGCCCCCTCACAGCACCACCACCTCATCGCTGAAATTGTCCGCGCTCCGCGTGCCTGCGCACAGCACCGAATAAATCAGGCATTCCTGCGTTGCCTTCTGCGCTTTCAGCGTTTCGGCAAACGCGGGCGACACGCTGCAATCGCCGTCGGAAATCATCAGCACATCGGCTTTTAGATAGTTGGGTTGCTGGCCGATGATTTCCATGGCGCGTCGCAAGGGTGATTCAAAGTCGGTGCCGCCGTTAAAGCCCTGCTGCAGAAACTGCAAGAGACCCACCGCGTTGTTTTCGCGGTCGCTTGCAAACGCGCGAATCTCGCCGACACTGCCAAACAGCAGCACATGCAGCGAACGATTTTCCTGCTTCAAGATATTGGAAATAGCCAATAACAAAGCCTTGGCCTTGAGCATCGGTGCCCCCTGCATACTGCCAGAGGTGTCTAGGCAGGCAACGACGGGGCCGGTGCGTTTTTGGCGGGTTTCGGTCGTTTCGCCATCGGCCAAGGTCACGCCGCGCAGCTCGTAGGTCAGCAAGTTGTTTTCCAGCAGCTTGGCGTAAAACAGCGTTTCCAGCGTGTCGTCTTCGAGGTTGAGCAACTCGCTGGGCAGCATACGCATCACGTCATTGCTGCGGTGGGTGCCGTGTACTTCGCTGCGGCTGGCCTGCGGGATTCGGCTTCGTTTCTTGAGCGCTTCAGAAATGTAGTCGCGCCCCATTTTGCGGGCCAGTTCCTTGATGTGCGCGTTGTTTTGCAGGGCGGCGGCAAGGGCGGCGAAATCTTCGGGGCAGGATTGGAGGTCGGCATACGAAAAAGAGGCGTTGGGGCAGGCGGCCAAAAACCCCTTCACTTCTTCATATTTCTGCGTGATTGCGTCCAGTGTTTGGCGGAACGCGCCGAGCCGCTGGCGAACCGCATCGGGAATCGTCTCATCGGCGATTTCTGCTTCGTATTCTTTGGTCGCCGCCAGTTCTTGCTGTATCTGTTTGGCGATGTTGGCATTCAGCGGCTGCTGGCAAAAATGTCGGTTAATCGCCTCCCAATCCGGTTCTTCTGTGGGCTCTTCGTCCTCGTCCTCGTCCCCATCCCCTTCATTTTCATCGTTGTCGTTTTGCCAATCCCACAAACGCCATTTGGTCGCGCCCAGTTTTGCGCGTGCCGCCTTTTTTAGCGGCGCGATGGTTGCGTGGAAGGTCAAGTCGGACACGATGGTGCGCAAAGCGTCGAACACCGAATCATCGCTGTCTCCGCGACCCGCATACTCGACGCATTTTGTCGAAAACGCGTGGCAGTTTTTGATAACCAGACCATAAAACGACCGCTCCCCGACATGGGCACGGGCACCCCGCGCCACCACCGGTTTGCCCACTGGGCCGTTGCGGTCACAAGAGACGTAGATTTTCCGCCCGAGCGCACTTTTGGTGGTGAAATCCGCTGCCTTGGAGAGGCGAACCACGCTATCGGCGAGCCCATCGACCTCGATATTGGAGATATAGCCTTCGCCGACGTGGATGCCGGAATGCTCGAATGCCAGCAGCAGCTCGCAATACACCACGCTGCCAGGGATGGGGCGGACTTTGTCGCGGAAGGTGCTATCGACGAAGTATTTGATTGTTTTTAGGCCGAACTGAAGGGCGGGAAGGAAGCGGGAGGCGAAGGCGAACATGGTGGGGCGACCTATAGCCAGATATTGGCGTGGATTTGTTGCACCAGCAAATCGGTCGTATTGGCCTTCTTATCGGGCGAGGCCTTTGGGCTTGAGGCGTGCCTTGCCGCAGAGCCCATGCTGCGCAAGGCGGGCTGGTCGTTTTGGCTGTCCCAAATCCAAACCGTATCGAAATCCCAGCCTAGGGTGTTTTCGAAATAGCGTTGCTTAAACAAGGCAGCATCAATCAGCTTCACGCCAGTGACCCCCCCATTTATTTTATTCACATCAATCGAGACATTGTTCTCTACGCATTGGGCTAGGTTAGGCTGGGGGGTAATGGAGCAGTTATGTATCGTGTAGCGGCCGCTCTCTAGCCGACCGAGGGCGCAGTGTCTAATGGTGCAGCCCTTAGGCTCAGGGGTAACGGCTACGAAGTGATCATCAACTAATAAGCTCCCTGCAAAATAGCATCGCTCTATCAGGCTATTCGTCATTTGGTTAACCATCCCATCGATCCATGGATCTTTGAAAATACAGTTGACGATACGCGCCTCTTTTACGTGGTCGGCAAGCCTAATGCCATGCAGTTCAAGGTTGGTAATATGCGAATCCGCTTCAACAGAGGCAAACAGGGGAAATCTCCCCGCGTTCTTCCCGCGAATAACATGCCCATCGCCATGGTAGTGACCTTTGAGCGTGATACGCAGCCAAGTGTTCAGTTTCGAGCAATCCAAGTCTGCTGTTTGCCGAAAGAAATAGCCCTGCTGCCCGATTTCGGGACGGTCGAGGTCTACCAGCTGTGCGAGCGTTTCGATCAGAATGGGATCGTGCGCCGTGCCGCTACCTTTAAAATCTTTAAACTTGTTGTTCGACCTGGCTGACGGATTGGCCGAAGTCGCCAAAGTGGCTGGTTTTGCCGATGCTGGATGCGCAGGATTGTGGGTTTTTGGCACTGGATAACTGAACCCTTTCAGCACACTCAAAATCAGGTTGTGCAGCTTGGGCGCGTTATTGGCGTGGTTCCACAGGCAATCCTTCAGCAGAAACACATCAGACAGGTCCACTTCCTTGCGGCCATTGGTGGCGGCAGAGACACGCATCAGCTGCAGCACCTTCTTTAGCCGCCGGTCGGACAGGTATTCGCGCCGGTCTTCTTTAAAGCTTTCTTGGTGCTGCGCCCACAGACACTGCATGGCTTCGACGATGGTGGGGGGCACGGTGACGGCGTGGGCGGCATCGTGGATGGCGGCCAAATCTGCTGCGTCAAGCACGCCGCGCACCGTCGGCAGGGGGCGGGGGGTCTCGAACAGTTTTTCGCGGTTTTCGGGGCGGACGTAATCGACAAAGCAGCGCACAAGGAAGCGGTCGTAGAGCGCGGCGAGCTCGTCTTGGTCGTTGGGCAGCTCGTTCGAGGCGGCGATAAGGCCTTGCAGGGGCACGTCTTCGGCTTGGCTGCCGTTGTGGTATTTGCGTTCGTTGAGAATGGTCAGCAGGGCATTGAGAATCGACGAGCTGGCTTTGAAAATTTCGTCGAGAAAGGCAAAGCGAACCATCGGCAAATAGCCCACGGTATTGCGCCGGAAGCGGTTGGCCTTCAGCTCGGTAATCGACAAGGGGCCAAAGATTTCTTCGGGGGTCGAGAACTTGGTCAGCAGATATTCAAAATAGCCGCCCTCTTGTTCGCCACCCAGCGCAAAGGCTTTGGTCAGACGGCGTGCCACCAGGCTTTTACCGGTGCCCGGCGGGCCAATCAGCACCAAGTTTTCGCCAGCCAGCAGTGTCAGCAAAGCGGTTTTTAGAATGTGCTCCCGCTCCACCAGCCCGTGGTTTAGCTGGCTGAGTACGGACTCGATTTTCTGCTGCATGGGGTGCTGTTTCATCGCTAAGTCTCTGATTAAGTAAGCTGTAGAAGCGGGGGGGGTGAGATTGCCCGCTGCTGGTGGCAGACGGGGTCTGGCTTTATTCGCCTCTCGTGGCGGAGAATATACAGCCAAACCCTATGCTGTGGCATATGCCAATAGCGTCAGCATCGGGCTGAAGCTGCGCCCCGTCTCGCTGTGGGCTGCCCCGTCGTTTGTTCGACTTTAAACAGGTTCTTAGCGTGTGGCTTAAAGCGGCACAGCTTCTAACTGGGCAACCTCCTGCCGCGTGAGTGGATGCCGTGCCAAGGCCTTGGCCTGCTGCAAGGCCTGTTGCGCCACCAATGGCACTTGTTCTGCACGGTGTAATCTGACCGCTGCGCAATAGATGGCCGCGCGAAAATCAGCCGGCCACTGGCCAAAATCAGGATGGGTGTGGAGTTGCAGCAGCAGGGTGTGGGCGCGGGGGCGGGTGTGCAAAAACGTCGGTAGCTGACTAAAAGTGTTCAGGGCAATCAATTGCACCTCCGCTTCGGCAGGGAGGTCGCGGGCTGGGGGGGCGTGCGTCGCTTCGGTGTGTACGTCTTTTAGGGCGAGGTCGAGTGCCGCGATGGCACGGTGTGCGAGGGTGAGTTTGGTCAGCGGATTCCACCGTTGACTGGCTTGCATAGCTTCGCTGGCCGCGTGATAGGCGTTGAGCACGGGGCGTTCTTCTGCGCTGACTTGGCGGGTTCGCAGCCACGGGGGCAGGGCCTCTAGCTGGGTCGCATCACCCCCCAGCCGTGTGGCTTGAAAGGTTTCGCGAACCTGTGCAATCGGGGTGTCGCTGGCGTGGGCGGCCGGCAATACCAGCAGGCCGGTCAACGCAAAGCCGTAGAGCCTGCGGGCTAAGGTCGTGCGGGCAAAGCTAAAACGGGGTGTCGCTTTCATGGCGTGGAATGGGGGGAAGTCGTCAATCCCTGCAGCCTGCCGATTCCCCGATTCAACAGCTATCGCCGTGCGACCAAGCCCGTGTTTTCTTGCGCCAGCAGTTCGGGGCAGCAGCCAAAGGGGATGGCCTGCTTCGCGCCCTTCTTTTGCCTGTTGGCGATGTGCGGCAGGGGCTTGGTCACATGGCTCTGGGCGGGGTGCACTAAGCTGGCTAGGGTGTGGGGGCTCGGTGCTTTTGCCGAAGACCAGACCGTGTTCACAGAAAATAAGGCGTGTGTGATGCGTATCCCCCTGCTGATGGCATGTGCCGTGTGGACGGTGCTGCTCCCTGCCTGCAATACCCTAGAAAGCGCACAGCGCGACCGCTGCAACCAACGCCCTAGCCGTATGGACCGTGACCAGTGCGTGGAGCAGACACAGCAAGACTACGAAGCCTATCGTGCGCACCAAAAGAAACAGCGCGAGGCACAGGGGATGCGTGACTGGAAATGAAGCCCTTGCGCCGCCTTTTTGTGCTGTTCCATTCCAGAGTCCGTTAACCATGTCCCGTCCCTTTTTTATCTCCCCGCGTGAACTAATCGGCTGGATTGTGCTGCTCGACACGTTTATCGCCCTCATGCTCTGGTGGGGGCTGGCGGAATCGTTCTGGATAGCGATGGTGTATAGCCATGCAATCGGTAGCAGCATCCTCCTGCTGCAAGAAATCGTGCGCCGTCAGCTGTGGCCGGATGCGTCTTGCTTTCCGCCGGTGCGTTCTTTTTGGTGGATGATGGCCGTACTGGTGCCCATCGGCACCTTGCTCGGGGGCAGCTTGGCCGCATGGTTAACGGGTCAGCTTCCCGTGTTGGGCGGGCTAGATTTTTCTAGCAGCGCACTTAGCATGGGAGGCATTGCACTGGCGGCAAGTGCCGTTTCTTCGGTGTGGTTTTGGCAGCGGGCGAGGCTGGCGGATGCCAAATGGACGCTTGCCGCCAGCCAACGCGCCCAAACGCTGGCCGAGCTGCGGCTGTTACAAGCCCAGATTGAGCCTCATTTTTTGTTTAATACGCTTTCCCACCTTGATGCCCTGCTGGGCACGGGCGAGTCGGACAAAGCCCAAGCCTTGCTCGACCATCTGACGCGCTATCTGCGCAGTACGCTTTACGTCACCCAGCGCGAGCACGCCAGTCTGGCGGATGAAATCGCCTTGCTGGAACCCTATTTGGAGATTCTCAAGGTGCGTTTTGGGGCGCGATTGCAGTGGACGATTGCGGTCAGCCCCGAGGCCGCAGCCTGTGCGCTGCCCCCAATGCTGTTGCAGCCGCTGGTAGAAAATGCGGTGCGCCACGGGCTAGAGCCCTGCGTGGCAGGCGGACGATTGGTGATTACAGCCCAGTGCGAAGGGGGATGCTTGCGGCTCTCGGTGCAGGATGACGGGGTGGGACTGACCTTGCCGCTGAAGGCCACGGGGACGGGACTCGCCAATATTCGCGCCAGATTGCACACCCTATTTGGAGCCGAAGGGACGCTGCTACTGTCCCCTCGCCATCCTTGCGGCACACACGCCGTGCTGACTTTGCCTGCTGAATTGCCATGAATCCTGCCGCCTTATCTTCCCCTGCCCGCTACCTGATTGTGGATGACGAACCCCGCTTAGCTGAGCGTTTGGCGCAGCGGCTGGCGGTGGCATGGCCAGAGGCGGCCTGTCTCGGCTTATGGCACGATGGGCTCTCCGCCAGCCAAGCCATCGACCAGCTCACCCCCGATGTGGTGTTTTTGGATATTCGAATGCCAGGGCTGGATGGGCTGTTGTTGGCGCAGTCCCAGCTAGATAAAGTGCAGCCCCCGCGCATTGTGTTTGTCACCGCTTACCAAGAGCACGCGCTGGAGGCTTTTGGCTTAGCGGCGGTCGATTACCTGTGCAAGCCGGTAGACCCCTTGCGCCTTGCTGCCACGGTCAAACGGCTAAAAGCCTTGTTGGGTGAGCCTGCTTTACGGGGCGTGGATGCCATGCCCACACCGCCTATTAACCCGCCGCTGCATTACCTTCGGGCGGGCAGCGGGGATACGGTGACGCTCATCCCAACCGAGGACATCGTGTATTTAGAAGCCGCTGATAAATATGTGCGGGTGCTGACCGCTACTGGGGAGCACTGGGTGCGTGCCTCGCTTAAAACGCTCCATGCCCAGCTGGATGCCACGCATTTTTGCCTGATTCACCGCAGTGTTTTGGTCAACCTCCGCCAAGTGCGTGCCGCCCACCGCGATGAGCGCGGCAAGTGGCAGCTTTCCCTGATTGCGCGTGCCGAGCTGTTGCCGGTGTCGGCGCAGTATGTGCACTTGTTCAAGCAGATGTAGCGGCCTCTCCCTCCCCCATCTCCCGCGCCCACACCGCGGCCACCCTCGGCAGCAGGGCGAACGCCTCCCACGTTTGGTCGCGCCACCGCGCCACCGGCACCACGCCGATTACCGCATTGCACAGCCACACTTCGTCGGCGGTGACTAAGTCGGCGGCGGTGAGGGCGGCTTCCTCTGCCGTCAGCCCAAGCTGGGGGGCGGTGTCCAGCAGCCATGCCCGCACCGCCCCCGCTACGCCGCATTGGTCTAGGCGAGGGGTGCGCAGCCGTGTGCCGTGCCGAACAAAAACATTGCTCATCGTCCCCTCTATCAACTGCCCTGCTGCGGTGTAAAGCAAGCCTTCCGCCACTTTGGGGTCGTGCCATTCGGCGCGTGCCAGCACGTTTTCTAGCCGGTTCAGGTGCTTGACACCGGCCAAACGCGGTTGCGCCGAGAGCTGCAGCGTGCAATCCCGTACCGTTACGCCGTGAGGAGAAGTCCACAAAGGCGAAGTGACGCGGGGGGCGGCTTGCACCACACGGGTGGCATGGGTTTGGGGCAAGGTCGGCGGCGCATAGCCACGGGGGGCGAGTCCACGGGTCAGGGTGATTTTGCCGATGGCCTGAGGGAGGTCGGCACTGACACGGTGCAGCTCGGCAAGGAGGGTGGCCGCATCAGGGCAGGGCAGGGCGAGTGCCGCACAGTCGGCTTGGAGCCGCGCCCAGTGCCAGTCCCATAAACAGGGCGTGCCATCGCGTAAACGCAGGGTGCGGAATAAGCCATCGCCGTAGGCCAGCCCACGGTCGGCGGGGTCGAGGGTCGCGGTGGGGCTGCCATTCAGCAGCACACGAGGGGGGGAGAGGGCGGTCATGGCGTGTCGATGCCCAGTGCGCGTAACAAACCACGGGCTTTGTGCCGCGTTTCTTGCAGCTCGCGGCTGGGGTCAGAGTCCGCCACAATGCCCGCGCCAGCCCGAAAGCGCAGGCTGTCGCCTTCTAGCATAAAGGTGCGAATCAGGATGTTACTGTCTAGCGTGCCGTCGTGGTTGAGATAGCCGACGCTGCCGGTATAGGCGCGGCGCGGCGCGGTTTCGAGTTCGCGGATAATTTGCAAGGTGCGGACTTTGGGGCAGCCGGTAATCGTGCCGCCTGGAAACAAGGCACGGAAAACCTGTGCAGGACTGACCTTGCGCCGCTTGATACAGCGCACATTCGATTCGATATGGTGAACATAGGTGTAGCTGGCCACCGTCATCAGCTCGTTGACTTCCACCGTGCCGGATTCGGCGATGCGCCCCAAGTCATTGCGTTCAAGGTCAATCAGCATGATGTGCTCGGCGCGTTCTTTGGCACTGGCTATCAGCCGCTGACGAAGGGCGGCATCTTCGGCGGGGTCGGGCGAACGGGGGTGGGTGCCCGCGATGGGACGGGTATCGGCCCAACCGGCTTCGACCCGCACCAGCCGCTCTGGCGAAGAGCTGACGATGCTGGCCGCGCCCAACTGCACCAAGGCCGAGAAGGGCGCGGGGTTGGCGTGGTGGAGGGCGGCAAAAACATCGGCAGGAGCGGGCGGGGTGCGGAGGGTGACGTGCCATTGGCGCGACAAATTCACCTGAAACACATCGCCTTCGTAGATATAGCGTTTGATGCGCTCGGCGGCGGCGGTGAAGTCGTTCGGCGGGTCTTCGCGCAGCGTAGCAACCGCCAAGGGCTGGGGCTGCCACGCCAGCGGCGCGGCCAAATAGCCTTGCAGCGCGGCCAGTTGCGCGGGCTGCTCGGCAACGAGGGTGGCAGTTTGGGTGGCACGGTTGACCAAAATGGCGGCAGGTATCCGCATCAGTGCCGCCAAGGGGAACGCATCCGGCAAGGCCTTTGGCACGCTAGGCTCGCACGGCATCAGGGCTTCGTAGCCCAGATAAAAAAACCAGCCACCGGTAAACGGCAAGACGCGCTCGGTGTGGCCATCCCCCACCGGCAAAGCAGCGAAGTCCACCATAAAGTCCGCCTCATCGGCAGCGTCATAGCAGCGCGTATGGCTGGGCAGTGCCAGCAAAATATCCCAGCCGGTGTCGCGTCCGCCGGTCTTGAGTAGGGCGGGAAAGGCATGGGGAAAGGTGGCGGCCAAGGCCAACAGGTCGGGAATGGCCGCGAGGGGCTGTGTGTGCATGGTGGAAAACCTGCAAAGAAAGCGGGGGGCTGCGGAGCGGCAAAGCGAAGTCTCGCCTCGGCCTCTTTCTGCAAAGCAAAACCGGATAACAGGGGTGAACCTGTTATCCGGTTAGGAAACACATCAAACGGGGATTAAACGCGCTTGAAAATCAAGGTGCCATTGGTGCCGCCAAAGCCAAACGAGTTGGACAGTGCGGTACGGATGGTTGCGTCACGCGCCACGTTCGGCACGTAGTCGAGGTCGCAGCCTTCGCCTGGGGTGTCGAGGTTAATGGTCGGTGGCAAGATTTGGTGGTGAATCGCGAGCACCGAGAACAGGGCTTCGATACCGCCTGCTGCCCCCAACAAGTGACCCGTCATGGACTTGGTGGAGCTGACCGCGAGCTTATACGCGTGGTCGCCAAAGGTGCGCTTGGTGGCGACGGTTTCGGCCAAGTCACCCAGCGGGGTGGAGGTGCCGTGGGCGTTGAGGTAGTCCACTTCGTCGGGGTTCATGCCGGCGTTTTTAAGGGCGTTTTTCATGCAGCGCATCGCGCCATCGCCGTCTTCACACGGGGCGGTCATGTGGTGGGCATCGGAGCTCATGCCGTAGCCTGCCAGCTCGGCGTAGATGGTCGCGCCGCGTTTTTTGGCGTGCTCGTATTCTTCCAGCACCAATACGCCCGCACCTTCGCCCATCACAAAGCCATCGCGGTCTTTGTCCCATGGGCGGCTAGAGCCAGCGGGGTCGTCATTGCGGGTAGACAGGGCGCGTGCCGAGGCAAAGCCGCCAATCGCCAACGGGCAAATCGTGGCTTCTGTGCCACCCGCAACCATTACGTCTGCGTCGCCGTATTCGATCAGTCGTGCGGCATCGCCAATGGAGTGGGTGGCGGTGGTGCAGGCCGACACAATGGCGTAGCTCGGGCCTTTGTAGCCAAACAAAATCGACAAGTTGCCGGAGACCATGTTGCTAATCGAGCCAGGGATAAAGAAGGGCGAGATTTTGCGCGGGCCACCGGCCAGATAGGCGTTGTGGGTTTCTTCAATCAGCGGCAGACCGCCAATGCCGGAGCCAATAATCACACCAATGCGTTCAGGGTCGATGCCGACGTTTTCTAGCCCTGCATCGCGCACGGCCTGAATGCCGGCGGCCATCCCAAAGTGGATAAACGTATCCATCCGCCGTGCGTCTTTGGCGGGGATATAGCTGGCAATATCAAAGTCGCGCACCTCACCGGCGATTTGGCAGGTGATGGCGCTGGGGTCAAAGTGGGTGATACGTGAAATGCCTGAGCGACCCGCAACAATGTTTGCCCAACCGGTGGCGACATCGTTACCGACGGGGCTAATAAGACCGAGACCGGTCACGACGACTCTACGTCTTGCCAAGATACAACTCCTTGAGTGGGCTGGTTTATTGCAAAATCAACCAGTTAAAGGGGATTCCGAAGCCGAATGGCTTTGCAATAAAACAAAACCTCTGACCAAGCGGTCATCATCTGGCGTGTGCCCAACGAGATAGCCTGACAGAGGTTGTTTCATCATCGCTGCCGGTGGGGCGGGAAGCCCGCACCGGCATTCAGAACCTGTTTACGTTCGCTAGAACGTAAACAGGTTCTAAGACCGTGAACACGGTCTTAGATGAAATTACTTGTTTGCAAGCACGTAGTCGATAGCTTGCTGAACGGTGGTGATTTTTTCTGCAGCATCGTCAGGGATGTCGCATTCGAATGCTTCTTCCAGTGCCATCACCAGCTCAACGGTATCCAGAGAATCCGCGCCCAAATCGTCGATAAACGAAGATTCGTTCTTTACTTCAGCTTCGTTCACGCCCAGTTGTTCAGCGACGATTTTTTTAACGCGTTGTTCGATATTTTCCATGAACTTAATCCCTTGCCTTTCGTGTATGGGGGTAAGAAAAAACCCCGTTATTCTACCAAAAAAAAATCCTACCCAACCATTTTGCCCGCTAAATGCCACTTTTGACAGAGGCGAAGGGGCAATTGCTGCCACAGCGTGTGGTTAGGGCATCAACATCCCGCCGTTCACATGCAGGGTTTGCCCTGTGATGTAGGCGGCGTGGTCAGAGGCCAAAAAGGCCACAGCATCGGCGATGTCTTGTGCTTCACCCAGCCGTCCCAGTGCGATTTGCCCCACCAAGGCAGCGCGTTGGGCTTCGGGCAGGGCGCGGGTCATGTCGGTGTCGATAAACCCTGGGGCGACGCAATTAACGGTAATGCCACGGCTACCGACTTCACGCGCTAACGATTTGGAGAAGCCCATCATGGCGGCTTTGGCGGCGGCGTAGTTGGTCTGACCAGCGTTACCCATCGTACCCACAATCGAGGCGATGCTGACAATCCGCCCACGCCGTGCCTTCATCATGCCACGCAACACGGCTTTGGAAAGCTGATACACCGGACGCAGGTTGGTGTTCATGATGGCATCCCAGTCGTCGTCTTTCATCCGCATCAGCAGTTGGTCGCGGGTAATGCCAGCATTGTTGACCAAGATTTCGACCGGCCCTGCGGTGCTTTCGACGGCAGCCATCAGGGTTTCAACGGCGGCATCTTGGTTGGTGTCAAACACCAGCCCTGTGCCGCCAAAGGGGGCGAGCCGTGCCGCAATGGCCGCCGCACCGCTTTCGCTGGTGGCCGTTCCGATGACCCGTGCGCCAGCAGCGGCGAGGGTGTCTGCAATGGCTGCGCCAATCCCACGAGAAGCCCCCGTGACCAGTGCAACACGTCCAGTAAGAGACATGGTTTTTCCTCTTTGAAAATCAAGCGGTGGCGATGTGCCGGTTAGCTGAGTGCAGCGAGGGTATCGAGCGTCGTTTCTAGGGCAGCATCGTTGGTCAGGGCAAAGCTGACGACGCTGGCTTCGATGCGTTTGTTCAGCCCCGCCAAGACTTTGCCCGGCCCGCATTCGGCTTGGTGCAGCACGCCTTGGGCGGCAAGCAGGCGGATGGTTTCGGTCCAGCGTACCGGTGAGTACAGTTGACGCACCAAGGCATCGCGAATGGCGGCGGGGTCGGTGTAGCTGGCGACATCGGCATTGTGAATCACCGGCACCAGCGGCACGTTGACGCTGATACCGACCAAGGCTTCGGCCAATTTGTCAGCGGCAGGGCGCATCAGGGCGCAGTGCGACGGCACCGAAACCGGCAGGGGCATGGCGCGTTTTGCACCGCGTGCTTTGCAGGCTGCAATGGCGCGGTCAACCGCTGCTTTGCTACCGGCAATCACCACTTGGCCTGGGGCGTTAAAATTGACGGCAGAAACCACGTCGCCTGCCGCTGCTTCGGCGCAGGCCAGCACGATTTCGGCATCGTCCAGCCCCAGCACGGCGGCCATTGCACCTTCGCCCGCAGGGACGGCACTTTGCATGGCCTCGGCGCGAAGGCGAACCAAGCGCACGGCATCATCAAAGTCCAGCGCGTCAGCGGCCACCAACGCACTGTATTCGCCCAAGCTGTGACCGGCAAAGTGGGTGGGGGTGGCACCGCCTGCGGCTAACCACGCACGGTAGGTTGCCACACCGGCAGCCAGCATCAGCGGCTGGGTGTTGATGGTTTGGTTGATGGCTTCGGCACTGTCGGCTTTGAGCATCGCCCAGAGGTCTTCACCGAGGGCTTCGCTGGCTTCATCGAAGGTTTCTTTGACGATGGGGGCGGCAAAGCCGTCCATCATGTTCAGGCTTTGTGAGCCTTGACCGGGGAACAAAAACGCAAAGGCCATGCTGTCTCTCCTATGTCGTGGCGCGGGGTATCCGCAAAAAACAATCGAATTAGAGCGCGTTCAAAGTCTGCGAGACTCGGGTGATCCTGCGTTCGCTAGACTTTGAATAGGTTCTTAGAACCTGTTTACGATCTCAATGGCACAGGGGTTGCCAAGGCGGAATTCGGAAAAAAAGCGCAGTTGACACGAGGTCAATGAGCATTTTTTTCCGAATTTCAACGCAGGGTCACCCGAGTATCGCAGAACGTAAACAGGCTCTTACATCTCTAGCAATACCGCACCCCACGCAAACCCCCCGCCGATGCCTTCAAGCATGACTTTGTGGCCGGCTTGGATGCGCCCATCGCGCACAGCAGCATCGAGTGCCAAGGGGATGGAGGCGGCGGAGGTGTTGCCTTGTTCTGGCAGGGTGACGACGACTTTTTCCATCGGCAAGTGCAGGTGCTTGGCGGTGGCTTCGATAATGCGCAGATTGGCTTGGTGAGGGACGAGCCAATCCAAGTCGGCTTTGTCCATGCCTTGTGCCGCCAAGGTGGTGCTGGCGCATTCGGCCAAGGCTTTGACGGCGAATTTAAACACTGCGCCGCCATCCATACGCAAGAACGGCTGTCCGACCAATTCGCCATGGGCGACGTGGGCGGGCACGTTGAGAATAGATTGGAAGCGACCATCGGCGTGCAAATCGACCGCCAAGATGCCTGGGGTGTCGGAGGCAGTGACCATCACTGCACCTGCCCCATCGCCAAACAGCACGCAGGTGCCACGGTCTGACCAATCTAAAATTCGCGAGAAAATTTCTGCACCGACCACTAGCACCGTCTTGGCCATGCCCGACCGAATATAGGCATTGGCGGTAGAGAGGGCATAGATAAAGCCCGCACACACGGCTTGCACGTCAAAGGCAGGGCGGCCTGGCAGCCCCAGTTTGTCCTGCAAAATACAGGCCGTGCTGGGGAAAATCATGTCGGGTGTGGTGGTGGCGACAATAATCAGGTCGATGCTTTCGCGGTCAATCCCTGCTGCTTCGATGGCCTTGAGCGCGGCATGATAGGCGAGGTCGCTGGTTTTTTGGTTGTCAGCAGCCACATGGCGGGCACGAATCCCTGTGCGGGACACAATCCACTCGTCGCTGGTTTCGATTTGGGTGGCCAGTTCAGCGTTGCTTAATCGACGTTCTGGGAGATAGCTCCCCGTGCCAACAATGCGGGCGTAGGTCATGGCTTAGGCCTCTGCAACAGGTGGGGGCGGCGTAAGCTGTTGCGCCACCTGTTCGGTGATGTGTTGAATGACGTTGGCGCGGACTTCTTCGCGGGCTTGTTCCAGTGCACAGCGGAAGCCAAGGCTATCGCTGCCGCCGTGGCTTTTCACCACAATGCCCCGTAGGCCCAGCAAACTTGCGCCATTGTAGCGGCGTGAATCGACGCGCCGCCGAAACCGTGCCAAGACCGGCAGGGCAAACAGGGCACAGAGGCGTGTCCACCATGTGCGGGTAAATTCTTCTTTTAGAAAAGCGGCGACCATATTGGCCAGCCCTTCAGAGGTTTTGAGGGCGATATTGCCGGTAAAACCATCGCACACCACCACATCCGTCGTGCCGTAATAAATATCGGTGCCTTCGACGTTGCCGTAAAAATTCAGCCCCGAGCGTTTAAACAACTCGCTGGCTTCTTTGACGTTGGCGTTGCCTTTGATGTCTTCGGAGCCGACGTTAAGCAAGCCCACCGAAGGGTTCGCTTTGCCGGTGAGTCCTTGCATGAGGGTCGCACCCATCAGGCCAAATTGCAGCAATTGGGCGGGGGTGGCATCGACGTTCGCCCCCAAATCCAGCACGCAGCTAGGGTTGGTTTGGGTGGGCATCAGCTTGGCAATGGCGGGGCGGTCAATACCAGGGATGGTTTTGAGTACAAAGCGTGCCGTGGCCATCAGAGCACCGGTATTGCCCGACGAAATGCACGCTTGCGCCCGACCTTCTTTGACGAGGTTAATCGCCACGCGCATCGAGGAATTTTTTTTGTTTTTAAGGGCAGATTGGGGGCTTTCGTCCATGCCGACCACTTCACTGGCTGCGACGAGTTCTAGCCTATCGTTGGGGGTCTGTTGATGTCGTTTAAGCTCCGCAGCCAGCAGGTCTGGGATGCCGACAAGAATGAGGCGGGAATCGGGGTGGCGGTCGAGAAAATCCAGCGCACCAGGGACGGTAGCACGGACACCCACATCGCCCCCCATTGCATCGACAGCAAGGGTGAAGGTCATGTGAAAACGGGAACGCCAGAAAAGTGAAGCCGTGCGGGGGAAGCCGCACGGCTAAAGCAGCACAGACGCGCTATCAGCGCAGCTTCTGTGCCTCCTTGAACGAGCCAAGGCAAGACCTCGTCTTGGTGGCAGGCTTATTCGCCCTTAGCCTTTGCAACCTTACGGCCACGGTAAAAACCGTTAGGGCTGATGTGGTGACGCAGATGGACTTCACCAGTGGAAGGCTCGATAGCCAGCGAAGGTGCGGTCAGGAAATCGTGGGCGCGGTGCATGCCACGCTTGGAAGGGGACTTTTTGTTTTGTTGAACAGCCATGTTGCACTCCTAAAAAGCAAAAATTAACTAGGCTGGCGTTTTAAGTTTGCCAGCACAGCAAATGGGTTAGGTTTGGTAGCGGCCAAGCCCGATAGGGGGTCAGATTCGCATACCTCATGTCGTGCCGCCAAAGGCAGGCTTAACAAGATTTCGTCTTCAATCAACGCCAATACGTCTAGCTCTGGGTCGGTCAGAATCGCGTCTAAAGAATCATCTTCAGCCACGGCCTGTTCCAGCCTTGTCTCGTTGGTAAATTGCACCATGCGACTATGGGCTTTCAGCGCAAGGGTCAGCGGTTGCAAGCAACGCTGGCACTGTAAACGCAGTGCGCCAGACACGTTAAGCTGCAAGATAGGCCGCTTGTACTTATCTAAGCTGCCCACCAATCGCCACTCAACGCCCCCCGTTGTGTCTGCCAGCTCGGCAGCAAGGCGGGGCATCTCGGCAAGCAGGCGCGTGCCAGAGAGGGTGCTGTGTGCCTGCGAGAATCCGAGGCTGTCGATCAAAATAGGGTTTGACATAAACCGTGCATGATATAATTCCGCCTCCTTTCCTGTCAAAGAAATCAGGCAGTTCCCCTGTGATGCCGCGTTTAATTCTTGCTTCTACTTCGCCTTATCGCCGTGAAATTTTGGCGCGGCTGGGTGTGCCGTTTGAGGCCGTTGCCCCTGTTTGCGACGAAACCCCGCTGGCAGGCGAATCCGCCGCCGACACCGCCAACCGCCTTGCCGTGCTCAAAGCCCAGTCCTTGGTCAGCCGCTTCCCTGATGCTTTGGTGATTGGTTCTGACCAAGTGGCCTTGCTGGATGGTCAGCAGCTTGGCAAGCCCCACACGGTAGAAAACGCCCACGCCATGTTGGCCGCCATGCGCGGTCGGTCGGTGGTGTTTCATACTGCCTTGTGTGTGCTGAATGCCGCCACCGGTCGCCAGCAGACCGTGGTCGATACCACCACCGTCACCCTGCGCCCCTATACCGATGCCCAAATCAGCCGCTACCTTGCCCAAGAACCGGACGCGCTGCACTGTGCGGGCGCGGCCAAGAGCGAAGGCTTGGGCGGCGCACTGATTGCCCGCATCGACAGCATCGACCCCAACGCGCTGATTGGCCTGCCGTTGTTTGCCCTGATTACCCTATTGGCCCAAGAAGGCGTAGAGATACTGTAATGCCCACTTTATTTTTGATTCCGACCCCCTTGGGCGACCTGCCCCCCGAAGCGTGGTCACTCCCCGCCCAAACCGCACGGCTGCATACGGTGCAGCATTTTGTGGTGGAAGCCGCCAAAACCGCGCGTAAACATCTCAAACAGTTGGATTTGGCCACGCCCTTGCAGCAGCTTGCCCTGTGCGAGCTGAACGAACATACCGCCGAAGCCGACCTGCCCGCGCTGCTGGCACCGCTGGCTGCGGGGCACGATATGGGCTTGATGTCCGAAGCGGGGTGTCCTGCCGTGGCCGACCCTGGTGCCAAGCTGGTGCGCCTTGCCCATGCACAGGGCTATGACATTGAGCCGCTGATTGGCCCTTCGTCGATTTTATTGGCGTTGATGGCTTCGGGGAGTAATGGCCAGCGGTTTGCGTTTCATGGCTACCTGCCAGTCAACGAGGCCGACCGCCAAGCCAGCCTTAAACGTCTTGAGACCGAATCCCGCGAACGCGATATGGCGCAGATTTTTATTGAAACGCCCTATCGCAATACGGCGATGCTGGCTTTGCTGCGGAGCACGCTCAAGCCCCGCACCTTGTTAACCGTGGCCTGCGACCTGACCTTGCCCAGCAAAACGCTGATTAGCCGCCGTGTGGCGGATTGGCCGACCAGCGTGCCAGACCTGCACAAACGGCCTGCGATTTTTGTGGTGTATGCGGGGCAGTAGGGGCTGACGGCGTGCCCCCCAAGCGGCGGTGTGGACTCAAGTCCCACGCCGCTTTTTTGCGCCTGTTGCCTTGGCTGAGCCGTGGTTGGCGAGGCCGTAAACACGGCGTTAATCCAGCAACCGTGCCTGCAAAATGTGCTTAACCAAGGGCACGGTAATGGGGCGGTGCATGGCCAAAGAATAGCGGTCTAGGGTGTCCAGCATATCGGTCAGGCTGGCAAGGTCACGCCGCCAGTGGGTGAGCAGATAGCGCAGCACTTCGTCCGGCACAGCCAGCTGCCGTGCGCTGGCATGACCCACCAAGGCCGCCAGCTTGTCTTCGTCCGACAGCGGTTTGACCTCCAGCACCAAGCCCGAAGCCAAGCGCGTCGCCAAGTCGGGACGCAAAGCCAATTGGGCGGGGGGTAAGCGTCCGGCGGTCAGCAGCCGTCCACCGGATTCTTGCAGGGCGTTAAACACCGAAAACAGGGTGATTTGGTCGTCAGGGTCAAGGTCATCGACATGGTCAACCGCCACGGCGCTGGCTTCACGGACAAAGTCTGGCAGCCGTTCGGCACGGGCATCCAGATAAATCGCCGCACGGCCTAAGGCATGGGCATGTTCTACCCACGCTTTAAGTAGATGAGATTTGCCGCTGCCGCCCTCGCCCCATAGATGCACCGAGCCTTCGCGCCGAACAGTATCGGTGAGTGCCGCAATGACCTCGCGATTACGTTCGGCAATAAACGTATCAAACGCAGGAGCGAGGGGAAGGGTGAGGTCAAGGACGAGCTGGTTCACGGTGGGGGCGGGGGTTCAGTAAGGAATGAGATAAAGAGCTGGGGCATTGCCCACAGGTTGTGCGGGGATTTTAACAGACTTAGCCCTTGCTCAAGGTTTCGACGTGTCGTGCGGGTTTGTGGTGCGTAGCCCACCGCTCACGCCCTATTTTTTGACCTTCATCGACCCCTGTTGGCGTTGGTCGCAGAGGGCTTAGCGGGGTAGCAAGCACGACCTACACTGGGTGCATTCTTGTTTCTGAGTCTGCGCGATTATGTCTTTCGTCCGTTTGCAACACGTTCATAAACACTACCGGCTGGGTGAAATTGATGTCCCCGCTTTAAGCGACATTACCCTAGACCTTGCTCCTGGCCGGTTTACGGTGCTGTCAGGACCCTCTGGAAGTGGCAAAACCACCCTGCTGAATGTGATCGGCTGCCTAGACCGCCCAGACCGTGGCGAGCTCACCGTGATGAATGCCGCCGTGTTGCACTTGAGTGAGGATGCGTTGGCGGATTTTAGGGCACGGCACATTGGCTTTATCTTCCAAAATTTCAATCTGATTCCCGTGTTGTCCGCATTTGAAAATATTGAATATCCGCTCCGGCTCACGGGGGTTTCTGCGGCGGTACGTCGGCGACGTGTCCGCCATTTACTTGAGGCCGTGGGCTTGGCTGACCGTGCAGATAATGTGCCCGGCCAGTTGTCTGGTGGACAGCGGCAGCGTGTCGCCGTGGCACGCGCTTTGGCCACCGCCCCTGCTTTGGTGATGGCCGATGAGCCGACGGCGAATTTGGATAGCCAGACCGGCGCGTCCATCCTCGCGCTGATGCGGCAAATGCAGCAGGAGATGCAGGTGTCGTTTGTCTTCTCTTCACATGACCCCGACGTGCTGGCCGCCGCAGATGACGCGGTTTTTATCTGTGATGGCCGTGTTACACGCACCCAACAGTGCACGCCCCATCAAGCTCACCCCGACCGCTTGGGGCAAGGGAGAGCAGCATGAATACCCTCGCCTTAGCCCTGCGTAATGTCCATCGCAACCGCCGCCGTTCGTTGACCACCTTGTTGGCCATGATTGTGGGGGCGTGTGCTGTGCTGCTGTTTAGTGGGTACAGCCGCAATATCCACCTTGGGCTGCAAACCGGCTTTGTCCGCAGTAGCGGCCATCTGCAAATTCAACACCGTGACTACTTTGTGTTTGGCGCAGGCAATCCCGCTGCCTATGGCTTGGACGAGGCCCCCGAGCTGATGCGTATCCTAGAAACCGATGCCGTCCTTGCGCCCTTGCTGACGGTGGTGACACCGGTGCTGCAGATAGGGGGGATTGCGGGGCATTTTGCCGCCGGTGTTTCGCGCACCGTGATCGGCGCAGGGGTGGATGTGGCAGGGCAAAACCGTCTGAGAATGTGGAATGACTACGGCTTTCCCGAGGACGCAACGCCGACCCATTCCCCGTTGACCGGAAGCCCAGAGGACGCTGCCGTCATTGGCGCGGGCGTGGCCAGAGTGCTGCAGCTCTGCCAAGTGTTGCAGGTCAAGCCTTGTCCTGTGGTGAGCGAGCCCCCCGTCGGGGAGCCAACAGCCGCACCCGCCGATATTTTGGCCTTATCCGCCCAAGAGACACGTCCACTGGCCCCCGCGGCAACGCCCCAGATTGAGCTCTTGGCCGCCAATGCCCATGGGGTGCCAAATGTGGCGACCTTGCAGGTGGTCAAAGCCGAAACACTGGGGGTGAAAGAGTACGACGATATGGCGATTACGCTGCATTTGGCGCAGGCACAACGCTTGGTGTATGGCCGTTCACCGCCAAAAGTCACGGCCATTGTGTTGCAGCTTAAACATACTGCCGACATGCCTTTGGTGCGCATACGGCTAGAGACTTTGTTTGCCACCACCTTCAAAGGCAGGCCGTTGGCGGCCCAGGATTTTGCCACGCTGCACCCGCAATATGGCCAGATTACCGGCATGTTCTCGGCGATTTTGGGGTTTATTGCGGTGCTGATTGGCGGCATTGTGCTGTTTACCGTCAGCAACACCATGAGCATGGCAGTGGTTGAACGCACGGTTGAAATTGGCACCTTAAGGGCAATGGGTTTGCGCCGTCAGGGGATTCGCCGCTTATTTGTATGCGAAGGGCTGGTGCTGGGCGTGGCCGGTGCGGTGCTGGGGGTGGGCTTGGCCTTAGGCTTGGCATGGGCGGTCAATCACAGTGGGCTGACGTGGTTACCCCCTGGTAATTCTGAACCCGTTCCGCTGACCGTCAGGGTATGGGGAGAGACGCTGACCTTGGTATGGACGGCACTGGGTTTGCTGGTGGTGTCTGCCGTCTCGGCATGGTGGCCTGCACGCCGTGCGGCACAGCTCGATATTGTGGAGGCTTTGCGTCATGTCTAAGCTACTGACCCTGCGGATGGCTGACCGCCGTCCGCCCTTGTTTTTGCTTGCCGCGTGGCTGCTGGCTGCGCTGTTCAGCCCTGTGGCGGGCGCCGCGCCGGATGCCCAAGCTTTGTTGGCCGCCAGCGATGCCATTCGTAACCCGAGCAAGCCCTTTAGCCTGACCACGGCACTGACCGAATATCGGCAGGGCAAGCAGGTGGATAGCAGTGTGCTCACCGTCTATTCACGGGCAGAGACCCGCAGTGGGCAATTCCGTAGCCTGATTCGCTTTGCCGCCCCCGCGCGGGATGCCGGCAAGCTCATGCTCAAAAATGGCAACGAGCTGTGGTTTTTTGACCCGAACAGTAAAGCCAGCGTGCGCATTTCGCCGCAGCAACGGCTGTTGGGGCAAGCGGCGAATGGGGATGTGGTGACGGTGAATCTGGATGCGGATTACCGCGCCAGGTTAGGCGGGGAAGTCGAGATTCAAGACGGGGACAGGCAGCCGCGTCAGACCTACCGACTGACCCTTCATGCCAAAACGCCGGAAGTGACCTACCCCTACATTGAGCTATGGCTAGACCAAAAGACCGCCCACCCGCTCAAAGCCAAGTTTTATACCGACAGTGAGCGGCTGCTTAAAACCGCCTATTACCGCCAGTATCAACGCCAGCTTGGGCAAGACCGCCCGACGGAAACCGTCATTATTGACGGCCTAGACCCCAGTTGGGTGACCGTGATGCGCTTTAGTGACTATGCGTGGAAAGATGTACCCGAAAGCTGGTTGCAGCGGGATTATCTGCCTCGGTTTACGCCAGAATGAGCCGTGCAGCACACCGAATGCAGTGGGGCGTTTGGGGACGTGTGCTGGGGGTGGGCGGGCTGCTTGTTAGCTTGTCGGCTGCGGCGTGGGCCGATGCGGAGGCTGACGATGGGGCGGCCTTATCCTTGGCGGACACTACACCGCTGTTGTCACGCCCCTCGCAAACGGGGCAGGTGTTTGTGGAGGGGTGGGTAGAACGTGCCGCCCTGCGCCCTGCTACGACGGCAAGCCATCACGGCGTGGGGCTAGACCTCCGTTGGCAACAGACCCTCACCCCTGCATGGCAGCTGCAGTGGAGTGACCGGCTCACCTTCGATTCTGCCGCACAGGGCAGCCAGACCGCGCACGCGCTGCGCGAGGCTTTTGTAAGCTGGCGGCCTTCTGCCTCGTCCGTATTTGACCTTGGGCGGGTCAACCTACGCCAAGGCTTAGCCCTCGGCTACAACCCCAGCGATAGTTTTAAGGCCGACGTGCAACGGAGCCTCAGCACGCTAGACCCCAACACGCTCCGCGCCAATCGGCTGGGTGTGGTTATGCTGCGGGGGCAGTGGTTTTGGGTGGGTGGGGCACTGAGCGCCGCTTACGCACCTCAGCTGGGTGATGCACCACGCACCGCTTCTGCCTTCAGCCCTGATTGGGGGAGCAGCAATCCTGCTTCGCGTTGGCTGGTGCAGTTTAGCCACGCACCCCACCCGCTGTTCAACCCACAATGGTCGTTGTCGGGGGGCGAAGGGCAGTCGCCGCAGTTAGGGCTTAACCTGAGTTTTTTGCTCGGGTCGGCAACAGTGCTCTACGGCGAATATGCCGGTGGGCGCGACCGCAGCCAGTTAGACCGTGCGGCTCACCTGACCGATGCCCCTTTGGCGTGGCGGCAACAGTTTGCCGGCGGGGTGACGCATACCTTCCCCAATAAGCTGAGCCTTACGGCGGAATACCAGACCAGCAGCGCGGCTCCCACGGCCACGGACTGGTTGGGGCTGCAAACCACGCCAGCCGCCTACGGGGCTTATCGGCAATGGGTGGGGCAGATGCAAGGGCTGACGACACGTCGTGCTGCGATGGTCTATGCCCGCTGGCAAGACTGTGGGCTGCCCCAGCATGACCTGACGCTGATGCTGCGCCAAGATGGCATCGACCAGAGCCGCCAAGTGTGGCTAGAAAGCCGTATCGCGATGGGCAAAACGGAATGGGCGGTACAGTGGCAACGGCAATTGGGAGTCCCGCTGACGGTCTACGGTGCGATGGCGGCGAAGCAATCGGTGCAGGCAACAGCGCGGTATTATTTTTGAGAGCCTGTTCAAAGTCTCAATGGCACAGGGGTTGCCAAGGCGAAATGCCCCGAAAAAGCGCAATCGCTGCGGTCTTGGCTTTTATCCCCCTCTACGGGTGGGGGCGACGGCAAAGCCGGACGGGGTAGTAGCTGGCGAGGCAGAAAAAGCTAAAATCCAGCCCAAAAGGCAAGCACCCCACCCCTCCACGGGAGGGGAATGCTAGCAAACACCGGCTCACCCGAGTCTCGCAGATTTTGAACAGGTTCTGAGGCTGCAGGGGGCGGGCGTGTGTCTATGTTGCAAAATTGACGGGATACGTCCTTCCCCGTTATGTTGAGCACCATAAAAATTACGTTTAGGAGTGCTTATGGCCACCACCACCACTGTCAGTGCCAATCAAACCCTGATTAAAAATTTCTACAAAATCCTCACCCTTGCCCAGCCGGCAGACAGCCAATTGGCGGTTTTGGCACAGCGGGTAGACACCAATGTGGCCACCCTCAGTGAGACGCTGCGGGGGATTTACGACTCACCTAGTCGTGTGGCGGGTCCCGCCGATGAAGTCGCTACACTGTTTTTTCTGTTGTTTGGGCGTGCGCCTGACCCTATTTTGTATAACGCCGCCATGGAGTCGATGCGCGCCGGTGCCAGCTTGGCGAGTTTGGCGACGATCGGGTTGGGTATGCCGGGTTACGCGTTGAGCAGCGATGGTGCTAAAAGTAACCAAGATTTTGTGGATACGCTGTATCAGCAGCTCACACAGGGGCGTTCCATTGCTACCGTAGACTTAGCCTATTACGTGACGGCACTGAATACGAATACCATGACACGGGGTGGCCTCGTTGCCGCCGCCGCCGAATCAAATTTGTTCTATTCCGCAAGCAAAATTCCGCCGGCCTTGATTTACCTTGCCGCTGCCCAAAGAGAAGCCAGCAGTATTGAGCTGACCACCGCCCCCTCGGGCTTGGACGCGGTGATTAACCTTGCGATGAAAGCCGCAGGCGTGTCCCCTACTGGCGGCAAACCCTCGTTTGCGTTGAATGGCTCCCTGCTGAGCTTGTCCGGTGAAATGGCGCCTGACCTCGTGTTTAACCTCGCGGACAACAAGTTCACCCTAGGGGGGGTGGCAGACTTTAAGGCGTTGTATAGCAGCAATGGGGGGCTGACGAGCGCAGTCACCACATTCAACAGCGCGTTAACTTCGGGGGTGTATGGGCTGGATGCACGCGGTATGACCGACAAAGGCAAAATCACCTTTACCGGACGGGCAGCGCAGGGCAATGAGTTTTACGCGGGCACCGCTGACAGCGTGGCGGTGGGGGGTACCGGTAACGATGTGTTGGTCGGTGGGGCAGGCAGTGACAAGCTCACCGCCACGACGGGGCGCGATGTGCTGACCGGTGGAGCGGGGAGCGACACCTTTGTTTTTGCCCCTAGCACGGCGTATATCAGCGGCAACAGTTTTGTCAGCATTACCGACTTTGGCAATGGGGCGGATAAGCTCGACACCACGTTTTTGTTGAATAAAAACGGCACCACCACGACCGCCGCCACGCCCACCACCGGTGCTGGCGTGGTATTGGCCACCAGCACCGCCGCCGTGGCTTTGAGCAATGGCGACACCAAGCTGATTGAAAACAATGGCAAGTGGACGACCGGCACGGGGACGGCCACCCTGCCGCGTGCTGCGACGGCGGTGGATGTCGCCGCCCTCTTTAACACGGCTAATACGCCCTTTTTAAACCCGACCCAAACCGGCAAATTTGTCTTGATTACCGCCGATATTCGGAACGGTGCGGACATGTGGCTGATTAATAACGATACCGGCGTCACCCAAATCACCGATGGCGTGACCGGCCCGCAAGAAGTGTTTTTGGTTGGGCATATTGATGGCTCGTGGAACTTGGTCTTGAGCGGCTTGCAACCCGTGGCGATTGCCTGACCGCGTTTGATACTGAGAATCTGTTTACGCGCTAGCAATCGTAACGCTGGCGGCTGTTTCCCTGTGGGGCAGCCGCCAGCGTCATTTGGTGGCGAGGCCTGTGCCTGCCGCCCACAAAGAAAGTTTCCCCGATGACTGTTTTTCACCGTTTTACCGTGTTGGCAACGGCACTGACCTTGGCGGCGTGTGCGGGTCTGCCGCTTTCTAGCCCTTCTGCCACCGCCCCTGCTGCACCCCCGAAAAAAGTGCGGATTGGCTTGGCTTTGGGCGGCGGGGCGGCCAAAGGGTTTGCCCATGTTGGGGTGATTAAAGTGTTGGAAGCCCACGGCTTGACCCCTGATTTTGTGGCGGGCACCAGTGCAGGGGCGGTGGTGGGGAGCTTATACGCCGCAGGGTTTTCGGGCTTTCAGCTGCAAGAAATGGCGTTGACGCTGGACCAGTCTTCGATCACTGATTGGGTGTTGCCCAACGCGGGGGTGCTAAAGGGGGAACGGCTAGAGGGCTATATTAACCAGCAGGTCGGCCATCGCCCGATTGAGAAGCTGACGCGCCCCTTTGCGGCGGTGACGGCAGACCTTGCCACCGGTCAGCGGGTGGTGTTCCGCCGAGGCAATACGGGGCAGGCGGTGCGGGCTTCAGCGGCGGTACCTGGGGTGTTTCAGCCGGTTAAAATAGGAACACGCCGCTTTGTGGATGGCGGCATCACCAGCCCTGTGCCGGTGCTAGCTGCCCGTGAGATGGGGGCGGAGGTGGTGATTGCGGTGGATATTTCGACCAAGCTCAGTGGAGTTGCGCCAGATAGCACGTTGTCGGTGCTCGACCAGAGCCTGAATATCATGGGGCAAAAGCTGAGTGAAGCCGAGTTGGCGCGGGCGGAGGTGGTGATTCGACCCAACACCCAGCAACTCGGCTCGGCGGATTTCGACCAGCGGCACCGTGCCATTCTTGAGGGCGAAAAAGCCACTCAAGCCGCCCTGCCTGCTATTCGTCGGGCACTGGCCGCTGCTGCCAGTCGAACTGGCAAATAAGTCTCCGCACGGTTCTCAAATAGGAGGCAAGGCGCGATGTTCAAACAGCTTGGGGTGATTTGGGTCGTTGGGCTGGCCGTGGTGTTTTTGACCCTGCTACTGGGTGCAGGGCTGGTGGCGGTGCGGGTGTTTCTTCGCCTGCTGCCCTTGGTTCTGGTGGCGGGGCTGCTGGTGTGGGGTGTGCTCTGGTTGCGACGGCGGTAGAGAGGGCTGATTGCCCCCTTTTTTGCGTTAGAACGTGTTGAAAGTCTCGCGAACGAGGGGTCAGCCAAGGCGAAATGTCCAAAAAAGCACAATCGCTGCAGTCTTGGCTTTTATTCCCCTCTACTGGTGGGCAGGTCGGGCAGGTCGTTGGCGGCGGCGGCGGCTTTGGCGTAGTCACTGACTGGCTTTGTTCGGCTGGCTTGGGTCATGCTGCTGCCGCTTCTGGCTGGTTTGTTGTGGACTGGTTGAGTACGTCCAGCCAGTCTTGCC
>ERZ650305.80-NODE-80-length-30526-cov-5.801090_pt1 | contig 30526 bp, 26 predicted proteins | sample MGYA00376241_ERZ650305 | MGnify/ENA primary metagenome ERZ650305 (study PRJEB26733, sample SAMN07839276) | wastewater metagenome | biome: urban; feature: artificial channel; material: waste water | place: USA: North Carolina | collected 2016-02-25 ... | reverse complement strand
CTACTTTTTCATCAATCGCAGTTTGAATAATTTTTTCGGCAGGAACCATCACTCCCAAATCTACAATTTCGTAATTGTTGCAACCGAGAACTACACTCACAATATTTTTTCCAATATCGTGAACATCGCCTTTTACAGTCGCCATCAATACTTTTCCGTTGGCTTTTTGTGCAGAATCTTTTTCAGCTTCTATAAATGGTTGAAGATAAGCCACGGCTTTTTTCATTACTCTCGCAGATTTTACTACCTGTGGTAAAAACATTTTTCCGCTTCCAAATAAATCACCAACTACGCCCATACCCGTCATTAAATTTCCTTCAATCACATCCAAAGGTCTTGTTGCTACTTTTCGAGCTTCTTCTACATCTTCTTCAATAAATCTATCAATTCCTTTCACCAAAGAATGCGTAATTCTATCTTGCAAAGGCAGATTTCTCCATTCTAGATTTTCTACAATTTCTTTTTTGACGGATTTATGTTTTTCAGAATAATCCAATAATCTTTCGGTAGCATCATCTCTACGGTCTAGCATTACATCTTCCACCAATTCTAATAAATCTTTCGGAATTTCATCATAAACTTCCAGCATTGCAGGATTTACAATTCCCATATTCATTCCGTTTTTGATGGCGTGATACAAGAAAACCGAGTGCATTGCTTCTCTCACAGAATCATTTCCTCTAAATGAAAAAGAAACATTAGAAACGCCACCAGAAACCGAAACGTAAGGCAAGTTTTCTCTCACCCATTTTGTTGCTTCTATAAAATCTAAAGCATTTCTACGGTGTTCTTCCATACCTGTTGCAACAGGGAAAATATTCAAGTCGAAAATAATATCTTCGGCAGGAAATTTCACAATTTCTGTGAGAATTTGGTAACTTCTTTTACAGATTTCAATTCTGCGTTCGTAATTATCTGCTTGTCCGATTTCGTCAAAAGCCATCACAATTACCGCAGCTCCGTATCTTTTTATCGCTTTTGCTTGTTTTATGAATTCTTCTTCACCGCCTTTTAAACTGATGGAATTCACCACGCATTTTCCTTGAACCACTTGCAAACCAGCTTCCAAAATTTCCCATTTTGAAGAATCTATCATTATTGGAATTCTGGCAATATCGGGTTCGGAAGCAATGAGATTAAGGAATTTTACCATACAGTATTTTCCATCAAGCAATCCATCATCGAAATTCACATCCAAAATTTGGGCGCCACCTTCTACTTGATGTCTTGCGATATCCAAAGCTTCGGAGAATTTTTCTTCTTTAATCAATCGAAGAAATTTCTTAGAACCTGCAACATTGGTTCGTTCTCCAACATTAATGAAGTTGGATTCTGGGGTTATAATAAGTGGTTCTAAACCAGAGAGTTTTAAATATTTCATATAATTTAAAATGAGATAATTAGATATTTTGAAAATTAGATAATGCTCTGTGAAAATTATCACATTAATTCATCATCAAATTATCACATTGATTTTTCTTGGTTGATAATTTTTCACCAATTCTGCAATCGCTTTTATGTGTTCTGGAGTTGTTCCACAACAACCACCAATAATGTTAATTAGTCCTTTTTCTGCATATTCTTTGATTTGTTCTGCCATTACTTCTGGCGTTTCATCATAATGTCCAAAAGCATTTGGTAAACCAGCATTAGGATAAGCAGAGACAAAAAATTCTGAATTATTAGAAATCGTTTCTAAATAAGGCGTTAATTGTTTTGCGCCAAGCGCACAATTAAACCCAACGCTCAATAAATTAAGATGCGAAACAGAAACCAAAAATGCTTCAGCAGTTTGTCCGCTCAAAGTACGTCCAGAAGCATCGGTAATGGTTCCTGAAACCATAATTGGAATTTTTATATTTCTTTCTTCCTGAATTTCATCAATGGCAAAAAGTGCAGCTTTTGCATTCAAAGTATCAAAAATAGTTTCTACCAAAAGTAAATCTGCTCCACCATCTAGCAAAGCTTCACACTGTTGTTTGTAAGCAACTCTTAATTCATCAAAAGTAATCGCACGATAACCAGGATCATTAACATCTGGTGAAAGAGAAGCTGTTTTATTGGTTGGGCCAATAGAACCTGCTACAAATCTCGGTTTTTCGGGATTTAGAGCGGTAAACTCATCACATACTTTTCTTGCGATTTTAGCAGATTCATAGTTGAGGTCATAGACTAATTCTTCCATATGATAATCTGCCATTGCAATGGTAGTCGCAGAAAATGTGTTGGTTTCGATAATATCTGCACCTGCTTCCAGATATTTTTTGTGAACTTCGGCTATAGCGTGCGGTTGTGTAAGAGAAAGCAAGTCATTATTTCCTTTTACAGATGATTTCCAATTTTTGAATCTTTCGCCACGGTAATCTTCTTCCTCGAATTTGTAACGCTGAAGCATAGTTCCCATAGCGCCATCTAACACAAGAATTCTTTTATTAAGAGCTTCGTAAAGCTGTTGAGTTCTAGAGTTCATTTTTATATATTTTTTTTGAAATGTTAAGAAGAAATTCTAAGCAGGAATTTCAAATTTTAGAATAACAGAGTTATCTATCCAAAATTAGGTAGAATGCAGCACCTTTCTTATTCTAAAACAAGAGGTTGCTAAAGTTTCATAGGGTCTATTCCCTCCACTTTTCTTGATAACATTTCGAGATTTTTATAAGAACAATTTTTTGCAAAACTATTGCATTTTTTCCACATTTGAAAATCAGTTTTTTAAAATTAATGGAGACGAAATACTCATTTTTTTATTTTTTTCTACCTTCGTATTTAGATTTAATGAAAAATAGAAGATTATGGAAGCAGAAAAATTAAGATTACAAGATATAAATTACAGAACTTGGGGCCCTTACGTTAGCAATAGACAATGGGGAAATGTAAGAGAAGACTATAGCGCTGATGGCAATACTTGGGAAGCTACAGGTCATGATGATGCTGAATCTAGAACTTATAGATGGGCAGAAGAAGGGATCGCAGGAATTTCGGATGAGGATCAACTATTATGCTTTGCTTTTTCTTTTTGGAACAAAAAAGATAAAATGGTGAAGGAAAGATTTTTCGGATTAAGCAATTACCAAGGAAATCACGGAGAAGATATTAAAGAAATTTTTTATTATTTAGACAATACGCCTACTCATAGTTATATGAAAATGGTGTACAAATATCCACAGAATCCTTTTCCTTATGATGAATTAATCAGTGTCAATGCGCAGAGAAGTAATAAAGAGCAAGAGTATGAGCTTATAGATACTGGTATTTTTGACAATAACGAATATTTTGATATTTTCATAGAATACGCCAAAATTCATCATGATGATATCCTGATTCGTGTTTCTATTACCAATAGAAATTCTGTAAAAGCACCTTTGGTTATTCTTCCTACGCTTTGGTTTAGAAATAATTGGAGTTGGGGTTATAACCAGTACAAGCCTGATCTTACCACCAATCATCGAGGGCAAATAGATATTTTTCATAATAGATTAGATGTAAAAAAACTCTATTCTAGAGACAAAGAGGCTAAAATTCTTTTTTGTGAAAACGAAACAAATACCGAAAGACTTTTTGGGAAAAAATCTACTAATAAATATTTCAAAGACGGCATTAATAACCATATCGTTCATAAAAAAAACACGGTAAACCCGAAGAAATCTGGAACTAAAGCCGCTTTTGTTATAGATACTGAAATAGAAGCAGGCGAAACCAAAACTTTTGATTTTAGATTGTCACCACACAAGATGGAAAATGCTTTTTTTGATTTTGATGAAATTTTTGAAATTAGAAAAAATGAAGCCAACGAATTTTATGCAGAAATTCAGAAAGATATTACCGAAGAAGACGAAAAAAATGTGCAACGACAAGCTTTTGCAGGATTACTTTGGAATAAACAATTTTACCATTATAATGTTGCAAAATGGTTAAAAGGCGATCCTAAATTCCCAGTACAAAGAAATTTTGGACATTTTGTGAGAAATACAGAATGGAAACACATGCACAATAAAGACATTATTTCTATGCCAGATAAATGGGAATATCCTTGGTTTGCAACTTGGGATTTGGCTTTTCATTGCGTAAGCTTCAGTATTCTTGACCCAGATTTTGCGAAAAGTCAATTGCAATTGCTCACCAAAGAATGGTACATGCATCCAAACGGTCAACTTCCTGCCTATGAATGGGATTTTTCTGATGTTAATCCTCCAGTTCACGCTTGGAGTACCTTCCGAGTTTTTAAAATTGATGAAAAAATAAAAGGAAAACCAGATTTGGCATTTTTGGAAAGTGTGTTCCAAAAATTATTACTGAATTTTACGTGGTGGGTTAATAGAAAAGATAAAAACGGGAATAATGTTTTTGGTGGCGGTTTCCTAGGATTAGACAACATTGGTGCTTTTGACAGAAATACTCAATTTCAAAACGGAGAATATCTAGAACAAGCAGACGGAACTTCTTGGATGGCGATGTTTGCTCTTAATATGATGAGAATTGCTATGGAGCTGGCTCTTTATAATCCTGTTTATGAAGATATGGCGATTAAGTTTTTTGAGCATTACCTCTACATAGCAGAAGCTATGGAAAGTTTGGGTGAAGATAAAAAAGGACTTTGGGATGAAGAAGATGGCTTCTTTTATGATGTACTTCAATTAAATGACGGCACAGGTATTTCTCTGAAATTGAGAAGTATTGTAGGTCTTATCCCAATGTTTGCGGTAGAAGTTGTAGAACACGATATGCTAGAAAAAATGCCAAAATTCAAAGCTAGGATGGATTGGATTCTTAAAAATAAAGAAGAACTTGCTAATCTAGTTTCGCATTGGGAAGTAGAAGGTAAAGGTAGAAAACACCTAATGAGTATTTTAAGAAAAAATAGATTAACCAAAATTCTCAATAGAATGTTAGACGAAAAAGAATTTTTAAGCGAATTCGGAATTCGTTCTATGTCTAAAACGTATGAAGAAAAACCGTTTCAGCTAGAGATTAACGGAATCAATCACGTAGTGCATTACACACCTGCCGAAAGCGACAGTAGAATGTTTGGTGGTAATAGCAATTGGCGCGGCCCAATTTGGTTCCCAATTAATTTCTTAATTGTAGAAAGTTTACAGCGTTTCCATTTTTATTATGACAACAGCCTAAAAGTAGAATTGCCAACAGGAAGCGGTAATTTTAAAAATCTAGGTGAAATTTCTGAAAATCTGAGCAGAAGATTGTCTAATATTTTCCTTAAAAATGATGAAGGAAAACGTGCTTTTAACGGAAATGTAGATAAATTTAATGAAGACGAACATTTCAAAAACTACATTATGTTTTACGAATATTTCCACGGAGATAACGGACGTGGAGTTGGTGCTTCTCACCAAACTGGTTGGACTTCTACCGTCGCGAAACTTATTAATCCAAGGATGAAATAATAGAATTACTTATCTAAAAACGAAGCGAGAGGTTTACAAAATTCCTCTCGCTTTTATTTCTAAATATTTGTTGATGACTTCTATATTCAAATTCTCAGGAAGCGTATAGATAGAATAAATTCCGTGTTTTCTAAGTTCTTGAATAATGAGTTTTTTCTCCATTTCAAATTTTTCTGCGATAATCTCATCATACACTTCTTGCATATTGTCAGGGTTTCCCCCAACCAATTGCAACATTTCAGAATTTTTGAAGAAAACAACTACCAAAAGATGATTTTTGGCAATTCCTCTCAAGTATTTCATTTGACGATTTACTGCATCTAAAGTTTCAAAATTGGTAAAAAGCAATATCAAACTTCTTTGGTTGATACTGAATTTCACATCTTGATACAACCTGCTGAAATCACTTTCGTAGAAATTGGTATTGATGTTATAAAGCGCTTCTGCAATTTTTTTGAGCTGTCCGTTTTTATTTTCAGCAGCGATTTTATTTTCAGTTTTTTTAGAAAAAGTCATCATTCCTGCTTTGTCAAATTTTTTGAGAATAATATGACTTAGCGCCATCGCAGAATTAATAGAATAATCCAGTAAACTCAATCCGTTAAAAGGCATTTGCATCGTTCTACCTTTGTCGATAATCATATAAATCCTTTGAGATTTTTCGTCTTGAAATTGGTTTACCATCAATTGATTGCGTTTAGAAGAAGCTTTCCAATTAATGGTTCTCACATCATCACCAGGAACATATTCTTTAATTTGTTCAAATTCCATCGTATGTCCCAATCTTCGGATTTTCTTAATTCCACCCATCATAAATTCATTGTTGAGCGCCATTAATTCGTACTTTCTAAGATGTATAAACGAAGGATAACAAGGCAATTGATCGTCTTTTTGGAAAATAAATTTTCTAGAAACCAAACCAAAAGGTGAACTTACAAACACATTTAAACTTCCAAAAGAATATTCGCCGCGTTCTTTCGGTTCTAGATGATATTGGGAAAAATATTTTTCTTAGATTCTATATTTTTCTCAATCAAAAAATCTCTTTTCTGAAATTGAAAAGGAATTTCGTCGATAATTTTAGTTTTAATATTGAAACCATATAAATTTTTAATGTCAATTTTCACGAAATTTTCGTCACCATTCGATAGTTTTTCGGGCAAAATTCTTTGTGCTTTTATAGGTTCTTTGGTTATAAAAAGTAAAAGCGCATCTACGAAAGTTAGAAGCGATAAAATCAACAATAAAATTGAGGCTAAATTCATTAAAAATGGAAAGAAAAACGCCAAAATATAAATAACCGCCACAAAAAATGCACCGTAAAAAACTCTATTGTTAAGATATAAATGTTTAAAAATTTTCATTAAATGACTAAGATTTCAAAATTTGGAAACCGATACTGCAATTTAGACAATTTTTTTCAGAACAAAAATGTTTATGATGAAAAAGAAAAGCCTGAGTTTCTAACGCAGAATTCGGTTTTACACCTTGTTTTTTCCATTGAGAAATAATGGAGTTTTTCTCGGGTTTTAGATTTTTATAAAATTCTAAAATCTGTTCGGTTTTTTCTGGATTTAGGTTTTTATAATAGGTGTAAATAATTGGCAAAACCGCATTAATTAAAAGGATTTCTACGAAATCATCAGACAAAAATTTCTCGGTTTTTTCTTCTGAACTTTTCTCGAAAGTATAATGACTTTCCCAAAAATCCGAAGTTTTTACATTTTCAAAATAGGATTTTAGCTCTTTAATATTTTTTGCATTTAATATTTTTGAAAATAAATTCGGTTGAAGATGATACAAATTTGCCAATTGAGAAAGCCGAATTGTAGGAAAAGATGGTGGCATTAATCGTAGAAATTTCACAGGGAAAACCTCATCAGAAATTTGGAATTTTGTTTTGATAAATTCAAATTCTGTTCGCCATTTTTTGTTGGTTTCGGTTTCTTTTTCTAATAAATTTCCTTTCCCGAAAAGCAAACTTTCTAATTGAAATTGATTTTGAGAAATCTTCTGAATGATTTTAAATTCAATATTTTCTGCAATATTTTGATAAATTTCTGCATTTACTTTTAATCCGAAACTGTACGCTATTTTTTGGAACAAAACCGCTTCGTAATTGTTTTTTGATTGATTTAAAAGATGTTCAATTTCTATAGATTTTTCGTCCAATTTTTTAAGCAAAGTTTCTTCAGAAAAAAGAAAAGGAATTTTCTTTGGCTCAAAAATACTTTCGCAAGGAATAAAGTCAAAATGATTTTCTAAAGATTGATACTTTGACAGAATTTTGTCATCAATATAATCTTTCAGTTCCAACGTGGGAATTCCAGCGTTTTTAAGCTCCGAAACATCTACATCATTGAAATAAACTACGTGCAGAATCACTGATTGATAATCTTTTTGCGTATCGTGATGATGAAAATACCAATCCGAAGATTTTACGTGAATTTCAACGTTCCCTGCTAAAACGATGTTTTTCGTTTTAATTTTTGCTAAAGAAAAATCAGGTCCAGAATTTTTATTAAATTTCCCGAAATCTAAAATTTCTAAAGGATTTCCGTCTGAATCTTTAAAATCAATTTTTGAAAATATCTTGTATTTCCATAGATATTGGAGTAGATTTTCGTTCATGATTAGTTAGTTTTAGTTTTTTATTTCACGCAATGTCGCAAAGGTTTTATTTTTTTAAACTTACACACCATTGCGTGAAAAAATCAAGATATTGCGTGGAATTTTTCTAGTGTTTCTTCATACATTTTTTCATAAATAGGAAGTATATTGACCAAGTCAAACTCTAATGCTCTTGCTTTAGCATTTTTCTTAATCTTTGCAAGCAATTTTTCGTCTGAAAGTAATTTTATGGCATAACTTGCCATAGCTTCTACATTGCCAACTTCTGCTAAAAATCCAGTTTCGCCTTGTATATTTACTTCTGGTATTCCGCCAGCGTTACTAGAAATAACGGGTGTTCCTGCTGCCATCGCTTCTAATGCTGCCAGACCAAAACTTTCTTGTTCGGAAGGTAATAAAAACACATCTGCAAATTTCAAAATTTGATACAAATTATCTACTTTACCCAATAATTTTATTTTATTGATGAGGTTTGGATTAGCATTAATAAATTCGTGCACCAATTCTACATCTGGACCATCTCCCAAAATCAATAATTTAGATTTTACCGATTTTTCTACTTTTTTGAAAATATCCAAAACATCTTGTACTCTTTTTACGGGTCTGAGATTTGAAACGTGAATCAGAATTTTTTCGTCATCGTTGGCAAATTGATTCCTTTGGCAAACTCTTAAATCTTCAAATTCTTTATTGTCTATAAAATTGGTGATGACTTCTATTTCTTTTGAAATTTGGAAAAATTTTAAGGTGTCAGCTTTTAAACTTTCCGAAACCGTAGTGATTTTATCCGACTGATTGATAGAGAATTCTACCGCATGTTTATAACTCGGGTGCTGACCAACCAAAGTAATATCTGTGCCGTGTAGCGTGGTAACCAGCGGAATATCAGAGTTTTCTTCTTTTAGCATTTGCTTTGCAAAAAACGCAGCATAAGCATAAGGAATGGCGTAATGAGCGTGCAAAATATCTAATTTATACAATTTCACTACTTGATAAATTGTAGAAGAAAGTGCGATATCAAACGGTTGATGTTTGAACAAAGGATACGTTTGCACATTCACTTTGTGAAAGAAAATGTTAGGGTCTGTCATATCTAATCTGGCAGGCAATTCTGAGGAGATAAAGTGTACTTCATAGCCTTTTTTTGCGAGAGACATCCCGAGTTCTGTAGCAACTATTCCGCTGCCGCCGTATGTTGGATAACAAAGAATTCCTATTTTCATAAGTTGTAAAACGCTTTTGCGCTGGTTTTTTATAATTTTTCTAAAATATGCAGATATTCTGTAGTAGAACTCGCTTTGTGATTTCTGTTTTCTTTTTTATCTGCTCTAAATCTTTGATATTCTGTGGTTAGAAGATCATATTTACCATAGTTCGAAAGGATTTTTTTTATGGTTTCAGAAGACATAATGCCTTCATTATTGTAGCTCAAAAAAATGTATTTGAAATTAGCATTTTTAATTAAATCATCAAAAGATTTTTCTACCTCTTTTTTCTTACAAAATGCAGATTTTGAGTAATCTCTAAGTCCAGTTTTTCCTTTTGGTGTAAAATTATCATATTTTGCTATAGTATTTAATAAGTGGTAGTTAGCTCCATATTCTCTAGCGTTGTAAGGCGGATCTAAATATAAAATATCTCCTTCTATTTTTTTGATGAGAATATTGCTGTCTTCATTATAAACTTCGTGAGAATGGCTGTTAATTTCAAAAATTGCAGGTTCAAGAATTAATTCTTTTTGAGCAGTTTTTTTGATTTTTTTCAAAAAAGCTCCATAAACCGAAGCGGTGTTGGCTACTTTGTCTGCACTTTCTAGCAGAGAAGCCAAAAGGAAATAATAAAGTGCCGAAGAAATCTTTTTTTCTGTTTTCCAAAATTCTATTTTTGTACGGATGGCATCTATTTTTTTTCCGTTATGTTCAGAGAAATAGAGCCTGTTTGCTTTTCCGTTTTCTGAATATTCATTAAAGATAAAACCTTCTTCACCATTGGTTTCGTTGAGTTCTTTAATGTAGATTTCATTATCCAAAAATTCGTGATTTTCTATGTAATTTTTGTTGAGTACATAGCTGTAAAATTCCATATCATTACTGATCACTTTTTTTACTTCTTTTTTGAAATTTCTGCCTACAACACCAGTTCCGGCAAATAAATCACAGAAAATTTTATCAGATAAATCTTCACCAACAATGCTTTTTACACTACTGGAAATAAAATCAGAGAGTTTATATTTAGAGCCTATGTAATTCACTTTTTATTTTTAAATTATTTCTCAATTCCTGTTCCTGCTTTCAAATTTTCATTCACAATTACAGGCAATTTTCCAGAAATTTTAGTTTTTCCGAGCAAAGCTTTGGCAGAAGCTTTCATAGATAAATCATTATTTTCATAACTTACCAAAATGGTAGAAATAGAAGCAATATCAATGTCTTTCAGAGCATAAGGTGAACCAAAAACATCTAAAATTACGTTTTGTTTTTTGCTTAATTCTGTTAAAATATTTTTACCGTTTTGAGAAATTTTATAAGGTTTGTATGCTGTAGAATTGTCTTTGTGAAAACCAACAATTACCGTAGAATTTTCTGGGATTTGAGAGATTTCTTCTTTGGAAATTAAATTAATTGTAGTCCCGAAGTTCAAATTTTCTACAAAAGTTTGGAACGGTGCTTCTTCTAACGGAAGATAGTAATACGTTTTACTACAACTTAAAGGCAAAAGATTTTTTTCGTCTTTTAATAAAGTAATTGCATTAGCGTATAATTTTTCTGAAATTTCGGCGTGTGAAGTGTTATTCAAATCGACATTTATATTTTCTGGATTAATAGGTTTTAAATCTTGAAGACCAAGCAAAAACTTAGTTTTCAAAATTTTCTTTACGCTTTCTGCCAAACGATTTTCTGAGATTTCGCCTTTTTCAAAGGCAGATTTTATCAATGTTTTTCCGCTGGGAACATCTTGAGAAAAAAGCATAATGTCATTTCCTGCTTTGAAGGCTCGCAAATCTATTTCGCCTGGCGAAAATTTCTTTGCTATTGCATTCATATTCAGAGCGTCTGTGATGATTAGACCTTTGTATTGATAAGTGTTTTTGAGCAAATTGGTAATGATTTCATAAGAAACAGAAGCTGGTATTCCTTTCTTTTTTTCTAAAGTTGGCACGTATAAATGCGCGACCATTACGCCACCAATTTTTTTATCTAACAAAGCTTTAAATGGAGCTAGTTCTACAGAATTTAATCTCTCTAAATTGTGAGAAACTACGGGCAAATCTAGGTGAGAATCTGTATTGGTGTCACCATGACCAGGGAAATGTTTCATAGAAGCTAGAACGCCGTGGTCTTGTAAACCTTGTGCGTAAGCCAGACCTTTTGAGATTACATTATTAATGTCTGATCCGAAACTTCTATTGCCAATAATAGGATTTGAAGGATTGGTGTTTACATCTACTACAGGTGCGAAATCCCAATAAATGCCCATTCTTTTACAATCTTCGGCGATTTTAGATGTCATTTCATAAATCAAAGAATTGTCTTGAATAGCGCCTAAAGTCATCGCCCAAGGAAATTTATGTGCAGCCGAAAATCTCTGAAAAAGTCCCCATTCTCCATCGATGCCAATCATCATTTTAATTCTAGATTTTCCTTGAAATTCATTAAGTAGATTGATGTGTTTTTCTGCATCATCTTGCATGAGAATCAATCCGCCAATTTTTTCTTTTTCTACCAGATTTCTAATTTTCTGAATTTCTTCTTCGCCTCGGTTGTTGTATAATGCTACAATGTATAGCTGCCCAATTTTTTCGTCTAAAGACAATTGTTGATAAAGAGAATCAGCATATTTTTCAGCTTTTTGGTAGAGCTTTTGGTCTCCATTTTTAGGAAAGTATTGTCCGAAAATATTGATGCTTAAAATAGAAAAAAACGCAAAAAATATATTTTTATTAAAAATCATTTCTAGAAAAGTTATTCAACAAAAATAATTAAATAATGTGAGATGTGCGTAAATTTCTATCTATGATTTCGTTTCAAAAATTCTACCATTTTTGGAATTGAGCTTTTAGGGAATTCGTGACCAGCATTTCTGTCTTCTATAATGATTTCTTTGTTTTCTGATGTTTTATAAAAAGTAATTTCGCCCTCTGTTTGTGCAGAACTTTCGTCTGCTTTGAAAGCTTTTAGGTATTGTTTTGCAGAAAATTTTTGAATTTTATAAGGAACTATTTTATCTTCTTTGCCGAAACTTATCCATACTGATTTTTGTGGTGCATCACGAAGCCAAAATCCGCCAGGACCAGCAACCGTGATGAAAGCTGCAAATTTTTCTGGTCTCATCTTCCAAAGAACATTTACAAACCTAGAACCATTAGAATGACCAACAGCATAAACACGATTGAAATCTAAATTCTTGTTTTTAGAAATTTCAGAAAAAACAACATCGAAGAATTTAATATCTCTGTTTTCTAACTCATCAGGATTCATTTGCCAACCGTTATATTTTCCTTCTTTATCTACGATAGAATTGGTAACTCCAGGAATTCCTTGCATATAAATTACCAATGCTTCTTTGAAATTATCATGAAAATTAAGGTTTTTGCTTGCATAATTGGCATTTCCTCCGTGACCGTGAAAGACGAAAACGACAGGCGTTTTCTCATTTTTAATTTTTGGTTCGTAGAAAATGGCTTTTCTTTCGGTTCCTTCTATGGTATAGAATTTTTCGGTCTGAGAAAAGTTTTTGATGCTGATAATGAGTAAGAAAAAGAGGATTGTGTTTTTCATTGTAGATTCTTTGTTTCTTTGATAAAAATTAAACAATAAAGTTAAAATTAAAGATTGGCACGCAAGTTGGAAGAAGTAAAGTATAACCTTATAAAATTTTAACAATATGAAAAAATATTTTACTTTAATGATTCTTGCTGTTTTAGGAGGATTATTTGTGATGAGTTGCGACAGAACAGATACTGTAGTTACTGAAGATAATGATACTTATCCTGTAATGAAAGATGTAACAGGTACTTTTACCAACGGAAATACCTATACTTTAAGCCAATCTCTTAATATTGCAAATTCTGATGTGGTTTTGGTGTATAGAAATTATAATTCTAATACCAGTAATTCTGCAGTTTGGCAATTAATCCCCAAAACTTATTATTTAAGTGGAGGTAACGAACTAGATTATAATTTTTTATTTGATGCGAGTAAAGTAGAAATCTATACAGAGGCTAATTTTGACCAGACTACTATGACTACTGCTGAAAAAAATACATATCTTAATAATCAGACTTTTAGAATAGTATTGGTTCCTGCATCTAGAGCTAGCAGAACATCTGCAGCAGCGCCAAAAGTTAACTATGAAGACTACAACGCTGTAGTTAAATACTATAATCTAAAAGAACCGAAATAGCACTCCTTAAAAACCTATCATAAAATGGAATTCCCGACAAAGTTATTTTTGTCGGGAATTTTTATTTTGCAAAAATTTCTTTCAATTGAGAAACAATATTGCTGTTTCCAGAAACGGTGATGTCTCCGATTTTGTCGGCAATTTTTTCCATATATTCCATTTCTTTTAACTTCCACAAAGTGGCGTTTTCTTCCATCATTTTTGCGGTGTTCAACATACTTCTGGTAGAAGCAGTTTCTTCTCTACGCATAATAGAATTGGCTTGTGCTTTTTTCTCGGCAATCAAAACTTGGTTCATAATATCTTTCATTTCACCAGTTAAGATCACGTCTCTAATACCAGCGTCTGAAACTTTCAAACCTAAATCTTCGGCTTTTTCGCCTAAATTTTCTAAAATTTCTTTCCCTACATTGTTTTTTTTTACCAATAATTCGTCTAAAGTTAAAGCGCCAACAAATTCACGCAACGCCAATTGCATTAATACATACAATTGTTTGTCATATTCTTTGTTTTCGGTTAATGCTTTCACAATGTCGGTTACTTGGTAACGAACGTAGAAATTGATACGCAAATTCGCTTTGTCTTTGGTTAACAATTCTTGTCCTGCGATTTCCAATTGTTGCATTCTAGAGTCTATTGCTTTCATTTCTACAGAAATTTCGTTGTTCCAGAAGTAGTAAGTTCCTGCTTCTAAAACTTTAATGAATTTTCCGTTGATGAACAACAATGCTTTGTATTGATTTACCACGTTGAATTTTCTGATGTAGTTTTTCAACTTCACGTTTTCCAAAATATTGGTAGAAATATTTTCGGTGATTTCTACTTTTTTCAAGTCAATTTTTTGAAATTCTCTGTTGATAATACCTTTCCAGAAAGCGTATAGTCCAACTCCTAAAACATCTTTAAAGATTCCATTTTCGTACATCAAAATCAATTCGCCATCTTTTACTTCTACTAATTCTAACATAGAAGCCAATTCTTCGTTTTTCAACAAAATATTCAAATCTTCTTTTGCCAAAAATTGATTTTTCATTTCGTAGATTTCTACCGATTTATTACCAAAAATCCAGTAATTACCTTCTTTCAATACCTCAATCAAGTTACGGTTTTTGAAAACCAATGCTACTTGATAGGCTTTAATTTTTAAATTTCTAATCATTTTATTTAATGTTTCTTGTTGTTAAATTTTTAAAAAAGGAAAAACAAAAGTTTCATCTTCTGATATTGGCGGAACAAAAGCGTTTCAGAATATTTTTCGATTTTTCGAAAGAGAATTTTATCTATCATTTTCGAAGAAATAATTTTCATTTCAAATCATTCATTTAAAAAAAACTCTATGAGTAATTTTTCAGAATAATTGTTTTAAAAACTTTTTTCCATTTCAATGAATTTCAAAAATTCAAATCCTTAAAATTTTAAAACTTTCAGAAAAAACTTGAGTTACAAGCTTCATCAAAATGTTGAAAAAACAACTGATGAAACTTTTGGTTTTTCCTAACCATCATATTTTTGAGAGAAATATGAAACTCGGGAAAAATAGATTTACGGTCTATTTTCGATACTACAACCAAAATGTAGCGCGACTACCAATTACGCCATACCAATCAGAATTGGCAGTGGGACTCGAACCCACACATCAAAAAGGGCTATTACTCTACCCGAACTGAGTTATTATCTGAAGTTTATGTGTCAGATAAGCAGGATTCGAACCTGCGACAGATAGCGTTGGTAGAAAGTTTTTGGTAACTTTCCGAAACCTTCAAATCAAGTTGAACAGAATGTTTTCATACTTATTTCAGTAAAAATTTCTGCAATGGTGCTGTACAGAAACACTCAACTAGACTTGTTTGATATCTTGATTTTTCTAAAAGTTTTAGAAAAATTATTCTCAATTTTAATTGATAAAATGTGCAACTATTTGAATCTGATTTTCAGGGTGTTCGTGTGGTGAAACCTGCTGAATTACAACTCTAATATATTTTGCTAAACCAACTTTAATTAATTTATAAAAAATTCTGTTATCCGTTTTAGGGATAAATCCAATTTTGTGTTTTTTGTAATATATTGCTACAGCTCTACAATCGTATTTGTTTTCTTCTTCTAATTGGAGTTTCAATTTTGTTCCTATTTTTAATTTTCTGAAAACAAATGCTCCCTCATAATAACTAAAACCAGCTATCTTGAATTGAGCTAAATGTTGCATTTTCATAATTCTATTTTTTTATCAGAATAAATTCTGATGTTAATATTTCGGTCGTCGCTATGCGACTTACCACTCTAAGTTCTCAAATTTTCATTAAATTAAACCATCATATCCGCACAATTAGAACTTGCGAAAGCATAAGGTTTTGCTTTAAAAACATAGCCCATTCCTAAGATATAACCCATTGCATCTTTCAAAGCGATATTAGATTTGAAATCTGGATCTGTGTTAATGTCAGCGTGGACTTCCATTTCTACATTGTATCTTTCTAAAATTTCAAAAATTCTATAAGCGATTTCTACAGATTTATTCACTTCGTTTAGCATTCTTTCTTTGATACTGATTTTCTGAAATTCTTTTTGTTTTCTGATAAATGTAAACGCTCCTTTTCCTTTACGAACAAATACAATTGCCGTTGCATACTGAATCTCATTGCCATAAACGTGAGAATCTGAACCAATGCAAACTTTCAATTGATGTCCTAAATTTTGTTCGCGAATGATGGCTTCTTCTACCAATTTTTCAATTGGGTTTTGGAAAAATTTCCCGTTCATATTTTGCCAAGTTTCTTGTTGCGTTTCCATTTTTTTTAAATTTTAAATTGTTCTACGTCATTTTTTAATTTTGTTTAAATTTTTTTGTGGTTCAGATTTGAATCGAACAAATACCTTTAGTGCTTCAAACTAACATGCACACCAAGTACACCACTGAACCTTTTTGCGCGCTAGACTGGATTCGAACCAATAATAATGGTTTTGGAGGCCATCGTGTTTTCCATTACACTACTAACGCAAATTTTTTGTTGATTCGTCAAGACTCGAACTTGAACTACAAGAGTCAAAGTCTTGTATGCTAACCAAATTACATTACGAATCAATTTTCTGTGGAAGTAATTGGATTCGAACCAATTCAGCAACTCAGCAACAGATTTACAGTCTGCCCCGATTCTCCAACTTCGGCGTACTTCCTTCAAAAAAAATGTTTGTCAGTTCCTATTTATCTATTTTATTAGTTTTTTAGGTGAACGTCTTCTCTGGAAAAGACAAACAATTATTACTATGTCAAGTATTTATGCGGTTCATACGAGAATCGAACTCGTAGCTTCCGAGAGACAGTCGGAAAGGTTTGCCATTACCACAATGAACCATTTTTTGCGATTTCGGAAGGATTCGAACCTTCAACATTCAGTTTAACAGACTGATGCTCTACCAAATTGAGCTACGAAACCTTAATTTTTTTGCATAAAAAAACACCTCTTTTTGGGAGGTGCTGCATATTTTTCTATATCAAAATTATTTGACATAACTATACAAGCACCTTTTTAAAATAAAATCACTATAAATCGCTAGATTTCTCTCGGGATGTTGCCCCCAAATCTGCATTGATATGTTTCGTGTGTTTTTCATTTTTTAATGTATAGAAATTTTGTTGTTTTAAATTTTCGGTTGCAAAGTAAATGCGAAATTTTTAATCTCGCAAATAAAATATCACATAACTATTTGATTGTCAATTACATATTGTTTCATTTTAAAATAGAGAATTCCTGTCCACAATACGTTGTAGATTTAATTATTATCTAAATGTCTGTCTCTCATTAGATTATATGTCATTCTTTATTTTTATTTTGTTTTCATTTCTTGATTAAAATTTTTTTAAAAATTCGCTAATTTTTTTTCATTCTAAATAATTTTGGTGGTTTTATAACAAAAAACGCCCCGAATATCGAGGCGTTTTCTATATATTTTGCAGAAAATTTCGGTAATTTATACGTGTATTTTATCCAAAGAAATATATTTCGCCTCATTTATAAGCATAGCATCATAGCAGAACAATCCTTTTATAGAAGGACTTTCCCATAGATTGCGCGTAATATGTACTCTTTGTAAAATCATTTTATTAATCTTTTGCAAATATATTATTTTTTTGAATTCATTTATTATAAGTATAAATTATGTATTTCATAGGCAATAAAGTTCTTATCTTTGTTATCCTTTAATTTTAAAAATATGAGCGTACACATTAGTGCTAAAAAAGGAGAAATTGCAAAAGTGGTTCTCCAGCCAGGTGATCCTTTAAGAGCGAAATATATCGCCGAAAATTTTTTGACCGATGTAAAATTGGTAAGCCAAACCAGAGGAATTTTTTATTTTACAGGATTGTACAAAGGAAAAGAAATTTCTGTAGGTGCAAGTGGAATGGGAGTGCCTAGTATTGGGATATATTCTTATGAATTGTTTACAGAGTATGATGTAGATACCATCATAAGAATAGGAACTTGTGGTGCATATACTACGGATCTTAAATTATTTGACTTGCTTAATGTAGAAAATTCTGCTAGTGAAAGTACTTATGCTCAATTTGCGTGGGGAATTGAAGGGGAATTAATTCCGCATCAAGGAAATGCTTTCGAGGTAATTAATGAAACTGCTTCATCACTTTCCATTAATGCGAAAGCTACGAATATCCATACCAGTGATATTTTTTATAGAAAAGATTCGGGAATTCCGGCTGTTGCAGAAAAATATAATTGTTTAGCTGTAGAAATGGAAGCTTTTGCTCTGTTTGCTAATGCTAAATATTTAGGTAAAAATGCGGCGACTATTCTCACCGTTTCCGATGTAATTCCTACACACGAACAAATTTCGGCTGACGAAAGAGAACGTGCTTTGAAACCAATGATAGAATTAGCTCTAGAATCTGCTATTAAATTGTAATTAATTTCTTATAGGGAATAAACAAATAACGCTTCAGAATGTTTCTGAAGCGTTTTTATTTGGTGTCTTTTTCGTCATCTTCCAAGAGATGTCCGAAATAGTTTTTCTTTGTTTTTAGATACTCTTTGCTATTTTCGTTGGCTTTTATTTGCAGAGGAATTCTTTGGTTGAGGTGAATTTCGCTGTTTTCTACAAATTTTATTTTTTCGGGGTTATTGGTCAAAAGATTAATTTCTTTTACTCCTAAAATTTTGAGAATATCAATTGCTACATTAAAATCTCTATCATCAGCAGGCAGACCCAATTGTAGATTAGCTTCTACTGTATCTAGTCCTTTTTCTTGAAGCGCATAAGCCTTTAATTTATTGATGATTCCTATGTTTCTACCTTCTTGGCGAAGATATACAATGATTCCCCCGTTTTCGTGAGTGTATTTAAGAGCAGAGTCTAGTTGCTGCCCGCATTCGCATTTTTTAGAATGAAAAACTTCGCCAGTAATGCATTCAGAATGGAAACGAACATTTACAGGCTTAGAAAAGTCTGTATTCTCTGCGATAAGAGCCATGTGCGGCATCCAGTCATTTTCGTTTTCAGAAAAAGCAATCATTCGGAAGTTGCCGTAATCTGTAGGAACATTGGCTTCCGCTTGAGTTTTTACCATTTGTTTCAGTGTGTTATTCTGTGATTTTTTCAGATTCTATTAAGGTAATATTCGTTTTTACTTTAGCCATAAATCTGTTGAGAAGTTCTAGCTCATCTTCTGGGAGCTTATCTTTCAGTTTCTGAATATTTACAAATGTTTTTTTGTATAATTCATAAGCATCATTTTTACTAATAACATCTTTTTGCTTGATGGCGTATAGATAATCTGTGATGTATAATTTTAACTTATAAATTTCAGAATTCATAGTTTTATTGCTAAAAATAGGAAATTCTGATAATAAATTAGAAAGCTCTGAAGTGTAATTAATGGTATTTATAGATTCTGAAGTTTTACTAGAAGCGCTATAAACAGAATTGGTATTGCTGAAACTATTGGCTAAAGGAGATAAGTTTAATTTTTCTACAGAGCAAGAAGTCCATAGAATCAAGGCAAAAAATAAACTTATAAATTTCCTCATTAATTTTTTGATTTTTGATAGAGTACAGGGTTAAGACTTTCGTCGTTATACATTTTCATCTGTTTGTAAGTTTTCATCTTAACGTTTCCTTTTTCTATTTCTTCTAATAAAAAATCTATCGCTTGACTTAGGTCTTTTTTTTGTTCCAGAAGCACATTTAGTTTTTCTGTACATTTAGCTCTATGCTCATCAGAAGCAGATTCTCTGGTTGCTTCTTGGTTCATGTGATATACTTTTAACACTAAAATAGAAAGTCTATCTATAGCCCAAGCTACGGTCTCTGTATTAATCTTGGCTTCAGATTTAGGAGTAATATTTTGGTATTTTTGTAAGAACCAACTGTCTATATATTCTACTAAATCTGTTCTTTGCTGATTAGATGCATCTATTCTTCGTTTAAGTTTAAGAGCATCTACAGGATCTATGTTTTCGTCTCTAATAATATCTTCGAGATGCCATTGCACAGTATCTATCCAATTCTTAGCATACAAAAGTTGTTCCAAACTTCCTTTTTCGAAAGGATTATTTATGGGGAAATCAATATTGTCATTAATATGATAATCTTCAACAGATTTGCTGAAGATATCCCAAGCTGATGATGAAAAAGACATAATTTAGTTAGAGTTTTCAGATTTATTAGAATCTTCAGGTTTTTTGTCTTCTTCTTTTACGGCGTCTTTAAATTCTTTAATTCCGCTACCTACACCTCTCATTAATTCTGGGATTTTTTTACCTCCAAAAAGTAGAAGAACAATAATGGCCACAATAATGATATGTTGCGGAGAAAGGCTTAATATTACAAGTGATGAATTCATTTTAAAAAATTTTTTACAAATTTACGTTAAATTTTAATACGAAACCCAATCCATAGGATTCAAAGGGGCTATAGGATTTACAGCCGAATTCCAAATTTCAAAATTGATGGAATAAATACCATCTAAATCAGTCCCGGCACTGCCAAGTTGAGTTCCAGCAGAGACTTGTTGACCTTGAGAAACTGTTAAGTTTTCTAAATTTACGTATATAGTAAAATAACTACCGTGTTTAATCATCACTGTTTTTACACCACCTACCGCAGAAATTTTTGATACAACACCAGGAAAAACGCATCTTGCTTTAGTGCCAGCAGGAACTTTTATTTTTATACCATTATTTTCTATGGTTATATTTTTAAAAACAGGGTGAGGTTGTTTTCCGAATTTTTCGATGATAGTACCGCTAGCAACTGGGAAAGACATTCTACCTCTATTTTCTGCAAAATTATTACCCGCAACTACACTACCAACTCCGAAATTTCTCATTGTCTTTTCTTCTATAGCATCATTTTCTTTTTCTGTTTTTGCTTCTAGAGCTTTAGTTGCATTTCTGGCAATTTCGGCTTTTTCTTTTGCCGCTTTTGCTTTATCTTCAGATTCTTTTTTCTCTTTTTCAGCTTTAGCTATTTTTGCTGCATCATTTTTAGCAATAGCATCTTTTTCAGCTTCTGCTTTTTTACGTGCTAATTCGGCTAGTTTTCTTTCTTCTTCTTCTGCCTTTTTCTTTTCAGCTAAAAGCCGTGCAGCTTCTGCTTTTCTAGCTTCTTCTAATTTTGCTTTTTCTTTTTCGGCAGCTATTTTAGCTAATCTTATACGTTCAGCTTCTGCCTTTTTCTCAGCTTCTTCTCTTTCTTTAGCTCTTTTTACTTCTTCATTAATGATACTTCTGATAGAAGCTTCAATTTTTTTGTTTTCGGCTTGTTTTGCTCTAAGGTCAGAAGTGAGTTTTGCTTCATTTTTCTTAAATTCTTGAAGAAGTACTTCTTTATCTTTTCTTTCTTTTTCTATTACTACCAAATCTTGCTTCTGTCTATTAAGAAGAGCATCTTTTTCTTTTACAGATTTTTGTTTCTGATTGATAGAAGTTTTTATTTGGTTGGCTTTGTCAGAGATTTCGGCAGCTTTCTTGTCTTGATATTCGCCGTATTGTTTGATGTATTGTACTCTTCTGATAGCTTCTCCTAGGTTTTTAGAAGAAAGCACAAAGGTTACTTTGTTTTGAACTCCTTTGTTTTTATAGGCTTTCACCAGAATGTCTGCATAGTCTTTTCTAAGTACCTTCAGCTCTCTGTTAAATTTATTAATTTCTAATTGACGTTTGTAGATGTCGTCTTCAATAAATCTTTTTTCTTTTTGGGTGTTGTTTACTACTTTTTCTCTCAGCGTAATTTTTTGGTTTACACTCGCAAGGTATGCCAAGGAAAGTTTGGTTTCGCCTTTTGCTTTTGCTAGTTCTGCGTTAATATTGGCAATCTGTTTCTTCAGTTCGGCATTTTGTTTTTGTAATTGCTCTTTTCTGTTTTCTGGTTGTTGAGAAAAGGCAAATCCGAACAATAATAGTCCTAAAAATAAACTCAGTTTTCTATGCATCATTTAATTATGGTCTTTGTATAATTAGCAGGAATGGAAAAAGGTGTTTCCATCTTCAAAAAATCAAATTTCGTGTTTTCTATGAAAATTTGTTGCGTTTTTTGTCCTTTTATAATTATTTTAACATTTTTTGGGAGTTTTTGTGAACCTATATTTTCGAAATTTTCATAATTAATTTCTAAGGTGTTTTTGGAGGCTAAGTCTTCTAAAAAAACTTTTTTAAGGTCTAATTCTTTATCATAATCAAGGCTTATTTTGTACTCACTTTTTTTGCCATTGGTTTCAAAAATTTGGTTTTTAATAGAATTCAAAACAAATCCTTGTTCGTTTGTTGTAAGAGAATAATCGTTTTCATTTACAGGAATAAATGTTTTCCCTACTAATAAATTTTGTAAAGAATTATAATCTATAAAATTGACTTTCAATAAATTATTTAGATACGAAAAATCTGAATCAATGTAGGTTTTATTCAGTTTTTCATAGCCTTTAATACCAGAAGGAGTGGCTATTCCTCTCGCCATAGTAATAAATAAAGCTTGTAAATTCACCCATACTTTTTGTTTGTTTTCGATATAGAAGGTAGCATCTAAAGTTGGGATAAACTGTCCTGTTTCTGCATTTATTTTACTGCTAATTTTTAAGCTTTCGAAATCATCTTTTTGAGATATTTTATCAAAGAAAGCTTTGTTAGAATTAACAATAGGCTTTTCTACAGGAGTATTTGGCTGAACTACAGTTCTACTTTTACAAGAAAACAATGCCAATGCTGCGAATATGCTAAGAATAAAATTTTTCATATTTTTTTAATCAATGTTTCAAAAAAACATTACAATTATAACGCCAAAACACACAAAATGTTTTGTGTGTTTTGGCGTTTATTGGGTTATAATAAATTTCTATTGGTCTTTAGAATGAAAATCCAAAACGGAATAATCTCCTAAAGAAATTTCTCTAGAAACACCATAATAGTGGGCGTTATTGCCAATCATAGAATTGCTAAGATTACCGTGATTAATAACGGTTTTTTCTTGAATTAAAGAGTTTTCTATATTAGAATTTACTACACTAGTGCCGTTTCCTAGAGAGACATAAGGACCGATTCTAGAATTTTTAATTTCTACATTTTCACCAATAAAACAAGGCGGAATAATAAGGCTGTTTTCAATGATAGCTGATGCTGGTGGACTAGCCATTTCTTCTTTTTCGTATGCCAGGATTTTTCCGTTGGTTTCTACGGTTGCATTTTTGTTTCCACAATCCATCCAATCATCTACTTTGCCAAGAGAGAATTTCGCTCCTTTTTGACGAAGATTTTCTAGAGCTGTAGTTAATTGATATTCACCACCTACTTTAATATCATTACTCATGATATAATTAATTTCATCCATTAATTTTTCGGCAGATTTGAAATAATAAATTCCAATAATTGCCAAATCTGAGACGAAAGTTTGTGGTTTTTCTACAAAATCAGTAATAAAACCATAATCGTCTAATTTTACTACCCCAAAAGCAGAAGGATCTTCTACTTTTTTCACCCAAATTACACCATCAGAAACTTTATCTAATACAAAATCTGCACGGAAAAGCGTATCTGCAAATGCAATTACTACATCACCTTGCATAGAATTTTCGGCACATTTTATGGCGTGAGCAGTTCCTAGAGGTTCGTCTTGAGTGTAAATACTTCCTTTAGCGCCCAATTTTTCTGCAATTTCTATTAAAGATTGCTCTACTTCTTCGCCAAAATCACCGATAATAAAGGCAATTTCGTCTATTTTTTCTCCTGCTACTTTCGCAATATCTTCTACTAATCTTTGTACAATTGGTTTTCCTGCGATAGGAATTAATGGTTTTGGAACTGTAAGAGTATGAGGTCTTAATCTAGAGCCTCTTCCTGCCATTGGAACGATTATTTTCATTGTATTTTTTGCTTTTGGCTGTCTGCAATTTGCTTTCAGCGGATTATGTGTCTTTTTATAATTTAAAAATAGATTTGTATTTTTTTTTTCAAATCGTTACTTTGTAATTTTTTTGTTTTTAAATTACTTTGAAACGCCAGAACTGCCAAATCCGCCTTCGCCACGATTGGTTTCGTCTAGATTTTCTACTTCTTCCCAAATTGCTGTTTCATGTTTTGCGATTACCATTTGTGCAATTCTATCGCCATCATTAATGGTAAAATCTTGGGAGGATAAATTTACTAAAATTACCCCAATCTCACCACGATAATCTGCATCAATTGTTCCAGGAGTGTTGAGAACCGTAATTCCGTTTTTGAAAGCAAGTCCGCTTCTTGGTCTCACTTGCGCTTCGTAACCTTTTGGTAATGAAATGAATAAACCTGTTTTTACTAATGTTCTTTCTAAGGGTTTCAGCGTAATTGGTTCATCAATATTAGCATATAAATCCATTCCTGCAGAAAGTTCGGTTTGGTATTTTGGTAAATCGTGTTTTGATTTGTTGATTACTTTTATCGTCATTTTTTAACTTTTGAAAGGATAAATTCTTTTTCGCTGTATAATAAAATTCCGCTATAAATTACAAATAACGAGTTACTTAACCAAAAATTATATTTGAATATATAAACAGAAATTAAGCTGAAAATCATCAATAGAATTAAAAAGAAAGAAATTTTCTTAATTCTATATGGAATTGGATAATACTTTTGCCCAAGGAAATAAGACAAAACCATCATTAAGAAATAGGCAATAAAAGTAACCCAAGCCGAAACCATAAAACCATATTTTTTCAAAAATAAGAAATGTAGAACTATCGTTAAACCAGCTCCAAACCAAGAAATTAGGGTTCCAAAATGCGTTCTGTCAGTTACTTTATACCAAGTAGAAAGATTATAATAAATTCCGAAACATAGGTTTGCAATTACAATGATGGGAACAATATCCATTGCCGTCCAATAACTATGGTCTGTAATGAAAATTACCTTCAACCAAGAGATATTGGCAATAATTCCCATTGCAACAATGGATGCAAAAAACGAAAAATATTCGGTTACTTTTGCGTAATTATTTTTTGCATTTTCATTGTTCATTTGCTTGAAAAAGTAGGGCTCAATTCCCATTCTGTACGCTGTAACAAAAAGCGTCATCAAAACGGCTAGTTTATAACAGCCACCATAAGCACCTGCATCTGCTTTAGAAATATTGTAATATTGAGTTATTTTATCATAATTTTCATTGACCTGAAATGCTAAACCAGCAATCATAATTGGCCAAGAATATTTTATCATTCTCGAAAAAAGTTCTTTGCTAAATCGGAATTTTACCTTCAAAATAATCGGAAGTAATAATACAAATGTTGCCAAGCTTCCCAATAAATTACTAATGAAAGGATAAGAAACTTGTCCGTCTAAACCTATTTTTTCGGAAGTACTTGTTGGTACAAAAATAAAAAGTGCAATTACAGAAATAGTTTGCACAAAAATAGAAGCAACTCTTATCACAGAATATTTTATCGGCATATTGTGAAAACGTAACCAAGCGAATGGAATGACGCAAATGGCATCTAAAAATGCAATCATAGCAAACCATCTTAAAAATTCTGGATTTTTTGCGTAATCTAAAATCACAGAAAGTGGCGCACTAAATATTAAAATTGAAATTAAAAATACCGCAGCCAAACCGAAAATAAACCAAAAAGAGGTATCGAAAGATTTTTTCTCGTTCTCTTTTTCGGTAGAAAATCTAAAAAAAGAAGTTTCAAAACCGAAAGTTAACATCACATTTACCAACGCAATCCAAGAATACAAGCTAGAAAACACCGAAAATGCTTCTTTGTCTATATAATGAATGTACAAAGGATTTAAGAGAAATGTTATTACTCTTGGCAATATTGCTCCTATTCCGTAGATGATGGTTTCGTTCAGTAGTTTTTTCAATTTTCTACAATTTTAGAATGCAAAAGTAACTATAAGATTTGGGATTTACGATTTGGGATTTATGATTTTTAAAGAAATCATTTAGACAAAGGTTTTCTAAAGCAATTAAAATTTTAAATTCTTTTGGCTTTACTCAAAACTTCAATTAAATTTGTAAAAATCTAAAAGTAAAATGCGAATCTTAATTAAAAATGCTCAAATTGTAAACGAAGGAAAGATTTTTAAATCTGATATTTTAATTGAAAATGATTTGATTGCCAAAATTTCTGAAACCATTCCCGAAGAAAATATCGATAAAATTATTGATGCCGAAGGAGAATTTTTAATTCCTGGTGTTATTGATGATCAAGTGCATTTTCGTGAACCAGGTCTTACACACAAAGGCGATATAGAAAGCGAATCTAAAGCTGCAATCGCAGGCGGAACTACCAGTTTTATAGAACAACCAAACACCGTTCCGAATGCGGTAACACAAGAACTTTTAGAAGAAAAATATAAAATTGCTGCCGAGAAATCTTACGCCAATTATTCTTTTTCGATGGGCGGAACCAATGATAATTTGGAAGAAGTTTTAAAAACAAATCCTAGAAATGTTGCCGCCATTAAACTTTTTCTCGGTTCTTCCACAGGAAATATGTTGGTAGATAATCCCGAAATTTTAGAGGAAATTTTTAGCAAAGTTAAAATGCCAATTTGCGTTCACTGTGAAGACGAAACTACGATTCGAAAAAACACAGAAATTTACAAAGAAAAATATGGAGAAGATATTCCTGTGAAGTTCCATCACCTTATCAGAAGCGAAGAAGCGTGTTATCTTTCGAGTTCAAAAGCGGTAGAATTGGCAAAAAAAACAGGAGCAAGATTGCACATTTATCATCTTTCCACAGCCAAAGAAACAGAACTTTTCAGAAATGATATTCCTTTAAAAGAAAAGAAAATAACAGCGGAAGTTTGCGTTCATCACCTTCATTTCACCAACAAAGATTATGAAACCAAAGGTTCTTTAATCAAATGGAATCCTGCGGTAAAAACTGAAAAAGACAAAAACGGACTTTGGGAAGCGCTTTTAGATGATAGAATTGATGTGATTGCAACCGATCACGCTCCTCATACTTTAGAAGAAAAATCTAACAAATATTTAAAATGTCCTTCTGGTGCACCTTTGGTTCAGCATTCTCTGAATGTGATGTTAGAATATTACAAAAATGGTAAAATTTCTCTCGAAAAAATTGTAGAAAAAATGTGTCACAATCCTGCAATTTTGTTTGAAATAGAGAAAAGAGGTTTTATAAAAGAAGGGTACAAAGCAGATTTGGTTTTGGTTGATTTGAATAAAGAATACACAGTTTCAAAAGAAAATATATTATACAAATGTGGCTGGAGTCCACTTGAAAATGAAATTTTTCATTCAGAAATTACGCATACTTTCATTAATGGAAATTTAGCTTATGAAAATGGAAGGTTTTCAGATGAAAAATTCGGAGAACGATTGCTTTTTGAAAGGTAAATGTTAAATTTTTCAAAAAAAATGAATTCATCAGAAACAATTTTAGAAAAAAATCGTCTAATAACTATAAAATTAATTTGATATGATTAAAAAGCTTACGTTTGCGTTGGTAGCAATGGCAATTTCTGTTACTACCTATGCACAATCAAAATTTGAGTGGAAAGAAGCTTCAGGCAATGGTTACAAATACAAATATGTAACCAACGACCCTACACAAGCTAGATTTTACACCCTGAAAAATGGTTTGACTGTAATTTTGAGTCCAACCAAAAAAGACCCAAGAATTCAGGCTTATGTAGCGATAAAAGCTGGTAGTAAAACAGATCCTGCTACTAATACAGGTTTGGCGCATTATTTAGAACATATGTTGTTCAAAGGAACGGATAAATATGGTTCTCTGGATTGGGCAAAAGAAAAACCAGAGTTAGACAAAATAGATGCATTGTACGAACAATACAATAAATCTAAAGACGAAGCACAAAGAAAAGCAATTTATAAAAAAATAGATTCTGTTTCTGGTGTAGCTTCTAAATATGCAATTGCCAATGAATATGACAAAATGATGGCTGCAATGGGTGCGCAAGGCACCAACGCTTTCACAAGTTTCGAGCAAACAGTTTATACAGACGATGTACCTAGTTCTTCTTTGGATAAATATCTTGCTGTACAAGCTGAACGTTTCAGAAATCCAATTCTTAGAATTTTCCATACAGAATTAGAAGCGGTTTACGAAGAAAAAAACAGAAGTTTAGATAGTGATGGTTCACTTGTTTTCGAAACTTTATTTTCAAATTTATTCCAAAAGCATAATTACGGTCAGCAAACTACAATTGGTACGGTAGAACATCTTAAAAATCCTTCTTTAGTAGAAATTAGAAAATATTTTAACAATTATTATGTGCCTAATAATATGGGGATTATCTTGTCTGGTGATTTCAATCCAGATGAAGTAATTGCTAAAATTGATAAAGATTTTTCTTATATGAAAGAAAAACCTGTTACTAAATATACTTTTTCACCAGAAGCTCCTATTACAGCTCCTGTGGTAAAAGAAGTGGTAGGGCCAGATGCAGAAAGTGTTACTATCGGTTTCAGATTACCCGGAAACAAAGACAAAGATGTACTTCTTGCAGATTTAGTAGGACAAGTTCTTACCAACGGAAAAGCAGGACTTTTAGATTTGAATTTGGTTAAAAAACAAAAATTATTGAGAGCAAGTGCTTTCACTTATCCTTTAATAGATTATGGAATTCTTTATCTTTCTGCTGCACCTACGAACGGACAAACTTTAGAAGAAGTAAAATCTTTGGTTTTGGCAGAAATAGAAAATCTTAAAAAAGGAAATTTTGATGCTGATTTAATTCCAGCTATCGTAAATAATATCAAAAAATATAAAATTCAAAGTACAGAAAACTACGGAAACAGAGCTAGCGATTTGATGGATGCTTTCACTTCAGAATTAGATTGGAGAACTCAAGTTGCTTACGTAAATGATTTGTCTAAAATCAAAAAAGAAGATGTAGTAGCTTTTGCTAATAAATATCTTGGAGACAACTACGTTGCTGTTCTTAAAAGAAAAGGCGAAAGAAAAGACTTAGTAAAAATAGAAAAACCTACTATCACGCCAGTAGAAACAAACGCAGATAAACAATCTCCGTTTGTGAAAATGGTAAATGATATGCCTGCAACGCCAGCTAAACCAGTGTTTTTGGATTATGGTAAAGATATTTTGAAATCTAAATTGGGGAAAGCAGAAGTTCTTTACGTTCCAAACAAAGACAATTCTATTTACAGATTAAGATTTAGATATAAAACAGGAACGCTTAATGATTTGAAACTTCCTTTGGCAGCTCAGTACATTCAGTTTTTAGGAACTGATAAAAAATCTGCGGAACAAATTTCTAAAGAATTCTACAAAATAGCTTCAAGTTTCAATATTTCAGCAGGCGAAGAATATACTACGGTAATGATTGAAGGCTTACAAGAAAACTTCGAAAATGCAGTAAAATTATATGAAGATTTAGTACTGAATGCAAAAGCAGATGATAAAGCTTTAGTTGCACTTAAAGCAAGAATTGCAAAATCGAGAAAAGATGCTAAACTAAATAAAGGAGCTATTATGCAAGGTTTAACGAGCTATGCTCTTTATGGTGCCAAAAATAAATTTAATAACGTTCTTACAGAGGCAGATTTAGCTGCTGTTACGTCTCAGGAATTGGTAGATAGAGTAAAAAATCTTAATAATTATGAGCAAACAGTAATTTATTACGGGCCAGCTTCTATTACCGAACTTACTTCTAAGTTAGCTCCGCTGCATAAAGTTCCTGCAACTTTTGCTAAAGCAGCTGAACCAAAAGTTTTCAAACAAGTTGCACAGGGCAAAAATCAAGTACTTTTTACCAATTATGAAATGGTACAAGCCGAAACAAGATGGATAAGAAATACAGAAACTTACGACCCGAAAAATACAACTTTAGTTAATGTTTTCAATAACTATTTCGGTGGAGGAATGGGCAGTTTGGTATTCCAAACCATCAGAGAGAGTAAAGCTTTGGCTTATAGTACTTACGGAGTTTATGCTTCTCCTTCTAAAAAAGAAGATGATTATTATATGCTAGCTTACGTTGGCAGCCAAGCAGATAAATTTAATGATGCAGTAGGTGCTATGAATGAATTGTTAACCACAATGCCAAAATTGCCAGTAAATCTAGATTTGGCAAAAGGTCAGGTTAAAAAAGATTTAGAAACGGAGCGTATTACTCAAGACGGAATTATTTTTAATTATTTAGGAGCACAACAGTTAGGTCTAAAAGAAGATATCAGAAAACAAGTGTATTCTTCTGTAGATAAAGTAACTCTAGATGAATTAAACCAATTCCACCAATCTCATTTCTCTGGAAAACCATACACGTATTGTTTGGTAGCTTCAGACAAAAAAGTTTCTATGGAAGACCTTAAAAAACTAGGTGAAGTAAAAACAATTTCTCTAGAAGAATTATTTGGATACTAATTTTCTAAGTAAATAATATAAGAAAGACCGCAGTTTTGCGGTCTTTATTTATTTAACTCAAAAAAAATTACAAATTGGGTTGTTTTTCGCTGTATTTTATTGATAGGATTTTCATCCTATCCTTTAATAAATCGTCACTTCGTGACTCAATTATATTATTACAATATCCGTAGTGTATTTGTAAAAAGAATTTAAATAATTGATAATCAATTAAAACGCAAGGTCGCACAATTAA
>ERZ650305.55-NODE-55-length-34210-cov-6.169287_pt1 | contig 34210 bp, 28 predicted proteins | sample MGYA00376241_ERZ650305 | MGnify/ENA primary metagenome ERZ650305 (study PRJEB26733, sample SAMN07839276) | wastewater metagenome | biome: urban; feature: artificial channel; material: waste water | place: USA: North Carolina | collected 2016-02-25 ... | reverse complement strand
TCGACAATCTCTTCAAAATTCATAATTCCATGTTCTTTGTTCAATAAAGCACTACATAATTTAAAAACTTGTTGCTCTTTTTCAGTTAAAATGAAACGTTCCATTTTTTCACATCCTTAAAAGATAATCTACACTATCAGTCTAATATCTTGTCACAAGGCAATATTATACCACCTTTAAGCCATTTTTCAAATTAATTTATGAAAAACAATTGATATATAATCGTAAAAAAACATTAATTAGTTTCATAATTTATAGAAAAAAGCAGATACATTCTTATATTGTATACGCAATGTATTTTTTATTAGTCAATATAAGATAACATTAAAATAATTATATACAAAAAGGCCATTTCAAGAAAAAATGACCTTTTCAATATTGATTAACTAAAAAAAGATACCCCGAAGAGTATCTTTATAATCAAAAGATTATTTAAGACCTGCAGAACCGCCAGCAGCGCCGATAGCTTCAACGATTGCTTCAGCTTCAGCTTTTGGAAGACCTTCTTTGATAACAACTGGAGCGCTGTCAACAAGATCTTTAGCTTCTTTAAGTCCAAGACCAGTAGCTTCGCGAACTGCTTTGATTGTAGCAACTTTTTTGTCGCCAGCTGAAGTCAACTCAACGTCAAATTCAGTTTTTTCTTCTGCTGCAGCTGCACCAGGACCTGCTACAGCTACTGGAGCTGCTGCAGATACGTCAAATTTTTCTTCGATTGCTTTTACAAGCTCAGAAAGTTCAAGAATAGTTGCTGTTTCAAGTTCAGCAACGATGTTTTCAATGTTCAATGCCATTGTTGGAATCTCCTTAGAATTTTTTATTTAATATGCAAGGTTAAGATGCGACTTGCGCGCATTTAAGTAGCAAGTATCAATTTTTTTAAAGGCTTCAATGAAGCACTTTGAAAAATTATGCTGCTTCTTCTGCTTTGTCTGCAACAGCTTTGACAGCGTATGCGACATTGCGAACTGGTGCTTGAAGTACTGAAAGGAGCATAGAAAGCAATCCTTCGCGGTTTGGAAGTGATGCGATAGCAGCAATTTCTTCTTTTGAAGAAACTTTGCCTTCGATAACTCCAGCCTTAACTTCGAGTGCGTCAGCTGTTTTAGCGAAATCAGATAAGATTTTCGCTGGAGCAATTGCGTCTTCGTTTGAAAAGGCGATAGCAGATGGTCCTACGAATTGATCCGTAAGGTCAGCATAGCCAGCTTTTTCAGCAGCACGACGCAAGATTGAGTTTTTGATGACTTTGAACTCAACACCTGCTTCACGTAATTGTTTACGCAATTCAGTATCTTGTCCAACTGTAAGTCCACGAGAATCTGCAACGACGATACCAGATGCATCGGCAAATTTTTGGGCAACAACGTCAACTAACTCAGCTTTTTTAGCGATTGTAGCTTCACTCATTGTTTGTTTTTCCTCCTCTATTATTTGATGACGTAAAAAAACTCCACGTCAACCATAGACATAGAGAGTACAAAAATTCATTATTAACTAATAAATAAATGTCCTCGGTTGGATTTACGACGAATGTCACCAACTGTCTTCGGTCATGTTGTTTTCACAACTATTTTATTATAGCAGAGTTTTTTTACTTTGACAAGTATTTTATTTAATTTTTTTAATTTAGTGACTGACTTTTGTTTTTTTAGACATATTTTCTAAAATAGATTTGATGGCAACGAAGATAATCGCAAAACTGACTGCGAAGATGGCACCTTCTAACAAGTTAAAAGGTACAACCATAGCCAACAAGTACTCACTTGCACCAAAGATTTGATTGATATCAAAATGTGCAAACTTCGCATACAAAGGAATAGCATAAACAAAGTTAGCTACTACCATTGCTGCAGTCATCACAAGTGTTGCTAAAATACTCCCCATGACATATGCTCTTGTTCCGCTATCTTTCTTAAAGAAGATGGCAAAAATCAAAAGAAACGATCCAACTGCCACAATATTAAGTGGCAAACCAATCCAAGTATTAACACCTTCATTATTCAACAATAATTTGAGCACAGAGCGTAAAACTAAAATCAAAAAGGCAGCAGGCAAATCAAAAAGATAGAGACCTACTAAGATCGGAATAATTGAGAATTCAACTTTGAGAAAGTCCGCAGCCGGAATTAGCGGGAATTGCGGGAAAATCATCAAAATGAATGAAATAGCGGCAAGCATGGCAATCAATACCAGTTTGCGAGTACGAGTTGTGTTTGTCATTTGGGGCACCTCCTAAATTTTATTTAGAAGACTTGAAAAAGCCATAGGTAACTATGGTATTTTTTCTTGTCTCCTCTTTATCCTGACTTTAACAGTTGGTATCGGAATTTCACCGATTCGGGCTCGAGTTCTATACTCAAGCTTCATGGACTTTACCACCAGTGGGGAAACGATCCCCGCCCTGAAGACTCCTTAACTATATCAAAAAAAATTCTAAAATGCAAGTTATAAATTCCTAAACTCTTTTTTGATCTGTTCTTAACATTGAATATTTCAATAATAACAAAAAAGATGACCACCGCCATCTTGATTAATTAAAATGTGTTCATGACAACTGCGTTTTATTGACATAATTATTTTTATGTCAAATACCTTTAGCAGCGTTAACCAATTGGCTGACTTCTTTCTTAGACAATCGACGGAATTCCCCCGGTTGTAAGCCAGTCAAGTCAAGTGTCCCATATTGGACACGTGATAATTTTTGAACAGGTAAACCAACAGCTTCAAACATCTTTTTAACTTGATGATTACGTCCTTCATGGATCGTCAACTGCACAACAGATTTTTTAGTTGAAATATCTTGTTTGATAATCTGATAAATGGCAGGTTTTGTTTTACGGCCATCAATTTTAACACCTTGGGTCAATGGTCGCAGATTTTCTTTATTGGCTTGCCCTTCTACTTTTGCAATGTAGACTTTTTCGATTTCATGACGGGGGTGTGTCATCAAATTAGCAAATTCACCATCATTGGTCATTAAAATCAAGCCACTTGTATCCCAGTCAAGACGACCAACAGGATAAATCCGCTCTGGAATGTGACGGAAAAAGTCCATCACCGTCTTGCGATCTTTTTCATCAGAAACAGATGAAATCACACCACGTGGTTTATTCAACACATAGTAGACAGGTTCTTCTTTATAGATTTGCGTTTGTTTTACTTCGACTGTATCGCCAGACTTAACTTGATAGGCTAGGTCCGTCATCACATCTCCATTGACTGTGACATCACCTGCCTTAATTAATTCTTCCGCTTTACGACGACTGGCCACACCTGCATGTGCCAAATATTTATTAATTCTCATTTGTAGTGATTTCCTTTTCATTGAAAATATCGACATCATCAATATTCATTAGTGATTCTTCGTTTATTTCGGGCAATTCTTCTAGGGTATTGATACCGATATAATCCAAGAAATGGTTAGTTGTTGCATAAAGATTGGGGTTGCCGATGACTTCTTTTTTACCAATCACTTCAATCAAATCAAAAGCTTGAAGTGTTGCCATCGTCCCTGACGAATTAACACCTCGAATAGCATCAACTTCTATACGCGTCAGTGGTTGTTTATAGGCAATAATTGCCAACACCTCTAGGGCTGCTTTGGAAAGCGATTGATTCATAGGTGTTTTGGCGTAATGTTGAAGTAATTCATTAAGTTCAACTTTTGTTGCCAAACGAAATTTACCAGCCGTTTCGATAATTGTCAGAGCAGATTCAGAATCTGACTGATATTTCTGAGATAGTTTCTCGATTTGTTGTGTGATGGCACTTGGTGTGATATTTAAGAGACTGGATAAGTCTCTTAGGCTTAACCCCTCTTCACCAGTCACAAAAAGCAAGGCTTCAAGTTCCGCAGTTTTATTCAATTAGAGGACCTCACTTTCTGTTTTGGTTAGGATAATGTCGCCAAATGTTTCATCCTGTTGAAAATTAAGCGCATGATTCTTGATTAATTCTAACATAGCTAGGAAGACTGTCACCACTTCATCTAAAGAATGAGATGGCTCGAAAAATCGAGTGAAGCTAACAGACTTTTCATGCTGAAATAGGGTTAGAATATCTTTTATTTTATCTTCAACTGAAAATTCATCTGAATTGATCGTATGATGGTGATCTCGAAACTCAGCTTGTTTACGTTGGATCACAGCAGAAAAGGCAAAATATAAGTCTAGTACATTTTTATCTTGAGCTAAAGCAACTTCTTCTGCTGAAATTTCAGTCTTGCCTTTAGAATAAAAATGACCACGATCAAAATGTTTATCAGCTAGAGCTAGGCTCAGGGCCTTGTATTTTCGATATTCATCAATTTGTGCTAAAATTTCTTGTTCTAAGTCAATTGTTTCTTCTTCGAAGGCTTCAGAAACAGTTGGCAAAAGCCGACGTGACTTAATCAAGACCAATTGGCTAGCAATGACGAGATATTCTGAAGCTAGATCAAGCGCCTTTTCTTTCATGGCATCCAGATAAGCCAGATATTGTGTAATGACTTCAACTAAAGGGACTTCATAAATATCGACCTTGTATTGATTGACCAGGTGTAATAATAAATCTAAAGGTCCTTCAAAATCATGGATTTTGATATTAATTTCTTCTTTTACATAATTCATTTTATGTAAATCCTCTTATCTATAGTATTTATCAAGAGAATGAATGGATTTCAATCCTAGATTCTTGGCTAAATCATAGATAGAGACCCTTTCTGCCACGCGTTGTAGAATATATTGCTCTCGAAGTTGAGCGGATGTCAAGGAGCTTGTCTTTTTAAGCTCATAATGGAGAAACTGTCGGGATTTCGAAAACAATTCGTCCGCATTTTTTATCGGCCGTACCAATCTAGCAAATTTATCTCGAATAGGCAAAATACGCTTGAGCCCACCAGTAGCTACGGTTAAAATTTTAAAATCCCAATTAAACTCTGACCATTTTAAGCTTTGTATTTCTGACGGCTTCAAGCCAAACTCTAAAATCAATAAAGCAATTAAATCACCAGGCTTCTGAACTTGTTGATAGTATTGACTGACATCCAACAACTGCGGGCGTTTCTGGTCAGCATTCTGCTCATCTTGATGTTGATAAGGCACAAGGTATAGCTCATAAAAGCGAGGCAACTTACCATTTTGATACAGATATTTCAAAAAAGTATTGATATTGGTGATTTTTCGATGCTGAGAAGATGTCGCAAGTGCCTGCAATTCAAGCTGATAAAGATTTAACTGAGTTTGGGTTAAATCCTTGCCAGCTAAAAAGGTCACAAAAGCACGTAAATCATAAAAATAAGCGAGTTTTGTATTCTCAGATGCCTTTTGTCGACTATCGATAAAGGCTTTAATCGTTTGTTCGTTCAATAATCTCGTAATCCTTTGTAAAAGTATGGGCAAATGCATTAACTGCTTTTAGAATTTCTTGTCGTGGGATAATGCCGTAGAACTCAGTACCTTTCAAAACAGGTAAAAAGGGTTCTCCAACTAACAGATGTAGGATATCTTCTAGCTCGTAATCTTTTTGAACCGTAGCAATTTCTCGATTGACAATTTCTGATATGGGGGTTCTGTCTGATTTTTCATAGAAAAAGTCATGTTGCATTTCAAAGTTGATAATATCCGTCCATCCTAGGATACCGACAAATTCACGATTCTCGTTAATGACAGGGACTTTAGAATACTTATACTGGCTCAGTAAAATTTTAGCATGAGAAATGTTGTGCTCATCCAATAAAACGGCTACTTCACTTGCTGGTTTTAAAAAGGTATCACTTTGTTTCATAAAGAAACATTCGATGTTTTTGTCAATCATTTGCTTGACCTCGGTAATTCAAATTGTAGAGTTGGTATAGGCTGATGATTTATATCTAGATAACTGATACAGTAACTCTCTTGAGTTGGCTCGATGATCGCATACATTTTGATATTGTATTGACCACGAGGTTGTGAAACACTACCAGGATTTAAGCACAAGATACCTTCTTCAATAGTAGCAATTGGTGTATGCAGATGACCAAATAAAGCCATCTCACACTTATTTTCGTGAGCTACTGCTGTCAAACGTGCCAACCCAAAGTTAACACTAAACAGATGGCCATGGGTCACGAAAATATCTACCTGATCTGCACTTAAAACAGTCACATCGGGGAAACCATCATCAAAATCACAATTGCCTTTAACAACTGTAATCCCATCCCAGATGCTATCAGTCGCATCCAACTCCGAGTCACCACAATGGATAATGGCACTCGCTTTGTCTTGATACTTAGTCTTTATTTCTTGAACAATTTTGGATTCACCATGGGAATCACTCATAACAATTATCATAAAAACCTCATTGTCTTAGCCATTCAGGCCATTTTTTCAACAAATTTTTCAGGGCACGAGCACGATGAGACACTTGATTCTTTTGTTCAAGCGTCATCTGGGCGGCAGTTCTGCCAGTTTCCTCATCGACAAACAAAGGATCGTAGCCAAACCCATCATCTCCTTTTGGAATTGTCGCAATTTCGCCCGGCCACTCGCCTTCAACGACTAAAGAGTCTTTTTCAGGAGCTGCGACAACCAAAGTCGTATGGAATTTAGCTTTTCTTTTCTCAGGAGAGATAGCAGTGCTTGCTAGTTCATGTAAAAGTTTCGCATTATTAGCAGCATCTGTCGCATGATCTCCAGCAAATCTGGCAGACCAAACACCTGGCAGGCCACCTAAAACATCAACCATTAAGCCGCTATCATCAGCTAAAACCATTTCACCGGTCAATTCAGAAATCGTTTCAGCTTTCAGTCTCGCATTTTCTTCAAAGGTCATGCCAGTTTCAGCGACATCAGGTAGTTCAGGAAAATCATTGAGATTTTTAATCGCATACCCCAGTTGACTAAACATGGCTTTAAATTCACGTGTTTTACCTTCATTACGCGTAGCAATGAGTAACGTTTTCTGCGCTTTAGACTTAAGACTTACCGTCTCTGAATGTAGGTTTTGACCAGACAACTCAACCGTCAACACCTGCCCAAGACTGTATTGATAATCCTGACCTGTCACATCTCGCAAAACTTGGAAAAATAAATCCATGACATCAGCAGGTGCTTCATCTACTGCGATAATTTTCAGTCCTTGTTCTGCAGGAAAATATTTGAAAAACACTGAGTACAAAGGAATTTCTATGGGTTCACCAAAAATATTTTCAATCTTCAGTACTCTTTGATCCTCTAATACAAAGGCAAAAATATCTCTTGTCGTGTGCTTATATAGTTTTTTCATAATTTCAAAGTCCTTGATTCAATAGGGATTTGCAGCCAATTTTCAGCAATTTCATCAAAAGCTTGACTACTTGCTGTTGTATAAAAGTGATGGGATTTAGTAACCATTGTGCGCTCTCGATTAATCTCAAAATAATTAAGCAAAACAGAGATATCTCGCACACACTCAGCGCCACTATCAATGAGTTTCACCCCATCGCCCATGACATTTTGAATAATGGGCCTTAATAAAGGATAGTGTGTACAACCCAAAATTAATGTGTCCACTCGACCGACGAGCGGTCTCAATGTCTCATAGACAATTTTTTTAGCAACACTCGATGTTGTTTCATTCGACTCAACAATCGGGACGAATTTTGGACACGCCAAGGATGTCACCGTCAGATTAGGCGACAAGAGCTGCACTTTATTTCGATAAATATCGGAAGCGACCGTCATAGCTGTACCAATGACGCCAATACGGCCACTTGACGTTGCTTTAATCGCAGCGCTAGCCCCAGGTAAAATAACACCTAAGACAGGGATATCAAGCTTATTTTTGACCTCTTCCCATGCTACAGCAGTTGCCGTATTACAAGCAAAAACAATCATCTTGACATCTTTTGATAAAAGAAAATTGACCAATTCCCAGGTAAACTGTCGAATTTGATCCGCTGGTCTTGGACCATAAGGTGCACGTCTTGAATCTCCGATATAGATGACTTCTTCATCGGGTAATTGGCGCATTAACTCTTTGACCACTGTCAGACCGCCAACACCTGAGTCTAAAAAACCTATCGGGCGATTATCCATCCTACTTACCTCACAAAAACAAAAGCCGAGAAAATCTCAGCTTTTACGGGAATCTCTAAAAAGTATAGCTCAGTTTTGAGGGAAAGATGCAAGAACGACAAAGCGTACTAGTCTATCTCTTGCAATGAAACCCAAAATCTGAGTTTTTAGAGAGCCCCTTAAACCTTATTTTTTCTTGTCAGCTTGTTTCGCAGCTGCGCGAATTTGACGCAAAACTTGTTGCACTTGTGTTTCGCTTGGTTTGCGACCCATTGAGCTCATCATCGTCCGAACAGCATCTTCGTTCAATGGTGGGTTTTCCATCAACATTTGTTTCACTTGACGACGGCTCAAGAACAAGCCTAAAGCAAAGCCGCCAAGAGCGGTAACGATCATTAATAAAATAGCAAGTAAAATTGGCATTTTTATCTCTCTTCTTTTTTGTTATTCGTCTAATTATATCAGATTTTACATAAACTGTCTATTTTCAATCAAAATCAAAACCATATAAAGTCGCAAAATAATCTTCTGCTGTCTCCGCTCTCCGAATTTGGCGCGTGGTGCCATCTTCTTGCAGCAAAATTTCTGCGGAACGGAGTTTGGCGTTATACTGATACCCCATCGAAAAGCCATGAGCGCCGGTATCATGAATGACCAGTGTGTCACCGACATGGACCTCAGGCAGCTGTCTTTGTTTGGCGAATTTATCGTTATTTTCACAGAGTGAGCCAACGACATCATACGTGTGCGTTTGAGGCGCTGTTTCCTTACCTGCGATACTGATATGATGGTATGAGCCATACATGGCCGGTCTTAAAAGGTTGACAGCACTGGCATCGACACCCACGTAATCACGGTAAGTCTGTTTTTTGTGGATGACCTTGGTGATGAGGTGGCCGTGAGGGGCGAGCATAAAACGCCCGAGTTCCGTGAAGATTTTGACTTGACCGAGACCATTAGGCGTCAGCACTGCTTCATAGGCTTGACGCACACCGTCACCGATTTTAGCAATGTCATTTTCAACTTCGTCAGGCTTGTAGTTAACACCAATACCACCAGATAAGTTGATGAAATCAAGGTCAACATCCGTCGCTTGGACCACTTCCACTGCCAGTTCAAACAATTCTTTAGCCAAAACTGGATAATAGTCATTTGTCAACGTATTAGAAGCTAAGAAAGAATGTATCCCGAATTTTTTCACGCCAAGTGATTTCAAGTCTTTAAAGGCTTGAATCAACTGATCTTTAGTCATGCCAAATTTTGATTCCTCAGGATTATCCATGATGTCTGTCCCTAAGGCAAAAACACCACCAGGATTATATCGGCAAGAAATTATCTCAGGTATGGTCGTGACATTTTTCAGGAAATCGACATGTTCATAGGCATCCAGATTGATTGTGGCATCTAGTTTTCTAGCATACTGGAATTCTTGAGCAGGCGTATCATTAGATGAAAACATGATGTCTTGCTTTTCAAACCCAAGTTTGTGAGACATTAGTAATTCAATCTCTGAGGCACAGTCAACCCCACAGTTCTCTTCTTGGAGAATTTTTAGAATGGCTGGTGTTGGTGTTGCTTTGACTGCGAAGTATTCCTTAAATCCTGGATTCCAACTGAAAGCTTGGTTGACAGCGCGCGCTTTTTCGCGAATGCTTTTTTCATCATATAAGTGAAAAGGCGTTGGGTATGTTGCAGTAATTTGATCAAGTTGTGACGATGTAACAAAGGGTGTTTTCATGGTTGCTCCTCTTATCTTCTCTCTAACTCATATCTGGTGCTAGTCTTCATTAAATAACCGTTTTACATAATTATAATGATGTAAAATTAGACATTTAGGTAATCCGACAAGTCTTCCAAAGCACGTTCAGCGATAGCTGTATAGCGTTCTTTCTTATCGCGAATTCGTTCACCACCTAGTTCCTTGATAATCCCAAAGTTGACATTCATGGGTTGGAAATTTTTACTATTAGCGTGCGTCACATAGTAGGGCAGGGCACCAATAGCAGTCGTCTCAGGGAAAATAACTGGCGCTGCATCTTGGAATAATTTAGCGGCGTTAATTCCTGCCACCAAACCTGAAGCCGCTGACTCAACATAGCCTTCGACACCTGTCATTTGACCTGCAAAGAAGAGATTATCTTTCTTTTTAGACTGGAAAGTTTGGGTCAAAAGATTTGGCGAATCCATATAAGAGTTACGGTGCATCACGCCATATCTGACAAACTCAGCATTTTCAAGACCTGGAATCATGCGGAAAATCCGTTTTTGTTCCCCCCACTTCAGATGCGTTTGGAAACCAACGATATTATAGAGACTCGCTGCTGCATCATCTTGGCGAAGTTGCACTACGGCGTAAGGGACACTTGTTTCATAAGTTGTCCCATCTCGTTTGGTCACAGTATAGGTCTCATTCGGATTTTCAAGACCAACCGGTTTCATTGGGCCAAACAACATAGTCTTAAAGCCACGCGCCGCCATAACCTCAATCGGCATACAGCCTTCAAAGTATTTCTCTTTCTCAAAAGATTTGATTTCAGCAACTTCCGCATCGACCAGCGCTTCTTGGAAGGCTTGAAACTCTTCTTTAGTCATTGGAGCATTAAGATAAGCGGCCTCACCTTTGTCATAGCGTGACTTCAAATACACTTTACTCATGTCAATGCTACTGATATCGACAATCGGTGCTGCTGCATCATAGAAATAGAAACCATCCCCATCATTTAAAGCGTGGATTTTAGCCGCTAAATCGTCAGATGTCAAGGGGCCTGAGGCAATGACTGTAATCGCATCATCTGGGATTTCTGTCACCTCTGCTCTGATGACTTCGATCAAAGGATGATTGCTCACCTTTGATGTCACGAGTTCAGCAAAACCTTCGCGGTCAACTGCAAGTGCGCCACCAGCAGGTACGCGCGTTTCGTCTGCTGAGCTGATGATCAGGCTATCAAGCTGACGCATCTCTTCTTTCAATAGACCGACCGCGTTGGTGATTGAATCACCACGTAAAGAGTTTGAACACACAAGCTCAGCAAAGTTACTTGTTTTGTGTTGTGGCGTTGGTTTTACCCCGCGCATTTCATAGAGTTTAACGGGAATCCCACGTTTAGCAATTTGGTAGGCTGCTTCTGATCCAGCAAGGCCAGCACCGATAACATTAATATGGTTAGACATCTTATATTTCCTTTTTTAGTTGATTACTATCCATTATATCATGTTACAGTGAAATTTTTGAGGGAATACTACAAAACTACATCACACTATTAGTGTTAATTTTTTTTGACTCATCTTGACTAACATGAGTCAAAATAATTCTTGTTGCTAATACAAAAAAGACTCACAAGTTTAATGTGAGTCCTTCATGTGTTTATTCACCAACTTTTTTCTTCATTTTTTTAAAACCTAATAAAATCAAAATTGGTATCACTAAGAGAATGGCGCCGAGAAGGCTATATTGGTTGATTTTTTCACCAAAAGTTCCAAGTTCGTGCCCTTCAGGACCTTGAGCAGGTGGTATTGAAGGACCCTCATCGTCTTTATTTTTCGTGTAAACAACAATGAAGTTTTGTGGCGTCGCATCTGTTCCATCGGTCAAATCATTATGATCATAAGTTGGAACAGCTTTGAGCGCTTCAGCCAATGACTGATAAACTTCTCCATTTGATGCAGTCACCTTATAAGTATAACCTGATCTATACAAATCATTATCGGTTTTATTAAACGTCAATTTAGAATCACTATCGCCTGTTACTGTGTCAAGTGTTTTCCCATCAACGATTAAGTTAGCCGTTTGTTTGACTGGTTTATAGGTAACGGTAAAGTTTTGCGGGATTGGATCGATACCCGTATCTGTTGGAATGGCATTATCATCATAAGTCGGATTATTTTTCAGTGCATCAGCCAGACTATCATAAACTTTTCTATCCGGCCCAGTAACTTGATAGATGTAACCACTACGTTTCAGATTTGAATCATTAGCATTAAGTGACACATTCGAATTACTTGGCCCATGTGCGGTTTCAATCATTTGAGCACCTTTAGGGTCACTGCTGTCACTCATCACATTTACGGTTTGGAGTTGTGCAGTGTAGATGACATTAAAGACTTGATTGCTACTTGGATCATTATCAAATACATGGACGTCATTTGTTGCTGCCTGTAAACTTTGATACTCTGTACCATTCGGTGCTTTAACCACATAGGTGTAGCCATTTCTAGATAGATTTGGCAATCCTGACGCTGTTGTTTGCAACTGGGTATCAACAACATTGACGTTATAGAAGTTAGGAACTTTAGGTACCAGAGATAGCTGCATACTCGCTTGATAAAGCGGTGACGTAGTTGATATCGAATTCCCATTATCATCTAGACCTGTCAAACCAGTTGCGGTTGGATAGACTTTATTGCCAGCAGGGTCATTAATCGTTTGGACAACCATGCTTTCTGGCATTGGAGTATAGCTTGCAGTAAAGACTTGTGGGACATCATCTCCTGCGATTAAGCCTGGGTTCTCAGGGTTGATGCCTGGATTCGTAGGCGCAATGCTTCTCATTAAGCCTGATTTACTGCCCATTTTCAGTGCTTGCATTGGTGGGACCGTTGTATCTATGGTAACTGTATTTGTCGGTGTACCATCGTATGTGGCATTGGCTGCTAGCGCATTGGCTAAGGTATCATACCAGACACCATCCGGCCCATAAATCTTGTAGGTGAAGCCTTTTCTGACTAGATTTTGTTCACTATTTTCTGCAAAGATCAAAGTGCCAAAAGAATAGCCATCAGTGGTTGTCATTATGGCTTGGCCACCCGTTACGTCAGGATCAGTCGCATCTGTCTGAAGTACAGCGACTTGTTTGAGTGGCGCATAATACAGGTTGACGTGCTGATTCACACCGTCTGCTGTATCAAATTTTGATGTAGCCGTTTGTTGCGACCCATCGATCAGCTTGTAGCCTGGATAGTCCTTTTGCAATTTTGAGTAATCAATGGTTGCATCCGATACGCCTGAGAGCGTTGTTGGATTCACTAGATTTGTCCAAGTTTTACCACCATCACGGCTGATTTTGAAGTCAACGATGACCTGTTGCGGATTAGCTTGGTATTTCAAGACAATTTGCTGTTCCTTGTTTGGATCTGTGTCGTAGCGTTTATTTGTCGTTCTAGCATCATCAATCAAGGTATAACCTGGAATATTGGCGTCAATGGTCGCATAGTCAATCACACCATTTGACGTACCTGTCAAATCAGTCGATGGCTTCAAAGGATTGCCACCGCTATCTTGGTAGACAATTTGCGCTTTTTCTGCAAGCGGCTCATATATCATATAGACGACTTGATCAATGGCGTCGTTGCTGTCAAAAGTTGGTGTTGTTGTCCGACCATCTGTTATCAGGGTGTAACCAGAATACTTAACTGTTAAACCACTATAATCAATCGCACCACCAGTTGTGCCTGTCAGAGGCACATCTGCAATTGCTTGACCGTTACTATCCACGATCGAATTACCAGAGGCGTCAACAAATTTAACGACTGCTTTTTGTGTGTCTGGCGTGTAGCGATATTCGATGGTTGTTTGACCACTGACCGTTGCATTTGGCGTAAAGACTGGTTTATCTGTTGTAGCAGTTTTAACACCATTAACCCACATGCTATCAAAGGTATAGCCAGCAATTGATACCGCACCACTTATTGGAATAGTCGCATCGGTTTGACCTTTTACGGTGCTGGTCACTGTCCCTGTTGGGACGTTGCCATTGAGGTCGCTGCCACCTGCGGTTGTCGTGTAATTAATCGTTGCTTGGGTCGTTTGTGCTTGATAGTAGAAATAAATATCTGGCGTTACCAGTTTACCGTTAACCGTTGTCCACATGACAGGCTGGGTATTGGTATTAGTCAGACCTGCTTCAACCAAGGCATAGCCAACTGGTGCATTGGGTGCCGTTGTCGTTGTTGCCGCTTGATTGCTGACACCATTTAGCGTGATGACACCGGGTGTTAAACCGGGCACCGTTCGATCCACGAGCCGATCATCAGCGTTTAAATAGTGAACAGTGACTTGTTGCGCATTAGCTGTATAAACAAATTTGACTTTATCAGGCGTTGTGCTACCACCACTGAATGTGAGATTTGCTAAACTAGCACTTGGGTCAGTCACACCAGCGGCTGTTGTATATTCGATATGATCAAAGGTATAGCCCGGAATGTCAACTTCACCGCTTGTCGGAATCGGCTGATCCGTCGTGCCACTCGCATTTAAAGCAACAGGCGTGCTGGCGTACTGCGAAATATCATTGCCAGCCGCATCCACATAGGACATGGTCGCGATGTTATTTTGATTTGCCGTATAGGTTACTGTGATGGTCGGTGTTACCAATGAACCATCTGCATTAATGGTAAAATTCGGCGTGACCGTGCTGACATTTGCCGTATAGCCAGAGATTGTAGGCACTGTAATGGAATCCCCTGCTGCATTTGACACCTTAGTTTGTGAAAGTTGAGCCGCAGTTGGCGCCCAGCCTGTGGTATTGGCAGTTGTGACAGCCCCATCTTTAGGGGAGCCATCATTGGCATCGTAGACATAATTGATGGCAACGGTTTGCGCTGATGGTGTATAGTTAATCGTGAGATTATTGGCACCTGCCACATAAGGCATTGCCGTATTGGGTTGCATCGGCGCATTGGTTGTTGCACTATTATAGACATAGTTGGCATAAGTATAACCCGGAATCGCAATCGCTCCACTATTGGCAAAGGTTGAACCTGCTACGCCCTGACTTGATAGAATTGGGCTTAAATTATTGGCATGAATCAGTCCCATTAAGTCATAACCATCCGTCGCGGCATACTGAATGGTCACTTGACTGGTTTCTGGTGAGATATAGTACCAATAATCTGTTTTAGCCAGACTACCATCAGTGCCGGGTGCCCAATCAATCGTTTGTGTCGCAGGACTTACTTGCCAGCCTGCCTCAACTGATGTTGGCAGAGGGGCTTCTGTCGTGACATTTGGACTCGTCGCATTGCTGTAACCATGGACTGTCACCTTATCCAATCCCGGTACTGCTTCGCCATTGTCATCAGTGAACGAAATCGCAGTACTGCCATAAGTACCACTATAGGCATCTGGCAACTGGAAGATATAATGCACCGTTACGACTTGTGGATTTGGCGCATAAATGACTTCTAATTGATCCGGATTGCCTGTTGCACTAAAGGTTGCTGTGCTAATCGATGGCACCTTACTACCATTTGATGTTTGCGAAATAATGGTATAACCCGGAATCTCAGGCGGTGTCACACCAATGGCTTGGTCTGTCACACCTGTTGCGGTTGTCGGTGCCCCATTAATTTGGCTTGAACTTGCATCTGTTAGATTACTTGTATCCACCTCACCAGAAGCATCAATACTGGCAATTTTATAGGCAATCGTGGCATTTTGGTTGTTAGCCGTGTAAGTCACATTGATATCTGGTGTGATTAGCTGACCATTTTCACTACCATCTGCTTTGATGGCGAAATCAGGTGTTACTTGATCAACGCTTGCTGTGTAACCCGGAATCGTTGGCACAAGGATTGACGCCCCTGTTGTATTAGATGGACCAGTTACCGAATTTGTCACGGTTTGCGTGCCAAAATCTTCTGATGGTACCTCCCCATCTTTCGGAGACTTATCATCACTACTATAAAGATAGTGAATGTTCACGACTTGCTCATTTGGTGTATAAACAAATTCAATCTGATCTGAATTAATCGTATAAATCGCCTGATTTAAATCAGCCAGATTAGTCTGCAGATTCCCTCCGTTATACTTGAAACCTTTCAGCGTATAGCCTGATACACTAGGGGCAGTCGTCATAATGACGCCATCTGTGTAGCCATTCTGACTGGTTGGATTAGTGCCGATATAAGGCGTGAGGGAATTGCCAGCTTCATCAACATAGGTAATCGTTGCAGAATCTGGACTAGCGCTGTAAGCCACTGTAATCAGCGGCTCAGTTGGATTGCCATTACTATCCACCGTGAATTTTGGCGTGACCGTTGTCACGTTTGGCGTATAGCCCGAAATCGTTGGGACAGGGATTGGCGTGCTGCTTGGTGTTGTGTTGACATCTGTTGTATAAGCCGTGCCATTCGTCACACCAATCGCTTGTCTTGGGACATTTTGCGGGTCGGCAAAGTCACTTGGTGGCACTGCTTCATTTTTAGGTTCCCCATAGACGTAGTTGATATGAACCGTCAGCGGGTTAGCCGTATAGCTGACCAAATAAGTCTGAGGTTCACTATCTGATGTGCTGGTGCCATTTGGCGTGGTATCGTAGGTACCGTCTGCAGCTAGGGCATCAGTAAGTGTCGCGTAGCTCGTGCCATTAGGTGCTTTGACCTGATAGCTATAACCCGCTCGCGCAAGATCACTGTCCGTTTTGAGGAAAGTAATCGCCTGAGCCGTCATCCCATCTCTGGTATCGACTGTTTGCGCCCCCGCTGGATCCGTCGCATCTGTCTGCAAAATCGCCGTTTGACTACTTGGCGTATAGCTGACCGTGAAGACCTGCGGATTGGTGTCGGGTTGACTGCTGGTCACCGTGTTGTTATTGTAAGTGGCGTTGGCTGCTAGGGCTAGCGCCAATGTCGGATAACTTGCAGAAACGTTAGCACCATTTGAGTTGGTATAGCTGACGGTCACATTGTAATTGTAGCCAGATCTGACCAAATCAGTATCGGATTGGTCAAACTGAATCGTGCTAGCCGTTGGCCCTTTTGCCGTTTGATAGAGTTTACCGCCCGCATTGGCAGGGTCTGAACTATCTGTTTTGAGAATTGCCTCTTGTGTTTGTGGCGTGTAGGTTACCGTATAAATTTGCGGTGCTGTATCGCCATCTCCTGTGTTATAAATCGGGCTACTTGCATTTTTGTTGCTGGTATTATCATAATTCCCCTCGATATTTGTTACCACCTGACCACTCGGATCCGTGATGGTGTAATCATAACCAGGTCGTGCGAAATTATCTGTTGAAACACTATAAGTCTCAGATGTTCGACCATCTTGGTAGAGGGTTGGGGTACTTTTCGGATCTTGAACGAAGTTGACCTGAACACTTTGAATATCACGCGCCAAATACACGATATAATCCGTTGTCCCCGGCACAAAGGTCAAGCGTTTCGCCGTGTCACCACCATTTAAGAGGTCGTTATCCCCTGTCAGACTAGAAAGCGCGGCGTTCATTGGGTCGAGGCTCCAACCACTTGGGACGTTGATATTGCTAGTCGTCACACCAAAGGTTTGAATGCTACCAATCGCACCGGTCACGGTTTGGGCAGGGAGACCTGGGACAGGATTGGTCGTGAAGCTGTACTTACCTGTGTCATCATAGATCGCTTCGTCATAATGAATGACGTGCGTGGCGTTGCTCGCGGCGTAGCTTACAGTATAGGTGATGTTGGTGCCATTACTTGTAAAGCTAGACGGCAAGGTGCTACTGGTGTAGCGGTTGCCATTACTGTCGGTAATGGTCCAAGTGTAGCCTGAAACGGCTGGCACAGAGAGGGCATAAGTCCCGTCCGTTTGGGTGTTAATGGTCACACTCGGCGGTAGGGTTGGCGCCGTATAAGCGGCTGTGTCGACTGATAAACTAGACGAGACATTGGTATTGGTACCCGTCGCATAGGTGTAGTTGACCAAGACATTGGCGCTTCTAGGTGCATAGGTAATGGTATAATCCTGCGGTGCGCTATCTGTTGTCGCTGTCCCGTTATTAGTCGCATCGTAGGTGATGGTAAATTGACTGTTGGTCAGACTGACAACATCGCCTTTAGCGTCTGTCACAGTTGCCAGATACCCATTAATCTGAGGGACGCTGACAACTTGTGAGCCTCCCGTCACACCTGTATAGGGGGCGTTGTTCATATCCGTCAGCGTATTTTGACCGTTGGTCACACCTTGACGACTTGGCGCACCTGTGACTGTGATGTCAGCTTGTTGGACATCCTTGGTATATTGGTAGACAATGGCGGCTTGGTAATTGGGCACGAGACCGCTTGCTGTATTGGTCATATTATCCCAAGTCCAGTTGATATGGTAAGGCGGTGTTTTATCTTGTGTTGTGCCGTCCGGTTTATCACTCCAATAAAAATTTGAGACGTGATAGCCTGCTGGTACCACATTGACCGTTTGCAAATTGCTGGTTTGCACCTCACTTGTTGTGCCAAACAAAACATCAAAGCCAAATCCTGAACCACTGACTTGGTTGGCAAAACTGCCCGGTAAAGCAGTCAGGGCGCCAATCGCTTTGCCATCACTATCGACTTGTTGTGAATAGTAATTGACCTGTGCTTGCCAGCCGGTGTAGGTCACCGTAATCACAATCGGCGTTGACCCAAATGAGCCCGCTGGAACCGTCGTCATGACTTGCGGGGTACTGCCATTGATTGAGACATAAGATGAATAGCCTGAAATCTGGGTAATCGGTACCGCATCATAACTGCCGTCTGTCACATAAGGTGCTCCTGTTGACGAGGTCGTAATCTGACTACTTGATGTGCTACCATTTGGATTGGTGTAGTTGACGGTGATAGATTGGTCTTCGGCAACGTAATTAACCGTTGCCGTCTGTGGTACACTATCGATTTGACTGCTACCATTGCTGGTGTTATCCGCAACGATACCTGTGATGGTATTGCTCGTTTGTGTCGAACCATCTGGATAGGTAATGACGGCTGTGTAGCCATCAATCGCAGGCACTGTCAAATCACTAAACGTCGTCCCAGTCGTCCCAAGGCGCATTTTATCCGTACTAGTTAGCTGACTTGAGAGATTATGACCGGCAGGGAAAATATAATTCACGTTTAACTGCTGGACATCTGCCGTCACCATCAAGGTGTAGTTTTGTGGGGTACCGTCACTTTGAGTTTGTAAGTTATTGGTGTCATCAAAATTGCCTGAAATAGACGCCAAAGGTAAGGACAGCGCCTGACCGTCTGGCGCTTGCCCACTAATGAAGTGATAACCTTGCGCAGGTAATCCCAGCAGGTCAAAGCTAAAGCTATCGCCCGTCAAACCTGTTTGTGTCAGTTTTGTGGGTGGCTGAGCATTGTTTTCATAGGTAATCGTCACATCTGCTTCTTGATAATCTTTGGCAATCTCAAAAAGCAAGGTCGCATCATCGCTACTGTTTACATCTGAAGCTGTTAATGCAGTTGTCGGCACTGCTGCCGTCGTCGCATCACCGTCTTTACTCCAATAGACATTACCCGTTAAATGATAACCATCAGGGATGACCTTACTAGCTTGTAGTTGAGGTGTTTCCGTATCAGGAGCTGTCGTGACAGCCGTTGTCAGTCTTGACGTCAAAGTCTGACCAATCGTCGGTTGCGTTGGCGTCAAACTATCACTAGATTTGAGCGCGCTCGCCATCGACGTGTCCACATTGCCCGCTGTCGTTACCGTCCCATAATTAATCGTCACAGCATTCGCTGTATAATGAACCACAAAAGGCTGCGGCGTCGTATCACTTGTCGCATTGTAGCCATTTGATGTCGCATCAAAATCAGGATTGGCCGTAACCGCAGCTGCTAAGGTTGCATAAGGCTTATTATCTGGGCCAGTAACCGTATAGGTATAGCCCGCTACCGCCAAACTAGCATCAGTCGACGTAAACGCAATCGGCTCATTCGACGCCCCATGATAGGTCGCATCACTACTTGGCAGGGTAATGGGCACAGGCACATTTGGCGTATCAGAAACAGCAGTCAAGGGCGCTGACTGAAAATCCCCTTGATATTGCACGTTCATGGTATTACCGGGCACCGTTGTCCCACTATCGTCGATCTCATCAGACCCCACCGTCACATCTGTTGTCCCATTAGGCACTAAGGAATAACCCGGGAAACTTGGCGCCGTAAAAGCATAGGTATCACTTGTCGCATTAGGCGAGCCACCCGTAATCCCGATCGTATCCGTTGTGTTGGCGATAAATGACGTCGCAGCTCGCAAAGGTTGATTATTTTGGTCAAGATAATTGACCGTTGTTGTCCCTGTTCCGAGTTCTAATGTGAAACTTGTAACATGCGTGCCCATTTGGGTATAACCACCATCATAACCCGCCATAATGCCTAGAGACATGGAAGTATGCGTCAGGTCGACAATCCGTGTAAAAGTCTGAGTTGAATTTGTGGTCACTTGAATTGTTATCGTACCAGAATTATCCCCATTATAGACATAACTAGCAGTCACTGGTGCCGTCAGATTGGGACCGCCACCTGAACCACTCCACTGATAGCTGGAATTACCAGTGGCAGCATTTGTCCCATTTAAAACAGTCGTGCCAAGTTGTTGGTCGCTGGTCGCATTAGCACTGTCTAAAAGACCATCAGCTCCAGTGTTTCGCCAGCCAATGACTTGGTTACCTGTTTTACTACCAGAAAGTAGACCACCCACAGGATTGACCCCAACTGAGGAGTCGCCAAATCCTACCGGTGTGTAACTCGCATAGTTGGAGTCTTGACCTTTGCTGTTATTATAAAAATCAATGCCCCATGTCAATGAGTTAGGCAACCCATTAATCCCTAAGCCACCACCATACTGATTACTGCCCCCAGCTGTTGCCAGTTGATTGGGTGCAGTTGGTGATAGCACAAGACCGATAAAATCACCGACATTATAAACCAAATAAGCACCACCGGCAGAGTTTAATCGTGTCAAATCAAAATTAAAATTCAACGTCCAATCCTTGGTCATGTCAATCTGTTGATTAAAAGCCAGAGCACCTGTTTTCCCAGTAGTACTTGAATTTGTTGGTGTCAAAATCGTATAGGCTGTGCCGTTAATCGTCGTATTATAAGCTAAATTACTTTGCCCAGCTGCACTAACAACAAAGGCACTTTGATAATTACTATTATCATAAGTTGCCGCATGACTTTCACCTACACCTGATTGTGCCGTATCGGTCAATTCATCAATTCTCGGCGATGTGATTGTCGCATAAGGCACGACACCCGCTACTTGTTTAGACGTTTTAGGTAACGTCAGTGATTTGCCATATAAAGTCGGAAAAGTTGGCATAACAATACTGTCATCAGCTGCCACATTACTTTCAGCAAAGGATAGACCTGGTGCAAGCGTCGCAAAAATGATCCCAGTCACGACCCATCTTTTTTTGACTTTATGAAGCACAAAACGCTTTTTACAGTCGGCCTCATTTAATTTAAAAGTTCCTCTCTTCATATTCATACCCTCTATTCTCATAAATCTAATTAATTATAAATTATCCCTAATCGTCATACGAACTGCATTAAGTCATGTTTTAAAACAATCTGTATATTGTTATTTTAGCACATAAACTTATTTTTCTCTATTATTTAATGCTATTTTAGACAAACAAATGACATAAACAACTTAATTTAAGATAACATATTTCGCATACTTTTAATTTAACGAAAAAAACTTTAATTTTCTAATTATAAGAGATCAGATAACAAAAAAGAACTCGCGACTTCTCATCGCTAGTTCTTTTCAATACAGACTTCCGTTCCTTGCTCTACTTGGCTCGTAATGGTGACTGTCAACTCCAGTCTATCCATAATGCCTTTAGTTAGATAGAGACCAAGACCTGTTGATTTTTGATTATTGCGCCCATTATAGCCGGTAAAACCATGCTCAAAGAGCCTAGGCAAATCCTCTGGTAAAATACCAATTCCTGTATCTTTAATCGTCATGTTATCATCGAATTTAATCGTAACACTGCCCGTTTTAGTATACTTTACAGCATTATTAATAAGTTGCTCTATCGCGACTGACAACCACTTGCGGTCACTGGTAATTTCCCAGGAACCTGTGATGCTAACTGACAGGTTTTTCATGATAAATTGATTGGCATATTTTTTAATGATGTCGCGCGTGATATCTGCTACATCAAAGGTTTCAAAACGAAAATCTGTCGACGTATTTTGTAAACGCAGATAGCTCAGTAAAATATTGAGATAGTTGTCCAGTTCTAGTAATTGATTCTGAACACCTGATTTTGTCAGGTGATCTGTTTGCGCCATCAAGTCAAGCGCTGCCAACGGGACTTTCATCTGGTGCGTCCAAAGCTTGGTTAAATCTAATAAGTCCTTGTCGAATTTCAACAACTCTTGATACTTCTCCTGACTCCATTGATCAAGGTTAACAATCAGCTGCTGATAATCTTCTCCAATCAAACTTGAATCAGGAAAGTTTGGTAGATTTTCTACGCTAGTTCTAGTTAAAAATTGGTGGAGCTGGATAAAGCGATGGCAGGCGAGACTCTGATAGATCACGAAAATCAGGGCAGGCAATAAAAAGGCGACTTTAAAGGCAGTTAACTCTATTTGCTGTAAAAATAGGACGAGCGCAATCAAACTTTCTGTGAACAAAAAAATGAAGATCTCGCCGGATTTTTCCTGACAAAAGCGAGCAATAAGTCGTAAATATACCATCATTTAACCACATACCCTACGCCACGAACTGTATGGATATGATCAAAGTCTACTTGCAGAAGTTTCTTGCGTAAGCGACTCATGTTGACGTTTAAAGTATTGTCGTCTATAAAATCGTCACCTTCCCAAAGTTTTTTTAGAAGGTCATGTTTGTCAACGATATTACCTGTATGTTCAAGTAAAGTTTTTAAAATAAGCGTTTCTGTTTTGGTCAAATTGACTTTTTCTTGGCCGTCTGAAAAATTCCCGTCCAAATCCAGCGTGAATCGCTCAAAACTTAAATGGTTGACTTGCACTTTTGTCCGTCTCAAAAGAGCGTTAATTTTAGCAATTAACACCTCAACAGAAAAAGGTTTGCTGACAAAATCATCTGCTCCCATATTCATGGCCATGACAGCGCTCATCTCATCAGAGGCAGACGAAATAAAAATAATCGGAAGATCATTTGATTTTCGAATTTCAGTCGTCCAATAAAAACCGTTAAAATAAGGCAGAGTAATATCCATCAAGACCAAATCAGGCTGATATTCAGCAATCTCTGCTGCCACCGCACGAAAATTCATCACACTCGTGAAATGAAATTCTTCTTGAAGTTTTTCACGTAATAATTTAACAATTGTCTCATCATCTTCAACAATAAAGATTTTATTTTTCATAGTCCTATTCTACCAGAAATCAGGAGTTTATGGCACCTCAAACTCACGGATTGATCAAAAAAAACACCTCCAAAATCTGGAGGTATCAATAGTAACAAATTATCTTTCAACGATTCGATAATAGATTTTCGATGTTTTACGATAAATCAGATAATAGATGATAGAGATAACTAAGATCGTGATCCCGCTGACAGTAGCAATCATGCCGATATCCGTAATCCCAAAGATATTGATTAGTTTAGAAATCATGACAAAGGCTGCAGCAAAGTGAATAATGCTGACGATAATTGGCATGAAGAAGACAACCATAACTTGTGAATCAATTGATTTTTTAACTTCTTTTTTCGTTAAACCAACTTCTTGTAAGATTCGGTAGCTACGTTTATCTTCAGCCCCTTCAGAAATTTGTTTGTAGTAGATAATCAAGGCAGCGCCAAGAATGAAGGTAATACCAAGCATGAATCCGATGAAGAGGAAACCGCCCGTGAATTCCATGATGCCTTCTTTGCTTTCTTTCTCAGTTGCAACAATTACGCGATTAGGTTGATTGACATCGTTAGGCGCTTTTTTGCTAAGGACTTCACGTTCTTTAGCAGACAAGTTAACTAACCATTCTGTGCTAATTTGTGTAGAAAAATCAACAGCACCTGGATTTTTCTTGATCTCTTCTTGATTATTGAGGTCGTTCAATTTTGTAAGTTCTTGCTCATCAGAGACGACGAAGACGAAGACATCAAAGACTCCTGGAAACTTAGGTAGATTTTTAAGCGACGGTACTTCTTTGACAATCTCTAATTTTTCACCAAACCAATCCACTGATTTGACATCCTTATCACCAAATGCTTTATAAAGGATAGCTTGATTAGAGGCTAACTCAGGTAAGTCATTGCCTAGTTTGACCATATCGTCACGTGTGACGAATCTTAATGCAGCATAATCATTGAGTTTTGGCGAATTAGCGGGTAGTGCTGCCTGTTTATCTGCATTAACACTAAAATTCGTCATAACTGTAAATGAAGAATAAGGTGCTGCTTTTGAGGTATCAACGTCATTTTCTTGAATGAACGTGTTGAGTGCTGCCTTATTTTCGTCGATATTTTTGCCACTGATACTAATATTGGTATTCTTTGGAAATTGTTCTGCTACAACTTTTTGAACACCGACGTAAAGCGCAACAGATGTCGCAAGTGTGACGAATGTCATGGTCACGAGAATCGTGATATTGGCAAGACCAACTGCATTGGTTTTCATGCGATAAAGCATGCTGCTGGTCGTGATGAAGTGTTCAGGTTTGTAATAGTAGCTTTTGTTGGCTTTTTGACGTTTTAAAACGAAGATAGTCACGCCAATATAGAGCAAATATGTCCCTATAATGACAAGAACCACAGCGATGAAAAATTTCAGCAAAGCTTCAATCGGTCCTTGCACGCTAAGCGCTAAGTAATAAGCAACAGCCAGCATAAGGATACTAAGGATAGACATAATCAAACGGCCACGTGGTTCACGCTCACTACGTGTATTGTCTTTTAAGAGACTAATGGCTGAGTTACGTTTGATGGTCACCATGGCAAAGAACATGAGCAAGGCAAAGATGGCTGCAAACACTAGTATTGTTAACAAAACAGCTGGAATGGAAACTGTTAAATTAAAGTAGTTGCCACCGATAAGATGGATGAATATCAGAAAGAGAAATTCTGAAAAAATCAAACCTAAGATAGTACCCGCGACCAAAGTCATGACGAAGGTCATCAACAACTCCCAGAATGAGATGGTGGCGATATTGCGCTTGTTCAAGCCTAAGATATTATAGAGTCCAAATTCTCTCGTCCGTTGTTTAAGTAAGAATCTGTAACTATAACTCACGATAATGACTGAGAACAAGACAATAATAGCAAGACCAAATTTCATCAATGTTCTGACTGCATCAGCCCCTCTTAATTGATCCAAACTTTTGGAAAAGGCAAGGTTTGACAGAATTAATGTAATGGCAAACATAGAAGTTGTTGCTAATAAAAACGGAGAAAAATTTGAGAATGATTTTCGAATGTTTTGAAAAGCGAGTTTGAGATAAAACATTATTCTCCTCCTAACAGACTCGTGATAGCTGTCGTGATATCACGATTAAACTCGTTGTTGGACTTACCAGCACGATAAAGTTGATGGAAGATTTGACCATCTTTGATAAATAGAACACGACTGGCATGGCTAGCAGCAAGACTTGAGTGGGTTACCATGAGAATGGTTTGACCTTCATTGTTAATCTGTTCAAATAATTCAAGCAAACCATCTGAATTTTTTGAGTCAAGTGCTGCTGTTGGTTCATCCGCTAAAATCAATTTAGGGTTGGTAATCAAGGCACGGGCAACCGCCACACGTTGTTTTTGACCGCCAGACAATTCAAAAGGTTGTTTATTTAGTAAATCCTCAATATTCAACTTAGGTGCTAAGGCTTTCAAACGTTTTGCCATTTCACCATATTTATAACGACCTAAAACAAGTGGCAAGAAAATATTATCACGCACACTCAAGGTGTCAAGCAAGTTAAAATCTTGAAAGACAAAACCTAGATGATCACGACGGAATTCCGCTAATTGTTGCTCTTTAATTGTGCTTATTTTTTTGCCTTCTAAGACAACTTCACCACTGCTTGGTTTTTCTAAGGTTGCTAAAATGTTCAGCAAGGTTGTTTTACCACTCCCACTTTCACCCATGATGGCGATGAATTCACCTTCTTCAGCGATAAAATTTACATCACGCAAGGCTTGTGTTTTTTCTTTTGAAAAACGTGTTTGGAATGATTTTTCTAAATGATTGACTTCTAAGAACATTATTTGATCTCCTTTAAGATATTCGCTTTGATTTCTGATTTTTTGACTTCTTTATAACTCGTCACACCTTTTATCTTGTGAACCGTTAATGCTAAGTAGGCATCTTTTCTAAGGTTATGATCAGCCGTAAATTTAACCGTCTTTTTATCAAGTTTTTTGTTAACAGCTGGTAGCTCATAATTATAGGTAGTGTAAATATGTCCACTACTATCTGTATCTGCTGTAGTTCTACCATCTTGTGTGATTTTAACATAGTAAGTATCGCCACCATAGCTCTTTTGATAAACCATGTAAAGGCCTACACCTATAACGGCAAGCACTGCAAGCACCGAAAGTAATTTTTTCATTGTATCTCCTTTGATTCTAAGTTACTGAAACTTTTTGTTTTCGTATTGACACTCTTATTATCGCATGCGACGTAGCTATCATTCTTACAGCTCAAACCTTGTTTCTTACGAAAATGTAAGCAAGTAGATGAATGGCCGTAGGTACAAAAAAACCAACAGATTATCAAGGCTCTGTTAGTTTAATTGACTGTTTTTACATCTTATAAACCTTATATTTCCCCAAACGCTTGACCGTTATACCAAGTTTTTCGAGCGCATGAATCAAATAGAGATAGTTCTCAGAAAACTGGGCATCAATGAGAAAGAAATACTCCCCCAGAAAGGTTTTCAGTGGCCGTGATTCAATTTTGGTTAAGTTAATTCCGAAATCTGCAAAAATTTGTAAGGCTTTATATAAGGCACCAGGTAAATTATCTGGAAGTGTCAACGCTAACGTCATCTTCTCCGTCACAACTGGTAGAGGAATATGTGGTGTCGTTTGCCCTAATAACCAGAAGCGCGTGAAATTTTCATCAATTTCTTGAATATCCTGAGCGATAATCGTCAACCCATACTCCAAACTACTAGCAACTGGCGCAATCGCCGCAAAATTTTTCTCAGGATGCTCTGCAACAAATTTTGCTGCGTAAGCCGTGCTATCTGTACTCTCAATTTTAGCGTCAGGAAAATGGCGCTGCACATATTTCAGCGATTGGGCAATGGCTTGGGGATGAGAAAAGATTTTCTCGATTTCTTTATCAGCACGCGTTGCCATGAGCTGTTGTTTGATAGGCTGAACAATTTCAGCCTGAGCTCGAATCTGCTCAGCCTGTAAAAAGAGATAATCTACAGTCTGATGGACACTTCCTTCAATCGAATTTTCGACTGGGACAATAGCATAGTCAACCAGACCCTGCTCATAACTTCTAATGACTTCAGTAATCGAATCAAAAGCGACAAGTTGATGACTGCTATCTGGAAAGGCAGCTCGGGCTGTCGCATAAGTAAAGGACGCTTTAGGACCCAAATAACCAATTTTCATCGTCGAATTTCCTTTACTATCTCCTTAGGTGTCTTACCTGAAGTCTTGATGACTTGAGTTGCGATAGCTTCATATAATGGCGCACGTGTTTCAAATAGAACCTGAAGTTCCTCGCGAGACTTACCGACAAATAGCGGTCTCACATTGGTCGTATCAGCTGAAATTTGCTGATAGAGGGTATCAAAATCCGACTTGAGATAAATGATCTCTGCCTCGGATTCACTTAAAATGCGGCGATTGTCATCGGACGTAACGACACCGCCACCAGTTGCAATCACGCCATCGCTTTTTGACAACTCCTCTAAGACCTGTGATTCAATTTCTCGGAAGGCCACTTCCCCTGACATTTCAAAAAATGTTGAAATCGGCATGCCAATACGATTAACGATCACCTGATCCATATCAACAAAATCAGTGGCTAATAATTGGGCAATGGTTGTCTTTCCTGACCCCATAAAGCCTATCAAAAATGTCGTCATTTATCTCTGTTTCCGTTCTGTCTCAGCCATCTCACAGTTTTGGTATCAAGCATACACAAAATCAGGTATTGATCGCTTATTTTTTCTTCTTCTTGCCTTTTTTCATTTTCTTCTGGGCGCGTTTCATAGCAGCAGTCATAGCCATCTTACCGACTTTACCTTTGAGGCCGCCACCAAACATAGCGCTCATATCAGGCATGCCAGCGCCCCCCATATCACCGAGCGCACTCATATCAGGCATACCACCTGGCATATTGGGCATTTGACCGCCCATACCACCAAGCATGGCTCCCATATCACCATTCATCAAGCCACTCATCATTTTTTTAGACTCGTTAAACTGTTTAATGAGTTTGTTAACTTCAATAAATGTATTCCCTGATCCCGCAGCGATACGACGACGACGTGACGGTGATAAAATATCCGGATTAGCACGTTCTTCAGGGGTCATTGACAAGACAATGGCACGTTTTCTAGCAATATCTTTTTCGTCAACCTTGATATTGGCAGCACCTGGAATTTCAGACATACCGGGAATCATCTTCATGATTTCATCCAATGGTCCCATAGACTGAACTTGGTCTAACTGCTCTATGAAGTCGTTAAAATCGAAAGTATTTTCACGCATTTTTTCTGCCATTTTGGCAGATTGCACTTCATCGTATTGGCTTTGCGCTTTTTCGATCAAGGTCAACATATCACCCATACCAAGAATGCGTGAACTCATCCGGTCAGGATAGAAAACTTCTAAGTCGGTTAACTTTTCACCTGTTCCGACAAATTTAATCGGTTTACCTGTGATTTCTCGGATTGATAATGCAGCACCACCACGTGTATCACCATCTAATTTAGTGATGATGACACCTGTAATCTCCAATGTTTCATTGAATTTCTTAGCGACATCAGCTGCGACTTGACCGGTCATAGCATCGACAACCAAGAGAATTTCAGTTGGTTGTGCCAAATCTTTGATTTGTACCAACTCATTCATCAATTTTTCATCAATTTCGAGTCGACCAGCCGTATCAATCAAGACATAGTCATGACGCTTTTCAGTTGCTAAAGCCAAACCATTACGGACAATCTCTACTGGATTAACGTCAGTGCCTTCGTCATAAACCGGCACATCAATCTGACTACCTACTGTTTTCAACTGCTCTATGGCCGCAGGCCGATAGACGTCGGCTGCAATCATCAAAGGTCGTGCGTTTTCAGTTTCTTTTAAACGTTTGGCTAGTTTACCTGCAAAGGTTGTTTTACCTGCCCCTTGAAGACCTGCCATCATGATGATGGTTGGGATTTTTGGTGACTTCGCCAGTTCTGCTTCGCCACCACCTAAGATGGCTGTTAATTCTTCGTCAACGATTTTGATGACTTGTTGCGCCGGTTGCAAAGCTTCAGAAACTTCAACACCAATCGCACGTGTGCGAATATTTCGGATGAATTTCTTAACGACAGGTAGCGCGACATCGGCTTCCAGCAGCGCGACACGAATTTCTTTGGTAATTTCTAAAACATCATTTTCAGTGATTTTTTTCTTACCGCGTAAGTTTTTAAAAACGCCTTGTAATCGTTCAGTTAAATTTTCAAATGCCATAATTTTTATGATGAGTTATACTCAATTAAGCAAATAAAGCGAACATTTTTGGCTATTTCTCGTCGCCTCAAATTGACAAAAAATATCTCAAAAATATTGTACACTTTCTTTACTTAAATGAGTATAAAACTCCCTATCTCCTATTCATTTTCTAAACTTTGTAAAATCGTGATTTGCTCAACCAGATAAGTATCCTCTGCATATTTCGCCAAAAGATCAGCAAAAATTTGCTCGCGCACAATGTAATCCGAATACATGTGAAGCTTGGTTTCGTATGTTTCCAAGACTTTTTCAGTCCGCTTGATATTATCATAAACAGCTTGACGACTGATCTTATATTCTTCAGCAATTTCCGCTAAAGAATAATCATCTGCGTAATAAAGCTCGACATAATTCATCTGCTTTTCTGTCAGCAAAGTCGCGTAAAACTCGAACAATGCATTCATCCGGTTGGTTTTTTCAATTTCCATTCTTCTATTATACCAAAAAAACTGAGATAAACTCAGCTTTCTTGTGTCTAAATGTACATCAGGTGCAAATTTTACTTGTGCTATCATTTGGTACTGCTTAAGCAATCATCTTTTTAAAATGATAGAAAAGAAATGGTAAACTTAACAATCAGAAAAACAAAGATAACTAGAATGACAAGATTGATAAAGGTACTGAACATAAAGTCATGGCGATTTGATTTCATGGCTTCAGCTCGCGTTGCCTCATCTTCATACTCTTGCTTACGTCTGTCAGAAAAGTTCCGATAGTTTTGCAAAAAGACAAGGATATTCAAGACTAACCCAATCAAGCAAACCATCAGAAAGAGACCTTGTGAAACACGACTAGTAAACAATGAGGTATCTGTTTCTCTAGGCATGGCGACTAAAAAATTCATCAGTTATCTCCTTCCTTCTTGGTCATTTTAGTCCGTGTCGGACTTACCCATGTGCCCTTACCAGCAAAGCCAAAGACGGTCTTAATCGCAGGAATAAAGGTTGTGGCAATGGTGATAGCATTCATCTGCCAGTACCAGACCATATAACCTGGTGCAAAAATCAGATATTTCATTTTAGCACCATGGTTATCAAGTGCGAGAGATGCGACTAATTGCCAAACACCGACCATTGAAATAAAAGCAGAGAAAAGGAAAGTCATGTCTAAGGTATGAGCCAATTGGTCTGCATCATTGGTAAAAACAAAGTAAATGACTTTACATATCAACCAAGTTGTAAAGATCAAATAGTAGAAACTCCATAGAATACTTCCTGTTTGGTCAAGCAACATGACAATTTTAGGCGCATTTTTAATCGGATGTTTAGCGACACGTTTAAAGTTGGTCAACCAAGCCTCAGTTCCACCTTTGGCCCAACGTTTTCTTTGATTGTAGAGCATGTTGAAGGTATTCGGAACATTCATATAGAACATGATATCTGGTGCAAAAACAGCTTGCCACCCATTAAACTGCTGATCCCAAGCAATTGAGATATCCTCAGTTGCTCGGTCTTGACGAAAGCCACCACAGTCTAAAATCGCATCTTTTCGATACATGGTATTGGCACCAGAATAAGCATACATATTACCTAAAACACCCATTTGCGAGCGTTTAATAATCCCAACAATACTTGAAAACTCAACTGTTTGAGATTTTTCAACAAGTAAAGAACGGTTTTGTACATCCATGTTAGCTGTTACTGCTGCTGTATTTTGACCGCCAGGAATGAGGAAATAGTTCATATATTTTTGAAGTGCATTAGGTTCTGGGACCGTATCTGCATCATTACTTAAAATATATTCTCCTCTAGCAAAAGATAAACCGATGTTAAAGGCATGAGCTTTCCCGTTATTTTTATTGACCCGCAAAACTCTCAGATTGTCGTATTTTAAACGCAATCTGGCCAAAATTTCGGGCGTGGTATCTGTTGACCCATCATCACAAACTAGTACCTCATAGTTATGATAGTCAAGTTCATGCATCAAATAGTCAATCGTTTCTTCAATCATGACCTCCTCATTATGACAGGGAATCATGATTGTAATCATGGGTTCTTTATTTTTAGGAATTTTCTTGAAATCCTTATCTAAAAATTTACCAACATAGATTGTCCGATAAAAGATACCACCAATTGTCCAACAAATGGCTCCGATAATTGGATAAAGCGTTAGAATTTGAACAAAGATTGATAATGTCATCTAATCTCCACCCCGTTTTCTTTGAACAGATCCTCAATCATGCGGTCTGGCAAGTTTTTTTCACCATCAACAGCATAATAGCGAACTGTTTCTCTAGACTGATGATCACCAAAACGCTCAGTGTACATTTTGTCTAATATTTCTTTTCGCTCAGCTAATTTTTTTTCATCATACGTTTTTTTATTAGGATAAACGTTTTGCTCGCGATAATTATTTCGATATAGAAAGGCCAAGCTAAACACTAAGATAACAACGAAGGCCAGTAAAATTGCTGAGTTCAAGTAATCTGTTAAATCAAAACCATCTGCCCATGTCCAATAATGGAAAGAGCTAATCAAACGACCGCTTGACAACGAGTTAAACAAAATGACAATTGGCACAATTAGAACAGCAAGAAAGACAAGATTAAATAATACTTGACGTATCTTGAGCCACCAATGCCCCTTTTCAAAAAAGTTATCTTGGACAAAATCTTTTGGTTGGGGATGCGTTTCCCCGGTTGTTTCTGGTTCATTATTCATAGATCCCCTCCTCCTTTTCTATCATCAATTCCAAGTTTCGTTTTTCGTCTGCTAGATAAGCTTTTTCTCTTTGTAGTAAGGTTTCACGCGTATTTGAACTTGAATAATAACCTGAGTTTTCAAGCTCCATCTTTAGTTCATAAAGCGCTTCTTTCATAAAGGTCGCCTGACCACATTCAAAATATCTTACCAAGAGCGTTAAAAATTCAACTGTTAGATAGTTTTCAGGTACTCTTTCTTCTATAAAAACATCTTTAGTGACGATGACAGTTGCTTTAGCATCGATCTCCTTAACATCACTTATCAGGTGTGCACGTAAAACAGTTTCAAATATTTTTCTAAACGAACGCAGAAAAGGTTGACACCAAACCATGTGTAAAAATAAATAGGGGATTAAAAATAACAGTGCAGTGATCATGAGTACCCCAACCACTCGTGGTCCTAAAACGGCAAATGTTTTAACCTCAAATATACTGACCTTTGATGTTAATAAATAAATCCAAACAATCACCGGTAAAATCAAAGCTAGCGCTGCAGCAACAATCGCCTGCCTCGCATGAACTTTTTCATGAAATTGTCTTAGTCGCTCATTTCTAGCATACGAGACTTTTTCTAATTCCTCCAAAAGTACAATAGAGGCATAACAGTAATCCAAATCATTCAGTTTTCCCAAAACAACCTCCTTAATCATTTGTCAATGCATCACGGTTACTAAAAGGGCCGTCCGTCTAATCTATCAAACGTAACCCCTTTAATTAAGATAGGCATCTTTTAATATAGTTTTTCTATTTTTTCTTGTTGGCGAACTTTATCAGCAACCAACTTCATGAAGCTTTTCGGATTTTTAAAGCCATGTTTATAATAGAAATCAATATATTCAATGTCATCAATCGTTGTTCCGTTTTGAATTGCCAATGAAATGATATCTGCTTGGGCTGCAATTTCAGGGGAAACACCTTTACTTTGCAAACCTAAAATTTTGTGCGTCCCTTTCTCATAGATGACCCATGTTTCGTAGTAGCCATCACTGTTCACATAGTCATTTCTGACATAAACAGATTTACAATCAAATCCTTGTTCTTTTGCTTTTTCAAGACTCAAACCTGTCATACAAAGTGTCATTTCTTCATCGAAATTTAGCTTATAAGTCCCTTGAGATTTGTTCAATTTAATCTTAGGTCCCATCAAGTTAATGGCTGCTACATCACCTTCACGAATGGCATCACTGACGTGGGGCACATAAGTTGGATTTTTCATATTTGTAACATTGGTTGTCGCACAATCACCAACAGCAAAGACATCTGGATGGCTGGTTTGCATGTAGTCATCAACAAGAATTGCACCTTTATCACCTAGCTCTAATTGTTCAGCAGCTAGGAAAGTATTGGGACGGAAGCCAGTCGCATAAATGACACCGTCTGCCACAAATTCTCGACCATCACGTGTGAAAACACGGCTGATGATTTTACCGACATTACCTTCGTGAGCATTGGTATTTTCAATTTTTTCTTCTTTGATATCTGTTACAACAGAGTTTGTCACAATATCAATGCCTCTCAGAGCCAAGGTTTTTTGCACGTCTTCTGCCACGTCTTGGTCTAAATAACGATTTAAAATATTATCAGAAGCATGGATGAGGGTGGTTTCAATCTTAGCGTTGTTCATCAACTGCGCAATCTCAACACCGATGGCGCCTCCACCAATGATAATGACACTACGAGATACGCGCATGAAGCGCTTGATTCTTTCGGCATCCACATAATTTTTGATGATAAACAATTTCTCACGAAATTCACCTTGTACAAGTGGGAGAGATGGATAAGAGCCCATTGCTAAGATGAGCTTGTCATAACGATCTTCGCTCTCGCTGTTTTCGACCAAATCGACGACTTTAAACACTTTTTTAGTCATATCGATATCAGTCACAGAAAATTGTGTGCGAACTAAAATGCCAAGGTTTTCAAGTTCGGAAACAGTGGTATAGCTCGACATTTTCAAGAAATTTGTATTCCCTGATAAATAAAGCGGAATACTTTGGGCAATAAAGCCGATATTTTTATTTTTTTCGTAAATAACAATCCGAGCATTCGGATATTCTTCACGGGCTCTTGTCGCAC
>ERZ650305.44-NODE-44-length-36035-cov-4.906782_pt1 | contig 36035 bp, 34 predicted proteins | sample MGYA00376241_ERZ650305 | MGnify/ENA primary metagenome ERZ650305 (study PRJEB26733, sample SAMN07839276) | wastewater metagenome | biome: urban; feature: artificial channel; material: waste water | place: USA: North Carolina | collected 2016-02-25 ... | reverse complement strand
GAGCAAATGCTATTTATGAAGGTGAATATTTACTTGGAACTTCAATAGCAAGACCATTAATTGCAAAAAAATTAATTGATATTGCAAACCAAACTGGAGCAGATGCTGTTTCACATGGTGCAACTGGAAAAGGAAATGACCAAGTTAGATTTGAACTTGGAGCGTTAGCTTTAAGACCAGATATTAAAGTTATTGCACCTTGGAGAGAATGGGATTTAAATTCAAGAGAAAGTTTACTTGAATATGCAAGAAAAAATGGAATTGAAATTGCTCAAAAACATGTTGATGAGAATGGAAATCCAAAAGCAAGTCCTTATTCTATGGATGCAAATTTATTACATATCTCTTATGAGGGATTACACTTAGAAAATCCAGCAAATGAGCCAGAAGAATCTATGTGGTTATGGACAACAGCTCCTGAAAAAGCTCCTGATGTTGAAGAATATTTAACTTTAACATACAAAAATGGAGACCCAATTGCATTAAATGGTGTTGAAATGTCACCTGCAACTTTACTTGCTAAATTAAACGAATATGGAAATAGAAATGGTATCGGAAGAGTTGATATTGTTGAAAATAGATATGTTGGTATGAAGGCTCGTGGTTGTTATGAAACTCCAGGTGGAACTATTTTATTAAAAGCTCACAGAGCAATAGAATCAATTACACTAGATAGAGAAGCTGCTCACTTAAAAGATGAGTTAATGCCAAGATATGCTAAGTTAATTTATCAAGGATACTGGTTCTCACCTGAAAGAGAAATGCTTCAAGCTGCTATTGATGCAACTCAAAAACATGTTGAAGGAACTGTTAAAATTAAACTTTATAAAGGGAATGTAACTGTTATTGGTAGAGATTCTAAAAAATCTTTATATAACGATGCTTATTCTACTTTTGAAAAAGATGAAGTTTATAACCAAAAAGATGCAGAAGGATTTATTAGATTAAATGCTTTAAGATTTATTATCGCTGGTAAAAATCAACATAGAAATTAATAAAAGGTGGTTTTCCACCTTTATTAAATTACTTCAACCTACCCCTTCAAACTCACACTTTTTAAAATTGTAATCCCCTTGTAACTGTCACTTAATTGTAATCTTTAACAAATAAAATTGCTCACCTTACTACTGGGAACAATAATGAATTATTTAAAAGATTTAGAAAAAATCATAAATATCAACTCATATACCAAAAATAAACAAGGTGTAGATGAAGTTGGTGATATTATGTCTAAATGGCTAGAAAAGTTAGGCTTTAAGTTAACAACTTATAAAAAAGAGACGATTGGCAATCATTTACTTTTCTCTTCCAAAAAGAAATCTGGTAAAAAAATTTTACTTTTGGGTCATAACGATACTGTTTTCCCACCAAATAGTTTTGAAGGATTTAGTGAAGATGAAACTTGGGTTTATGGACCTGGAGTTTGTGATATGAAAGGTGGAAATATTGTCGCACTTCAAGCTCTTAGAAATATATACAAAATAGATGATGAAATTTACAATATAGATTTTCTATTGGTTTCAGATGAAGAAACTGGAAGTGATGATTCAAAAGAACTTACTTCATCAATTGCAAGAAATTATGACTACTGCTTTGTTTTTGAAGCAGCTGGGCAAAATATGGAAGTTGTAACCCAAAGAAAAGGTGTTGGAACGTTTACTATAACCATTGAAGGAGTTGCAAGTCATGCTGGAAATCATTATGATAAAGGTATCGATGCAAATTTAGAAGCTAGTTATAAACTACAAGAATTAGTAAAACTTACAAACTTAGAACTTCAAACAACTGTAAATGTTGGAAAAATAAATGGTGGAATTGGTGCAAATACAATCTCTCCAAAATGCGAACTACTACTTGAAATCAGATATACAACAAATGATGAAAAAATAAGAGTTTTAAACTCATTAAACAAAATCACAAATACTTCTTATGTTCAGGGAACTATTTCCACTTTAAATGGCTCAATCCAAAGAGATGTGATGATGGAAAATCCAAAACAATTAGAACTAATAGAAGAGTTAGAAACTATTACAAACTGTGTAATCTTAACTGAAAAAAGAGGTGGAGTTAGTGATGCAAATATAGTTGCTAGTTGTGGAGTTACTACTTTAGATGGTTTTGGTCCTTTTGGAGATGGGGATCATACTATAAAAGAGAGAGCTTTAAAAAGTAGTTTTGAATCAAGAATAAATTTTACGACAAAAATCTTAAAACATTTACAAAAAAATTCATAAAAAGGGAACAAAATGGCAAAAAGAAATATCGGTATGTGGTTATATCAAAATAGTGGTGGAGAACAAATCCAAAAAAAAATGATAAAAAAGCTAAAAGAGCGAGATATTGATGTAATTGCTAATATAAATTTAAAGGATGCAATTGCTAAAAATGGACATATTATTTATGAGATGAAAGACAAAAAAATCAAACTTGATAAATTGGATTTGTTCTTTTCTTATAATGCAGGTGAACAAACTCCTTATCAAGTATATTTGTATAAAGCCCTAAATAGAATCATTCCTATGATTAACTCATATGAAGCTTTTGAATTAAGTGAAGATAAATTTCACACATCATTTTTTTTACGAAAACATGGAATTTTAACTGCTGATTATAAACTTTGCCATAGTGATGATTCTCATAGATTAAACACTATTATGAAAAAATGGGAAAAAATGGTTTACAAACCAACTGATGGTTGGGGAGGAATTGGTGTTACAAAAATAGATAGCGAAGAGGCTTTAAATATGCTAATTCCTTTTTTAAGCCAAATAAATCTTAAATATTTTTATGTGGAAAAATATGTTGATTATGATAATACTGATTACAGAGTTGATATTGTTGATGGAAAATTTGTAGCTTGTTATGGAAGAAAAGCAGCACTTGGACATTGGAAAACAAATGTTACAAGTGGTGGAAGTGTATTTTTAAGGGAAGCAAATGATGAGATTATAAATCTTGCTATTAATGCTACAAAAGTTTTAGGACTTGATATTGCAGGTGTTGATATTATTTATGATAGAAAAAAAGAGAAATATATAGTTTTAGAAGTAAATGGAATTCCAGCTTTTGCCACACCTGAACAAGAAAAACTAGGACTTGATTTTAATGATAAAAAGATTGATTTGATTGTTGATTTAATTGATAGAAAAACATCTAAAGAGGATAAGAAAATATGAAAAAATTACCTAAAATTGGACTATTATATTTAGATTTTGTATTACAGTTTTTCAATAAATCAAACTTCAAAGGTTGGCCTGACAAAATAGAAAAAGTTACTTACCATTGGAAAAATGATAAAAAGAGATTTATTGAAGAGGTAAAAAGAAAAAAAATTGAAGTTTTAGTTGGTAATATCCCTGCAACTGCCTATGAAACTTTTGTTGAAATTGCAAAAGAGTTGCCAAATGTACGATTTGTACCATCTATTGAAACACAATTTTCAAATAAATCAAAGGAGAATGTAACGCTTTTTTGTAAAAAATTTGATTTAGCAATTCCTAAAACTAAGATATTTTATAATCAAGAAAAAGGTTATAAATATCTAAAAGAAAAAGCCACTTATCCTCAAATTATAAAAAGAAGTTATGGTCCTTCAAATTATGGTGGTTATTTTGTTCATAAAGCAAATGATTACAAAGAAGCGAAAAAACTTCTTGATGAGAAAAAATATAATCCAATCTATACTCAAAATGCCATTGATTTAAAAGATTCAGGTGATATTAGAGTAATGTTAATTGGTCATAAACCAATTTGTGCATTTTGGAGATATTCAGGTAAAAATCAATGGATTACAAACACTTCACAAGGTGGTTCAATGTCATATGAAAATGTTCCAATGAATGCCCTAGAACTTGCAGTAAAAGCCTCAAAAGCTGCAAAAGCTGAATATTGGGCTTGTGATATTGCTATTTGTGCAAAAACTGGAAAAGCTTATATTTTAGAGTGTGCAACTGCCTTTGCAGCATTTCCATATATTAGAGATTGGATTTGTCAATATTTAATGTGGGATTTTTCAAATGGAAGATTTAACAAACCTCATATTCCCCTATTCTCATGGGAAGAATTAGGAAAAATTGATTCAAATTTACTAAGAACCATGAGATATATAGGATTTAGTAAATATACAGCTAGTTATGACGGAGAATATTTTTTCAAAGATAAACAAGATATTTATGAAATGGAACTAGCACTTTTATCAAATGAATCGGATGTTCCTGAAAAATCAGATGAAAATTGTATAATATTAGAAGAGTGTCAAGAGTTTAAGGCTATTCAAGAAAATAAAATAAATTTTAATAGTGCAACATTGACTGATTTAATGTCTCTTCATGGAATGGAAGAAGATTTAGCTTTACAAATTCAAGAATATTTACAAGAGAATATTATTACAGATAGTTCCGATTTATTGGAGCTAGAAGCCATTGATGAACAAATGTTAAAATCATGGGATAAAAATATTGATGACATGAGAATTGATATAAATAGTGCAAATAAAGATACTTTGAGAAAAATAAAAGGTATAGGTAAAAAGCTATCAAAAATTATACATGAATACAAAGAAAAAAATGGAAATTTCAAGTGTATTGAAGATTTGAAAAATATCGAAGGAATTGGAAAAAATAAATTTGCTCAATTAAAATCTCGTTTAAAAATTGGAGAATAATTCTTGAAAAGATTATATAGGTCATATGAAGCATCAACAAATATTTTTAGAGAATTAGAAGCTAAATATCCTAACTATTTTAAGATTGAATCAATCGGTAATACTTGGGAAAATAGAGAAATAAATCTAATTACAATCTCTAAAAATATAAAAACAGCCGATTTAAAACCTGCTTTATTTTATACAGGAACTATACATGCTAGGGAGTGGATAGGTCATGAATTAGCAATTGAATTTGCAATTTATGTACTCAAAAATCTTGAAAATGACCCTACTTTACAAACCTACTTAAATGAAAGTACGGTTTATATGGTTCCTTGTGCAAATCCCGATGGTTATGAATATTCAAGAAAACATTTTTCATTTTGGAGAAAAAATAGAAGGCAAAATGCCGATGGAACCTATGGAGTTGATTTAAACAGAAATTTCCCAATAGGATTTGTAAAATCAACCATAACCACTTCAAATGTTTATGGTGGAGCTGAACCATTTTCAGAACCAGAAACCCAAGCTCTTAGGGATTTTGTTTTAAGTCATCCAAATATTACCATAGCTTTAGATTATCATAGTCAAGGAAATGTATTTTTCCCAGCTCACGATTTTAGACATGAAGATACATTAGATACTACAGATATGAATACTTTATGTGCAAATATGGCTGAAGAGATTAGAAAAATATCAGGAAAAGAGTATGGAATTCATCAAGGAAAACCACCTGCAAAATTAATCTCAGGAAGTGGCAGAGAGTTTTACTACTCAAATGGAATCATTTCATCTGTTGTGGAAGTAGGAACTAGAAATATTAGTGATTATATGGAAGATATGAATGAAAATATAAGAGAACATATTCCAGCTCTAATTTATGCCCTAAAAGAAGTGGATAATTACGCAAAAGATAATCTTATGAAAAGGGTAAATTCTTTTAATGCCACAGAAATTGGTTCAAATCATGTAAATCTAAAATGGGATTATGAATTAAACGAAAATATATATTTTGAGATTTTTAGAAGCACAAAAGATAAGCAATTTTGTAATAGTTCAAACCTAATTGCAAAAACTCAAAGTTTAGAATTTAATGATATAAATCTAAATTCAAATAGGGATTATTACTATAATATCAGAGTTGTAAATAAAATTACAAATCAAAAATCACCCTTTTATCCGCAAATTAAAATTCGTACTTTAATAGAATATGATGAATATAGCAGAACCTATTATGCAAATGCAAAAGGTACTGGATATGTTGCAGAAAATCTAAATAACAATCCTAAACACTTTGGAATAAACTCATTATTTGTGGGAATTGATGATAATAAAGGTATTTCATATGCAGTTATTTCAGTAAATGTAAAATCTCTTCCATCAAATGCAATTATAAAATCAGCCTCAATTAATCTTTATCCAATAAATAGAGTCTCTACAACCATAGAAAAATATGGAGAGTGGAATGTTGGAGTTGTAAATCAAGAGACAATGGGAGATATTACAAACTTTGATGATGTAAATAGTATGGAAATCATTAGATATATAGGTCGTCCAACACAATCACAACAGCTAACTCAAGGAATTTGGAGAACATGGAATTTATCAGGTTTAGAGTGTGAAGATTTAAAAAAATCAATCAAAAATGACACCATTGTTTTCAGAGTTGAAGGACCAAAAGAGCTAAAAATTGGAAGAACAAAACAGATGATGCAATGGGATATTGGATATGGACAATTTGGATTTGGATTAGAGTATAGACCACGACTTGAATTAACTTATACAATCGAGCCAACAATCACCACATTATATGCTAAATCAATAAGTACAGTTAGTAAAAGTGATGTTATTAACGATGTAATAACCGCTGGATTTGATGAAAATGGAAATAAAATTTATTCTACTTTTCAATTCAATCTATCTTCTCTTCCTTTATACAATGACACAATGATAACAAAGGCCTATTTTGAATTAAACTCTACAAATATTTATATAAAAGATGATATTAGATTCCATTTAGAGTTTGTAGATGAGAATATTCAAATGAATTATGAAGATATCACAAATAGAGAAATCATTCAAAATATTGGTTATGATGTGAGCGCTAGTGAACTTAAAAACAATCAAACCCAATACTTTGTATTTGACTCATTTTCTGAAATTATTTTAAATGAAAAACTAAAAACTAAGGCTGATATATCTTTTGTTTTAAAGCCAACATCTGCATTGAAAGTCATAAAAAATAAAACAGTTTCATGGGAAGTAAATAACAATCTATTATGTCCTAAACTTATCGTTGAACATATAGCTAAAAGAAGATTTCCTGTTGAAAAAGTATCAAATGCACAATTATCACTGGAAAATGGAAAAATTAAAATCTCTTGGTCAAATCCAAAAAATCCTGATTTCAAGGGTGCAAAAGTAATAAAAAATCCATTTAGAAAGCCCCTATCAGCACAAGATGGACAAAAACTTTATGCTGGAGTTGATGAATATACTTTTGATGATTTTGGTGCAACTGATATAAATAAATATTATGCAATATTTACTTATGATGATATGCCAAACTATTCTCAAGCTGTGATTTTGGAATATATTCCAAAATAGAAATTCCTTTGCTATAATATAATAAATAAAAGCTAAGGAAGAAAGCTATGATTCTAAAATTTAAAGAATTTTATCCACAAATTCATCAAACAGCATGGATTGCACCTAGTGCTGATTTAATAGGAAATATTGAAATTGGAGAAGATTCATCGGTTTGGTTTAATTGTGTGATTCGTTCAGATATAAATGAAGTAAGAATTGGTAAAAACACAAATATTCAAGATTTGTCAATGATTCATACAGATACAAACTCAAAAACGATTATTGGTGATAATGTAACTATTGGACATAAAGTTATGCTTCATGGCTGTAAAATTGAAGATAATTGTTTGATTGGAATGAGTGCAACTATTTTAGACGGTGCAGTTATTGGTGAAGGAAGTATTGTAGGTGCAAATTCACTTGTAACATCAGGAAAAATATTTCCACCAAGAAGTTTAATTATGGGAAGTCCAGCTAAAGTTGTAAAAGAGTTAACTCAAGAAGATGTGGACAAATTAATAGCCCATGCGGCACATTATGTGGAGTATAAAAATGATTATAGATAAAAAATAATAGGTTAAAAAAACCTATTATTTACACTTACTATACTCTTCTCTTAATTTAGCATATAAATCATCAAAACTTACATCATCCATTTTTTCAAGCAGACTAACCATTACAACATTATCTTCATTTCCATTCCAAACTTTGATGTAATGACCCTCTTTATAACCATTGTCTTGTCTAAATTGATTTAAACAGTTTTTACCAATATAAAGTTTTTGTAACCACATAAATGATAATCCAGCGATTTTACAACATCTAAAGAATTGGTCAATAAATCTTTCTATCCCACTAAATGATGGCATATTTCCTGTATCAATTGCAAGTGCAATGTAAGATAATTTTTCAGCTTCTTTTACCATTAATTTAACATCTATATCTTTAGATGCATCATAAATACAGTGAGTATTTACAAGTGAAACTGCTTTTGGAACATTTGTTTCTTGTAAAATATAAGACATTAAAAAATGCCAAATATCAACAAGTTCAACATGAATATTATTCATATCAGGTTCAGAATTTATATTTTTCCAATGTTTCCAAGGAGTTGATTCAATAAGTTCTGCAACTTCCATATGTATACATCTTAACCAATTTATCTCTTTACCAAATTTGTTTATACATAATTCCCAATTAGCACCATTTGTAGAATCATTTAATTTTTTTTGTAATAAAAACATTTCTTCAAGTTTGTGTGGGAAAGATGAAACTTCTTCTAATAATGAAGCAAGTGGTAAACACTCTTCTATCACACTATCAAGACTTGAATTTGTAAGTAATAGCTCTTTTTCACCCTTTAAAAGGTGTAAAATCAATGAAACCATATATGGAACTTCATTTTTTTCTTCCCAATTTAAAACATCATTTGATGTAACACCTGCATAATGCATAAAATCTTCAATACTTAAAAAACCTAATGATTTAATACTCTCTTTAAAATCTTTGTATAACAATGCTAACTCCTATTTAAAATTCTTTAATGCGAAAAACTTACAATCTTCTCCACTTGCTCTTTTTACAGATATTGAAGGAATAAGTTGTGATTTAAAACCATAAGCTTTACAACCATGTGGTTGACCTGCTTCCCAAGTTACAAAATAATATATACACTTTTGACAAACAATTCTTTTTTCCATATTTAAACTATCTTATATTTCAACTTTACTTTGTATAGCTTTTGAAAGGGATAAAATATCTACATTCTCTAAACTAACACCCGTTGGTACACCTTGAGCAATTTTTGTAAATTTTAAATTATGGTTTTTTAACTTATCTTCAATAAACAAAATAAATGCATCATTTGCAATAGATGGAGTTATGGCAAACAGTATATTTTCAACTTCATTATCATTTATAAATTTGTGTAAAGAATCAAGAACCTCTTGGTCTAACTCTTCAATTACAAAATATTTTCCATCAAATTGTCTTGAATCTTCTATTACAAAAATATCTTTAGCACTTTGAACTATACAAAGTTTTGTATTATCCCTTGACTCATCCAAACAAAACTCGCAAATCTCATGTTCACTCATAGAGCCACAACGAACACATTTTGTGATATTTTTAAGTGCATTCTCAATACTATGAGCTATTTTAATACCACAATAATTGTCATTCATAACAATATGATATGCAAGACGCAATGCTGATTTCTTACCAATAGTTGGTAATGATTCAAATGCTTCAACAAGTTCGTAAAATTTTTCTAATCCTTTATTCATACGCGGATTATAGCTAAGATTTTTGATAATTAATATAAATTAATCAAGCTTTTCTAAATATGATTGTAACTCATTTTTAAATTTATCTTTTGTAGATTTTGGAGAAATAATTTTTATATTTGGCAACCATTTTCTAACTAATGGTAAAATTTCCATATCATTTGTGATTTTATATGATAAAAATAGATTTTCATCTTCTTTTAAAATAGTTTGTGATGATAAAAATTTCTTTTGTTTAAAAAATCTTTTTATATTTTTATCAACTTCAATTACTACTTCATAAGATTCTTTTTTATAATTACTAAATATTGTTTGAAAACTTTTAAGAAATTGTTCTGCATTTACATCCCTATGGAAAGAGTTTTTTAAAAGTTCAATTTGTGTTATAAAATTTAATCTTAAAAATTTAAATCCATTATTTACATCATCATTTGTCAAAGTTGCAACATAAAAATTTCCATCTGTAAAGATTATTTTTAAAATTTTTGCTTCTTCAAAAATAAACTCTTTATCACTAAAATATCCTATATTTACATATCTTTTATTTTTAATAGCTATTTTTATATCACTAATCAAAACTTTTTTTGAGAATATATTTTCAAAAGAATTTTGTTTTATCATATATGTATGGGAATAGTTTTTTTGTATTTTTTTTAGAAAAGTAGTAGTTTTTTCATCAAATTTATTTGCAAACTCAAAGTCAATCAATGAAAATAAATCAACAAAAATCTCTAACTCTTTTTTATCAAAAGACAACATGTTTTTTTCTAAAAAATGATTTGAAATAAAGCTATAAAAATCGCCCTCTTTTACAATATTTTTTTCAAAGATTTCTAATAAATCTTCTATATATCTTTGAGCTGTTCTAATACTAATTTCATTTGATAAAGAAAAATCTTTTAAAGAGATTTTATTTCCCTCTAGTAGTTGTTTTAATAAATCTAATTGAAGAGTTGATTTTTTTGCATTCAAAATTTTGCCTTTTTATAATAAATGAAGTTTTATTATATCTTTTAAAAGCTAAACTCGAAAGATGAATTTAGCTTTTTATTTGTTATTTACTTAAAAGTGAAGAAAAATCTTTGTGATTTATAATCTCACCAATTAATTGTTTTATTGTTGGAGAAAATGACGTTCCCATATTATTACAAGCTGTTGATGCTAAATAAGAAGATGGATAATCTCTTTTAGTAGTTACAGTTAAAGATTTACCATTTGATGAAGAAATGGTTACATTTATCTCCCAATAAGCATTTCCAAACATTGTACTACCATATATTTTATTCAGATTTCCACTCATTTTTAAACTAGAATTTTTATCATAAACTCCAGCCATTTTCAACTCTGAAATTAGAGCATCTTTAATATATTCTTCAAATGATTCACCTTTTGGAGTAGATATAGTTTCTGCTAATCTACACATAACACTACTTTCTCCAGCTGTTGTAGCTGTGAAATTTGAAACATCAAGTTTTAGCTCTTTATAATCCCTTAATGTTTGTACATTGTCGGCTGATACATTATACTCTGATGTTTTAATACCACAACCTGTAAATAAAAATGCTACAAGAACTACACTTGAACTTAATAATAAACTTTTTTTCATAATATTTTCCTCTTATTTTTTAAAATGTATATTTTAGATTTGTATTTATTTTCTCATAAGTATAATCAGGCATCTTATCTGATGTCATATCATAAGTTTTATACTCAACATTTAAAGCTATATTTTTTGTAATTCTATAATCAACACCTGCTCCATAACCAAAACCCGCACCATTTGTAGTATCTACTGTTTGTAATGCACCTGAACCTATTGCATAAACTGCTAATTTATCATCAAATAATGCATAACCTAGTTTTAAATCACCAGAATATGTGAAAACATCTACACTTTTTGCATTTTCTAAATCTAAACTCCCATAAGCAAAATCTAGTGAAAGACCCCAAAATATATCACTTTGTGTATAAACATTTACACCATAACCAATATTAAATTCTGTAAAATCTTTATCTAAAACATTTGCACTTGATACACCTATATGTAAATCGGGTGCAGTATCCGCATAAAGATTCAGAGTCAAAGCAGATGCAACTAAAGCTAATTTTGTAATTTTTTTCATTTTTATTTCCTTGTTTTTTTTAATTTGTAAAAGTATTTTATAGATATATTTTGTCAAAAAATGTCGTTTTATTTATTTTTTATGACACACTTAACGCCCAAATAAAGAATTTATCCCAAAAATTTAGAATCATATTTAAAATCTTATTTTCTGGATAAATTGGTTTTAAAAAAGAGAACATAAAACTTGCTAAAATATAGCAAATAAACCAGTAATACACCGAACTTCTGATATTTAAAGTTTGTTCTAAAAAGTTTCTAAATATATTAAAATAAAATAAAAAACCTAGCCCAAATCCGATAATTGCACCCAGCCATTTAAATATATTTACACCATTTGAAAATTTATCCATCAACTCATAACCAATAATCATAAATGGTAAATATGGATAAAGTAAGATTATTAAAATTAATCCAAAAGCCCCGTTTGAATTATTATTACAGTTATACCCATCGCAAAATGGGTCTCCACAACTACAACTCATATTTATTACCTTTAATTTATATAATTGTAAGTTGCTGAAAAGAAAAAGTTATTTTCATCAACAAAATATTTAATATCCATATTTACTATGCCTTGATATTTATTTGTTTTGCACTCTTCAATAGCTGTATTTTTTACATGATTAAAAAATTCACTATACGCATCATTAAATGTTTTAAGTTGTAACTTCCCATCACTATCTCTATAAAATCTTCCTTTTGAAGCATAAATCGCTTGATAATCGACAACTTGCCCCGTCTCTTTTTCACTTGAACCAAAAAGTTTTATTTTTTGAGTTGGTATATATGCACCGAAATTTGGAGTATTGCAATCTGCATATATTTGTGTAGATAAAAAAGCAGATATTAAACTTCCTAAAATTATTTTTTTCATTTTTATTTTCCTTGTTTTGTTAATTTATAAGGAAATTATAGAGATATATTTTGTCAGAAATTGTCGTTTTTTTGTTTTTTTTGATTTATGTGTAGTATGAAGATTGTGAGAAAAAGTAGGAAGTTAGAGAAAGATAATCTCCTTTGGTCGGGTCTTTGTAGTTGAATCTGTTTTACCAGAATTTAGAAAACAAACTTTTTTTGATAAGTCTTAATCCCCTTTGGTCGGGTCTTTGTAGTTGAATGTCTAAAGATTGGAAAATTGTTAAAACTCCAGTTTCGTCTTAATCCCCTTTTGTCGGGTCTTTGTAGTTGAATATTATCAATGATACTATGGACAAAGGGACATAGGTCTTAATCCCCTTTGGTCGGGTCTTTGTAGTTGAATAAATATAATCATATTGTTTATACGTTCGATACTCATGAGTCTTAATCCCCTTTGGTCGGGTCTTTGTAGTTGAATAATGAAAAAAATGAAATTTTAAAAGACGGATATACAATGTCTTAATCCCCTTTGGTCGGGTCTTTGTAGTTGAATACATCGAGGTGTGGTTTAAAGACAATAGCTTTAGAATCAAATTGTCTTAATCCCCTTTGGTCGGGTCTTTGTAGTTGAATAACTGCTAATAAAGTTTTAGAAAACATATCTCTAATCGTCTTAATCCCCTTTGGTCGGGTCTTTGTAGTTGAATCTCTGTTGGACTATCTAAACAGAGAAGAGAAGAGTCTTAATCCCCTTTGGTCGGGTCTTTGTAGTTGAATGATTTCAAACAGATTATTTGAAGTTAAGTAGATCGTCTTAATCCCCTTTGGTCGGGTCTTTGTAGTTGAATTGGTAATACAAATTATTACAAGCAAAACAATTTAGGGTCTTAATCCCCTTTGGTCGGGTCTTTGTAGTTGAATACAGATTAGGGTTTGGTTCAATCTTTGACCAAGTCTTAATCCCCTTTGGTCGGGTCTTTGTAGTTGAATAAGATTTAAAAGACAAAACTATAAATAAATCTAAACTAAGAATTATTAAGTCTTAATCCCCTTTGGTCGGGTCTTTGTAGTTGAATACTATAGCAAACTTAACAAACGAAGAGATGATGATTAGTCTTAATCCCCTTTGGTCGGGTCTTTGTAGTTGAATTACAGTTAAACATTATGAAAACAAAAATCCAAGATATGTCTTAATCCCCTTTGGTCGGGTCTTTGTAGTTGAATATGCTCTAAATCTTTTAACAAAATATGTGATTTAGTCTTAATCCCCTTTGGTCGGGTCTTTGTAGTTGAATAGGATTTTCTGTTGGCTTGTCTAAAAGCAGAAGAGTCTTAATCCCCTTTGGTCGGGTCTTTGTAGTTGAATAGTAAATGGAAATCACGCCCATGTGGAAGGGCAAAAGGGTCTTAATCCCCTTTGGTCGGCTCTTTGTAGTTGAATTTGCAAACCAATACGGAGTTGCCTATTGGGCAAAGTCTTAATCCCCTTTGGTCGGGTCTTTGTAGTTGAATCAAATAAAGCAGAATACAAAAAGTTAATGATTGATTTGTCTTAATCCCCTTTGGTCGGGTCTTTGTAGTTGAATAACAAGTATTATACTTTATATTAAACATGATCATAGAAAGTCTTAATCCCCTTTGGTCGGGTCTTTGTAGTTGAATGATATGTGTTTCCTTAACGCAGAAATAAGAGAAATAAAGTCTTAATCCCCTTTGGTCGGGTCTTTGTAGTTGAATAAATGAATTAGAAGAAATTTCAAAAAAAGAAATTGTCTTAATCCCCTTTGGTCGGGTCTTTGTAGTTGAATAAAGTAGGAGATACAATTATATATACAGGATTAAAGTCTTAATCCCCTTTGGTCGGGTCTTTGTAGTTGAATTAACGGTTGGTGTTACTGCTATTACTCAAGTAGGAGACTTAATCCCCTTTGGTCGGGTCTTTGTAGTTGAATGTATGGTACTTCGAAAATAAAGAAGGGTGGTTTCGTCTTAATCCCCTTTGGTCGGGTCTTTGTAGTTGAATGGATTTAATTTTCATATTAGTCCACACTTTATTATTAGAGTCTTAATCCCCTTTGGTCGGGTCTTTGTAGTTGAATCTATATATCAGGTATATAGAATCAAAAGGTGACAAGTCTTAATCCCCTTTGGTCGGGTCTTTGTAGTTGAATAGCCTATAAATCTGCTTTTCAATTTGGTATTATAAATAAATAGTATTTAAAAGTTCCTTGTTTAGGCTTTTAGCTATAAAAGTTCGCAAATGTGTATCATTTTTCAAAATTGAACTCTATGATTTTGACAATAAATTTTAAAATATCTCGATTTTATCGTATTTGTTATATAAAAAAAGTTCGCAAATATATTTACAAAAAAGCTAGAAAGCTTAGAATTTCTACTTTTAAACTTATTTTCAGTTTCACAAGGTACTTAAAATCAGGGTTTTAAACTTAATCATTTCTAAAAGTTCGCAAATGTAAACTTATGATTTTTCACAAGGGTAGTTTTACTTACTTTTCAAAGATAATTTTATCAAAAAAGCCCATAAATTCACGAAAAAAAGTTCGTAAATCTTTTTAGATATAAAAATCCTCCTTTTGGAAGATTTCATTTTTGCCACAAAGCTCAAATGATTTTGGTACACAGTTTTCACAAATATGATAAAATCGAAGGCTATCGTATTTTTTATCTACTAGTTCTTCTAACTTTTGGGTTAGTTTTTTGAGTTTTGTTTGATTTAATTCACACTCAAAAACAGAATAGTTTACTCTATAACCAAAGGCTTCAAGTTCATCTGATATTTTTTTTCTTTTTTTATCATCTTCTATGTCATAGGTTATTAGATATTTCATTTAATATTTTCCAATAAAAGGTTTATAGGGCATTGTGTTGTCATCTATTGTTTTTGCCAATTTAAAGCATTGGGTTTGGATGATGTTTTCTACTTTTACAGATTCTTTTTTCCACATGGTGTAACTTCCCAATTTTTCTTTTATATTTTTAGCTATAAGTTGTCTTGATGTTTTTGTAAGAAGCCCATCATTTCCTAGTTTTATTGGTTCATCTTTATTTATCATAGAGATAATCGTTCTATCAACTATAAATGTTCTAAATTCCTCAATCATATCAAAGGTAAGTGTTGGTTTCTTTTCATCTAAAGAGTGTAAAAAAGAGAGATTCAAACTAAGTCCTGCATGAACTAAACAGTGTTGTACTTTGCCATAAAGTATCGCATAAGCATAGTTTAAAGAGCTATTTACAATATCTTTTGCACCAAAAGTTATTCTTTTCTCAAATGGAACTTCTAAGATGATTCGTAAACTTTCCCAATAAATAGCTGATATGCTACCTTCATATCCCATGAGTTGTTCTATTGTTTGTACTTTTTTGATATTTAGCTTTAAAATAGTTTCCATTTTTGTTATATTTTCATCTAAAAGATTATGATATTTATCAAGATATTTTAGATAATTTATTTGATTTTTTGCTTTTCCTTTTATAAACAGAGTTGCTAACTCAAGTTGTAAAGGAGTTTTTAAAATCATTGCTTGTTTGTGTATAGTTTGAGTAAGTGTCGATTTATGGGTAATTAGTGAAGCATAAGATAGTGCATCACGGTCTATAAAATCTATTGTGATTTGGTTTAAAGCACATTTTTTTATAATATCTGTTGATAGTGAGATTCCATCGCCCTCAAGAATTATTCTATTTACTTTCTCCATAGGAATAGTTTTTTGAACTTTTCCATACTCTTTTACTACAAATTTATTTTTACTTATGCCAAGACTTAATCCAGCTTTTGAAATATGCAAGGTTGAGTCATTTGCGAACTTTTTTGCATAGATATTTTTCTTTTTGTCTATTTTTGTTTTACTATCTTTATATGATTTATTTGCCAGATATTTTTCGTAGGCTTTTGCAATAATTAAATCATATTTATCATTTAATTCTGGCAATTCAAATAAAATATCAAAGTTTATTTGAGCCAAAAATATTCTAAATTCTTTTTTTGTTTTTATATTTTTATTTGTTTTTTCCAAAAAAACTTTATGGGAAATAGCTTCAATTAAATGTTCTTTTAAAAGTAAATGCTGAGTAGAGTTTGTTTGTATAATTTTTAGATAGTAGTTTTTCAAAGCTCGTAAATAACAATTTAGTTCATCTATAAAGCCTTTAAACCCAAGTTTTGTTTTACTAATAGAGTGTATTTTTGAGATGGACTTTTGAAGTCGTTCGTTATCGACAAATCTATTTTTACCTACAAAATTTACACCTAAAAATACAAAACCATCTTTTATATGAGTGATTTTTGTTTTTTCATCTTCAATCTTTAAATCCAAAGTTTCTAAAAACTTTTCTAATATGGGTTTAAAAGTTATTACATCTTTTTCATTTTCAAATAAAACTATAAAATCATCTGCATATCGCACAAATGCAATATTTTCTTTTTCAAGAAATTTATCCATCAAATCAAGATAAATATTTGATAGAAGTGGAGATAAAATATCACCTTGATGAACTCCATCTATATGTTCAAAATAATCAAAACTTTTAAAAGCTCCTGTTTGAATAAAAAGTGAAATTAGCTTAATGATTCTTTTATCACTTAGCTGTTTATCTAGGATTAAAAGAAGTTTATCGTGATTGATTGTTTCAAAAAAGTTGTCAATATCTGCTTTTAAAACCCAATGTTTTTTCTCTTGAATAAACTGAGTTGTTCGATTTATTGCTTTTAGTGTTGATTTATCTTGTCTATAAGCATAAGATTTATCGCTAAATTTCGTTTCAAAATAATCTCTTAAAAGATTATACAAAACCTTTTGGATTAGTTTGTCTTTTATAGAACTAAGCGCTATTGGGCGTTTTTTATCACTATTTGGTTTGTCTATTTCTATTTTTTTTAAAGGCTCAGGAGTATATAAACCTGTGATAATAGAGTTTTTTATGTCATCAAGATTTTTTGATAAATCTTTTTTAAACTCATTATACGAAACTTCATCAAGTCCTGTTGATTTTGATGAAATCTCTAAAAATGAGTCTTTTAGGTTTGATGTTGTAAATATTTGTTCTAGTGGGATTGTAAACATATTTTTCCTACTTTTTTTCTACTATAAACTTTTTTACTCTGTTTAACTCTTGTTATGGGTGAAAATCCCCAAACTATCCTACTTTTTATTTCTGATGTTTTTATTGTCATTGTTGTTTTCATATAAACTTCCTTTTATGATTTGTGGAAGTTTATATTTTTTGTTTGACAATAAATGTCGTTTTATTATAAAAGATATTTATTTATTTGAATTAAAAAAGTTTTTTAATTCATCTTCTAAATTTTTACCAATATATCTTCCTATTTGAGCATCTTTGAAAAAGCTTTTTTGTTCTTTCGCTTTCAAACTAGGATATAAGTCTTTAATAATATTTGAAATTTCTATTTCCTGATTTTCATCAATATTTGATAACTTATCTAAAATAAATTTAACTTTTTTACCATCTTTTGCATTTTTTAAATCATCTAAATTCACAATTGAATTTGATGATAATTTTACAGTATTAGAAAAACTTTCTAATTCTTTTTTAGCAAATTCTATTTTGTCTGAATTTGGATAATTTGCAATAAAATCTTCTAAAGCTTTTTGTTTAAATTTTAAATCAACTTTTTGTATTGCATTCCATTTTTCATTTATTTTATTTTCAAACTCTTCTTGCTTTTGTTTTTCTTGCTTTTGTTTAATTTGTTTAATAATTTCTTGAGCTTGTTCAATTTTAGTAGATTCTGGAAAATCAAAAATAAATTTTTCAATTAAACTAATATCAAATAAATCAGAAACTCTTTTCCACTCTTTTTCTTCTTTTATTAATTTTTGTTTATGTTCTATTTCTTTTTGATCTAACAAAGAAAGTATTTTAATATCGATTTCTTGAATATTTCCTATTTTAGAATAATTTTTTAAATATTCTTTATTTTTTTTAGCTCTAAGAAAATCATTTTTTTCTTTTTCTTTTGATTCTTTATTTTCTAATCTTTGATATTTTAAATTTGTATCATTAATAATATTATCATTTGAAATGGAAAATAATTCTTTTATTTGAATTGAATTAATCCAATTAGAATTATGAATAGTCATTTCTAATTCAAATTCTTTTAAATACTCTTCTATCGTGTATTTTAATCCATTTATTTTTATATCTATATCAACTTTACCATAACCTAATGATTTTGCCATACCAAGATTATGTTTATTTACTTTACTATTATGAAATGTTATAGCAGATAATAATCCACCTATTTCAACTTTTTTTAGATTGTGAAATCTTATTTTTCCTTTAAAAATAGTATTTTTATCAAGAGGTTTAAAATGAGTTTGTATGTCTTTTTTTTCTTCATCAACTATATAACTTTTTTTAATATTTTTATGTAATGGATATCGTTTATATCCTGAAATTTTCGAATCTGCATCCATCAATGTCATATATTTACTTACTTCATTATTAGCTTTTGTTTGAGAAATATAATTTGGATAATATGTAGGTTGTGGAGAACCTAATATTTCATTTTTTTCTTTTTCAAAAAGTACATTTGTTGATTTTAAATGAGAAAATTGTACTCTACCCTTTAATTCTAATTTTTCTTTTTCTGTTCCAAAAATAGTTTCACAAAAATCTAACTTTGTATCATCATTATCTTGAATTATTGCATCAAAAAGAGTCTTTTTATAAGCTAATTTAAAAATCTGTGTTAAACCTATTGCTTTTATTTTATTGCTTTCTTCTATATAAAATACAGGTATTTTTTTACTTTTAGAAAATTGTTTTTTCCAAAATTGTCCATCAATAGAATCTTCATTTAAAAAATATACTTTTTCAAATGCTTCATAAACCGATACATCAACATCTTTTTTATTTCCACTTGGGAAAAATAAAAATTCATTCTTTTTTGCTTCTATTGAACCTGTAAAAACAAGTTTTGCTTTTTTTATAGATTTACTATCATAATTAGCTCTTATACTTTTTCTTCCATCTTTTTCAATTTCTTCAATTACAAATGGAAAATCTATTTCTCCATAATTTTCATATTTATCTTCTGCTGATTCTAAATCTATATCAAAGTCAAATATAACTTTTTCTATCTCATTTTTATGTATTTTTAATATATTTCCACAATCTTCAATAAAATAATTGTTATTTTCAAATTTCAAAAAACCACATTTTTGAGCTATTGATACCATTGGATAATTAAATATTTCTCCTGTTTTTTTATCCTGTGTCATATCACGAACACTTAAATATTTTGATAATTTTGATTTATCAACTCTTATTTTCCCAAAACTCATAATTTCTAAAACATTTCTAATAGTACCTTTTAAGCTACTTCCTGGAATATAAAATTGTTTAGCTCCATCTAAAGTTTTAATATGACAAAATTCTTTTGAAATTTTCATATCATTATTTTTATAAAATTCATCTCCTTCCTGATAATGATTTCTAATAAATATTGGTGTTTTAGCTGTAATTGTTATATCTATTTCTCCACTTTCACCATCTTCAAAAGGTATATCATGACTAATTTCTTTACCATTGTTACTCCAAGATGGATAAAAAATTTCTTTATTTAACGGTACAAAGTTATATGGTGCAGTTATCATTTTGAATCTCCTTTTGTAAATCCTGAAAATAGTAGTAGTGTTGCTTTTAGAACTTGCAGATTTTCACAATTTTTATCTTCTTTTTCTTCCCAAATTTGAGTTATTTTTGCCTTTAATTTCATATTGTTTTCAAGTGATTTTGCTATGAAAATTTCTTCTGTTTTATTCTCATAATTTGATAATTTTTCATCTATTACAACAAAAGCATTATTCATTTGTCTTATAGTAAGACTTCTATCTCCATCAAAAAAACAAGCTTCAAAAATAAAATTTTTATTTTTATGTAAATCTTCCCAAGATGGTAAAGTCTGTTTTGAACTTAATATTTTGTCTAATTTTTCATCTGACATTTGAATATAACCTTCAAATTCACCATTTAAATTTTCATAAAAACTTTTTAATTCATTAAATGTTTTCATTTTTTATCTCCAATTATTTTTAAATCTCCAGTAAATACTCCATGTCCTTTTGTTGTTGCTCCACCTAAACTTAACATTCCTGTTGTTATATCATTTAGAGCTTTTTCAAAAGCTTCTATCACCACTTTATCTGTAATCTTTTCTTTATTTATAAGTATTTCAAGACTAAAAGTTTCTTTTGAAGTAATAGTTTTTTCTTGAAATAATGCACCATCTATTGCACCACCTGTAAATCTATCTATACTTACATGGTCAAATATTTTTGTATCTTTTAAAGAAGTTTTTTTAAGATAAACATCAGAAATCAGAATATTTCCTTTAGAGCTATTTTTATCATTATCTTTTTTTGCTCCAAATATTGATTCAACAATATCTGCATTCCCACCATTTCCGATAAATTTATTATTTAATAAGTTATAGTAATAAGTAGTTCTATGAGAAATTGCACCTTTTACTGAACTAGCTGGTATTAAAATCTTATCATCACTTAAATCTTTTTTATCATATTTATCATAATCAATCACTTTTTCAACAACTGGTGTCATATCAGCTTCATCGTCACCAAATCCACTTCCAAACATAAAAAAATCATCAGGAGTTAGATTTAGTTCATATTTTATATATTTTTCATCATCAAAGTTTTTTATTTCATAAGATTGAGAAAGTTTTTCATTTAAACTACTTGAAAAGTTAGTATATTTATCACTTGTTGTTTCAAACTCATCATAAGTTATTTCTATTACTTTTATTTGTCCCAAACCTTTGCTACTTCCTGCACCTATTCTAAAAGTATTTAGAAATAATAAATCTAAAAGTTTAAAGAAGTTATTTTTATCATCTTCATTTTCATTTAACATTTCAATTCTAAATTTAAATTGTGTTCCTTTAAAAACTACTTCTTCATCATATTTTCCAGTAGATTTGGTTACACCTTTATCACTTATGGCATTGTGTTCTCGTATTGGTAAAACTACAAATTTTTGTAAAAATTCTGATTTTTGAAAATCTAAAAGTAAAGATTCTGTTACTTCTTTATTTTCATTTAAAAGTAAAGCATTAGAAATAATTGTCTTTGAACCCTTATCACCTGTACCAAAAAATTCATCTGCTATTTTTTCATTAAACTCTTTTCTTAAAACTCCAGCTAAAGAAGTTCCTAAAATCATAGGAAGTTGATTCCAATCTTTTTGAATAGGGCTATCTTGTAAAAAGTCAGCATTTTTTGAACCAATTTTTAAAGCTGTTTTTGCTTCAAATGTTATATGCGCAATAAATTTATTTATCATTGTTGTCATCCTCTAATTTTACTTTTGGCATCATTATTGATAAAAGCTTTATAAATTCAATCTTTTTATTGTCTAAAGTATCAAAAAATAGTTTTTTTCCATTTTCCCATTGTTTTTTTGATGTTCCATGCGTAATAAATTCTTTTATCTTTTCAACATAAATTTTATCTTTTTGATTAAATTGAACTAACATTCTTATTTGTCCCCATTGAGATTTTGAAACTTTTTCAAATACAGATTTATTTTTATCAATAAATGTTTGAACATCTTTTCCTAAATCATAAATTTCAGTTTTTTCTTTAACTTTTTGAGTTAAAAATGAAATTAAAGTATTATCAACTTTTTCGTTTTCGTTTTCAATTTCTAATTTTATATTTTCTTTTTCTATTTTATTTAAAGAAAAGCTATCCTCTTTTAGTAAAAAATTAGGATTAATTAAAACTTCTCCATAACCTTCATTTAAATATCCTCCAATACCATTTTTTAAGATATTTATATCTTCTTCTAAAACATTTATTAAAGCAATAACACTTCCTTTTTCAATAACTACTCTTGTATAGTCATTTGTTTGTCTTTTGAAATTATAAGGAGTAAATTTTTTAGTTCTTATTTGTGTTTTTTCCCAATCTATTGAAGCATTTGTTAAACCTAAGTTTTCTTTTGTTGGTTCAAAAGTAGGCATTCCATTTCCATCAAAAAGGGCAAGTGATGAATTTATATAAATATATGTAGTTCCACTAGTGTTTAACTTTTCTAAGTTTTCTTCTTTAAAATCTTTTAGCTCTTCAATTAAAACTTTTCCATATTGAGAAGTTTTTGATTTTCCAAGATATTTTTCGCCTAAAATATTTTCAATAACTTGATTTTGTGTTTTTTCATCAATATCATAAAACTTGATAGAAAATTTCCAAGTAGTACCTTTTTTGATTGCTTTATATCCAAACATAGAAGAATCTTTTGATTTTCTATTTGTTTTATCATAAGCTGCTTTTTGAGAATAAACATAATCTAAAGATAAATAATCTAAATTTGAAGTGATATAACCACTTCTTAATTGTTTTAATTGTTTATTTAAAATATCTTCATTTGAATACTCTACAAAATGATTATTATAAACTTCACTATTATTTTCATTCAATTTTGGAGCAAAAAAACAAAAAGGAACTTTATATGTAAGTTTATTTTCAGAAAATGGTGTTGCTTCACCAAATCTTATTTTTCCACTATGAAAAACATCAAAAGAATTTTCAAATTTATCATAATTTTTTGCAACCATTCCTAAAAATGAAGCCCCTGTAATAAAATCTAAAGTTTCTACATTTCCCTCTGTATTAGAAGATTTATTTAAAACAATATCACTTAAAAAAGTTACTTTAAAATCTATTTTCTTCATTTTTTTTCTCCCTTATCAGCAATTAAACATCTTCCTAAACCTCTATTTCTATTTAAACCCATTCGTTTTATTTTTTTTAGGCAATTAATCATTTCTTGTTTATATTCATCTGGAATATTTGTAATTTCTCCATATAATGACATGGGAATAACTACTTCTATTTCTCTTAAACTTCCAGATTCAGCGATACCATTTTCTTTATCTATCTTTGTAGAAGCTATTTCATCAAAAAGTTGATTTTGAAGAGAGTTCTTTATAATAGATTTTTTAGTATTTTCTTCTATTTCAGCATTACTAAAATGACATTTACCAATTTTATTTCCTTCTTCTCCAAAACAAATCTCTAAGAATTTATTATTATTTGATTGTTCTTTTATTAATCCTTTTATAGTTTTTCCTGGTATATATGGTAAACCATTTTCATCTCTTACAACTGTACTATCAAGTTTTGCCCCAGCACTAAGTCCACTACTTAAATGCCAATAATCTAAAAAAGTTACTTTATATTTCATTTTTTTCATCCTCTACTGATAATATTTGTAATATGTCATAAATTGGTGTTTTCTTTTCTCCGTCTTTTTCTACAATTAGATAATTTATTTTTAGTCCTTCATATAGGTTTGATAAATTTTCACTTTTCCATTTCGTAACTTTTGCTATTCTTTCTAATTGATTATCTGCATAAGTTTTATCAAAATTTAAATCACTTAACCACTCTCTTAATCTTCCTTTTGGAGCTTTAGGTTCTTTAAAATCGTTTAAAACTGCTATAAAATCATCTATTGTTGGTTTATTTTCATATTTATTTAAATAATATGCTCCAAAATCACATCTAATTTTTTCTTTTTTATTAATTGTTAATTCATCTTCGATAAGTTTTGAGAAATTTTCTACATTTGAACTTTGAATATTATGAAACATAAAAGAAGATGGTGCTAAATCTAAATTCTGCTTTTTAGCAAAATCTTTTGAATCTTTTTTTGCATGTTTACATAAATCTTCTGCAAGTTTTACTGCATAATGAAATGGATATTTTTCATTACAATAAGTTATTCCTGCACAAGCAGTTAAATCATAATCTTTATAAATTTTTTTAGTGTTTTTTTCAAACTCTTCTAAGAATTTTTTAGTAAATGTTAAAGCTTTATTTGCATTTATAATTACAGTTAAATCATCTCCACCTAATATTACTTTTCTAATTTCAGATATGCCTAAACTAGCTGTTTTATAAGCTTTTTTAGTAGCTTCATCCAATCTTTTTGAAAACTCAACAATCTCATTTTCAGCTAAATCTTTTACAATATTTCCCAAACCATTTCCATCTGCATGGATAATTGCTATTTTGTTTTTATCATTAGAAAGCTTTTCTATATCAAAAATTGTTTTTCTATCTTTGCTTTTTTGTTCATTTGCAAATTTTTGAAATCTTTCAACCTTTTGATTTGTAGCTTTATCTTCATTTTCTGATACTAATGGTAAGGCTGTTCTGGGATTTTGTTTTAAAATATTAAAATGAAAATCAATTGGAAGAGAAACTTTGTTTCTTTGAATTTTTAACTTTTTTTCTAATTCTTTTGAATCTATTTTATAATCATTTATATATTTAACTACGGCTTGAGAAATTGTAATTCCATAAGCTTCTAACATTCTATCTTTAGGAAAATTCTTAACAACTTTTTCTAAATCTTCAATATTATTAAAAACTAATCTAATATTTCCAGCAGCTTGAAGTAATATTTCTGGTTCTTCTTTTAGACCATATTCTTTTTGAAAATTGATATTATCCATATCTTCAACTATTTTACTAGCACCAATAATCTCTTTTAGTTTATTTGTTTTAAGAATAAACTCTTGAATCCCTTGAACAGATGCCCCATATAAATATTTACTCACTTAATTGCTCCTATACTTATTTTCCCTAATCCAAAAACTGTTTGTTTACCAACACCAATTAATTCACCTAGTTTTAAGAGTCTAAAACTTTGTTCATCAATATCAGAAATCCACATTTCTCCCATAATTCCTCCTAATTGCATAGAAGTATTTTGAACACTACTAAATCTTTTTACGTCATTGAAATATATATTTTTTGATTTTATTTTGTATTTTGGTTTAAAAGGTAATTTTTCAAACTCTTTATTTTGTAATGCTAAACTTCTTTGATAAATCGAATTTAATATACTTTCTAATTCTATGTTTTCATCTAACACAAATTTTCCATCTTTTTTAATTCTTAGAGGTGTTTCAAGTCTTAAAATAATCTCTTTTTTATATTTTGGCTCTTTAAATCTTTTTGTATAATCATCAAAGAACTCTAAATCTCCATTTCTGTAAACTCTTTTTTTATTTAAATAAATTTCAAAATTTTTATATGTAGTATGATTCTTTCCAAGTCCAATTTTTGTAAACATTTCATGAAAAGCACTTATACAATTATAAATTTCATCACAAGCATCTTCAAATAGATAAAAAGAAAATTCATATGTACTAAGTCCTAATCTTATATCAAATCTATATTGGTGAATTACATCCTTTTGCTCAAAAAATTTGTTATATAAATTGTCATCAAGACCTTTTTCTTTTACAATATTTTTTAATGCATATCCAAATGCACCACGAATCTGTGAACCAATAAAATAAGGAGGTTTATCGTTTGAATTTATTTTTATTGTTAGTTTTGTGTATGTCATAATCCCAACTTTTCAACAGTAATATTTTTTAAACCTTTTTTTAATATCTCTGATGGACTATTCATAAAATCAGTAATACTATTTTTAATTTTGAAAATTTCTTTTTTTTCTAAATTATCTATTATTAAGTCAGCAAATTGTGCTAATTCATCATTTTCTAATTCAATAATTACATAATCTATTTTCGTATTTTGTAAATCAAAAATATATTTAAAATATTGTTCACTCCCTAAATAATCAATGTTATATCTTGTAACACCTTTAATTAATTTATTTGCTAATATTCCTTGAATTTCAGATCTTCTGGCATCTTTTCTTGTTAATTTATCTTCAATTAAAATATATTTACCTAAACATTTAATTTTAAAATAAATTTTAATTGCTTTTAATTGTTTTTTATTATTATTCCAATTTCTAAGAACAAAAAATAGTGTTATAAAAGCAACAACTATAGTTATTTTATCCATGATTTCAAGTAAATCTTTATATGGCTGTTGTCCTAAAAATTCTATAAATTCATTCATATTCTCTAAATCTCCTATGTTGAAATATTGATTCTTTAACCGTTTTCCCCTCAATCACAATCTCTTCTATAGTTCTTTGAGTTGTTGCATAAACAGCTTTTAAACCTAAATCTTTTGCAAAATTTACCATTTGATAAACTGCACCAAAATCACCTTGAATAAGTACCACATCTCCATATTCAGAATTTTCAGCTAAAAAATTTCTAAATGGACGTAAATACTCTTTTAAAAGTACTAATTCACTTGGTATATTGCTCCAAAGAAGCTGTAATTCCTTTGGTAAAGGAATAAAATCCTTTACTTCAAAATTATTTTCCCCATCCTCAATTTGAATATTTGTTAAAGAATGTGAAAATAACAAAAACATTTTCCTCATATAACCCCTTTTTGGTAATTTTAACTTTTATTTTTGACAAAAATTGTCGCTTAATTTAAAAAATGCTTTTTAATATCTTCTAAAAATTTATTTTTATCAAAAGTTTTAAAATGATGTATTTTTATATTTGCATTGTTTGCTCTTGAGATAGTTCCATTCGTAAAAGATACTTTACTCTTTCCTGAATTTGTAATTTGATGATTTTCTGCACCAATTACCACTATCATACCTTTTCCATCATCATCTAAATAATCAATAACTGAATCTAATTTATAAACATAATGTTCTCCAGGAACTGCCTTTCTTAATTTACACTCAATTACATGTAAATGGTTATCTTTTATCATTAAAATATCAAATTCATTCATTAGATTTTCGGCAAATTGAACTTTTGCATTGAACATAACTTGATCAAAATCAAAATTATCTTCTATTAACCAGTAAATATACTCTTCAAATATAGTCCCTTGAATAAACATTTTGTCATCAAGTTTATCTATTTTAAAAAGTAACTCTTTTATATTTGAAAAACCATTGATTTGTTCAGAATTTTTATTTTGTATTAAAGTTGCGAAGTTCTGAAAATTTTCTAAATTCTCACACAATTTTAGAACTATATTTTTTCTTTTATAAGCTTCGATTTTATTTCCGCTTGATAGTAATTCATAACCTTTTAATAAAAAATGGGTATAGATATCTTTGTTTTCATTAATTCTTTTCTTTTGCATAGAATCTTTTGAAACAATATTATAACCATTGTCAAAAATGTCATAAGCTATAAAAGAAGAGCCTTTTTCTAGTAATTTATTAGATAAGATAATTGTTGAAGATACTAATCCACCTGTTCCATTAAAATAGATGTTTTCAAAATCATTATTTGCTAATTTTGCAATTTGTTCATAACAATTAAGTATATCTGTATATGAATCTTCATCAATTTTTATTGCATAGTTTTTATAATCTAAAGAAAAAAACTTTTTAAATTTTTCTTGAGAATCTATTATATTATTTACTTTTTTTGTTTCATATCTCGAATCATCATGAATGATAATATGCATTTTAATCTGTGTTTTAAATTCAAAAAGAATTGGAAAAATAGAAGAATCATATTTTCCAAGTAAAGAAATTAATATCATTTTATTTCCTAAAATAAAAATTTGAATATATTATACTAAACCAAATGACTCAAAAATGACTCATTTTTTTATAATAATAAAATTTAAAAATATATAGCAATTTTTATCAACATTTTGATAGAATCGCGACTTAATAAATTCAATTATTTTTTTAAGGAGATAAAAATTGACTGAAATAGATTATTATGAACTACTAGAAGTTAGTAAAGGTTCAGATAAAAGTACAATCAAAAAAGCCTATAGACAAATGGCTATGAAATATCATCCTGATAAAAATCCAGGTGATAATGAAGCTGAAGAAAGATTCAAAGCTATAAATGAAGCTTATCAAGTATTAAGTGATGATCAAAAAAGAGCTATTTATGATAGACATGGAAAAGCTGGACTTGATGGTCATGGACAAAGAGGTGGTGGATTCTCTGGTGGTTTTGATGATTTAAGTTCTGTATTTGAAGAGATGTTTGGAAGTGCATTTGGTGGCGGTGGTTCAAGAGGAAGAAAACAAAAAAAATCATATACATATAATCTTGATGTTACTATCGAAGTTAAACTTGAATTTAATGAAGCTGTTTTTGGTTGTAAAAAAGAGATAAATTATAAATATAAAACAGCTTGTAAATCTTGTTCTGGAACTGGGGCAAAGGATGGAAAATTAGCAACTTGTACAACTTGTAACGGACACGGTCAAGTTCACGCAAGACAAGGATTTATGACTTTTGCTCAAACGTGTCCAAAATGTGGTGGAACAGGACAAGCAGCAGCAGCTTCTTGTAAATCATGTAGTGGAACAGGTTATGATGAAGTTAAAGAAACTTTCAAAGTTGATATTCCAGAAGGTGTAAATGATGGAATGAGAATTAGAGTTTCTCATAAAGGGAATATTGCTCCTGATGGTTCAAGAGGTGATTTATATTTACAAGTAAAAGTAAAAGAAGATTCTCATTTTGTAAGACATGATGATGATATTTATTATGAAGCCCCTATTTTCTTCACACAAATAGTTCTTGGTGGGAAAATAAAAGTTCCTACTTTAAGAGGTGAAGTTGAACTTGAAATTCCAAAAAATGCTAAAGATAAACAACAATTCACATTTAAAGGTGAAGGTGTAAAATCTGTTCAAGGTTATGGAAAAGGTAATTTAGTTGTTCAAATAAAAATTGAATATCCAAAAGATTTAAACAATGAACAAATTGAATTATTAGAAAAACTACAAGAGAGTTTTGGAATAGAAAGTAAACCACATGAATCAAGTTTTGAATCAATGTTTGATAAAGTTAAGAAGTGGTTTTCGTAAAAATATGATAAAATAACGAAAAGGAGTATAAATGAACAAATCATATTTAGAATCAATGCCTGACAGTAATGGATTCTTTGGAAAATTTGGGGGTTCATTTATTCCTCCTATTTTAGAAAAACCTTTCGCTGAAATTACAAAAGCTTACTTAGAATTAAAAAACTCTCCAGAGTTTATTGAAGAATTGAAATATGTTAGAAAACATTATCAAGGTCGACCTACTCCTATTTCTTATGCAAAAAATCTTACAAACTTTTGTGGTGGTGCAAAAATCTATTTAAAAAGAGAAGATTTAAACCACACAGGTGCTCACAAACTAAATCATTGTATGGCGGAAGTTATTCTTGCTAAATATCTTGGTAAGAAAAAAGTAATAGCTGAAACTGGAGCTGGTCAACATGGGGTTGCACTTGCAACGGCAGCTGCTTATTTTGGATTAGAGTGTGAGATTCATATGGGTGAAGTAGATATTGCGAAAGAACATCCAAATGTAGTAAGAATGAAAATACTTGGAGCAAAAGTTGTACCTGCAACTCATGGCTTAAAAACTTTAAAAGAAGCAGTTGATTCAGCTTTTGAAGCATATTTAGCGGATACTGAAAACTCTATTTATTGTATAGGTTCAGTTGTTGGTCCTCATCCATTTCCTATGATGGTAAGGGATTTTCAAAGTGTGATTGGGCTTGAATCACGAGAGCAATTTTTAGAACATGAACCAAAACTTCCAGATAATGTTGTTGCTTGTGTTGGTGGTGGAAGTAATGCAATGGGTATTTTTTCTGGTTTTATAGATGATAAAGAGGTTGAACTTTACGGAGTTGAACCAATGGGTAAAGGTGAAAATATTGGAGAACATAGTGCAACTTTAACATATGGTGAAGAGGGAATCATGCATGGTTTTAACTCTATTATGTTAAAGGACAAGGATGGAAATCCAGCTCCTGTTTACTCTATTGGAAGTGGTATAGATTATCCAAGTGTTGGACCTGAACATGCATACTTAAAAGAATCAGGAAGAAGTAAAGTTGGACTTTGTGATGATAATGAAGCTGTGGATGCTTTTTATAAATTATCACAACTTGAAGGAATTATTCCAGCACTTGAATCAGCTCACGCTGTTGGATTTGCAATGAAATTGGCAAAAACTTTGCCAAAAGATAAAACTATATTAGTTAGTTTAAGTGGTCGTGGAGATAAAGATATTGATTTTGTAATAGAAAATTACCCTATTCCAAACGCTAAATTTTAAAAGGAAAAAAAATGAAAATTGAATACGCAGGATTGAAACCAGTTATTAATGTACACGGTATTACTTTTAAAGATGGAAAAGAAGATAAATTTGTTTATCTGCCTTTTGCTGTTGATATTTTAAATGCAATTAACCATGATTATGAACATAAAAGAGTTTATTCTCACGAATTAAATAATAAAGAGTTCACTCCTAGTGAAATTTCAGACATTATTATGAAATTTCATCCAGATTTAGAAGAAACAATGAAAAAAGAAATTGATTCTTACAATGTTCACTTAGACAATGAGGAAAAAGAAGTTAGAGATAGAAAAGACTTATTAGATATCGAAAAAGATACTTATATTCAAAACTTGAAACTAATGAGAGAATACAAAATCCAAAGAGCAAAAAATAAAGTATTTTATTTTCACTATATAGAAACTATTGTAGAAACTATTATCAATCATAAAATAAAAGAGATTTCTACTCCTTTTAATATTAAGTTTTGGCATATTTTACAATCTATTGAAGGTAAATTATCATTACACAGAATTGGTTCTAGTTTAAAAACTTCTACTGAAAACAATAGTTTAAAAGCTGTGCTTTCAATAAACCTTTATTAAAAAACCTAACTTTTGTTAATATCTCATATACTTATTTTGAGATATTACATCTGTTAATTTATTACTAATTACAATCCTCTTTCTTTGATAAGAACTTTAATTCACTACATGAAAATCCTGCTTCTTTTCGTGCAGAAAAATTTAAATCCATTTTCCTTGTTGTACTTCCAGGAAAAACCTCTTCAATAATTTGCAAATATGTAGATTCAGGCTCTAGTTTGAGTCTATCACACTCATATTTAAACCAAACATCTCCTTTTTTTACATGATCAACTTCTTCATCTAAAATTATTTGTAATGCTTTTAGAAACTTATTATTAAATTCATCCCTATTTGAGTTTAATTTTTCCATGATTTTTGGATTTTGGTCAAGTCCATTTGCTTCAAGATATCTAGGAACTGCTGCCATTCTTCGTAAAAATTCAGGTGTTGACTCCATCGCTTCAAAAAGATTTTTATGAACAGGGAAATCTCCATAAACTCCTCCTAGTTCAGTTAATAACTCCTCAAGCATTAAAAAATGTCTAATTTCATCAGAAGCAACTTCCAACCAATCTTCATAATATTTTTTTGGCATATTTTTAAATCTAAGTGCTGCATCAAGTGCTAAATCAATTGCAGAATACTCTATATGTAAAATAGTATGTACAAGATATTTTTTTCCATCTATTGATTTGAAATTTTTTATAGGAGGAAGTTGTGTTGGTTTAATTATTTCTAAAAATGAATAATATGATGGTTTATCGAAAATACAAGGAATATAAGAGTTATTCATAAAATAATTACCACTTAAAAAATTATTATAAAACAATCTAAATTTTTCAATTTTATCTTTTGGTTTACTTGTTAATAAAATATCCTCTAATGATAAAAAATAATCCATAAATAACCTCTTTTTTGATATAATCTTTGAATTTTAGCAAAGTAAGGTTAAAAATGGATATAAAAGTACAACCAATGGGTGATTATCAGACAAATTGTTATATCGTTACTATTAATGATAAAGATATAATCATAGATCCAGGTGTAAATGCAATTTCTTGGATTAAAGGAAATGCAAAAAATCCTATTGCTATTTTAAATACCCATGGACATTTTGATCATGTATGGTCAAATCAAGAAGTAAAAGATTATTATAAAATCAAATTATATATTCCAAAAGATGATGAATTTATGCTAACTCTTGACCCGTATGGTTTTGGAATGCCTCCATCTTATGCAGATATTTTAATAAATCCAGATGAAGAGATAGAAATTGAGGGAATAAAAATAAAATTCCATCATTTTCCTGGTCACACTCCTGGATGCAGTGCTATACAAATTGATAAACATTTATTTAGTGGTGATTTTATTTTTAAAGGAACTATTGGAAGATTTGATTTTCCAAATTCAAATGCTAAACTAATGAAACAAAGTATAAATAAAATCTTAAAATGGAATGAAGATTTTCATATTTACCCAGGTCATGGGGAAAAAACAACATTAAAAAGTGAAATACAGACACTAAAACAGTGGGAAAGACATATTTAAAAAAAAGGTTTAAGTCATGAATTTTTCTTGCGAAAAAATTATCAATGAAAATGAAAAATTAAAATTAACAGATTTAGATAAAAGTTGTTTAAATATATTTGATTATTTAAAATTACATCATCATGTAAATTTTTTACAAATTGACATAGAAAAGAATGGAAATAGAGAGAATCTTTTTTTATGTAAAGACAATAATGAAGATTATTTAATTAACACTTTAGAATTTAAACAAAATTGTAATACCATGATTATTTTTCAATTTTTATCAAAAGATGAAGATAATTTTGAGTCTTTAAAAAAACAATTAAATGCTATTCAAATGTCATTACTGATATTTTCACAATCATTATTTAATAAATATATGGAAAAAGCATTAAATGAAATGTCTTTAATTGATTATTTAACTGGTTCATATAATAGATGTTATTTAGATAATTATGCGGCAAATATACTAAGTTTATCAAATAGAGAACAAAAGAAAATAGCTTTTGTAAAAGTAGGAATTGACCAATTTAGAGCAGTTATTGATGAGTTTGATTATGAAATTGGAGATAAAGTTTTAAAAGTATTAGCAAAAACTTTAAAAGAGAGTATTCGAGAATCTGATTTAGTAATTAAAATCTCTGATGATGAATTTTTAGTAATTTTGTTAAATATAATAAATGAAGACAATGCAATATTAATATCTCAAAAACTTATTGATAATTTTAGTAAAAAAGAAGTTATAATTAACGAACAAACTAAACAGACACTTATGAAAACTATTTGTAGTGGAGTATCAATTTATCCAGATAATGCAACCTCATTAGATGAAATAATAAAAAAATCTGATATTGCTCTATATGAAGCAAGAAACAAAGGTAGAAGTCAAGTTTTTTTGTTTAGTGAAGAAGTTACAAATACAATAGATTTTTTTTAGGTATGGAAAATGGAAAATAAAATTTTACAATTAATAAAATCCTCTGCAACAAATGAGGATGATTATAAATCTTTAGTTAGTATTTTTAATCTTCATGAACAATTGCAATATGCTACTAATATCAAACAAATGGCAGAAGATATATCAACTTGGTTAAATAAAGAATTTAATATAGATAATCTTACTTTTTCATTGTTTGATGTAAATAAAAATTATAGTGAAAAGATTTTAGCAAAAGGAGCTGAGTATTATTTAGATGATGATTTATCTTACTTTTTTATTATAAATACTCATACTAGTTTAAATGCAACTGTTTCATTTTGTGCAACATCAAAAGTTCATTTTAAAGTATTAGAAACAAAATACAATACTATTGAGGCAGCATTTTTTCAAGTTTCACCAATAATTCAAAGTGGGATTTTAAAGAAAAACTTCATTGAATCATCATCATTAGATTCTGTAACAAATGTATATAATAGAAATTATTTAATAGAAAACTTAACTACTCACTTGCGTCTTTCAAATAATACACAAGATGAAATCTTCTTTTTAATGATTGGTATTGACCATTTTAAAGCAGTAATTGATGAATTTGATTATGATATTGCAGATAAAGTATTAATTGAACTTGCAAAAGTAATCCATTCAAACATCAATGAGTTTGATATGGTTGGAAGATTAAATGGTGATGAATTTTTAGTTTCGATATTAAATACTACTGGTGAATATCAAGTAGAAGAACTGGCTAAAAAAATTATTTCTGATTTTGCAGAAATAAATATTTTGGTTAATGAAGAAAAAAATCAAACTTTGAAAAAAACCATTTGTATTGGATTTGAAGTTTATAGATTAAATAGCGAAATTTCAATAACTGATTGTATTAAAAATGCTGATATTGCACTTTATGAAGCAAAAAATAAAGGTCGAAGTCAATTATTTAAATTTGGTGATTTAAGTGCTGAAGATACTATTGATTTATTTTAATCAATAGTATTTTTTATTCTTTATAAAACTTTTCTAGCTTTTACATAAACTCTTTTTGGAGCTGGATAACCTTCAACTGTTTTTGTCTTATCATTTTCATCTAAAAAATCTTCCAAACTTTGATCAAATGACCATTCTGTTTTTCTTTGTTCTTCAGAAGTTGTAACAGTTGTTGCTAATACTTCAATATCTTCAAAACCAGCACGTTCTAACCAATTTTTAAGTGCAGGAATTGTTGGAATAAAATAAATATTTGGTATTTTTGAATATCTCTTATTTGGAGTTAAACATAACTCTTCATCTCCATCAATCATAAAAGTATCTATTAATATCTCACCTTTAGAGTTCAATCCACGTGCCAATGATTTTAAAGTTCCAACAGGATCTGGTCTATGATATAAAACTCCTAACATAAATATAAAATCAAATTTATGATTATAAAATTCTAAATGCTCAACACCTAACATTTCATAAACAATATCTGATTTTACAAAATGATTAATAAATTCAAATTGGTGTAAAGTAAGTGGGCTTGGATCAAATCCAATCAATCTTTTTGGTTTGTCTTCAAGCATTCTAAACATATAATAACCATTGTTACAACCAATATCTGCAACAACTTTATCTTTTAAATTAAAATATGGACGTATAAGATTGTACTTAATGTTACTTTGCCATTCACTATCAATTTCTAGACCAAAAACTTTAAATGGACCTTTTCTCCAAGGTATCAGTGATTTTGCTGTTTTAACAATAACTTCATACTCTTCTTGTGTTAAATCATCATTTGAACCAACACTAAACCAATCACCATAATCAATAGCTAGATTATCTTTTTCTATTTTGCACGATTCTTGGAGCTGTAAATACCAAGGTTCAACATTTTTCCAAGTTCTGCATTCGCTTTTTTTATTTTGTAATATTTCTAAATTCATGTTGCAATTATAGATATATAACTCAAAATTTCGTCTTAAATTGAGTAAAATTAATAAAAAAATAACCATTCATTAACTCAGGATTAACTTCTTATGAATATAATTGCAAAAATAAAAAAATAAAGGATATTTTTTGAATCTTTCAAATGTCTTATTCTCTTTTAGGACAACATTAATATTACTTGCTATTTTAGCAATTGGAGCTGGATATGCTACCTTTATAGAAAATGATTTTGGTACATCAACAGCAAGGGTTTTAGTTTACAATAATCTTTGGTATGAAACAATTCTTGTATTAACTACTATAAATTTAACAGGAATTATTTTCAAATTTAAAATGTGGAAAAATAAAGCAAGGTTTATTTTTCACGCCTCATTTGTAATTATTTTAATAGGTGCAGGAATAACAAGATATATAGGTTATGAAGGTATTATGCAAATTCCTGAAGGTCAAACTGAGAATAAAATGTTATCACTAGAGCCATATTTACAAATTACTATAAAAGATGGTGATAAAGTTTATTACCAAGAATATCAAAAAGAGTTTACATCT
>ERZ650305.40-NODE-40-length-37554-cov-4.445692_pt1 | contig 37554 bp, 35 predicted proteins | sample MGYA00376241_ERZ650305 | MGnify/ENA primary metagenome ERZ650305 (study PRJEB26733, sample SAMN07839276) | wastewater metagenome | biome: urban; feature: artificial channel; material: waste water | place: USA: North Carolina | collected 2016-02-25 ... | reverse complement strand
TTCCACTTTGTAAAGTAACATTATATGGTATTGTAATACGCATGGTGGTTTTTATAAAGTTTTCATCTAACTGATACTTTATCTTACCGGTTTTCAAAACTTCTTCATCTATTGAATCCCGCGGCATTCTTTTTTCAATTTTTCCAAATTGTTGAATTCCTGTTCCTATAGCCACTTCGTAAGTTTTTCCAGCTCTATAGACTCCCTCAAGAATAAGTTCAAAATCGTTATCTCTATCCCAAACTGTTGTCTTACTGTCATTTCCAACTAATTTCGTTCGAACTTTCCCTTCTATTCCACCTACTACTTTCAGTCTTACAAACTTCCCACTTTGTTCTTTAATTTCATCTGAATTTATAACATTCTCAGTTGTTTCGTCTTCTACTACTTGTATACTTGTTTCTTCTTTAACAACATCTTCATCTTTAATTAATTCTTCTGCAAAACTATTAAAACTTATTAAAGTTATTAATACCATCAATATTTTTTTCATGATACCTCCCAAATTTTATACAACTCTTTTACAAGTTTATAATAATTTTATTAAAATTTCAAGTCTAAAAATATTATTTTTAAATATGATTATTCATCCTTCAAATCTCTTCTACCTTCCAACGACTTTATTAGAGTAGCCATATCCGAATATTCTAAATTTCCACCCATAGGAATCCCACTTGCTATTCTTGATATTCTAATATCAAAATTCTTAAGAAGTTTGGTAAGATACATTGAAGTAGTTTCTCCCTCCAAATCTGGATTAAGAGCCATTATTACCTCTTTTACGCCATTCTTATCTACTCTCTCAACAAGTGTTTGAATATTAAGTTGATCTAAGCTCTTGCCACTTAAGGGGGCTATTTTACCATGTAAAACATGATATATTCCTTTATAAGATTTTGCTCTCTCAAGAGCAGAAATATCCTTACTATCTTCTACCACGCATATAGTCTGATGATCTCTGCTACCATCACTGCATATAACACATATTTCTTCTTCACTAAAATTTCCACATACTGAGCACTTTCTGACTTTATCCTTAACCTCAATGAGGGCTTTTGCAAAAACCTCTACTTCTTCTCTTTCCATCTCAAGAACTGCAAAAGCAAGTCTTTGAGCTGTTTTTTTCCCTATTGTTGGCAACTTATTAAACTCTTCTGTTAATATTTCTATAGATTTTGTCGACATTTTTCACCTCTAAACTAGATATCTTCTAGTATATCTTTTAATCCTAATTTAGGCAAGAATTTAAATTTTTACATAAAAAAACCACCTATTTCTAGGTGGCTATAAAATTATTTTTTAATTACTTCAACTTTGATTGTATTAGTTGTTCCTACTGCTGAGTTAATTCCAGCTGTTAAAACTACTATATCTCCATCTTGAATAAATTCTTGGCTAGCAGCAACATCTAATGCTACTTTGAAGAATGCTTCTGCTTCTTTAACTTCATTAACTACTACAGGATAAACTCCTCTAGATAACATTAATTGGTTAGCAGTAATTTCATTAGTTGTTAAAGCTATTATTTTAGCTGTTGGGAATGATTTTCTTATGTTTCTAGCTGTTGACCCAGATTCTGTTAAAACTATAATAGCTTTAGCATTTAGGTTTTCAGCAGCTTCTACAGCACCTCTAGCGATTGCTTCAGTAACTGTCATTTCATTTTCATAGCTAATAGCTCCATATTTATCTAATTCTTTATCTGTTCTTTCACAGATTTTAGCCATAGTTTGAACAGCTATTTCAGGATATTTACCTTTTGCAGATTCTCCAGAAAGCATAACTGCATCTGTACCATCTAATATCGCATTAGCAACGTCTCCAGCTTCTGCTCTTGTAGGTCTAGGATTTTTCATCATAGAATCTAACATTTGAGTAGCTGTAATTACCATTTTCCCTGCTTCGTTACATTTTTCAATCATCATTTTTTGTGCAAAAGGAACTTCTTCTACTGGTATTTCTACCCCTAAATCTCCTCTAGCTACCATGATACCGTCAGATAATTCTAATATTTCGTCGAAGTTATCTAATCCTTCTTGGTTTTCTATTTTAGAAATGATTTTTATTGCTTGTCCACCATTATCATCTAATACTTTTCTTACTTGTTTAACGTCGTCAGCTTTTCTGATGAAAGAAGCAGCTACGAAATCTACTTTTTGTTCGCATCCGAATTTTAAGTCAGCAATATCTTTTTCAGCTAAAGCTGGTAATTGAACTGCTACACCTGGTAAGTTAACATCTTTGTTTTCTCCTAAATCTCCATTATTGTTAACGATACATCTTACTTCGTTTCCAACAACTTCTTTAACAGTCATTCCTACTAATCCATCATCTAATAACACTGTATTTCCTGGTTTTAAATCTTTTGTTAAACCTTCATAAGTAACAGCAACTTTAGTTGTGTCTCCTACTACAGTTTTATCAGTAGTTAATGTGAAATCTTGTCCTGCTACTAAAGCAACATCATTTCCACCTTGTAATTTAATTGTTCTTATTTCAGGTCCTTTAGTATCTAAAAGTACTGCTACTCTTTTTCCACCTTCAGCCATTATTTCTCTGATTGTATTGATTCTTGCACCATGTTCTTCGTAATCCCCGTGAGAGAAGTTAAGTCTCATTACGTTCATTCCTGCATTTGCTAATTTAGTTAACATTTCTTTCGATTCTGATTTTGGTCCGATAGTACAAACCATTTTTGTTTTTTTCATTAAAACCCTCCTATTGTATTTTCTCTTATCTATATACAAAACAATTAGAAATTAGAAATTATTTACCTAATATTAAAGCTAATTCGTAATCTTTTTCATTAATTACTTTTTTAGCTTCCCAAGCATGAGATATTGGATATGTTACTAATTTATTAGACTCTATTCCAACCATTACTCCACTTGTTCCTTCTAATAATAGGTCCACAGCATACGCACCCATTTTTGTAGCTATAATTCTATCTAAAGCCGATGGAGTTCCACCTCTTTGAATATGTCCTAATACAGTTACTCTCATTTCTGATTTTACTTTATCTTTCAAATCTTTTGCTATATCAAAAGCACTTCCAACACCTTCTGCTACTACGATAATATCATGAAGTTTTCCTTGTGCTCTTCTTTGGTTAATTTGATTAGCAAGTTCATCTATTGAATAACCTTTTTCAGGGATTAATAAACCATCTCCCCCTCCTGCTAAACAAGAGTATAATGCAAGGTCTCCTGCATGTCTTCCCATTACTTCTAATAAGTATGTTCTTTCATGTGAAGTAGCTGTATCTCTTAATTTACCCATTGCATCTAAAATAATATTTAAAGTAGTATCATAACCTATTGTATAATCTGAACCAGCTATATCATTATCGATAGTCCCAGGAATTCCTATTGCTTTTATTCCGTGTTCTTTATATAAGAAATCTGCTCCATGAAAAGAACCGTCTCCACCAATAACTACAAGTCCTTCGATTCCTTTTGCTTTTAATTTTGCAGCAGCTTGTGCTCTAACTTCAGGTTGTTTGAATTCAGGTAATCTAGCTGTTAATAAGAATGTTCCTCCTCTGTCTACAACACCACTAACATCAGTAGATGTCATTTCGAAGATTTCATCATGTAACATTCCAGCATATCCTCTTCTAATACCATAAACTTTAATACCTTTACTCATTGCATATTTAGCTGCCGATCTTATTGCAGCGTTCATTCCAGGTGCATCTCCACCACTTGTCAAAATAGCTATATTTTTCAAGACTATACTCCTTTCGAATAACAAAAAATTATTCATTTATAAATTAGATTTTTTATACCTTTTTTCCCTATGTACACGCCGTTTCATTATATATCAAAAACCATTTTTTTTCAATCGTTTTTTTTATATATTAAGACAATTCAGTAAATTGTCCCAAAGTTCTGAATTTATTATATCTATTTTCTTTAAGTTCTTCTATAGTTTGTCCTTTTAACTCTTTATAAGCATCTAAAACTATTTTTTTTATATTAGCTGCTACCTCATTGTAATCTCTATGTGCTCCACCTAAAGGTTCAGGGATTAATGCATCAACAATTTTAAATTTAACAAGGTTTTCAGAATCTAGTTTTAACTTTTCAGCAGCTTCTGGCGCTCTTGTTGCATCTCTAAGAAGTATAGAAGCACATCCTTCTGGAGAAATTACTGAATAATATGAATTTTCTAGAGCATAAACTCTATCTGCCACTCCCAATCCTAGAGCTCCTCCAGAACCACCTTCACCTATAATTACTGCTATGATTTGAGTTTTAAGACCTGCCATTTCTATCAGATTTCTAGCGATAGCTTCTCCTTGTCCTCTCTCTTCAGCTTCGATTCCACAATAAGCTCCTGCTGTATCAATAAAAGTAAGGACTGGTAGATTGAATCTTTCAGCCATTCTCATTAATCTAAGTGCTTTTCTATAACCTTCTGGTTTTGGATATCCAAAGTTTCTATATAAATTACTTTCTATATCTCTACCTTTTTGTGTTCCAATGACTACAAATTTTTGACCATCTATTTTTCCTAAACCACCAACAATAGCATTATCATCTCCAAATAATCTGTCTCCATGAAGCTCTACAAAGTCTTCTACCATTATTTCTATATAATCAAGAGTATATGGTCTTTTTGGATGTCTTGCTAATTTAATTTTATCCCAAACTTCCAAATCTTTATACACTTCTGATATTTTTTTATTTCTTTCACCAAGTAATCTATCTATTTCGTATTGAAGGTCAAGCCCTTTTTCTTCAGCAAAGGCTTTTACTTCTGTAATTTTTTTCTCGATTTCTACTATTTCTTTCTCGAAATCCATGCAAGTTTCCTCCTAGTTTAAATTAAATTCCCTAAAATTTTTGCTAGAGTATCTTTTAGGTCTTCTCTTTTTGCAATAATATCTACCATTCCATGCTCTAAAAGGAATTCACTCATTTGGAAACCTTCAGGTAATTTTTGTCTAATAGTTTGCTCAATAACTCTAGGTCCAGCAAATCCAATTAATACTTTAGGTTCAGTTAATATAACATCTCCAAGCATCGCAAATGAAGCTGTTACTCCTCCTGTTGTTGGATTTACAGGAATAGAAACAAATGGTAATCCTTTATTTCTTAATTTATCTAGGGCAGCAGAAGTTTTTGCCATTTGCATAAGCGAAAGAATCCCTTCATGCATTCTAGCTCCTCCAGAAGTAGAAACTACTATTACTGGAATATTTTTTTCTAACCCTCTTTCTATAGCACGAGTTATTTTTTCTCCAACTACAGAACCCATACTTCCACCCATAAAATCAAACTCCATTACGGCTATACTTACTTTTATTCCATTAACTTCTCCTATACCAGAAATAAGTTCAGAGCTTAATCCACTTTTTTCTTTAGCTCTAATAAGTTTTTCTTCATATTCTGGAAACTCTATTGGATTTTGTGACACAATATCTGTATCAAATTCAAAAAAAGTTCCGTTATCAATTAAAAGCTCTATTCTTTCAAAAGCTTTCATTGGAAAATAATGGTCACAATTTGGGCATTTTTTTAAATTTTTCTCTATATCTTGTTTATATATAATCTCTCCACATTCATCACATTTTTCCCATAAATTAGACACAACTGTTTTATTATTAACAACTTTTTTAGGTTTTATTATATCTTTTGTTGAGACAGTCGCATATTTTTTCTTACTCGAAAATAATCCCATGATCCTCTCCTTTTTTTATATTTGAAAGCAAAATTACACACATATATAAAAGTATCTCTACGTATTGTACAAAATTTTTGGCTTTTATGCAACCGTATTATATTTCATTGCTTTGTTTACTTTGATTTTACTAGCTTCTCTAAAAAACTTATAGGTATATCATTCTCGTAACTAAATTCATCAAACTCTATTTTATATGAATTCAAAAACATCTCTTTTCCAGTTTTTATTCCATATTTATAATCTCCAATAATTGGATAATTTTTTGACGCTAACTGAACTCTTATTTGATGTTTTCTTCCAGTTTCAAGCTCTGCTTTTAATAAAGAAATTCCATCATTATAGTCAAGTTTTTCAAAATAAGTTACCGCATCTTTACCATCTTTATCTAAAACAACTCTTTCTCCATTATCCTTAAGTTTATTCTTAACTACAAATTTTGCTGGAGTATTTCCTTTCACTAGGACATAATAACTTTTACTTATATCTCTATCTCTTATTTTTTCTGTTAGTTCCCTCGTTTTAGGAAGATTTTTACTTCCCAATACTAATCCTGATGTTTCTTTATCTATTCTGTTTACAAAGGTAAAATTTGAATTTTTATAATAACTTTTCAACATCTCTGATATTCCATAATCAAATCCACTCCCCTTATGCATTACCATTCCAGAATTTTTATAAAAAACAATCATTTCTTCATCTTGGAACTTAATGTTTTCCTCAATAAAATCAATTTCTTCTTTTGTCAATTTTATAAAAGTTTCCTCTTTTTTCTCTATATTCATTTTTAAATATATAAATATTTTATCACCTTCAAATATTCTCTGATTTTCTTTAGCTTTTTTGCCATTTATTTTAACATCACCCTTACGAAAAAGTTTGAATATTTCTCCCAAAGGTAATTGTTCTAGCTGTTTACGAAGAAATTTATCTATTCTCGTATCGTCATAATCTTTATCTATAATAAATTCCATTATTTCCCTCTCTTAAAAACAACAAAAGATGAAGTAACACACTTCACCCTGTTAAAATTTTATTTAGAACCATATGTTTTTACACTTTGTACTATTCCTAACATAGTGCTAACAAACATTAGTGAACTCCCTCCATAACTAAGTAAAAGTAACGGTAATCCTTTTACAGGCATTACACCTATTACCATTCCTATATTAACTAAAGTATGAAAAAATATTATCGCTGCTATTCCATAACAAACAAGTTGCCCATATCTATCTTCTGTTTTTTGCGCTATTTTTAGTATTGTAAAAATAAGTAAAAAATATAAACCTATTATTGTTACTGACCCAACAAATCCAAATTCTTCAGATATTACAGCAAATATAAAATCTGTCTGAGACTCTGGTAAAAACCTTAATTTATCTTGAGTTCCATTTAAGAATCCTTTTCCAAATAGTTGCCCTGAACCTACAGCAATTTTTGACTGTATAATATTCCAACCGCTTCCCAACAGGTCATCTTCTGGATGTAAAAAAGTAAAAACTCTTTGCCTCTGATAAGGTTTTAATGCAAAAAAATAAGCTACTGGCATTAAAGCTGCTCCTACTCCACATAAAGTGAAATAAGTTTTATAGTCAATTCCATTTAGAAAAATAAGTACCATGTACACAAAAAGTATAACTACTCCTGTTCCCAAATCTGGTTGTGCAGCAACAAGTAAAAATATAGGTACTATATGAATACCTGAGAGAATCAAGTCTTTAAATCCTCTAAAAGTATCTTTATAATTCCTTATTAATAAATCAGAAAATGTTAACACTACAAAAAGTTTAGCAAGTTCTGATGGTTGTATGCTTATTGGTCCTAGTTTTATCCACCTTTGTGCTCCTAGAACCTTACTTCCAAAAATAAAAACAGATATCAAAAAAACAACATTAAATATATAAATCAACTTGCTATATCTAGAATAAATTCTATAGTCAATATTTGAAAACGTAAAAAACATCCCTGTTCCTATTATTGCCCATAAAATTTGTTTTTGGTAAAAACTTGTTGTCCTAGTATAAGTAGCACTATAAACTGCTGTGATACCTATAGCTAGTAATAAAAAGGCACTTAATAGTAAAACATAGTCAAACTTTTTCATTTTTTTCAGAGAAAGTTTTGCATGTTCTACTAATGAGCCGAAACTAATCTTCATCAAATACATTCACTCTCTTTTTAACTTTTTTTACTGGAATAGATATTGATAAACCTACGTTTCTCTCTTCTTCGTTTTTTAATAGGCATTCTAATCCATCTTCATCAATAACTAAATATTTTTTAAATACATCTAACAAATCCATTTTTAATTCATTTAATACGTCTTGACTAATACTCGCTCTATCTTGAGTTATTACCACTTTTAGCCTATTATTTGCAATAGCTCCACTATTTTTATCTTTTTTTCCAAAAGATCCAAACATTATTTCATCCCCTTACTTTCTAAATATGCTAAATAATTTAGCGGCAAATGAATTTTTTTCTTCTAAATCAAGAAGTGGTACATCTTCTCCAATAATTCTTCTAACTATATTATCATAGGCTTTTGCTGCTTTACTTCCTTCTTCTCTAATTACTGCTTCACCTTTATTTGTGGAAATAATTACCGCTTGATCATCAGGGATAATTCCTAAAAGCTCAACTTCCAAAGCTTCTATTATTTCTTCTACCTGAATCATTTCTCCTCTTCTTACCATGTCTGGTCTGATTCTGTTTATAGCAAGTTTTGGAGCTTTTTTACCATAAGCATCCAGAAGTCCTACTACTCTATCAGCATCTCTAATTGCTGATAACTCTGGATTTGTTACGATAATAACTTCATCTGCTCCTGCCACTGCATTTCTAAATCCTTGTTCAATTCCTGCTGGAGAATCTACAAATACAAAGTCAAAGTCTTTTTTTAGTTCTTCAGAAAGTTTTGTCATTTGTTCTGGAGTTACAGCATTTTTATCTTTTGTTTGAGAAGCTGGTAATAATTGCAATTTACCCTTTAATTTTTTGTCTTTTATAAGCGCTTGTTTTAATGTAGCTCTACCTTCTATTACATCTACTAAGTCATAAACTATTCTGTTTTCTAGTCCCATTACAAGGTCCAAATTTCTAAGACCAATATCTCCATCAACAACTGCTACAGAGTATCCCTTCATTGCTAGTCCCGTACTTATGTTTGCTACTGTAGTTGTTTTTCCAACTCCACCTTTTCCTGATGTTATTGCGTATACTACACCCATTATTTCCTCCTTGTTATTTACCTGTATGTCCAAATCCCCCATGACCTCTACCTGTTTCTGCTAATTCCTCGGTCTCTTCCCATACACATTTATATACTTTATTCAAAACTAATTGTCCTATTCTTTCATGATGTTTTACAACAAACTCTTCATTACTTATGTTTATCATAATTACTTTTATTTCTCCCCTAAAATCACTATCTATGGTCCCAGGAGTATTTAAAAGTGTTATTCCATGTTTTATTGCAAGCCCACTTCTTGGTCTTACTTGAATTTCATATCCATAAGGAATTTCTACTTTTAAGCCTGTAGGTATCATAACTCTTTCTAGTGGCTTTATTATTATATCCTCTGACAGCTCTGCATAAACATCCATTCCTGCTGAACCTTCTGTCATATATATAGGTAATTTCGTATGCTTTTCTTTAATTACCTTAACTTTAATTTCCTTCATTTACATCACCTAATACTGTTGTTGAATAGTATTTTTCATCAAAAATTCTATCTGCCAAACTTTTGATTCTTGACATATCAACTTCATTAACTTCTCGTATTATTTCATCTATTTCAATTATTCTTTCGTGTCCAATGTAGTTGTTTGCCATTCTACTCATTCTTGATTTTGAAGTTTCAAGCCCTATTATCATTGAACTAAGTAATTGATTTTTAGCTTTTTGAAGTTCATCTTCTGTAACTCCATTTTTTCTTATATCATTAAATTCGTTTTTTATTATCTCAATAACTTCTGTATAATTTTCTTTTGTAGTTCCTGCATATACTGTAAACATTCCATCATATCTATAAGATGATGCATAAGTATATACTGAATAACAAAGTCCTCTATCTTCTCTTATTTTTTGAAAAAGTCTTGAACTCATATTTCCACCCAAGATATTGGAAATAACAGATAAAGTATATTTATCTTGTTCAAGATAGCTTAACCCTTTTGTATTAAAACACAAATGTACTTGATTCGTATCTTTCTTTATTATATTATGAGTTGCATTTAATGTAAAGCCCTCATTTGAATTTCTTACATTTGACTTAGCTGTGAATACTCCAAAATACTTTTCAAGTATAGGTATAATCTTATCTACATCTACTGCTCCAGCTAGAGATATAATCATATTATCAGAACAATACCTATCTTTAAAATAATTGAAAAGTGTTTCTCTCGTTATTCCGTTTACGCTTTCTTCTGTTCCCAAAATATTTCTTCCTTGAGGTCCATCTATTATAAATTCTGAGTTCAAATCATGCACCAAATCTTCTGGCATATCTTGATACATTCTTATCTCTTCTATTACTACTTTTTTTTCTTTTTCCAAATTTTCTTCTGTAAAAGTTGAATTAAGTAAAATATCAGATAGTATCTCAATACTCTTTTCTACATGTTCAGAAAGTGTTACTGTATAAAAAGCTGTTATTTCTTTACTTGTAAAAGCATTAATATGTCCACCAAGATTATCAATTTCTTCTGATATCTCTTTGGCAGTTCTTTTTTCTGTTCCTTTAAACACCATATGCTCTAAAAGATGTGCAACACCAAGTTCATCATCTCTTTCATCTTTAGAACCAGTTTTATAATAAACTCCTAAGGATATAGAGTTAAAGTTAGGCATGTCTTCTATAAGAACTTTTACTCCATTTGATAACTCTTTTATTGTATACACTAATTCCTCCTAATATTCTGCTTGATTCATTGTATAAAGACTAACTGCAAAAAATATCATACAAGGGAGCCATGCTCCAAATTCTGGGCTTATATAATTTCCACTTACAAATGCATCGCTTAAAGATGTTACTATATAAGTAGAAAAACCTAGTAATACTCCTATTGCTATACTTACCCCTGCCCCACCTCTTACAAACTTACTTCCAAGTGCAAATCCAAAAAAACTAATTATAAATACCAGTAAAGGTTCTGCTAATCTTTTGTGAAGTTCCAATATATATTCTTTTACATCTCCACCTGAAGCTTTAATAAATATTGCATTTTTTCTTAGTTCACTCATAGGCGTTTCTCCCATATAAAACTTATGACTTATAAGTTCCATAGGTTTTTCTTGTAATTCTGGTATCATTTTTACTGAGTAGTTTTCTTCTGTTCCACTCACTATATTTTTTACAAATACATTTTTACCCTTCCATACTTTCAAATATGGATCATATTTTGCTGTATCTATAGCTATTATTTTACTTAATAATCCTGTTTCATTTTGAAATATCAATACTGCATTAAATAGTTCTCCCTTGTCTCCAAAAACAGTCGCTATATTTATTATATATTCACCATTTTGACCTCGCATATAAACATTCCTAGACATTTCTGTCGAATAGGAAACTTCTTTTCCATATTTTTCTTTCATTTCTCTTTTAACTTTTCTACCCTTAGTAGATAGTTTATCAGAGATAATTCCTGTCATTATGGCAAAAATAAGAGCCATAATCATGGGGTATTTAACTATTCTTTTAAAACTTATTCCTGCTGTTTTTAGTGCAATTATTTCAGAAGTTTTTGCCATATTATTCATAGTCATCATGGAACCTAGTAATGTTGCTATTGGCATTAGCATTACTGTAGTTCTTGGAGTTTCGCCCAGAAGAAATATAGTAGACTCAAGCACCGTCATTGTTCCACTATTTACATTTACTATAGCTCTTTTTAACTGAGTTATTATGGAAAGACCTACAAGTCCTACAATGACTAACATTGTAATTTTAAAAAATTGTTTAGTCACATTTTTATCTATTTTAGTCATTTTATCTCCTACTTTGTACCCTATAAGCTACTACTGTTATTATAAAAAGTATTACATTCGGAATAAACATTAGAGATGGATCTATTTGCTTATTTTCCGCCATTGCAAGAAGTGCATCTTGTACACCTATATAGGCAAGAATAATTCCTAAACTCATACCCAAATTTAAACCCTTTACTGTCCTTGAATGTCTTATTGACAATAATGGACCTAATAACGCAAAAAATATTGCTGATATTGGAGAGTATATTTTTTTATATAATTCAGCTTCAAGAGGTACATACTCATCTCCCATAGCTTTTTTTTCTTGAATTGTAGCATATAACTCTTTAATTCCTAAACTCTCTTTACTTATTTTGGTCTGAGTAGGGTCTCCAAAAAAACTTGATACTGGATTCACTCTTTTTTTTACACTACCTTCCATAAGCACGTAATTATTTCTAGCCTCTCCATCTACTGGCTTTGAATAAATACTATAAGTATTAGCATCGTTTATTATTATCTCACTATTTGTAAATTCTGTTTTTTTAGCAAGTATTACTTGTGGATATGAACTGTCGTCATTCCTTAAAAAAGCTATTAAATTTGATGCAATATTTTGTTCGTTTATTTCATCAATATATATACTCATATTCCCTACATCTGATACAAATCTTTTTGATTGCAACTGAGTTGTTGGCTTTGAATAAGCTATTTTTTTCATAAGCATATCAGCTTTTTTTTGTGCAACTGGCTGAACTTTCTCTTGAAAGGCATAAATACCTATAGTTACTACTAATCCTATCATAAGAGGCATTCTGAGTATTCTATTAATACTCATTCCTGCTGATTGCATTGCAACCATTTCACTTGTAGTAGACATACTATTATATGTCATCATTATCCCGAAAAATATACCAAGTGGAACTGTTTGAACCATTATTTGAGGTGTTAAGTAAGAAAACATTGTCATTACCTCTATCATAGGTACACTTTTTACAATTAGTGTTTCTGCAATACTCCTTATTATATCTATCATAAGAGCAAAAGTGATAAGACTTATACCAAATATTACTGGTAAAAACATCTCTTTCATAACATATCTATCTATTCTTTTCATTTTTTACCGCCTAAACTTTCTTTTATTGCTTTTTCTATTTCTCTTTCATAATCAAACTTATTTATCATATCATTTATCTCTTGAGGAAGAAAAAGCATAGTTTCATCATTAAATCTATAAGATAATTCATATATCTTACTTTCCTCGAGCTCCTCTTCTACCCCTTCGTCAAACTTTGATATTACTAGTAAAACTAAAAGAAAAAGAATGTTTATAAGTACAGCTTTAGCTAGTCCTAAAAATGCACCTGTAATTTTATCAATAAATAATCTTTCATTGACTGTTATCGTTCTTAACATAAACTTTATTGTACCCATAAAAAATATATAAGTAGCAACAAATATCCCCGAATATACAAATATATCATAAAATTTATTATCTATTGTTATATTTATTCTCTCAGCAATAAATGGAGTTATCTCTCTTGATAACACTATATTAAATAACAAAGCAGAAAAAGATATAAATTCAGAGACTACTCCTTTTTTATATCCTATCAAAAAAAATATTAATAATGCCACTATTACCAAACTATCAACTAGCATATGTTCCTCCTAGTCAGTTATTCTTACCCATAAAGCCTTTAAATATAAAGTTTCTGGTACATGAAGTATCCACGGATGGTCACTTGGTTGATAATTTACTCCTATTACTTCTAGTTTTTTACCATTTTTTGAAGCTGCCATTCTTGTTACTTCTATCAAATCTTGTAATGATATATGATATGCGCAAGTAATAACACCTAAAATTCCATTATCATTCAAAAGTTTGAAACTATCATTACAAAGGTCATAGAAAAAATCTCTTCCTCTTCTTAAATCTATTCTTTTCTTAATAAGAGATGGAGGGTCAAGAGTTATTACATCATATTTCTCATTTTTTTTCGCAAGAGTTTTTAGTATAGAAAACGCATCGCCCTCTATTGTATCAAAATTACCAGTAAATTCATTTAACTCATAATTTTTCTTACATAATTCTAGAGCATATGGTTCCTTATCAACTGCAACTACTTTTTCACAGCCTTCTTTAAGTGCTGCAATAGAAAATCCTCCTGATGAAGAGAAAACATCTAAAAATCTAGTTTTAGAATTAAGATATGGTCTTATAAACTTTCTTGATTCTCTTTGGTCAAGAAAAAAGCCTGTTTTTTGTCCATCTTCAATATCTACTATATACTTTAATCCATTATCTTCCATTACTATTTCTTTAGGTATTTCACCATAAATTATACCTGTTTGATTCTCTGCACCTTCATGTATTCTGTTTTCTACATCAGATCTCTCATAAATCCCTTTAGCTTTTGTTACTTTTTTTAGAGCATTGATTATATCTTGTCTATAAGTTTCAATTCCTGTATTTCTAAATTGAACTGACAGATATTTTTGAAATTTATCTACAATTAAACCAGGAATTCCATCTCCTTCAGAATAAAAAATTCTCATACAGTTAGTCTCTTTATTAAGATGTTCTCTCTTTGCATAAGCTTTTTTTATTTTTTCTAAAAAGAAATTTTTATCTATGGTTTCATTTTTAGTAGTTAATACTCTGACAAAAGCATTAGTATTTTCCGCTACATAACCTAAAGCTAAGAAGCTAAAATCATCTGCACAAACTTCTACTATTTCTCCATTTTTCGGTGTTCCCAATATTGTCTTTATTTCATCTGCATAAACATTTGGATAAAAATTTCTGATTTTATCCTCTTTATCTTTTTTTACTATAACTCTCGTTGCCATTATTTCCCTCTCTATCCTATAATAAGTACATTATCTATTCTTACTTGTTTACCAAAGAATAATCCGCTAGAATTTCCTTTTAATTCAAGTGTTTTGTAAATAGATACTTCTCTACCCTCTTCGTTTATAATTTTTCTAAACATAATTACTACTTCTTCGTCATTAAATAAACTATTTTTTTTCTTAGTAATTACTTGTCCAACAACTAAAGAACCAGCCTTAGCTAACCCCGGAATATCTTTTTCCAAGTTAAACTCAAGAACTTGATTAAGTTTAAGTGCTCCATAACGTTTAATTGCTTTAATTTCAAATACATCAATTTCTTTTTGTAAGAATTTAGCTTTTACTGCAAAGTTTTGGTCTCTTAATAGTAAATATTCATACAAATTATCTATTCTAGCTACAAGACTATCTTTTTCAAGTCTAGTTCCAAAAAGGTACTCTTCTACCCTTTCTACCCTAGTCAGGATATCTTTTTCTTTCTTTCTATTCTGGAATAAATACTCTTCAAGATTATCTGTTTTAGTTATCAAACTAAAATAAGAACTATCTAAAAATAGTAAATCATATAATTTTCTTTGTCTAACAAGAACATTATCTGAACTAGTATTCCCAAATACTTTTTTCTCAAGCATATTTAGCCTATCCTCAAAACTAAGTCCACTAGTCTCCAAATCATAACCTAAAACAGTTTTTTCAATACGACTGATTCCTTCAAATTTATTACTGTCATCTATTTCATATAGATTCACAGGAGCTTTTGCTGCAAAAATATTTAGAATCATAAAAACAAATACTAATAATTTTTTCATTATTTGTCCTCCACAATTTCAAAGTTTAAGATTAACTCAACATTAAGATCTGTATTATATGCTATAATCCTATAGTTTCCCGGAATAATCTTTTCATTTTGAACATTATCCCCATACCATTCAGAACCAAATTCTGTTTTTCCATATTTTCCCAAGAATATTTTTTTGGGATTAGTTATTCTTTCTTCCAAGTCTCTCTTATAAATAAATTTTCCATCTTTTTCAATTATGTAATTAAATGGAACTGCCTTTTTTATTTCCAATATTTTTTTATCTTTTTTCTTATTTTCTATTTTAAATCTAATATTCATAAGTTCATCTTTTACTATCTTTTGATTATTTATAACCAATGTGTACTTCACTCCATCTTTTGTGACAGAAGTACTATTTTTATTATATTTGTTTAAATAGCTCTTGGCAAAAAACATAACAAATGCAATCAATAATACATCTAGTATAGTTATTATTTGACCTTTTTTAAGATTTAGAGCCATTTTCTTCCCTTCCTAGAAGTCCTCTTTTTTCCACAACTATTCCATTTTTTATATATACTCTTTCTACTCTTGTAGATATTGCAGTCACAAGTTCATAGGATATTGTGCCAATATCTTTAGCCTTTTCATTATAATTATCCCAGAATATAGTGACTTCCTCTCCCAGTTTAACTTTATCATGTAATTCTACTGGTACTTTTACCATAATTTGATCCATACATACTACTCCAACAATAGGACACTCTATTTCCTTAATAAGTACTGTTCCCCCATTAGAAAATCGTCTATCCAAACCATCTGCATATCCTACAGGAATTGTTGCTATAAGCTCTCCTGCTTTCCCAAGATATGTTTTTTTATATGATATAAATTTAGGTTCTTTAAGTTTCTTCATAAATAATATTTTTGATTTCAAAGTCATTACTGGCTTAAATTCTGTAGCATCTCCATCACAAGGTAGTATTCCATAAAGTATTATCCCACCTCTAACTACATTACTTTTTGTCAAATCATTATAATTAAGTGTTCCTGCTGAATTTAGTATATGTCTATATTTTATATTCATATCTTCAAAAATAGAGAATTTTCTCAATTGTTCCTTCGTATAAGCGTCCTCTTCTTCAACATCTGCAACAGAAAGGTGACTAAAAACACCTATAATTTCTGCTAATTTTTTATCTTTTATATAGTTAATAGCCTCAACAGCCTCTTCTACCTCAAATCCTATTCTTCCCATTCCTGTTTCAAGTGCTATATGTACTTTAGGATATATTTTCATTTTCTCAAGTTCTTTTATTTCTTCAAAAGAAGCTAAAGTAAGCTGAATATCTTGATTCACTGCACTTTCCCATTCTTCAATAGGTGTACATCCCAATATCATAATTTCATCTTTTATCCCATTAACTCTAAGTTCCCTTGCTTCATCAACACAGGCTACTCCAAAAATTTTAATACCTTCATCTGACATTTCTCTGACAACTTCTACCGCTCCATGTCCATAAGCATCTGCTTTTACGACTCCCATAATAGCTCTATTCCCAGCGTATTTTTGTAAAGTCTTTATATTGTGTTTAAGATTATCTAAATTTATTTCTGCCCAAGTTCTCATTTCTACTCCTTAAAACATTTTCATTACTTCATATTATACTTGTTATAGCTATAAATTGTAAGTACTTTCTTTACAAATTCTAAATTTCCCATGTATAGAAAAAGAGAGCAAAACCTTGCTCTCTTTTTCATAATGATTATTTTAGTGATACTTTTACTGAATTTCCAACTGTTTCAATTGCAACTTTGTCTTCTTTAAAAAGCCATCCTAAAGCAAGTAAAACTTCATCTCTTTTTAATTCTGTAGTTCTTTCTAAGCTTGCTAAAGTTTGATTTGCATTGGTGCTTAATGAAGCCCATAATTTCCCTGCATTAATACCTATTTTTTCTGTTGAATATCTCATTTCCATACCCCCTAAGATACATTATAATTTTATTTTACTTTTAAGTTTTCCTTCTAACAAATAAACTATAGGACTAGCTACAAATATTGATGAATATGTTCCTATTCCTATTCCAACTAATAATGTTACCATAAAACTTTTTAGAGTATCTCCTCCAAATATAAGTACCGCTAAAACTGCTAATAAAGTTGTAAATGAAGTATTTAATGACCTAGTCATAACATCATTTACAGAGTTGTCTATAATATTTTCTAAGCTTAAACCTTTATGTCTTTTTAAGTTTTCTCTTATTCTATCATATACAACTATTGTATCGTTAATTGAGTATCCTAATATTGTTAATATAGCTGCTATAAAAGATGAATTTATTTCATAACCAAGAAGAGCTATAACTCCTATTGCTATAATAATATCATGTAATAAGGCTATTACTCCACCTAGTGCAAATTTAAGTTCAAATCTGAAAGAGATATAAGCAATTATCAATAATGAACCTAAAATTAGTGATAATATCGCACTATTTAATAGTTCTTTTCCTACTGTAGCTCCTACTTTTTCTGATTTCAGAACCTCATATTTACTATAATTTTTTAATCCTTCTAATACAGTTCCTTTTTGAGTTTCATCAAGTGTTTGTGTTCTAAGAAGTAAAATTCCTTTTTCATCTACTTGAGCAATTCTACTATTTGCAGAAAATTGAGGAATTGATTTCCCAATTTCATCTAAAGTAGGATTAATTTCTTGTAATGTAATAGGTTTTTCAAATTTTATTTCAAATAAGCTTCCCCCTGTAAAATCTATTCCTAAGTTTAAACCTTTTGCCATTATAGAAACTAATGCTAATGCAACTAAAACTGCTGAAATACTTAGCCAAAGCTTTGACTTACCTATAATTTGTACTCTCACTATTTTGCCTCCTTAGCACCGTATAATTTAATGTTCGTTACTTTTAAATTTACAGCTGTAATTTTAAGAAGTAATCTAGTCACTGTTAATGCTGTAAACATTGAAGCAAGAGTTCCTATTGTAAGAGTTATAGCAAATCCTTTAATAGGTCCAGTTCCAAACTGGAATAATATAGCCGTTATAATTAAAGTCGTCAAATTCCCATCAAATATTGCTGAGAAACCTTTACTAAACCCTGCGTCTATAGCTTTTAATAGTGATTGCCCTGCATTTAATTCCTCTTTTATTCTTTCAAAAATAATTACATTAGCATCTACTGCCATTCCTAGTGATAATATAAATCCTGCAATTCCTGGGAATGTTAGTACTGCACCAAAGTAGTTTAATGTTCCAAAAACTATTACTCCAAATATTGATAAAGCTATTCCTGATAAGAATCCTGGTAATCTATAGAATATTATCATAAATACAAATATAAGTCCAAATGCCACTTGACCAGCTTGTAAACTTTTGCTTATAGATTCAGAACCCAATGTAGCTCCTACTGCTCTAGTTTCAAGTATTTCTGCTCTTATAGGTAAAGCTCCTGCATTTAGTAGTGTTGCCATTTTTTTAGCTTCATCTAGTGTATAGCTTCCTGTAATCACACCTTTTCCACCTGGAATTTCAGATTGAATAGTTGGTGCTGTTTGTGTTTCACCATCTAAAGTTATAGCTAATTGACTTCCAATATTATTTCTTGTTATTTCAGCAAATTTCTTTGCACCTTCAGTATTTAGTTCAAAAGATATTTGAACATCTCCGATTTGTCCAGTAACTGCTTCTGCTTTTACTAGTGCTCTACCATCTAATCCTGTTTTTGTAAGTTTCCCATCTTTCCCAACTAATTGGAACTCTAGAAGAGCTGTTTTTCCAATTAATTTTACCGCTTCTTCTGGGTCTTCTACCCCTGGTAATTCTACTATTACTCTATCTGTTCCTGATATTGAAACTCTAGGCTCTGCTACTCCAAGAGCATTTATTCTTCTATCTAAAACTTCTACAAGATTTGTCATATCTTCTGTTCTTATCTCTTTACCTTCATCTGGCATCCCTTGTAAAACAACGTATACCCCACCTTTTAGGTCAAGTCCTAAATTTGTTTTTTGTTTAAAAGCAAAATATCCTGCTCCTGCTACAAACAACAATACTAATAGGATTTCTATTAAAAGCTTCTTTTTCATTGTATCCTCCTAAGTGTAATTCAATTTATTTGTTCTTATCCCATTAAATTCTAATATTTAAGCCCCACCTTAAATAAGAACTCGTTACCATTTTTTCATTTAATTCTGGTAATCTGCTAATTTCTTTACTTCTAATTATTTTATACTTTAATTTAGATTTTTCGCTTAATAAAGTCTCAATTTTTTTAAAATCAAAATCATAATACTTCATAGTATTTGATTTATTCTTTTCTTCTTCATAATTAGTTTTAGAAAAATTAACCCCTAAAGCTTCTATATTTTGTACAAGAGATTCAATAATTCCTTTAAATCCATCTTTTTTAGACTTTTTATCAAAGTGAAATTCTTTATTTAAAAAAGCAATTTTATCTTTTGATTCATTATTTTTTTTAATAAAAAATCCAATTACTCCTAATATACAAAATATAAATGATAATCCTATCAACAATTTCTTTTTCATGTATGCCCCTTAAGAATTACGGAGATTAATACTTTGTTTGTCTAAAAATCTTTGCAAAATAATAGTTGCTGCTACTTTATCTACAACTTTTCTTTGTTCTTTTTGATTCTTCCCGCTCATTTTAGTAAGCATATCATGGGCTGCTACAGTTGTATACCTCTCATCTACCTCAATATATTGAATTTCAGGTATTTTATCTTTAAGCTTTTTCATAAAATCCCTAGTTTTCTCAGCTTGAACTTTTTCAGTGCCATCAAGACTTTTCGGTATTCCTACAACTATCATATAACTATTTTCTTCTCTGCAAATATCCTTGATTCTATAAATAGCTTTAACTTTTTTTCTATCTATAACTTCAAGGGGACTGGCAATAATCCCCATAATATCAGACCTTGCCACCCCTATTCTTACATCTCCAATATCTAATGCTAGATATTTCATTACAGTTTCTCACTTAATATTTTTTTAGCCATTTCTAAAGCTTCTGGTACAAGTTTTCCTTCTTTTCCTCCAGCTTGAGCAAAATCAGGTCTTCCTCCACCGTTTCCACCTGTTATTTTTGCAAGTTCTTTAACAAGGTCTCCAGCTTTCACTTTAGCCGTTAAATCTCCTGTTACTCCCACTGCAAATATTGCTTTATCATTGTTAGTTCCTAGAACTACCACGCAAGATTTCAATTTATCTTTAGCTTTATCCACTATTTCTCTTAGTGAATCTGCTTCTTTTCCTTCAAATGCTTTAATAATAACTTTTACACCGTTAATCTCAATAGCATTATCAAATAATGAAGAGGCTTCATAAGTAGCAAGTTTACTGTTAGCTCTTTCAAGTTCTTTTATTACTTCTTTAAAATCGTGCATTACTTTTTGAACTTTTTTCTCAAGTCCTTTTGTATCAGTTCTTAAAACTTCCGCTATAGCATCAAGCTCATTTTCCATTTCTACTACAGCTTTATAAGTTCCATAACCTGTTGTAGCTTCTATTCTTCTTGTTCCTGCTGCAATTCCTTGCTCTGAAACTATATTAAACAGCCCAATTTCTCCTGTGTTATTTACATGAGTTCCACCACAAAGTTCCATTGAATAATCTCCAGCTTCTACCACTCTTACTACATCTCCGTATTTATCTCCGAAAAGTGCTTGAGCTCCTTTAGCTTTCGCTTCGTTAATATCCATATGAGTAACTTTTACTTGAAGATTTTCAAAGATTTGTTCATTAACTAGTTGTTCTATTCTTACTATTTGCTCTTTTGTCAAAGCTTCAAAATGTGAAAAGTCAAATCTTAATCTTTCATCTGTAACCATTGACCCTGCTTGATGAACATGGTTCCCAATTACTGTTCTCAATGCTTTTTGTAAAAGATGAGTTGCTGTATGGTTTCTTTTTATGCTATCTCTTTTTTTAGTATCCAAAACTAAGCTTACTTCTTCACCTTTTTTTACTTCACCTTTAATTACTTCTACCACGTGCATATAGATTTCTTTTTGCTTTTGAACATCTATAACTTTCCCTTCAAAACTTGCTGATTTTATTATTCCAGAATCAGAACCTTGTCCTCCAGATTCAGCATAAAATACTGTTTTATCAAATATTATTTGTAGTCTGTTATCATCTAATTCTTTTACAGAATAAACTACTGCTTCAGTTTCTATTTCATCATAACCTACAAAAGTCGTTCTTCCATATTTATCATAGAAAGTTTCTATAAAGTCATCTTGACCTTTTTCAAATATAACTTCTCTTGAACTTCTAGCTCTTTCTTTTTGCTCTTCCATTTTAACTTTGTATTCTTCATAAGAAAGAGATACTCCGTTTTCAAGACAGATTTCTTCAGTAAGTTCATAAGGGAATCCGAAAGTATCATGAAGTTTAAATACTACTTCTGCTGGAAGTTTGCTTTCTCCTCTAGATTTTACAATGTTTATTTCGTCATTAACTAGTTTTATTCCTTGGTCAAGAGTTTTAGAGAATTTTTCTTCTTCTATTAAAACAACTTTTTTAATATAGTCTTTTTTCTCAACTAATTCTGGATATCCTGATTTCATTATATCTACAACTTTATCTACAAGTTTATTTAAGAATAACGCTTCATTTCCTAATAATCTTCCGTGTCTAATTGCTCTTCTAAGAATTCTTCTTAATATATATCCTCTACCTTCATTAGATGGTAAAACTCCATCTCCTATAAGGAAAGTTACTGCTCTTGCATGGTCTGTAATAACTTTTAATGAAAAATCTATTTTTTCAGTTTCTCCGTATTTTTTCCCACACATTTTAGCTACTTCTTCTAAAATTGGAAATAATAAATCTGTTTCAAAGTTATTCTTTTTATTTTGAACAATAGCAGCAATTCTTTCAAGTCCTGCTCCTGTATCTATATTTTTCTTTGGTAGAGGTTGTAAACTTCCGTCTTCCATTCTATTCCATTCTGTAAATACAAGATTCCAGATTTCAAGGAATCTATCTGAATCACATTCGCAACCTAATCTACAATCAGGTCCGCACCCCATGTGCTCTCCTTGGTCTACATGAATTTCAGAACATGGCCCACAACTTCCTGTTGGTCCTGCTGCCCACCAGTTGTCATCTTCTCCCAAGAATACTATTCTATCTCTTGAAACTCCCACTACATCATGCCAAATATCAGCAGATTCTTGGTCATCTTTATAAACTGATATCCATAATTTTGATTTATCTATTTTTAATACTTCAGTAATAAATTCCCATGACCATAATATTGATTCTTTTTTGAAATAATCTCCGAAAGAAAAGTTCCCAAGCATTTCAAAAAATGTATGGTGTCTTGCTGTTCTTCCTACATTATCAAGGTCATTTGTTCTTATACATTTTTGGTATGTTGTTACTCTGCTATGTGGAGCTTCTTTTTGTCCCAAAAAGAAAGGTTTGAATGGTACCATTCCTGCTACTGTTAGTAAAAGTGTTTCATCATCTGGTATAAGTGACGCACTTTCATAATGTTTATGCAGTTTATCTTTAAAAAATTCTATAAATTTACTTCTTACTTCATTACCTGTTAGCATTTAATTTCTAACCTCCAAAACTTTTTTTGTTATATTCTAGCTTATTTTGTACACTTTTGTCAAATTTTACCGTTTATTGTTAATCTAAGTCAATAAAGAATATAATCTTTTCAACTTTTGAAAACTTCTTGTTTTTTAACCCACAGACTACGCGTCCGTACCTCGCCAGCAAAGGTTGCTGGACACCAAATCATAAAACTAAAAATTAATCTCCATTAATTTTATTTCCGTCCAACCCAAGGTTGGCCGAGGTTGCTCATAATGTGATCAACTTAAGAGTTAAAAAATATCTTATCTAAATCTCACATTATCAAGTGTGGCAAAAAAAAGATGTTGTTTTTCAATAATTTGTCATTTCGAGGTACGAGAAATCTTAAGATACCTCCCTTGTGGTATGACAATAGTTAAGTCATAATAGAATGAAAATGCTTTAAGTCGATGACATTGGGTGGCTGCGTAAGCCATGACTTTTAATCATAATCTTTAATCAAGCTTGAAATTTTGTCCTAAATAAACTTTTTTGGCAACTTCATCTTCTGCAATCTCTTGAGGAGTTCCGTGAATCAGTACTTTTCCTTGTGCCATTATATATGCTTTATCAGTTATACTAAGAGTTTCTCTTACACTATGGTCTGTTATTAGTATTCCCAGTCCTCTTTTTTTTAGGTACCTAACTATCTCTTGAATATCCTCTACTGCTATTGGGTCAACCCCTGCAAAGGGCTCATCTAGAAGTATAAAATCAGGTTCATTAGCTATAGTTCTTGCTATCTCTACCCTTCTTCTTTCTCCTCCAGATAGTGCATATCCTAAAGATTTGGAAACATGGGTAAGTTTAAACTCTTCCAAAAGCTTATTCATAGTTTCTATTCTTTCTACCTTAGGTACTTTTCTTAACTCCAATACAGAAAGAATGTTATCTTCTACCGACAGATTTCTAAATACTGAAGGCTCTTGAGCTAAATAACCTATTCCAAGTCTTGCTCTTTTATACATTTGATATTTAGTTATATCTAGTTCATTGTGATATACATAACCCTTATTTGGAGTTACTATACCTGTAATCATATAAAATGTTGTTGTTTTTCCAGCTCCATTAGGTCCTAAAAGTCCTACTATTTCACCTTTATTTACTTCAAGACTAACTCCATCAACAACTTTTCTTTTGTTGTAGTATTTTTCAAGTCCTACAGCAGATATACTTTTCATATTTACTCCTCTATTTTTGTAAGGCTTTAATTATTATTCATTAATAAGGTAATGAGATAAATTTAAATTTACTATCTATATAGCTACCTCTATATTCTTTATTTAGATTTACACCCTCTAAGCTATAAACAAGTTTTATTCCAAATCCATTTAATCGAGATAAATCATCTACCAAAATATTTCCGTTATTATCTAAGAACTTTGTATCTGAAGAAATAAGTTTTACTGTTATTCCCGAATTAATAGGTTTTAACACAACTTTTTTACCTTCTATATAAAGCAGTTCTTTATCCATTTGCTCTCTTAGATATGTTTTTACATCTGATTTTTTTACTGTTATTGCATAAGTTTTCTTATCAGAAACCTCTTCACAAACATAAGTAGCTGTAAGATTTATAACCAAATCTTTTCCCTTATAATCAGGATGCCTCACTACTCCATCTACAGTTATAAAATCTTCATTACTACTTTTCCAGCTAATACTTACTCCTTCAAACTGCTTCTTTAACTCAATTTGATTTACATCCATATTAACTGCTTGTAGTGGTACCGAGTTACTTTGAGCTTTCTTAATTTTTTCATTCAAAGTTTTTTCTCTTTTTTGTTTTTCTTTCATTTGGTCAGCAGTTTCAAAATCAAGACTCAATAAAATATTTCCCTTACCATTCATTTTATTGTTAATAAGGTCATAAACCCCTTTATCTGCTTGAATTTTAGTTTTTCCTTTATAACTTTCTATATTCCCTTCAAGGTCAACTATGTTTTCTTTGTTTTTAAACAGGGCTTTATCTGCCTTTGTATTTATTCCACTTGTTTTGTCATTAGTATTTGTTATTACAACATTGTTTTTCAGATTTGCCATTTCAGTTAACATGTCCATTGTTATACTTTCAGCAGAAATTTTATTTCCACTTTCTAGTGACATCTTAGAATTTCCCTTAGCAAAGATTTTTTGAGTATCATTATCTAACTCAATAAAATCACCTTGAAGTTTAATATCTTTGTAATAAAATTCTGAACTATTTATTATCTCATTTCTAGTTACAATATATTTATTTGCTCCATTTTCAATGAAAAACGCTTTTGTTATATCGCCCTTAAACCTTATTGGGTTAGCATAATCAATAGCTTCTACCCCTTTTAGCTGTTCATTATTCAAGCTATAGATAGTCCCATCAATATTCCCGTCAAACTTAAATTCATTTTTTAATAAATCTGCAAAAAGAGTATCTCCACTTATTCTGTCATTATTACTTGTAGTCAATACTGTTTTATCTAGTTGAGCAGTTTTACTATTCAAATTAGCTTTTCCACTTTTTGAGTTAATAAGAATATTATCTCTTTTGATTTCAAGTGGTTCTTTTGATGAAACTATGTCAGTTATCAAGTAATAAACAATCTCTTTTCCTCTAATTTCTGCACCCATAGTTTTATCTTTAATAACTATGTTATTTTTTAGATAAGCTTCATCTTTTACCATATCATAATAAATATAATCACTAACTATTGTGGCTTTATCACTCCAACCTTTAAAATTATTCCCTGTATATTTTTCAGTTTTCACATCATAAATACCATTGGCTGTTTTACCTTCCATGCCTTTTCCTTTAGCATTAATAAGTGCTTCAGTAGGCATAGTTATTGTTTCTTTTAACATATCATATGTGGCGCTTGCAGTTGTAACTACAAAATCCTTATGATTTCCTTTTACATTTTGACTCAGTGTTACAAAAGAGTCTTCTTTAAACTTAACTTTATCCCCAGTAAGTTCTACTCCTGAGCTTAAAGCTTTCCCATAGAAATCTTTCTTAAACTCCCCTTCTTTTGTTTGAAGGTTGTGACTAAGTCCAACTCCATAAGCAGTCATTGTTCCGTTAGTAAAATTAACTTTTCCTTCTGTAGTAACTAGGTATTTTATGGTATCAAATTTAACATCATTTCCCCAGATTTTAAATTTCCCAACTTTTTCATTTATAGTATAAGCCTTATTTATAGCTACCATTCCATTGCTTTCATAATAATCTACTTCTTCTGAATTTACTATGTAGTTTCCATAATTCCCCACTACTTTCCCTTTTAGCTTATAAACTCCATTTAAAAGGTCTAATTCTCCAAGATTTCCTTTAATATTGTCTTTCCCTTGATGTAATATTGGATTTTTAGCAGTTCCTTTTTGAGTAACAGTATCTAAAATTAGTTTTTCTCCTGTTCCGTCTACCTTATCCTCTTTACTAGCTTCATATTTAAAAGTAAATTTCCCTGGAACTTCTATTTGATTTTTGTCTACATAGAATTTGGCATAAGTACCTTTTAGCTCTCTACCAATTCCTTTATATGTAAATCCTTGTTTTTCACCAAATATTTCTACAATTCCTGTTTTTTTAGTATAAAAAACTCTTCCTGCATTAAGAACATCTTCTCCACTAGTTACTACTACTTTTCCTATGGTTTCGAAGGTTTCTTTCCCGTTATCATAAACACCGTTCTCTCCAACAAAATTAAGTTCATTATAAACAGCATTTATAGGTCCTTTTAGATAAATCTTATCTTCTTTCATGTTAAATTTAGCTTCTGGAAAAGTACCATTTAAGTTTGTTCCATTTATCGTTACATTTCCCCTAGCTATTATTATATCTGTGTTCTCATCATATATAAGTTCATTTGCATTAATTATAAAATCTTTATAAAACATTTGATAAGCACCAGTTGCTGTTAATATTCTTTTTTTCGTGTCATAAATAGCTCCTGGGAAAACTCCCACTACACTATTTTCTTTATCATTTGTTTTATTTAGACTTTTTATCTCTGTTTCTACATTTCCAATAAGTTCCAGAATTTCACCTTTGTAATAGGCTTTTTCTCCTACTAATTCAAAATTATCTGTAACTGTATTTACATTCCCATCTAATAGTATTTCATCAAAACTTACGTCACTTTCAAAATAATTTCCACTGATTTTAAGTTTTTTTATTGAATTATAAGCTTCTACCGGTTTATTACTATTGATTCTATCAAGGTCCTTGTGATAAATAAGCTCTTGCCCCTTGACTAACCAACCATTAGTAGGGTTTTCTCCCTGCACATTCCCAGTAATTGTAACATTATCAAGCTCATCTTTAACTGCATGGTCTCCTTTTAGATAGGATTTAGCGTATTCAACTATTACATCGTTAAAACTCATTGTATTTGTTTCTGTATCATCTATCTCTTCTTTGGCTCTTAAAGTATAAATACCATTAGTGTATTTTACATCCAAAGATTTGATTTTATTATTTTGCACATACTCCATAGAATTATCCTTGAAATATGTTGTATATATAAAGAACCCTATCGATAAGATTATTAATCCTATCAAAGCTTTTTTAAGCATTTCTCCTCCAATGTCAGAAATTAATTTCTAACTTTTCCAATCATTACACCTTAATTCTCTAAACTTTTTTTTAGCTTATCTATCAACATCATTGCATCTAAGGGAGTAAGTCTATTTATATTTATCTCTCTTAACTCCTCTATTACCAATCTTTCTTCTTCCTTAATCAGTTCTTTTTCTTCAACAATTTCTTCTTCTACCTCATCAAAGAGATTAAGTTGTAAGCCCTTTAACGCTTTTTCTTTATTCTTTTCTTTCTCTTGAAGCTTATTTAGTATCTTTTGAGAATTTCTCAAAATCTCCTTAGGAAGTCCTGCAAGTCTTGCTACTTCTATCCCATAAGACTTATCTGCTCCACCTCTAACTATCTCTCTAAGAAATATAACCTCTTTATCTGTTTCTTTTACTTCTATTCTATAGTTTACAGCATATTGCAGGCGCTCTTCCAACTCTGTAAGCTCATGATAATGTGTTGCAAATATTGTTTTTGCTTTAATATTTTTGTCTATGTACTCAGTAATTGATGTAGCTATAGAGATTCCGTCAAAGGTAGAAGTCCCTCTTCCTACTTCATCAAGTATAATAAATGAGTTTTCTGTAGCATTATTTATTATGTTGGCTACTTCACTCATCTCCACCATAAATGTAGATTGTCCACTTATAAGGTCATCACTTGCTCCTACCCTCGTAAAAATCTTGTCTACAAGAGCCATATCAGCTTCCTTTGCAGGTACAAAAGAACCTATTTGAGCCATAAGAATAATCAGCGCTATCCCTTTCATATATGTGGATTTCCCAGCCATATTTGGCCCTGTAAGTATTATAATTCTTTCTTTATCATCTAAATTAATACTGTTTTTTACAAAATTCTCTTCTCCAATAAGTTTTTCAACTACTGGATGTCTTCCTTCTGTTATATTCAGTCTATTTTCATCATTAAAAATAGGTTTTACATATGAATTTTTAACTGCTGTCATTGCAAAGGAAATAATTACATCTAAATATGACAGATTTGATGCTAAACTTTGAAGTTCCTTCTCAAAAGTTCTGATTTCTGAAGTCAGCTTTTTAAACAGTTCATATTCTAGCCCTTCAATTTTATCTTTAGCATTCAATATTTTTGATTCATAAATTTTAAGCTCTTCCGTAATATATCTCTCTGCATTAGAAAGAGTTTGTTTACGAATATAATCAGCAGGAACTAAATGCAAATTATTATGAGTTATCTCTATAAAATATCCGAAAACCTTATTGTATTTAACTTTAAGAGTTTTTATACCTGTTCTTTCTTTTTCTTTATTTTCAATATCAAGTATAAAATCTTTACCTGTTCTTGAAATATTATGAAGCTCATCTAGTTCGCTATCAATACCTTCTTTTATCATTCCACCTTCTCTTACAGAAAATGGTGGTTCTTCAACAATAGTTTTCTCAATTTTTTCATAGATTTCACATAATAAATTTCTATCTATTTTGACAATTTTTTCGCCTAATATATTGCCAATTCCTAGAGAAGAACTTAATGATTTTTTTAGAGCAATTAGGTCTCGTCCATTTTCTGTTCCCAGAATTATTTTACCAATAAGTCTTTCTATATCATAAACTTCTTTAAGTTTATCTTTAATCTCTTCACGAATTATTATCTCGTCCATAAAATACTCTACATGACTTTGTCTATGCAGTATCTCTTCTTTATTTATAAGAGGATTTTTTATAAACTCTTTTAATTTTCTACTTCCCATAGAAGTTTTACACTGGTCTAAAACCCAAAGAAGGGTTCCGTGGCTTCCTCTTTCTCTTGGATTTTCAATAAGTTCTAAATTCTTTTGTGTTGCAAGATTTAGTTCTACAAATAAATCTTTATTTATATAAGAGATTTTGTTAACTGGTATATCACTATATTTTTGCAAATCCAAAACATACTGAAGCACCATTCCCGAAGCGTCTATACTATAATCTTTCCCCAAAAGTCCAAAGCTTTCAAGGCTCACTACACCAAAATAGTCTCTTAAGAAATCAGCAGATTTTTTCACTCTTTTGACCATAGTCAGTGATATTTCGCTTTGTTTAAGATAAAAATCCAGTTCTTTTTTGCACAGTTCATAAGAATCTTCATCTGTAAGTATCTCTGTAGGAGCGACTTTATTTATCTCGTTAAGAAGTGCATTAACTCCATTTTCTTTAACAAGTTCTGTTGTTTTAAACTCCCCTGTTGTAATATCAAGATAAGAAATGGCTAGAGCCATTTTATTTATTACAAATCCAAGCAAGTAGTTATTGCTTTTGGCATCTATATAATCAAGATCTATTACTGTTCCGGGTGTTATAACTCTTACGACTTCTCTTTTTACTATACCTTTTGCTGTTTTAGGGTCTTCTACCTGTTCGCATATAGCTACTTTATATCCCTTCTTCACAAGCTTTGATATATAACCTGCTGCTGAATGGTATGGAATCCCTGCAAGAGGAACCTCTTGGTCTTTTTCTTTATTTCTTGATGTCAGCGTAAGTCCTAGCTCTTTTGAAGCAATAACTGCATCATCAAAAAACATTTCATAAAAATCGCCAAGTCTAAAAAACAGGATAGAATCTCTATTCTGGTCTTTTATCTCTTTATATTGCATCATCAATGGTGTCTCTCTTGACATTTTTTCCCCTTTAAATTTTTATTTACTATAATTTGAAACTTTATCAACTTAGAAAGTTTCTTGGGCTGTCTGCCCAAGCCCGACCAGCAACGGTTGCTGGACTCCAATTTAATGATAAACAGTATCCATTATCATTGATTTTGCGTCCAACGTCAGGTTGGCGAGGTACGGACGCGTAGTCCGTGGTTTAAAAAAAAGTTTTTTTATATTGCCTTAAGTTGACGACATTGGGTGACTGCATAAACCAAAACTTTAAAATCATTCCTAATTCCTAACTACTAATTACTAATTGTTTTTATTCAGCTCTCTAAGTCTCTCAAATAACTCAATCAACTTATCATAGCTGTCTGTTTTGTTTATTTCGTCTTTGATGGAAGCCGCTTTTTTCATACCTTTAATATACCAACATAAATGCTTTCTTATTTCGTAATAAAACTCTTTATCTGGTCTATCTTCTTTTACATAAGAAATGTGCTTAATTGCCAAATCTATTTTATCATCAAAGCTAGGCTCAATTATATCTTTTCCATTAAAAGCATCTCTTATTTGTCCTACAAGCCAAGGGTTTCCAAAGATACCTCTTGCAAGCATGATTCCGTCTACTCCACTAAACTCCACTTTTTCTATAGCATCTTTAGCAGTGAATATATCTCCGTTTCCAATTACTGGTATACTTACAGATTCTTTAATCTCTTTTATTGTTTCCCAGTTAGCAAAACCGCTGTACATTTGCTCTCTTGTTCTTCCGTGAACTGTTATGTGGCAAAGTTTTAACTCCTCAGCTAATTTTGCAAAATAAATAGGATTTTTATGTTCCCCATACCCCACTCTTATTTTCATACTAAGGTCTGTTTCAGGTTTTAGGCTTTCTCTCAAAATAAACATCAGTTCTCTTGCATGTTGTGGATCACTAAGAAGTGCTGCTCCATAACCATTTTTTGTTATCTTAGGCATTGGGCATCCCATATTAACATCTATTTTTTTTACTCCGAGACTCTCTACATAAAGAGCCGTTTTTTTCATAATCTCTATGTCTTTCCCGAAAATTTGCACACCATCAATATCATGAAGTTTAAGCATTATATCACAAGTTTTCTTATTTTCCTGTGTTACTGCATTGGAACTAACCATCTCCGTATACATAAGGTCTGGCTTATAATCTCTAAGTATCCTTCTAAAACTATAGTCTGTTACTCCTGCTATTGGTGCTATATAAATCTTTTTATCTCTCAAATCCTTATTCAAAATCCTTCTCCATTCTAATATCTTGCCACCATTTACCATTATATTCTGTCATATTGTCAATTCTACCTATTTCTACAAAACCTATTTTCTTATAAAGTTCAAAGGCTCTTTCGTTCATTTCAAAGCAACCTAACTCAACTCTTTTTACTCCTGCTTCTCTACTTTTCTGCTCTATAAATTCCATTGCTTTTCTTCCTATACCTTTTCCTCTAGCTTCCTCTTCACCAATGACAATTCCAAGCCAAGCTGTTTTCTTATCATTTTTCATAAGATGTGGAAACTCTAAGTCATAATCAACTTCTCCTACAACTTTTCCATTATATTCAATCAGAAATATTTTCTTATTTGAATTTTCATAATCTTTCCATCTTGATTCTACTGTATTTTCTCTATCTTTTATAAAACTCGGCACAAAAAGATAGGAATCACTCCTACCCATCCATTTTACTATATATTCAAAATCACTTTTTTCTTTTATCTCTCTAAAATTTATCATCTTATCTCTCCAGATATCCCTTTAAGTTCCAAAATCTTTTTAAATTTCTCTAATACATCCCTTGCATAAACTCTTTCTGAAGCTCCTTCTACCACTTTATATTGCTGTATAAAGACCTTTTTTACACCTTTAAGAGTTTCTGCTATTTCTACAAAGTCCTCCTCATTTATATAAGAAGGATACATTGTAATTCTTATTTCATAAGGGGTTGTACCATTTTTTAAAACATTTAAACTCTCCAAAATATTCTGTTCTGAACAATTTAAATATTTTTCATAATATAAAGTTTTAAAATCCATAGCTATATAATCAAATTTTTCTAAATATTTTTCCAAAAACTTAGGATTTGTTCCATTGGTATCAAGCTTAATCGAAAAATTCTCACCCATTTGTTCTCTTATTTTATCCACTAAGTTTATAAGTTCTATTCCATTTAAAGTTGCTTCTCCCCCAGTTATACAAATCCCTTCCAAAATGTTTTTTCTACTTATAAGAAATTTTAGAAGTTCTTCCTCTGTAATACTTGTCATAGATTCTTGAGGGTTTATTAACTCTTTATTATGACAATATTCACAAGAAAGATTGCAATATCCTAAAAATATTGTAGCCACTATTTTTTTAGGATAATCAACTGTAGATGTTTTTACTAAACCTAATATTTTCATGCTTTTCAACTCCAAATTAAAACAACTTAAATTATATCATAAACCGTTTTTTTTTTCAATGAAGCATTTAACCTCTTGACACAGCCAATATAATAATATACAATTTCAATGATATAAAAGGAGGGTTTATGCTAAAAAAGATTATAATATTTCTAACTTTTTCAATTTTAACTTTCGCTAATAGCGAGGAAGCCTTAAAAAATGCTTTAGATAGACTTTATGGTAACAATGATAAAATAACTTTTGATATCCGTAGTGCTAAGGCCTTATTTCAACCTGAGGAAAAAATAGTAACTATCCAATACAAAGATGGTGAAAAAAGTGGTTATACATCAGTAGCTGCTGTTGGTGGAGAGTATTCTTGTTATGTAACACTGTTTAAAGGATATGAATATGCAATCGTCGGTGCAGGCGATAATACAGTTCTTGATGTTGACATGTTTATCTATGATCCTCTAGGAAATACTGTTGCCTATGATAGAAATCCTGATCCTACTGCTTTTGCTCTACTTCCAAAAGAATTTTCTGTAAGTAGCACTACAAAAATTGATAAGAGTGTAGCAGGTACAGATATTACTATTAGACCCCTTGAAACTCAAAAATACATGGTAAAACTAAAACTAAGAAATAGTAGTACTGATAAAAGTTCTTTAGCATTTTTAGTTGCTGCTAAATGGCTTAAACAATAATTTTTACATTAAAAAGAGGTCAAATTCTATTAAGAATTGACCTCTTTTTTTATCTTAATTTTCTTCTTGTTCTTCTTCACCCATATGCTGTCCAACAATATCATGTACATGGACTTTATCCAAAATCTCTAAGTTTTGAACTGTAGATGCAAATTCAATGGCACTTTCTGAATATTCTCCAAGAGTTACATAGATTCCATGATCAATTTTATTACCATTCATTTTATCCATAAATTTCTGTAAATCTCTTGGGCTAATTTCTTCACTTCTTGTTATCAAAAAAAGATATTTTGTTTTTGTATGACTCATAGAATATTTATCACTAATAACTGCTGCAAATATTTTACTAGTTTCTTCTATTTGATAATTAAATAACATTCCCATTTTATCTATCATTTTTTTAGCCATTTCTATAAATTCTTCGTGATTTATTTCAGCAAAATCTATCTCATTTAAAATAGCTTTAAACTCGTCTGGATTCAAGAACTTCATTAAATTCTTAACTCTATCTTCCACATCTTTGTATCTAGCATTTTTTTCTTTAATGTTTTTATAAAGCTCAAGAGCTTCCTCATATCTCTCTTTAATCTCATAAATATTAGCTAGACTGTATTCTAAATTTATTTTTATATCGCCAAAAAATTGTGGCTTTTCATTCAGCATTTTTTCAAGTATAAACTCTGCTCTTTCAAGATTTTGAATTTTTAAAAAGTATTCTGAAAGGACTCTGTAATAAAGATTTTCTTTACCTTCAATATTTTTTATCATTTCAAATTCTTTAGCAGCATCTTCCAGTTGATCTTCTGCATAGAATATTTCTCCCAATCTAAATCTCGCTTGATCATTTTGATCGTCAATTTCCAGAATTTTCTTCAAATGAAATCTAGCCTTTGTAAAACTTTTTTCTTTAATATGAAGCTCAGCAAGTTCCATACGGCATTCTATACTGTTTCTATCATATTTCAGAACTTCATTAAACATTTTATTAGCTCTTCTTTCTTTATCCATTACCAAATATATCTTTCCTAGATAAAAATAAACATCTACATTTTGTTTGTTATATTTAAGAGCTTTTCCTGCTGTTGCTATAGCTTTATTGTAATTTTTTTCATCAAAATAAATTTTTACCATTTGTCCATAAGCTCTAGATTTTTCTACATTATTTGAAGCACTAGAAAGAGTTATTCCCACATTTTCTTTAAGAGCATTTTGAACTTCTCCTCTTTCCAAATATATTTTTGCAAGGAACTCTTTTGCTTTTATATCATTTTTTTTAGTCTTAACATAGCTTCTTAGCTTATCAAGAGCTTCCTCTTCGTGACCTTTCTTATAAAGTTCCATAGCATCTATAAATACAACTTTTCTTCCAAAATATATGAAAGTAGTTATAATTATAAGTAAAAAAGCTATTATTGCTAACATCAAAAAAAATAGTATATTCATAATTAACCCCTTAAATCTTTTCGTATTTAAATAAAAAGTTGTCTAATTTATAAAATTTAAGCTCATTTATTTCTTTTCCCAAAATAAGAAACTTAACTCTTTCTATTTTATTTATTCCTACAAAACTATTAACTATAGAATAAGTAAAATATAATTCATGCTCTTTTGTTATAAAATATCTCCTAAAATCCATATTAAAATCGATATAAAGAGCTCCATTATCAAAATAAACATTTTCAATTTCCAAATATTCTGACATGAATTCTAAACTTTTGTCTTCAGTATAGTATATCTTATTTTCAGTCTTTTCTTTTATTATTTTTAAAATACTGTTTAATTTATCTCTCAAATCTTTTTCTTCTTTAATCTTTTCCTTTGATACCAACATTTTATTCAAGGTTTCATTAGGATAATAAATCGTAATTTCTTCATAATTTTCAGGTATAGGTTTTTGAGTTCTTTTTATTTCCAATTCATATTTAATTTTTCTTTCAGATTTCTCTATATCTCTTCTTAATTTTTCATTATATAGATAGCTTGTAAGAAAAAATATAAGTAGGAAACTAAAGTTTAGCACTCTTCTCAAAACTATTCACCTCTATTTTAGATAAGCTCTTATTCCTTTACTAACTGAAACAGCCATGTTTTTTTGGTTATCTGGGTCAGCTAATTTTGCTGCTTCATCATCATTACTTACAAATCCTAACTCTATAAGAACAGCAGGAACTTCACTTCCTCTAAGTACTGCGAAATTCGCTCCATGAACTCCTCTATTCTTAAACCCCGTTACGTTTGCTACTCCATCCACTATAAGTCTAGCCAGTCTTGTTGACCTTTCTTGATTTTGCTTATAAATTATATCACCTACAAGAAACTCAACTGCACTTTCTTTTATTCCAAATTTTTTATCAACAGCATTCTCAAAGTCTGCTACTGCTTTAGCATAAGTTGATGGATTTTTTGAGAAATAAAAGACTTCTGTTCCATTGGCTGCCTTATTGACATTAGCATTTATATGAATACTTACAAAAAGTACAGCTTTTTTCCCATTGGAAAATTCACTTCTACCACCTAGTGATATAAATGTATCATCTTCCCTTGTATAGTATATATTAAAATCTTTCTCCAGTTCTTTTCCTAACAATTTTATCATTTGAAGATTTATATCTTTCTCTTTATAACTACCATTTACTGCTCCTGAATCTTGTCCACCATGACCAGCATCGAGAACAATTATCGGCTTCATTTTTTCTTCTTTATTCATATTTATTACCAGTCTAGATGGTGTTTTTAGGGTAAATATACTATAACTTACTCCCTCTTTAAAAGTAATAAAAAAATTACTTTTCCCATTAAACTCCATTGACTCAATTTTTTCTATAACTTCATCATTTTTTTCTATAGCTGCTTCTATTGATTTCCCTAATTTACTGTTATCAATCTCCAAAAATAAAAGTCTAGTATCCTTGTCGTACATGCTCATATATACTGGTACTGCATTATTTGCTATATCAAACACTATTTGTTGAGGTGCTTCATTGAATCTTATTCCCTCAATTAAACTAGACGCAAAAATAAAATTTGCCATTATTAAAAATATAAAAATTATTTTCTTCATTATACTCTCTTTCTCCAACTTTAAAAAAGCGACAATAAATTGCCGCTCTAGTTAATGTTTATTTAATAACTTGGGCTATAGCTTTCTTTTTGTATTGAAGTCTAATCCCTTTATCCACTTTTATTTCTACTGTATCTTCTTGAACAGATGCTATCTCTCCAACAAGCCCACCAACAGTAACTACTTTGTCACCCTCTTTTAAACTTGTTATCATATCTTTTTGTTTTTTTGATATTTTTTTTCTTTGCATACTATCCCATATCATAAATCCAATAAGAATAACTGGTATTAAAAGTGTAAAACCGCCAAAGGCTGCTACCGATTTTGTATTAGCTGCTTGTGGTGCTGCTGTAGCTATAAAATTATATAACATTTTTTTCCTCCTAAGCGAAATATTTATAAGTATAACATATCCTATTCTCTCTTGACAAGTTTATACTAAAAAAAATAAGAGTTTCTATATTTTAAACTCAACAAAATCTTTGTATTCTCTCAACTTAATGACATTGTTATATTACTTCATTTAATAACTAGTATTCTTAAAATTTCCAAGCTAAAACTCTGCTTATTTTTTGTCCTTGGCTCATTTCCAACACTTTTACTTCTTTGGCTCCAAGCTTTTCCAATAATTTTCCTAGAGGTTTAATATTATCTTTATCTGAAACAAGCGAAGTAAACCAATTTACTTGAGAAGAAAATTTTACACTTTCTTTTGCCATTTTCTTTAGAAATAGCAATTCTCCACCATTGCACCATAATTCAGCTTTTTGTCCTCCAAAATTAAATCCTTTTTTTATTTCTTTATTTCCCTTATTAAGGTTACTTACTTTTCTTTCATTTGCTTTTATAGCCGCTTCCAAAGAAGAATGAAAAGGTGGATTACACATTGTTAAATCAAATCTATCTGTTTTATCTATTATTCCTTCAAAAATATTATCGCTGTTTTTTTGAAGTTTCAAAATAATTTTATCTTTCAAATTTTTATTTGCATCTATTATCTTCTGAGCGTTTTCTATTGATTTTGAATCTATATCAGAAGCTACAAAATTCCATCCATAGCTTTGACTCCCAATAATTGGATATATACAATTTGCTCCTGTTCCAATGTCCAAAACTTTTACACTGTCTTTTTTCTCCAAAAGTTCTGCTATATAATGAATATAATCAGCTCTTCCCGGAATAGGAGGAACCAAAAAACTTTTGGGAATATCCCAATTATCTATATTATAAAATGTTTTTAATAAAGCTTTATTTAACAAAATAACTGCTTCA
>ERZ650305.36-NODE-36-length-38185-cov-6.288565_pt1 | contig 38185 bp, 29 predicted proteins | sample MGYA00376241_ERZ650305 | MGnify/ENA primary metagenome ERZ650305 (study PRJEB26733, sample SAMN07839276) | wastewater metagenome | biome: urban; feature: artificial channel; material: waste water | place: USA: North Carolina | collected 2016-02-25 ... | reverse complement strand
GTCCTTCTTCTCGGCAAGCTGCGCGTTCAGATCCCCGATCATTTTCTCCAGTCCGTCGATACGCAGGTTCGCCTTGCGCAGCTGGGCCGCAGCACGCTGCAACGAGGCGATCTTGTCCTTGTTCTCCTGCAACAGGCGGTCGATCGCCGCGATATCGTTGTTGATCTCCTCGACGGGACGGCGGCCGCCCTCGCTACCACCCGCCACCGAAATCAGGTTTTCACGGGTCTTTATCAGCACCAAGTTTTCGGAGATGGCGTTGATGTCCTCGAAAACGGCATTTATAAGCGAATCCTTGGCACTGACGACCGAAACGAGCGAATCCCGCTGGTCTTCCACCCTGACGACCGTCCCTTTGCTCACGCAGGATGCGAGGGCGAACGCCGCGCCCAGCGCCATGGCTGTAACGTACTTCATAACTTTCTAAGATTTAAGTTATTGTTTGCTTCTCGGGAGGCAAATATAAATATAAAAACGATACCCTGTTCAAAAATCTTCACGACACGCGGGAAATCTGCATTATCGGCAACGTGACACTCCGGCATGAAAGGCTCGAAGACGGTAAAAACAAAGGCCGCACCTTCCGGTACGGCCTTTATCTTGCAGGGAGGGAAGTCTTACTTCGCGCCCTTCTTATCGTAGCGTTTTGCGTAACGGCTCATAAACTTATCGACGCGACCAGCGGTGTCAACCAACTTCATCTTACCGGTGTAGAACGGGTGCGAGGTGTTGGAAATTTCCATCTTATACACGGGATAGGTTTCGCCGTTCACTTCGATGGTTTCTTTTGTCGAAACGGCGGACCTGCACAAAAACACGTGGTCATTCGACATGTCTTTGAATGCCACTAAACGATAATTTTCGGGATGAATACCTTTTTTCATTTCGTTTGTTTTGTTTGTAATTAGATGCTTAAGCGGAGCAAAGGTAGTAAATTTTTTCCAGTTAGCTAATTTTCCGAAGAAAAATCTTGCGATCGGGTCGGTTAGTTGTTGCGGAAAATTCCGGTGCGGCTGTTTTTCTTGCGATGCAGGGGCGTAAAACAGGGAATCGATTTGAGCGAAACGGGTTTGTGCTGGCGTCTCGAAATGAAAAAATGGGTTTTTATTTTGTGAATCCGGTCGAAATTCCTATTTTTGTGTCCGTATTCGGATTTTCCCGGATGCAAAAGGACCCATAGCTCAGTCGGTTAGAGCAGCGGACTCATAATCCGAAGGTCGTGGGATCATGCCCCTCTGGGTCCACTTGAAAGTCAGGGAGTTGCACAGTTTGTGCGACTCCTTTTTGTTTTTTCTTTGCGGTTTTATGCAAGTGTAGGCTGGCCGTGCGAGCCATGAGTGCAACAGTTGAAGTCGTTGTTTTACAGGCTTGAAGTATTCAAACGGTAAATTCGCATTGATGTTACGCGCTGCGTAGGGCTAAAAGCAGGTGTTCGAACGTTGGGATTCCGGGAAGCCCTGTCTGTTAGTATTTTGAGAAGAATCTACCGCCTGTATGGATTACCCCGATAGAGTCGCTATTTCAAATTGATTGGGTAACTTTTTGCACAAAATCATAATTTTACGTATTTTTCGAAAAATAAACCATAAAAATCCATAGAAACGATGCGAGCAAAATACCTGGGGCTGGATCTTCCGAGTCCGATCATTGTCAGCAGTTCTCCCTATACCTCCAATGTCAAGAGCGTCGAGCAGTGCGCTGCGAGCGGTGCCGGTGCCGTAGTGCTCAAATCCATATTCGAGGAGCAGATCCTGCACCATGCGGCTGCGCTGGACACCGTATCCGATTCGGCTTACGGCGATGCGGAGGTTTATTTGCAGCGTTATCTGGGCGAGGATTACAAGGCCGGATTTCTCCGGTTGGTGCAGGAGGCGCGGTCGAAGACGGAGCTTCCGGTAATCGCCAGCATCAATTGCGTGGTCGATAAAGGCGATTGGATCGAATACGCTACGGCGATGGCCGATGCCGGTGCTTCCGCGTTGGAGCTTAATATTTTCATCCAATCTACGGACATTCATGCCCAGGCTCGCGAACTGGAGTTGAACTATGCGGAGATCGTCGGTCGGGTGGCCGGTGCGGTGAAGATTCCCGTTTCGGTGAAACTGCCCATGCGCCTGACCAATGTCTTCGCCTTGTCGAGCGCTTTGCTCGGTCACGGGGCCCGGGGCGTAGTCTTTTTCAACCGTTTCTTCGAGCCGGACGTGGATGTCGAGCGGATGACTTTCGTAGAGAGTTCGCCTTACAGCGAGCCGACGGAATTGCGCAACGTCCTGCGTATGGTGGCGATCTGTTCGGCCGTGTTGCCGCAGTTGGACCTTTCTGTTTCGACGGGCGTGCACGATGGCGAGGCTGCGGTCAAAGCGCTTTTGTGCGGAGCCGAGGCAGTGCAGGTCTGCACGGCGATCCACCAGAAGGGATTCGAAGTCATTGCCGAAATGAACGAGTACATCGACCGTTGGTCCGAGCGGCAGGGTTTCGGTTCGCTCGATGAGTTCCGGGGGCGTCTGAATTTCAAGAACGACACTTCGGCCATGTTCCAGCGCGTACAGTATATGAAGTATTTCCCGTCGGAGGCGAAATAGTATTTGCCGGAATAGTTTCGGTTTTTGATAAAGAGTGGGCCGTCCAGTTGTCGGACGGCCCACTCTTTTGGATATGTGTTTTTGGGGTTAATATTCGATCTTGTCGAGAATCCCTTGCAGGTAAGCGATCGCCACGCCGTAGTTGGTCATCGGGACGTGCTGGGCGCGGGCCTGGGCGACGCGGCTCAATACGTGGCGCCGGTTGAACATACAGGCGCCGCAGTGGATTACCAGGTCGTAGGGCGTGAGGTCGGCGGGAAAGTCCGTGCCGGCAACCACATCGACCCGCAGTGCGGGTCCGATCCGTTTGCGGAGCATCGCCGGAATTTTGACCCGGCCGATGTCTTCGCCCACCGGAGCGTGCGTGCAGGCTTCGGCGATCAGCACGCGGGAGTCTTCACGGAGCTGTCCGATGGCTGCCGCGCTCTCCACGAAGTAGTCGATGTCGCCCTTGTAACGGGCGAAGAGCACCGAGAACGAAGTCAGCAAGCTTGCGGCGGGCTTCTGCGCATAGACAGTCGAGAAAACCTGCGAGTCGGTGATAATCAGTTTCGGCGGTGCGGCCAGCGACGAGAGCGTGCCTTCGATCTGGTCGGTGGTACAGCAGACCACGCGGCACTTCTTATCGAGCAGCTCGCGGATCGTCTGGACTTGCGGCAGGATGAGGCGTCCCTTGGGGGCCTGGATGTCCTGCGGCATGACGAGCATCACCACGTCGCCTGTCGAGGCGAGGCTGCCTGTGATTTCGGGCTGGTTGTAGTCTTCGGGCAGGTTGCGGATCAGGGCTTCGCGCAGGGCGTCGAGTCCCGTTCTGTCCGAGGCGCTGACCCGGAGCGGCCGTTGTCCGAAAAGCGCTTCGGCTTCCGCATCGGACATACCTGTAAACAAGTCGGCCTTGCTGCGGACGACTACGATCGGAATATGACGGGCTTCGAGGAGCCGGAACCATTCGATTTCGTCGTTCTGCGGCACGGCTCCGGAGAGGAGCAAGACGGCCAGGTCGGTCTTGTCCAGCATCTTGCGGCTTTGCTGCACACGCAGCGCTCCGAGGTCGCCTTCGTCGTCGAACCCCGGCGTGTCGATCAGTACGCAAGGTCCCAGCCCGTGTATCTCCATCGTCTTGAGTACGGGGTCGGTCGTCGTGCCCGGCGTCGCGGAAACGACAGCGCTCTGTTGGCCCGTGAGGGCGTTGATCAGCGACGACTTGCCGCTGTTGCGCCGCCCGTAGAAAGCGATATGCAGCCGTTCGGCGCGGGGAGTTTGCTCGTTCATCGTGCGAAAATTTTTAGAAACGGAAGTCCCGTTTACCCTCGGCGATCGCTGCGAGATTCTTCTCCGTGATGCGGCGCACACGTTCGTTGAGGAGCATCGGAACCTCTTTCGAAATCATCTTTTCACCCAAGGCCCGGGTTTCGGGCGATGCGTAGTCTTCGAGGTACTCCTTGAGGGTCATCAGGGCGTTGGGCGTGCAGCAGTCGGCGATCTTTCCGGTTTTCACCAGCGACATGAAGCGGTCGCCCGTGCGGCCTTCGCGGTAGCAGGCCGTGCAGAAGCTCGGCACGTAGCCCAGTTCCAGCAGCCAGCGCACCACTTCGTCCAGCGTACGGTGGTCGCTCACGTCGAATTGTGCGGAATCTTGCTCGGCATGCGTCGTTTCGGCGTAGCCGCCGACGCTGGTGCGCGAGCCGCCGCTGATCTGTGAAATGCCGATTTCCAGCACCTGTTCGCGCGAGCGCTGCGATTCGCGGGTCGAGATAATCATGCCAGTATAGGGGACGGCGATGCGGATCACGGCTACGATCTTGCGGAAGATCTCGTCCGAAATGGCATCCGGGAAGTCCTTGGTGTCGATGTCGTCGGCCGGGCAGATGCGGGGTACGCTGATGGTGTGGGGACCGACGCCGAAGCGGGCTTCGAGGTGCTCGGCGTGCATGAGCAGTCCCGTGAAATCGTACCGGTAGGTGTTCAGACCGAACAGTACACCGATGCCTACGTCGTCGATGCCGCCTTCCATCGCGCGGTCCATCGCTTCGGTGTGGTAGGCGTAGTCGCTCTTCGGACCGGTGGGGTGGAGCGCTTCGTAAGCGGTTTTGTTGTAGGTCTCCTGAAAGAGAATGTAGGTGCCGATGCCTGCATCGCGCAGCTTGCGGTAGTTCTCGACCGTCGTAGCCGCGATATTCACGTTCACGCGGCGAATCGCTCCGTTCTTGTGATGTACGGAGTAGATGGTCTTGATTGATTCGAGAATGTACTCGATCGGATTGTTGCGCGGATCTTCGCCCGCCTCCAGCGCTAAACGCTTGTGACCCATATCCTGCAGGGCGATTACCTCGCGGCGGATTTCCTCCTGGGTGAGCTTGCGGCGCGGAATGGTTTTGTTTTTCTGGTGGTACGGGCAATATACGCAGCCGTTGATGCAGTAGTTCGACAGATAGAGCGGCGCGAACATTACGATACGGTTGCCGTAGATTTTCTCCTTGATCTGTTTGGCCAGCGTGAACATGCGTTGGTTCAGGTCTTCGAGTTCGCACTCGAGCAGCACGGCCGCTTCGCGGTGCGTGACCCCTTTGCCTTCGGCCGCTTTTTGCAGGATCGCCTCGATCAGGGGGCGGTTCGCACGATTTTCGCGGGCGTAAGCCAGCGTTTCGACGATTTCTCCGTCATGGATGAACTCCTCCGCCTTGGAGGATGCGACTTGGTACATATCTTTGTGTTTTTATAAGCTATTCTTGATAATCTCCCCGGCTCCACGAGATGTGGCGGCCGATTTCGTTGAGCTCCCGCTCCAGAGCGGCCAATCCTTCGGCAGCTTCGGCACCGAAGGCGGCCTTGCCGTCGTAGAGGTTGTATTTCGACCGTTCGTCCGGCGGCGAAAGGTTGGGCATCACCACGTTGGCACCGGCCAAAATACCCCGCATCCGGCCGTCGCCCGAGAGGGTGGCGAGCGCGGTGGTCGAAGGGATCAGTGCTGCGGGACGCATCAGCCGCAGAATCGACAGCAGGGTGAGCGTTCGTTCGACGCTTCCGGCCGGTTCGTGGCCGAAGGGGGTGTCGCGGTGCGGGATGAAAGGTCCGATACCGATCATCTGGGGTTCGAACTCCCGGATGAAAAGCAGATCCCGGACCAGATCGTCCACCGTTTGTCCCGGGCTGCCGACCATGATGCCCGTACCGGTCTGGTAGCCGATCTTTTTGAGGGTGTGCAGGCATTCGATGCGGTGATCGAGGGACATCCGGACGGGATGGAGCCAACGATAGTGATCGGGAGTGATCGTTTCATGCCGCAGCAGGTAACGGTTCGCGCCCGCTTCGAACAACGCCCGGTAGGAGGCTTCTGTCCGTTCCCCCAGCGAGAGGGTGATGGCGCAGTCGGGCCAGCGGCGACGCATCTCCCGGATCAATCCGGTCAGCAGTTCGTCGTTCAGAGCCGGGTCTTCTCCGCTCTGAAGTACGAATGTCCGGAATCCCAGCCGGTAGCCCTCTTCGCAGCAGGCCAGTACGGTTTCCGGGGTCAGACGGTAGCGTTCTGCCAGACGATTGCTGCGTCGAATGCCGCAGTAGCGGCAGTCGTTGCGGCAGTAATTGCTGATTTCGATCAGCCCCCGAACGAAAACTCCGTTTCCGAAATGCACACGGGCGACCTCGCGGGCCGCCCTGTGCAGGTATTCTCTCTCTTCGGGGGACGCATCGGTCAGCAGAAGGCGCAACTCTTCCGGGGAAAGGGTGCGGTTGCGTTTCAACTGATCGACGAGCTCTTTCATAGCCCCGTCGGATTTAGCGTTTAGCCAGTTCCTTCGCGAATTGCCGTTTACCGGCATCGTGCAGGTTGTGGGTGCTGGGACCCGTGATACATCCGCCTTCGCAGGCCATGACCTCGATGAACTTGGCCGGGGCTTTGCCCGATTTGGCATAGGCGCGGAGCAGGGATACGTTTTTCTTGTTCAGGTTGGAGACCTGGATGCCTTCGACCTGCGGCCGGTTGTTGTCCGCCAGGAAGAGCTGTACGGCGCCCATCACGCCTCCGGCCTGTGCGAAGCCGTGGGCGGCCCGGGTCGAAACGAACGGAATGGGGAACGGATCGGTGGTTGCGACTTCGATACCCAGGCCGTCGAAAATGGAGTTGATCTCCTCGAAGGTCATCACGAAATCGACGCATTCGTCGCGGCGTGCCTCCTTGCGTTTGGCTACGCACGGGCCGATGAAGACCACTTGCGCGTCGGGGTGTTTCTCCTTGGCGATCCGCGCGGCGTAATACATCGGCGATCCGGTGCTCGAAATGAAGGGCTTCATCTCGGGGATATGCTTGTTGGCCAGTTCGACCCACGAAGGACAGCAGGAGGTGGTCATGAACGCCTGTCCCTCCTCAATTTTCTCTTCGAGTTCCGCACCTTCATTGCGGATGGTTTCCATGGCGCCCTGCGCTACTTCGATCACGTCCTCGAAACCGATGGCCTTAATCGCGCCATATACTTTTTCCGTGGGGGCGTTGTATTGTCCGAGAATGGCCGGAGCGACGACGGCGACCATCTTTTCTCCTTCGCGCAGACGCTGCAGCACGTCGAACACCTGCGAAATTTCGAAGATCGCTCCGAACGGACAACTGTTGATGCACTTGCCGCAGTAGATGCATTTGCTCTCATCGATATGCTCCACGCCGCGTTCGTCCTTGGTAATCGCCTTTACGGGGCAGGCCTCTTCGCACGGTACGGGCATATAGACGATGGCATGGTAGGGGCAGTTGCTGTGGCAGATGCCGCAACTGATGCAGAGATCGTGGTTGATGACCGCTTTGCCGGCACGATTGAATTCGATGGCGTTTTTCGGGCAGTTGGTGGCACAGGCCCGGGCCACGCAACCTTTGCAGAGGTTGGTGATCTCGTAGTTGGTCTGCACGCACGACGAGCAGGCTTCGTCGATTACGCAGAGAATATTGTCTTTCTGCTGCTGCCCTTTGCGCTCCAGGGCTTTGCGGGCATATTCGGACAGCGGGGTGAGTTCGTCGGTTTCGTCGGACATGTCGAAACCCATCAGCGGGAAAGATTTGTATTTCCACACGGCGCGCTCCTTGTGTACGCAGCAGCGACCCAAAACCCGTGAGGTACGGGGACTCAATTCGATCGGCAAGCGGTCGATTCGCTCGACGAGCTGGTTGTCTTTCCACAATTTGATGAGATTGGTCAGCAACTTGTGTCTGACAATCATTACGTTATTGGTAAGAGGCATGTCGGAATAATAGAATGTTAAACGAAATTTCCGTCGCAAAGATAGGTTATTACCCGTATGTTCACAAACAAATAAGTATAAAAAAGAGAGTAAATATTATTTTCGGATAATTTTGATTTTCAAATTTTATATAATATATTGCAATACACATGAACGGCATTTATGTTTTGACCATCTAATCCTAAATATTATGCTTATGAAAAAATTATTACTATATATTTTAATTGGTGGTATCTTGTTAATCGGCACTTATGGTTGTGCTAATTATGAAGAAGATTTGTTGGACGAAATTTCGCCGAAACAAATGTTAGCTACTGTTACGACCGAAATTGAGTTGGCGGATGCGGTGTATCATAGAGACACAGTCTTGGATCCGGCCGCAGAATGATCCGTACAGGCTTGAGAACTTTCAGCAGGCGTACGACAATATAGTATCGGGTGAATCGAAAATTGTCAGGGCATCTGATGAGTTTGCAGCAAGCGCGCGGAGTGTGCGAAAAGAATTCTCAGCAACTGCCAAAACGCAGTTGAAACTGAAAGCTACCCACTATGCCTTGAAAATTTTTCCAAAAACGGAAGAGGAACAACGAAGCCTTGAACTGGACGAGCAGATCAAGATCGCGTATACGCCTTTCAATTATACGTCATTACCTGATGAGGCGACCCAGAGTCTTGTGTTTTCGAAATCCCGGACACAGTTTTGCGAGGAAGATGAGGAGAGGCGTTATTCTGTGACTTACGAGGGCGGTATGATTAAGGATGGACCAGTGGAGCCTGTGACAATTATATTGCCTGTATTATATGCCGTTTGGCCTGTCGAAAAAACGTTCCCTGTTGAAATGGATTTTGAAATCCTTTATGAAGTTTTCCTCCCTAAATATATTACTCTTGGTGAGAATGGATTGAGTGCGGAGGCAATACAAATTTTGGAGCAAGAAGCCATTGCTTTGGCTTTAGATGAAGAGAGACATTTACCAGGTGGATTCCCGCGCGGAAAAGTACTATGTTACGATACTCATTTAAAGCGTTATGTGCCGTTGGAGAATCTGAAAATCCGTTTTACACTGGGTTCGAATATTGAGGAGGTTTATACAGACAAAACTGGATATTATGCTATCAACAATAAATTGATCGACAACCAGGCAACGGTAAGTTTTGTTTTTCAGCACGAAAAATGGACGATTGTCAAGGGTTCTGAGGAAGGAGGACGGATAGAGGAAATAAAGGGAATTTATGGAGAATTAAGAAGTGGTAAAGATTTGAACTTTAATATTAACTCTTCTTCGGCTCCGGATCCCCGCTACGAAATTCATCGTGCAGTCAATTTTTATCATTATGGCGAACACGATTTTATAATTTCTACTTTTGTTAATAACAGAATATCAATAGTTGCATTAGCCGTTGATCCTGGTGGGTGGCAAGGCCGATTTAATTATTGGCCGACTTCTGTGGGGAGAATGCCTTTTATACAAGTTGGCAATTGTAACAGGAATAATCATCCGAGACTAATAGGAACCACTTTGCATGAATTGGGACATTATTGTCAATTTCATTTGCGTGGCGGCACATTCAGTGCGTACGATGGTACTTGGAATATATTGCTCGAAAGTTATGCTTCTTATGCCGGATGGCATATGGGAGAAGCATATTATTTAAATCAGGGTTGGAAAAAAACATCTCTAAACTCGGATATAACAGGTCAAGCAAGGCAAGAATGGGATTATCAAAATACAACCAATAATTATTATACTCCTTTGTTTGTCGATTTGGTGGATGATTACAACCAGGGTGTTGGCTATCCTTCTCGCTGCTACGATCAAATTAAGATGCCTCAATTCGTGGTGAATTTGTTTGGAGCCTATAGAACCTGGAATGATTTTGAAAGTGCACTTCGTAAGTATACAGGGTCATATTTTACAGAAAATCAAATAAATGAATTTCTTTTTTACGAGCGTAGCTGGCTTCAACGTAACGGTTATATATAAAAATGGGTTTATGAGGAAATTCTTATTTTTTGCGTTGTCGGCGATATTTACCGCAGGGACTCCGGCAGGTTGCAATACCGATTACAATGCAATCAGTTATTTTGTGTGGGTCAACGACAGCGATCATAAGATCACTCTTTTCGTAGAATCCGATTTAGGGTGTGAGTTCAAAAATGAAGTGATACTGCCTGGAGAAAGTTTTACTGCGATGGATAATGGTATGGGTGTTTGCCCCGTTCCTTCAAGTTACATTTGGAAAATGACGATTATTTTCGACGATGGGAGGCTTGGATTCACTTATGGTGTCCGTTATTACCAGGACGACGGTCGGTCGTACCCTCCGAATTACGACGCACATTACGACCCTTCGATCGATGATAATTATGTATTCGAGGATTTGAGGGGTAACGGTCGTCAACCTAAAGAGCGTTGGACTTATGTCTTCACCAATGCCGATTACGATGCGGCGGAGGCGATGGTCCCGTTCGAGTAAATAGTTTGTGGCTCTGAAAAACGAACGCCTCCCGAATCTGAAATTCGGGAGGCGTTCGTTCGATGGCGGCCTGTCTTTTGGCTCTAACGATCCAGCTCTTGGAAGAAGCTCTGGAAATCGGCCATGAAAACGTCCTTGCCCCGCAGTACTTCCCGCTTGGCGAGCAGCTCCGAAAGGCGGATGTAGCCGATCACGTAATTGCCGTCCTCGCCCCGATATTGCTCGGTGATGCGGTCGAAGTGGAGGATTTTCAGTACGTCGGTTTCCGTGTATCGCACATAAACTTTCAGCTCCACGTCGGTCGTGTACTCCGGACGGTCGAGGTAGTGCTGTTTCTTGTATTCGTACCGGTAGTCGTGCTGACGGGCCATGATGTCGCTCAGGATCGACGAGGCGGTAGGCAGGCTGCCGGCGCCCTTGCCGAACATGAACTGGCGGTCGTAGCATTCGCCCCGGATCACCACGCCGTTGTATTCGTCATCGACGCTGTAGATGTATTTGCCGGGGGTGACGAATTCGGGCATGACGAACATCGTGAACTTCCGGTCGCTGACCTTGACCACTTGGGCGACCAGTTTGATCTTGACCCCTTTTTCGCGGGCGTACCGGATGTCCGAGTCGTGGATAGTCGAGATGCCGTAGGTGAAGATCCGGTCGGGATGGACATACACTCCGAGCGCGTGAACGGTAATGATGACTAATTTGAAGAGCGAGTCGTAGCCTTCGATGTCGAACGAAGGATCGCTCTCGGCGAATCCCAATGCCTGGGCCTGGGCCAGCGCCGCGTCGTAGGACTCCTGGTGGTCGAACACCCGCGAAAGGATGTAGTTGGACGAACCGTTCAGGATGCCTTTGACTTCGAGCAGCAGGTCGTTGTCGTAGTACTCCTCGAGGTTGCGGATCACGGGGATCGAGCCGCACGACGAGGCGTCGTACAGCAGTGCCACATTGTGTTTCTTTTGCAGGTCGATCAGCTCCGGCAGGTGGCGGGCGAGCATGGCCTTGTTGCCCGAAACGACGGGGATGCCTTTCTGGAGGGCCGCCTTGACGATTTTGTAGGAGGCCGCCGCATCGTCGATCACCTCCACGATCAGGTCGATCTCCGGATTGGAGAGGATCACTTCCGGATCGGTCGTGAAATAGGACGCGTCGATGCTGCGGGGTTTGTTCGACCGCACGCAGATCTTGACGATTTCCGCATGGGCGTTGCGGGATTTGCTGAGTACCTGGAAGATGCCTTGTCCGACTACGCCGAAGCCGAAAAGGCCGATTTTGATCTTATTCATGGGTTGGATGGATGAAAGGGTTGAGGATTCGGTTCAGTTGTTCGTGCTCGACCAGAAACCCGTCGTGTCCGAACGGGGAGTCGATCTGATGGTAGGTGCTGCGCGGCAGCATCCGGTGCAGCGCCTGCATTTCGGGCACGGTGAAGATGATATCGGTCGAAATGCCGACGACCAGACATTCGGCCGTGATTCGTTGCAGCGCCGCTGCCACGCCTCCGCGCTGGTAGCCGACGTCGTGCGTGTCGAAAGCGTTGAGGATCTTGTAATAGGAGTAGGCATTATAACGCCGGCAGAGCTTTTCTCCTTGGTACTGCTGGTAGGTGCAGGCCCGGTGAGAGGAGAAGTCGTCGCTCTCGTCCTGCTGCGAGAGGTCGTAGCCTTCCGGCCCCCGGTAAGAGAGCAGCCCGATAGCCCTCGCCGCCGCGAGTCCCTTCATGCCGGCGGTGGCGTAAGGTTCCCCGAAGGTCGAGTCGGCTTCGATGGCCATGCGCTGCGTTTCGTCGATGGCGATGCTCCAGGGCGACGCTTTGGCAGCCGTGGCGATCAGGACCAGCTTGCCGATCCGCTCGGGCTCCTGGACGGCCCATTCGACCGCCTGAAAGCCGCCGACGGAGCTGCCGACCAAGGTGTGGATGCGGTGGATGCCCAGAATGTCGGCCAGCAGCCGGTGGGCCCGTACCATGTCGCGGATCGTCAGTTCGGGGAAATCCTTGTAATAGGGGCGTCCGGTCGCCGGATTGACGTGCAGCGGCCCGGTCGTGCCGTAGTGCGAGCCGAGGATGTTGGCGCAGATGATGAAATGCTCGGTGGGGTCGAGGAATTTGCCCGCCTCGACCGTGTGCGGCCACCACGAGGCCACGTCCGAATCGGCGGTCAGGGCGTGGCAGACCCAGATGACATTGTCGTGGGCCGCATTCAGTTTCCCGTAGGTGCTGAATGCGATCGTCAGTTCGGGCAGAATGCCTCCCCGCTCCAATTCGAAAGGTTGGTTATGACGGTATATATTCATTGTGTTTACAGTCGTTTTAATGCGTTGCCGATCTCTTCTTTCAGGTCGTCGATGTGTTCGATGCCCAGCGAGAAGCGCAGCATGTTGGGATAAACGCCCGAAGCGACCAGTTCGCGTTCGTTGAGCTGGGAGTGCGTCGTCGAAGCGGGGTGTACCAAGAGGCTCCGGGTGTCGCCCACGTTGGCCAGGTGGCTGATGATCTCCAGGTGGTTGAGCAGCGAGGAGGCTTGTTCGGCCGATCCTTTGACGCGGAAGGTCAGTACGCCGCCGAAACCGTTGGTCAGATACTTCTTGGCCAAATCGTGGAACGGGCTACTCTTCAAACCGGGGTAGTTTACGCTCTCGATCTTGGGGTGCTTCTCGAGCCACTGAGCCATTTCGAGTGCATTGTCCACCGATCGCTGTACGCGCAACGAGAGGGTTTCGAGTCCTTGCAGCAGCAGGAAGGAGTTGAACGGACTCTGGCAGGCACCCGTGTCGCGGAGCACTTCGCACCGTGCCCGTACGGCGAAAGCCTGGTCGCCGCAGTTTTCCCAGAAGTTGAATCCGTGATACCCTTCCGAGGGTTCGCTGATCAAGGGGTAGCGGCCGTTGCCCCAATCGAAGTTGCCGCCGTCGATAGCCACGCCGCCCATGCTGTTGCCGTGACCTCCGATCCATTTGGTCGCTGCGTGCAGCACGACATTGGCGCCCCATTTGATCGGCTGGCAAAGGTAGCCGCCGGCTCCGAACGTATTGTCGGCGATTACCGCGATGCCGTGTTTGCGGCCGATTTCGGCGATCGCCTCGAAATCGGGGATATTGAAGGCCGGGTTGCCGATCGTTTCGATGTAGATGGCCCGCGTACGGTCGTCGATGAGTGCCGAGATGCTCTTCGGGTCGTCCCCTTGTGCGAAACGGACCTCGATGCCGAGTCGGCGGAGCGTGTATTTGAACTGGTTGGTCGTTCCGCCGTAGAGGTAGGAGGTGCTTACGATATTATCGCCTGCCTGGGCGATGTTCGTGATGGCGAGCATTTGGGCGGCCATGCCCGATGCCGTCGCAACGGCTCCGGTACCTCCTTCGAGGGCGGCGATGCGCTCTTCGAAAACGGCGGTCGTGGGGTTGTTCAGGCGGGTGTAGATGTACCCCGGTTCCGTGAGGGCGAAAACGGCGGCGCTCTTTTCCGCACTTTCGAAGGTGTAGGCCACCGTCTGGTGGATGGGGACGGCGCACGATCCGGTCGCGGGATCGGCCTGTTGGCCTGCATGTACTTGCAGGGTTTCGAAACGGAGATTCTGTTTTTTCATGGTTTTGAAAGTTGATTTATGTTTTCGGGATTGTTACAAACAAAAAAATCCGGCTGAACCAGCCGGATTTAAGAGATACACGTACGACGAATCTTACACCCGGCATTTACACCTGCGCATCGACATCATCATACCCATCATCGAAACCGAAAGTCCGACGATCAGCGAGTAAGAATTATTGGATGTAATGCCGTTTTTCATGCGGGTAAAATACGGGTTTGTTATCGTATTGATGTCGTAAATATAGTTATTTTTCGTGAAATGGTGCTGTCGAGAGAAAAATATTTTACAATGCCATTATTCAGTCTGAAAATGCAATATTTGTAAATATAAGATTTTTTCTCGAGAATCCCTGTTTGTATAAAATGTTGAAAATTAGATCTATTTGTGGCCCGTTCCGTATTTGAAATTCTTAAATTAAGAATAGTTTAATTAAAAAATGTAGTTGAAAGTTTGATATTTGTGATATGTTAGATTTACTTGTTTGATATGTGATACTTAGGCAAATTATTTGCCGATGCAGAATTTCGAGAATATTTGGCTGAGAATATCGTCGTTGGTGATTTCGCCTGTGATGGTGCCCAGGTGGTGGATGACCTGGCGGATGTCTTCGCTTAAGAGGTCGGCCGAACGATCGTCATCGAGGGCCGTGAGGGCTCGGTGCAGGGCGTCGAGGGCTTGGCGCAGGGCCTCCAGATGGCGGCTGTTCGAGATGACGGGATCGCCGTCGTAGATGCTTCCGGTGTCGAAAGTCGCGCGGAGTCTGGCAAGGAGCCGTTCGATTCCTTCGCCGGTTTTTGCCGAGATGAAAAGAATGTCGGGGTTTGCCGACGATACTCCGTATTCGACCCCGCAGCCGGAGGATACCTTCGATTCGGTGATACGTGCATCCGGGCTGTCGCATTTATTGACGATGAGCAAGCGAGTCTGTTCGGACGTAATCTGTATGGCGGGAGGTATCGGGCAGGTCGCATCGACGACCTGAAGTACGATTTGTGCGCGGCGGATCATCTCCTGCGTGCGGTCGATGCCCATCTGTTCTAGGCGGTCGGCGGTATCGTGCAGCCCGGCGGTGTCGATGAAGCGGAACAGAACGCCGTCGATATTGAGCGTCTCTTCGATCGTGTCGCGTGTGGTGCCTGCGATGTCGGATACCAGGGCCCGCTCTTCGCCCAGCAGACGGTTCAGAAGGGTGCTTTTGCCGACGTTGGGTTCTCCGACAATAGCGACAGCCACCCCTTTTTTGATGGTGTTGCCGAGTCTGAACGAGTCCGTCAGGCGGGTGATTTCGCTTTCGATGCGGTGCATCATCTCCCGCAGGCGTGCACGGTCGGCGAATTGAACGTCTTCTTCCGAAAAGTCGAGTTCGAGTTCGAGGAGCGAGGCCAGTTGCAGCAGTTCGTCGCGCAACGCACCCAGTGCCGCCGAATATCCGCCCCGCATCTGGGTCGAGGCCATGGCGTGCGAAGCCCGGGAATCGGAGGCGATCAGATCGGCGACGGCTTCGGCCTGCGCGAGGTCCATCCGGCCTGCGAGGAAGGCCCGAATGGTAAATTCGCCCGGTTGCGCCATACGAGCGCCGGAGCGAAGCAGGAGTGCGATGATTTCGGAGACGATGTAGTGCGAACCGTGACACGATAGCTCGACGGCATCTTCGCCCGTGTAGGAGTGCGGTGCACGATAGATGGCCGCGACTACGTCGTCGATCGTTCTGTCCCCGTCTATGACTTCGCCGTAGTGCAGGGTGTGCCCGGCGGCTTCGGCCAGCGGTTTGCGCCCCCGAAAGATGCGGTCGCAGCAGGCGATGGCTTCGGGACCGCTCAATCGGATGACGGCGATGGCTCCGCCCGAAGCGGTGGCGGGAGCGACGATGGTATCGGTCGATGTGTTCATCGGACGAAGATTATCGGCGGATCGGGATCCTGAGCCGTTGGCCTTCCCGCAGCTTGTTGGCGTTTTTCAGCTTGTTCAGCTTCATGATTTGTGCCGTAGTGGTTCTGTAACGGCGGGCGATCGCACCCAGCGTATCGCCTCGCTTGACCGTGTAGGTGGTGTATGCGGGGGTGGCGTCCGCGAGTTTCTTCTTTTCGATGTTGGCCGGATTGATGTACTCTTTCAGATAGGTGGAGTCCTTCCGGTGAATCTCCTCTTCGCTGGCGATGTACTGGCAGAGGTAGTGCTGGGGGAGTACCAGCGTGTAGCTTTTGATCGTAGCCGGGATGATGTCCATTTTGTATTGCGGATTGAGTGTCCGCAAAGTTTCGATGGGAATGTCGAGTGTCGAGGCTACTTGTCCCAGGTGGAGCAGGCGGGTGACGCGGATCGTATCGGTCGCCAGCGGCATGGGCGGGTTTTCGCTCTGGATACCGTGCTGCTGGTGGTAGGCATAGGCATAGGAGGCTCCGACGAAGGCCGGTACATACCCGCGAGTTTCGCGGGGCAGGTATTCGTAGATGTCCCAGAAGGTCGTCCCTCCGCCGGCGCGGGCCAGGGCTTTGTTTACGTTGCCCGGGCCGCAGTTGTAGGCGGCGATGGCGAGTGTCCAGTCGTGGTAGATGCTGTAAAGGTCCTTCAGATAACGGCAGGCGGCGCGGGTCGCTTGCACCGGGTCCCGACGTTCATCGACGAACGAATTGATCTCCAGTCCGTAACTTTTGCCTGTCGCGGGCATGAATTGCCACAGTCCGACAGCACCCATCGGAGAGGTGGCCGTGGTCGAGAGAGCCGATTCGATGATCGGCAGGGCACGCAGCTCGACGGGCAGGTCGGCCTTGATGAGCTCTTCCTCGATCAGCGGGAAATAGTAGCGTGAGAGGCTCAACACCCGGTTGATTGTCCCGTAACGGGTATCGACGTAACGGCGGATGTAGTTTTTGACGATCGGATTGAAGGGGAGTTGCACCGGTGATACGAGTGCCCGCAGGCGGTTGGCATAGACTGAATCGGGGGTCGTGTCACTCGAGGAAGCGAGGCTGTCGATGTCGATGTAGTCGTTGAAAAACGTATCGTAGGATTGCAGAGTCTGCTTTTCCCGCCAGAGAGCCACGAGCGAGTCGATCTGGGCCGGGGTGAGATTGCGATTCAGTTCCGGACAGTAAGGCTCCGTTTGCTGTACGGTCGTTTTTTCTGTCACTGTTTTCTCCGGTTTGACCGAAACGGGAGTATGGGTCGATTTCGAAGCCTGCTTTTCGGTCTTGGCTTTTCTCTTGGCACGGCGCTCTTTGCGGCTCTGGGCGGTTGCGGTCGCGCAGCCGAGGAGGATCGAAAGAAAGAGGGTGCAGGCGAGGATCTTTCTCATGATGGAATCAGAAATTCAGGTTGAAGTTGAATCCGAAAGTCGGGCGGTGTCCGCCGACGGTCGGGGAATAGACGTAATTCACCGCCGGCGTGAACTCTACGCTTAAATCGTCCGAAATGTCGTAACTTTTCAGATGAGCGTCCACATGGGCGTCGATGATTTGCAGCACGTAAAGTCCGGCAGTGATGATGATACATAAGTCGCGGTTGCGGCGGTAATTGTCCTTGAGGTTTTTGAGAAATTCCGCTGAGTACTTAGTACCGAATTCGCCCTTGGCTACAGGCGGGTCGGGATGGTGCTCCGGGTCTTTCTGGTGCTCTTCCAGGGCTTTGTCGTAGGCGCTACGATCGGAGTAGGCTTTCTTGAAACGCTTGTAGCCGCGATTGTTCCAGTCGATGGTATAGATCGTGGTTGCCAGTCCGCCTACGACGAAAGGCAGTTTCCAGTAACTTTTGTTATAGACTTGTCCGGCACCGGGGAAGATCGTGGCCAGTGTCGTGGCTTTCTTTACGGGGGAGGCGTCGTAGCGGTAGTTGACCGCCGCATCGCCCAGGAAGTAAAGGTAGGAGGCGACCGTAAGCCCGAGATAGATCTGCCTGCGCGTATTGCTGCGGATCATACGGGACTGTACGTCGTCCAACTCCTCCGTGCGGGCCGTACCGTTTTCCAGCAGGGCGTTGTATTGTCGTTTGAGAGGTTTGTAGGTGTTGTTTTCGTGGAAGAAGAGGGTCAGTCCCGCACCTACCGTTCCGTAGAGGATCGGCAGCTTCCAATATTGCTTGTTGTAGATCTGTCCGAAACCGGGCGCTACCAGCGAGATCCAACTTACGCCCGACAGCGAGATGGTATCGCGCCGGGGGCGGAGGTCTTTTCGGCCTGCGAGCGAGTCGGGCGCTCCGAGTGCTGCGGGCAGGGAGTCGGTTTTCAGAAGCAGGGCCGAGTCGGGGACGAATTGCGGGTGCAGTCTCGCAGCCAGCGAATCCCGGAGCCGCAGCGAATCGATGCCCGAACGCAGCAGCGAATCGCGCAGGGTACTGTCCTGAAGCAGAGAGTCCACCCGCATCAGTAGCAGAGAGTCCGTAAGATGGTTTTTGGCCAGGCTGTCCGGTTTGGGCATCAGACCGCTGCGCACGAAAGTTTTCGCGCTACGGTAACGGTCCAACGGAACTTGGGCCGATGCTTCGCCTGCTCCGCACAATGCGAGAAAGGCGAAAAGCACCAACAGACGGATATATCCCCGGGTGTGTTTCATCTATTTATTGTTGCGGATTTCGGCGGAAGCGCCTCTTTTCTCGAATTTTTCGATGAAGCGGTCGATGTCCCGGTCGTCCGAGAAGTCGATCACGATGCGACCGCCGCCGTTTTTCGAGCGTTTGATGCTGATCTCCTGCGAGAAGAATTTTTCGAGCTGCTCCACCAGCCGCGCATACGATTCGGGATACTCCTCGTCTTCGGCCGGAGCTGCGGGTTTTGCCGCAGGGTCGGTCAGTGCGCGGACCAGTTCCTCGATCTGGCGCACGGAGAGTCCCTTGCGGATGCACTTTTTGAGCAGGCGCAGTTGCAACTCTTCGGGAGCTCCGGCGATCGCTTTGGCGTGTCCCATCGAGATAAGCCCCTCCTTGAGGGCGAGTTGTACTTCGTTGGGCAGTTTCAAAAGGCGCATGTAGTTCGACACCGTCGAGCGTTTTTTGCCGACCTTTTCCGAGAGCGCCTCTTGCGTGAGGTTGCATTCGTCGATCAGCCGCTGCATTCCCAGGGCGATTTCGATGGCGTTGAGGTCTTCGCGCTGGATGTTCTCCACCAGGGCCATAGCATGCAGGTTCTCGTCGTCCACTTCGCGGATATAGGCGGGCAGGGACTCCAGTCCGGCTTTGCGGGCGGCCCGCCAGCGGCGTTCGCCACTGATAATCAGGTAGCGTCCGTCGTCGGTGCGTTTGACCGTGATGGGTTGGATTACGCCCAGCGTGCGGATCGAGTCGGCCAGCTCTTCGAGCGCCTCTTCATCGAACTCCGTGCGCGGCTGCGTGGGGTTGGGGAAGATCGCCGAAACGGAGATCTCCGCCATTTCGGTCATCGGTTTGAGCCTGGCATCCAGGTGTTCGCTCCCGAAAATGGCGTCCAGACCGCGTCCTAATCCCTTCTGTTTCATAATGCTATTTTGCTTTTTGATTGCTTTTGCGGTTGCGTTTCAGGAGCTCCTTGGCCAACGTGAGGTAATTAGCCGACCCGACGGCGGAAGCATCGTACAAGATGACGGGTTTTCCGTGCGAGGGGGCTTCTCCTAAACGGATATTGCGTTGAATTATTGTGTCGAAGGCCAGCTCTCCGAAGTGGTTGCGAACTTCGTTCACCACCTGGTTGTTGAGGCGGTTGCGCATGTACATCGTCAGCACGAAGCCTTCGATTTCGAGCGCCGGGTTCAGTCCGTTCTTGACGATGCGGATGGTGTTGAGCAGCTTCGAGAGCCCTTCGAGCGCGAGGTATTCGCACTGTACGGGAATCAGCACCGTGTCTGCGGCCGTAAGGATATTCACCGTCGTATAGCCCAGCGAGGGGGAGCAGTCGATCAGGATATAGTCGTAACGGTCGCGCACGCTCTCCACGATGCGGCGGATCACGTGGTGTCCGTTCTCCATCTTCGGTAGCTCGGTGTCGGCGGCCACCAGGTCGATCGACGAGGGGAGCAGCCAGAGGTTCTTTACGTCCGGGCTTTGGAGGATTACGTCGGCCGCCGTCTTCGCTCCGGTGATGCACTCGTAAATGCCCTCCAGGTTGATATCGAAGCCCAGTCCCGACGTGGCGTTGGCCTGCGGATCGGCGTCCAGCAGGAGAACTTTCTTGCCCAGCAGCGCGAGCGACGCCGAGAGGTTGATGGCCGTGGTCGTCTTGCCCACGCCGCCTTTCTGATTGGCCAATGCGATGACCTTTGCCATGTTTGCTGATTTTAACGGGTTATAATCGGCCAAAAATACGAATTTTATCGGGAAAAACCATAACGATACCCGAAAAATGCCTATCTTCGAAGCGTAAAACAGGTCTTTATACCGAAGATAAAACATAGAAGCTATGGTACATACCGATTCCACGACTCCGTCCGATGTCCGTCCGCAAGCTCCTGTTGGGGATACTCCCGGAACATCCGATCGGGGACAAACGCCGCAACCGGCTCATAAATACCGATTTCCGACCCTTATCGACCTGTTGGCTCTGGTAGGAATCTGGTATTTGCTGCAATTCGTCGGACTGCTTGCCGCCCGTCTCGCCGGGTTCGATTTTCCGGACTGGGACTTGTTGCGCGGCAACGTCGCTCCGACGCCCGAACAACAGGACGCTCTGGCGCGTTTTACGGCTTTCACCTACCTGGTGACGATGGGACTGATGATTCTTTTCACGCTGTTCTATCGCCGCTTGCGGCACGGAACGCGCAAGACGCTGCGCTTTTCGGCGCGGGGCCTCAATCCGGTTCTGCTGCTTTGGGGACTGGTGATGATGCTGGCTGCCGGTATCGTCATCGAACCGGTGGTGGAGCTGCTTCCGATGCCTTCGTCCGCAGTTTACGGCCGGGGCTTCTGGGCGATCATTACGCTGGTGGTTATGGCTCCTCTGTTGGAGGAGTTCCTCTGTCGGGGCATCATTCTCGAGTCGGTGCGGGCCAAGTACGGCGTCGTAGCGGCTTTGTTCCTCTCGTCGGCGTTCTTCGCCGTGTTGCACGGACATCCGGCGCTGGCGGTCAATGCTTTCGTGATGGGCCTGATCCTGGGTTTCATCTACATCGAGACCAATTCGATCTTTTCGGTCGTTCTGCTCCATGCCATGAACAACGGCGCGGCTTTCCTGTTGATTATGGTCGGACTGGACGGGGCCACGATACGTTCGGTTATCGGCAGCGATACACTTTATACGATCGTTTACGTCGTTGCGCTCGTGCTTTTCGCCGCATCGGGCTATATGATCTACCGTTTGCTGGCCCGGGTGAAAAAGTTGGATAAAAATACGATCCGGTAACCTGTTGTGACGGTCGGGGGCTATTTTGCGGCGTACCGCAGGAGCGGGATCGTCGGCGGGTATCATGCAGAAGTATTGTCTGTGCCGGTTTTCCCCGGATTATCTGCACCGGAGCATCCGGTTTTTTCGATACGATAAATTAGGGCGTAATGTAATATTCGGGATGCACGGTACGTTAGGTTCGGGTAAAAAGTATCTTTTTTAGACGATAGGATGCGCCTCGGCTTAACTCAAATAAATTTGGTTAGGCTCTCGGCTTTCATTATCTTTGTCCCTTGTAGTTATGAGTTTTTGTGCCAAAATAGGAGCTGTTCTGCTGCTCGTACTTGCGGTAGGGTGCCAGGAAGTGCCCCGCTATTGGGGCGGAGGTCGGGTCGTGTTGGCCGAGGCTGCCGGTAGAAAATTGTACGCGCGAGAGGTTAAGGCTGCGATTCCGAAGGGAGTGGTCGGCGAGGACAGCGTGGCTTTCGTAAACCGTTATGTCGAAAAGTGGGTGCACAAACAGCTTAAATTGCACGAGGCCGAAGAACTTTTCTCCGATGCCGAGCAGGACATCGATTCGCTGGTCGAGGAGTACCGCCAGGCGTTGTTGATCCGTAAGTTCGACCAGCATCTGATCGAGGAGCGCATCGATACGCTCGTTACCGCCGATCAGATTGCTGCCTATCACCGTGAACACGCGTCGGATTTCAAGGTCAATCAAACCCTGGTCAAGGGGCGGATCGTTCGCTTCGACGCCAACAACCGGCAGGCGCCGAAGCTGCGCAAGTTGATGACGCAGCCCGGCTCATCCCGGCAGCAAGAGTTCGCCGACATCTGTACCAAGAACAATTTCGTACTGAACGATTTCTCCTCTTCGTGGGTGACCTTCTCCGAGTTTCTGGGCTATCTGCCCACATTGCGCAACCAGAGTTACGACGCCCTGCTCTCCTCGCGGGCCGTACAGGAGATGAGCGACGGTCATTCGCGCTACTATTTCGAAATAAGCGACGTGCTTCGTCCGGGCGATCCCGAACCGCTGGAGCGCAGCGAGGCGATCGTGCGCCGCATCCTCTACAACCAGCGGCAGAACGAGATCATTCGGGCCTACGACGAGGAGGTTTACCGAAAAGCGGTCGAGGAGGGGAGAGTGAAGATCCATGAAGAAGAAAAAATAGAGAACTGATGAGCAAGAAGATTCTGTTTTGCGCAGCGTTGGTGCTGGCGATTTTTGCAGGGGCCGCCCAGAAGCGGCAGGTGATGCTGGACCGCGTGGTGGCCGTCGTCGGCGGATCGTCGATCCTCTGGTCGGAGGTGGACGAATATGCGGGCGAGCTGGTGGAACAGCGCCGCCAGCAGGGTTACACTTCGGACCGCGATCCCCACGACGAAGCGCTCGAACAACTGCTGATGCAGAAGCTGCTGTTCAATCAGGCGCTCATCGATTCGGTGGATGTCAGCTATTCGGGCATCGCACAGCGGGTGGAAGCCCATTTGCAGGCGCTCATCGACGATGCGGGTTCTATCGCCGCGCTCGAAACCAAACAGCATATGCCGATCTTCAACGTGCGCGAAATGCTGCGTCAGCGTTACGAGGAGCAGGCATACGCCCAGGCTATGCAGAGTTCCGTAGTAGGGAAAATCAAGGTGATTCCCGGCGAGGTGGAGCGTTACTACAAGAAGACCGATCCGGACAGTCTGCCGACTATCCCCGAACAGTACGTTTATGCCCAGATCACCCGTTTCCCGGCGTCGATCAAGGAGGCCAAGCAGCGCACCAAGGAGCGGTTGCTGGATATGCGCGAGCGCATCATCAAGGGGCAGACCCGTTTCGACATCATGGCCCGCATGTATTCGATGGACGGTTCGGCCATCAGTGGCGGCGAACTGGACCCCCAGCCTTTGGACGGGTTCGTGCGGCAGTTTGCGGACGCATTGGCCGATCTGAAGCCGGGACAGGTTTCCGAGGTCGTCGAAACGCAATACGGTTATCACCTGATTCAGTTGATCGACCAGAAGGGGCGTATGTACCATGCGCGTCATATCGTGTTGCGACCCTCCTATACGCTCGAGGAGCTGGCGGCTCCGGCCCGTATGCTGGACAGTATCGCAAACCTGATCCGTAAGGATTCGATTACTTTCGAGGAGGCGGCCCGGAAGTTTTCCGACGACGATAATTCGAAGATGAACGGCGGCGTGGTGACCAACCACGATTTGCTGGAACTTACTCAAAGGTGGGAAGCAAGTTATACCGAAACACGCTTCATGAAAGAAGATTTCGGCCGGGCCGGTGGCAAGAGCCTCGACGACTACAATGCCCTGCGCAATCTTAAGGAGGGCGAAATTTCCGACGCCTATCAGACCGAAGACTGGATGGGCAACCAGCTCAGCAAGATCGTCAAGCTCGTGAAGGTGATCCCTCCGCACAAGGTTTCGCTCGACGAGGACTATATTCGCGTCGAACAGCTGGCGCTGAACGCCAAACGCGAGAAAGTGTTCAAGGAGTGGCTCGACAAGAAGATCGAGGGCATGTACATTTATATCGATCCCGAATTTCGGGACGGAGAGTTCGAAAATAAGAACTGGGTAAAATAGAGATCGTCCGATGCCGAAGGGATTGCGAAAAATAGTGTGCGCACTGCTGGTCGCAGGTGTCGCCGGAGGTGTGATCCTCGCGGGGAACAGGCCGCTGGCCGTTCCCGTTGCGGGTGTTCAGACCCCGTCGGCTCCGGGTGCTCCGGCCCAGGACCCCGAGTCGAACAAGGTGGTCGATTTCGTCGCCGACCGGGGATATCCCATTCCTTACGGCGATACGACCGCGACGGTGCTCGTAGGGCATTTCGCGGCCCAGCACAACGGGGCGGTCATTACCTGCGACAGCGCGATCCGCTACAACGACAAGCGCATCGAGTGCTTCGGCAACGTACTGATCAATAAAAAAGAGACATACATTTACGGCGACCGGGCCGACTACAACGGTGAGATCAACGAGGCGCGGGTCTATGCTCCGCTGGTGAAGGTCGTCGATGGGGATGCGACGCTCTATACTTACGATTTCCGGTTCAATACGCTGGACAATATCGGTACTTTCAGCGGAGGCGGTATGCTGACCAACCGCGAGAATCACCTCGAATCCGACCGGGGCTACTATTATGCCGATACGCACCAGATTATCTGTGTGGATCGTGTCGAGATGCGCAACGACAAGTACGAACTCAAGGGCGATTCGGTGGTGTACGATACGGATACCGACCAGGCTCATTTCTTCGAGCGAACCAACATCTGGAACGAAGGCGGCGATTACATTTATGCCGACCGGGGACGTTACGAAAAGCCGCGCGAGCTTTACGTGCTGACTCGCAACGGGTATGTGATGACCGAAAAGCAGGAGCTGTGGAGCGACAGCCTCGACTATTACCGGGAGTCCGGGCATGCTCTTTTGTTCCGGAATATCCAGATCGACGACGCCGAGCACAAAGTGCTCGCTTTCGGCGATTACGGCGAATATTGGAAGGAGCCGGGCAATGCTCTGCTCACGCAGCGACCTTCGGTGGTCAGCTACGATACGAGTCAGAGCGATTCGCTCTATATGTGTGCCGATTCGATGTTTCTTTATACGATCTCGAAGAGCGAGCAGGCACGTGCCGATTCGTTGGCGAAGGTGAAGGCAAAGGCGGCAGATTCTCTGGCCGGCTCTAAGGGGGGATCGTCTGTGGATTCACTGGCTGCGAAACCGAGTGCTGCGGGTCCAAAAGCCTCGCAGGATGGATCGCAGGCGGATGCCGCTGCTCCGCAGGCTGCGGCCGGAGCCGTCGAAACCTCGTCCGAAACTGCGGATGCCGGTTCTGGTTCCGCTGCAGAACCCATAGCGGCTGTTCCGGCTGAAAAAGGAGGAACGGGGGGCGATTCTCTGGATGCCGCCCCAGCAATAGATACGCTTCTTTCCGACAGCCTTGATCGGGTGGGGGGCGGAATGACCCCTGCCGATTCCGTGGCCGCCGTTTCTGCGGTGGATACGCTTTTTTCCGACAGCCTTGCGCAGGCCGGTCCAAAATCGCTTCCTGCGGATTCTTCCGTGCATATTCTTTCCAAGCGGGAGCGGAAAGCCCAGGCCGACAGCTTGAAAGCTCAATTGCGGGCACAGGCCGACAGCATAGCGTCCGTGAAAAAGGCGCAGGCGGCAGCGGCCCGCAAGGAGAAGCTGGCGCAGATCGCCAAAGCACGTCAGGCTCGGGCTACTGCCAAGCTCGACGCTGCGAAACAGAAGGAGGAGGCATTGCGCAGAAAGAACCTGGAGCGCCGCGCCGAACGTATGGAGAAAATCTGGGCCAAGCGGCGTGCCAAAACCGGGAAGGCGATCCTGAAAGGCAAGCTTCCGGCGTCGGCTCTCGATTCGCTGGTCGCCGACTCCCTGCGGGAGGCCAGGGCTTTTGCCGCGTTGGATTCTTTGTTCCGGGACTCTCTTGCTGCGGATTCGCTGGGACGCGATTCCATGCAGCTCGATTCGCTCAAGGCCGGGGTTGCGGCAGCGGACTCTTTGCGGGGGGATTCGATCGCTGCACCTGCTGGAGATTCCCTCTACCGGTTGGTCAAGGGGTATCGCCGGGTAAAGATCTTCCGCAACGACTTCCAGGCGGTCTGCGATTCCCTGGTGGCCGTTTCCACGGACTCGATGATCCTGCTCTATATCGATCCCGTGCTTTGGAATCAGGACAACCAGATCACTTCGGACGTGATGAAGATCTATACCGAAAACTCCAAACTCCAGAAAGCGGAATTCGTCGGCCGTCCGGTTATGTCGAGCGAGATCGACACGATGACTTACAACCAGGTGACGGGCAAGCTGATTACTGCCTATTTCCGCAATAACAAGATCTATCGCAACGACGTGGACGGTAACGTGCAGACCATCTATTATATGCAGGAGGACGATTCGCCCGAACCGGTGGGGTTGATGTCCATCCAAAGCGGTGCGGCTACCTACTATATCGACAACAATACGGTCGAAGGCATTACCTACCGCAATCAGCCGGTCTATTCGATTTTCCCGATGGATAAGATTCCGGAGACGCAGGCTCTTTTTCTCGAAGATTTCAAGTGGGAGGGACACCGGCGCCCGGCGCTTCGGGAGGTTTTCGACCGGACGATTCGCCCTTCGGAGCGTGCGGAGAAGAGTGCGCTGCCGCGACCCGATTTTCCGATCACGCGCCGTATCGAGGAGTATAAAACGTTGCTCATCGAGTCCGGAACCTGGGTGGACCGCGATGACAAGCTGACGCCCGAAGCGCTCGAGTGGCTTCACTGGCTGGGGTATTGATCTCAGTCATACGGCTCTCTTTGGGCTTTCGGATAGGATATAATCGGCCCTCCCGGATTCATCCCGTTAGGGAGAATCCGGGAGGGCCGGTTTGTCAGGTCGGTGAGAAATTCTTTCGTTTTAGGCGGAAGAGGGGAAGATATGCGCTATTTTTGTTCTCCGAATCAAAAGACCGTGCTTCGGACGCGCCGTATTGTCGAGCTGCGGAGCGGTCCGAAGGATGCGAAAGTTGCGAAAAAGGTTCCGTACCTGGAGTGCGGAGCCGTCGGTAAAAAGAGTCGATTTATGAAAAAGAGTTTGATCGCCCTGGCTTTCGGCACGTTGGCTCTCGGTATGGCCGAGTTCGTCATGATGGGGATTCTGCCCGATGTGGCGAGGGATTTAGGCGTTTCCATCCCCCGGGCCGGGGACCTGATTTCGGCCTATGCCATCGGGGTTTGCGTCGGGGCTCCCGCGACGGTGCTCATCGCACGTAAGCGGGCGTTGAAGGGGATTCTGCTCGCTCTTGCCGCTCTTATTGTCCTGGGTAACGTCTGCGCTTCGCTGGCGCCCGACTTTTGGATGCTCTTGGCGATGCGGTTCGTGTCGGGCCTGCCTCACGGGGCTTTCTTCGGCGTAGGTTCGATCGTTGCGGAGCGGGTGGCCGATCCGGGACACAAAACCCAGGCCGTGTCTATCATGATCCTCGGGATGACTGTCGCCAACCTGTTCTGTGTGCCGTTGGGTACCTATTTGGGCAGCTATCTTTCGTGGCGGCTGGCTTTCGGGATGGTCGGGCTGTGGGGAATTATGGCTCTGCTGCTGATCGCCCGCTGGGTGCCTGCCCTGCCGGCGCTGCCCGATACGGGATTGAAGGGGCAATTCCGGTTCCTCGGTTCGCGGGCTCCCTGGCTGATTTTGTTGGCTACGCTGCTGGCCAATGGAGGAGTTTTCTGCTGGTACAGCTACGTGACTCCGACCATGACGCGTGTGGCGGGCATCCCCGGGCAGGCGATGACAGCCGTGATGATGGTCGCGGGGCTGGGAATGCTGGTGGGTAATCTCGCGGGCGGGCATTTGTCGGACCGCTTCTCTCCCGAACGGGTCGCCCGTTTTATTCAGGGGATGATATGTCTGTTGCTCGTAGGGATCTTCTTCGCGGCTCGGATCGACTGGCTCGTGATTCCGCTGATGTTCCTGACGACGGCTTCGCTCTTCGGGGTTTCATCGCCCCAGCAACTGCTTATTCTGGAGAATGCGCCGGGCGGGGAGATGCTCGGCGCCGCGTCGATCCAGATCGCGTTCAACCTCGGCAACGCTTTGGGCGCCTACTTCGGCGGTCTGCCGATCAGTTTCGGCCTGGGGCCTCAATATGCCGCCCTGCCCGGTGCGGCGATGGCCCTGCTGGGCTTCGTCATGTTCTCCGTCTATTGCAGTCTTTACGGTCGGAATAAAACTCATAGAATATTGTCGGAAAATGAAATGCGCGGATAATCGGGAAGAGCTGTTCCCGGTGGTCGATGCTGCCGGACGTGTCGTCGGCCGGGCCACGCGGGGCGAGTGCCACGGCGGGTCGATGCTGTTGCATCCGGTGGTGCACCTTCATCTGTTCAACTCCTGCGGGGAGCTTTACCTGCAAAAACGTCCGGCGTGGAAGGATATCCAGCCCGGACGGTGGGATACGGCCGTAGGCGGCCATGTGGATTGGGGGGAAGAGCCTCTCGTTGCCCTGCGGCGCGAGGTGCGCGAGGAGGTCGGCGTGACGGATTTCGAGCCGCAGCACGTGCTGACCTACCTGTTCGAGTCGGAACGCGAACGGGAGTTGGTCTATGTCTATAAGACGGTGTACGATGGGCCTGTCGTACCGAGCGGCGAGTTGGACGGAGGTCGCTTCTGGACACTGCGCGAGATCGCCGAAGGAGTGGGCGGCGGGATCTTTACCCCCAATTTCGAAGGCGAGATCCGCCGTGTGGCGGAGCTGCCGGATGTCGGGCGTTGAGTCCCCGGTTCCGTTCGCTGCGCCTCTTCGGAACGCAGGGCGGTCTGCCGTCCGGCGACCGCTAAATAAAGCACATGATCAGAATCTGAATGATGATGACCCGCAGGAACATGCATACGGGATAGACCGTCGCGTACGCCACGGCCGGATGATCGCCGGGGATCGAGTCGTTGGCATAGTTCAGCGCCATCGGGTTGGCCATGCTGCCGCACATGATGCCGGCTACCTGTCCGAAATCGAGTTTGAAGAACCGCAGCGACAGGGCGGCTACGATAACGATGGGGACGAACGTGAGGAGGAATCCCAGTCCGATCCAGAGCATTCCTTCGGGGCGCATGATCGTTTCGACGAAATGGGCGCCCGCTTCGAGCCCCAGGCAGGCCAGATAGAGCGACAGTCCCAATGCCCGGAGCATCAGGTTGGCGCTCAACGTGGTGTAGGTGACGATGTGGATGCGGGGGCCGAAGGTCCCGATCAGGATGCCGAGGATGATCGGGCCGCCTGCGAGTCCCAGTTTGACAGGGAGACTGATACCCGGTACCGCGAAAGGGATGCTTCCCAGCAGCAGGCCCAGGAGCAAACCGATGAAAACCGGAATCAGGTTGGGTTCGTCGAGCTGTTTGACGGCATTGCCGAGGATTTTTTCGACGCCTTCGATCGCCTGCGCTTCACCCACTACCGTCAGGCTGTCGCCCAGTTGCAGCGTGAGATCGGGCGTGGCGAGCAGTTGTACGCCCGAACGATGCACCCGGCTGATGTTGATGCCGTACAGGTTTCGCAGACGCAGCGAGCTGAGTTTGCGGCCGTTGATTTCGGGGCGGGTGACGATGATCGACCGGGAGATGAGCTGGCTGTCCAATGCGTTCCAGTCGATGTCGTGCGTATTCCAGTCTTTCTGTACCCGCTCGCCGAAGAGGAGTTCCAGTGCCTGCACGTCGTCCGGCGAGGTGATTACCAGTACCAGATCACCCGATTCGAGGGTCGAGTCCGAAGTCGGAATCGAAACCTGCCCGGCACGCCAAAGGCGGGAGATGACGAAATGGTGGTGGCTGTATGCCGCGACGTCGCGGATGCTTTTACCGACGACGCCGGGGTTGGAAATCTTGAATTCGACGATGAAGATATTCTTTTTATGTTCGGCGTCCGGTTGCGGAATGTCCGAGGGCCGGGCGAAGAGTTTGCGTACGGCGATGATGCCCAGAATCACGCCTACGACACCCAGCGGGTAGGTCAATGCACAGCCCAGCGTGGCGTTGTTGCTGTCCAACTGCATCTGCGAGAGCATCTGTTGTGCCGCACCGAGCGCCGGGGTGTTGGTCGTGGCGCCGCACAGGATGCCTGCCATGTCGCTCATGGGAACACGGGTCGCATAGCCGAGCCCTACGGCCAGTGCCGAACCTGTCAGGACGATGAGCGTGGCGAGCGAAACCAGCCGGATGCCGCCCGAGCGGAGCGAACTGAAGAAACCGGGGCCGACCTGCAATCCCAATGCATAGACGAAGAGTACGAGCCCGAAACTTTCGGCGAAAGCCAGCATCGAAGGATCGACCGAGAGTCCGAAATGGCCCGCTGCGATGCCGATGAAGAAAACGAACGTCACGCCGAGCGAAATTCCGAAAAAACGCACTTTGCCCAGCATCATGCCGAACACCGAGATCAGCGAGAGCACGACGACGGCTTGAATGGCCGAATGTTGGGTAAAAAGATCCGTAAACCAGTCCATTTTGTTTCGTTCCGGGATTGTTCCGGCTGCAAAAATAGCTGTTTTTTCCGAATGGAGATGTGCGGATGCCTCTTTTTGCCGGATCGCAGGAATGAACGGGCCGAATATCCTTATTGCCAGGGACGGGCGTATCCGTCGGATCATTTCCGGGGAGAGGGTGTATGGCGCCTTGTCGGGAAGCGCTCTCTTCGCATTTTCGGAGTAGGCCGGCCGGCGAGTTCGCGGAGCGTGTCGCCGTTGGCGCGGAGGATGGTCAGGATGCGCTCCTCGGAGAGAAAGAATTCCTCTTCGGAGAGGATTTTCAGGGTGTCGTCGAAGCGCAGACGCTGCGTTTCGGTCCAGTAGTGATAGCGGTGGCAGAGCATTTCGTCGCGTCGGGCGATCAGGGCTTTGTTGCGTCCTCGGGGCATGTCGTGTGTTTTTTAGTCGGATGAAACAGTGTCATTGCCGTCCGGAAGAGTCCGGCGACAGGCGGAAATCGAAAAAATAGAGAAAGGATGGGCGCCCGTTTCGGGAAACGGGAAGGGCGCGTCTGCAAATATACGCCGGCGAAAAGGCGAAGTCAAGAGGTCGTCGTGTTTTTTTGAGTTTTCGAATTAAATATTATTCGTATATTTGCACCCGCAAAAGGTATCCGTATGTTTTTTCGAAGCGTGCGGAGTAATAGGGAATCCGGTGCGAATCCGGAACAGTGCTCGCTGCTGTAAGTCCTGTTTCCTTTCGGGGAATAGTTCGATCGCTCTCTTTTGCCACTGGCCATGAAGCCGGGAAGGCGCGACGGACGGGATGAGTCAGAAGACCTGCCTTTGCACGAAGATTTTACACCTGCGGGTCACGGGATGGAATCACGAATGTCGGTTGCTCTGTTTGCTCGATTTCCCCATTCAGTCGATTTTTCCGGACCCGGTGTTGCCATGAGTCCCCGAAGCGTATGCTTTGCGGCGATCTTTCGTACAGGAGGAAACATACAATTTATTAAATAATAAAAGATTATGAAAAAAAGAGTATTTTTGGCTTTGCTGGCTGCGGCTGCGGTAACTTTCGTCGGATGTTCGAAGGACGACGACGGGCCGGACGAAGGACCCCAGACCTATACGATCACTTTCGAGGGCGACGACTGGTCGCCGCTGGTGGTGGCGAACTATAACGGCGGTAAGGCGATGTCCGTAGTTTACGAAGATAAGGCGTACACCTGGACCGATCAGACCACGCAGCTGACTTCGCCCTGTCCCGAAGGTTGGGGATACCCGTTTATGGTATCGTCCTACAACTCCAAGGATATCGAGAAGTTCAACTCCTACGAGCTTGACCTTTACCTGTACAATGCCCGGAACGAGGATGCTACTACGGGCGGCGGCCACGACGGATCGGATAATTTCCTTATCGGTTACGGCAACTACGACGAGGCGCACCCCGACTATGGCGACAGCCGTCCTATTTTCGCTTTCGCCGACGGTGTGGCGCGTACGATCCAGAGCTGCTATATCAATTCGACCTGTTATTTCCTGAGTGTGGCAGCCAAGGGCAATGCCCTTGCACCTGCGCTTGAGGAGGGCCAGGATGTACTGATTCATGCTACGGGCTACGATGCCGCAGGTAAGGAGACCGGCACCGTGACGATGACTTTCGCATCGAAGGACAAGCTGATTAAGGAGTGGACCAAATGGGACCTCTCTTCGCTGGGCAAGGTGGCGAAGGTTCGTTTCAATATGACGGGCGGCCCCGATAACGGTTATGGCTTCTCGATGCCGGCCTATTATGCTCTGGATGACATTACGATCGAGCTGTAATGTTTTTCCGGAGAGTTTCCGGACCGATTTCGGCGATCGTTTCCGACTTGCGGAAAAGTCCGTGACGGACTGCACCGGGCGGAGGCGACGACTTTTGAAGATAAATCGTTTTTGTGTGCGTCGGCAGGGCGGGTTTCCGCTCTGCCGCGTGCCGTAAACGCGAATATATGCAACGTGCTATGTGGTTTTTTTCGAAAAGATATTTCCCGTTTTGGGCGGTGTTTGCGGCGCTGCTGACGACCGCCTGCAACAAGGACGAAGTGATTTTGGACGACCGGGATCATGCTCCCGTCATTACGCTCGACAGCGAGTCGGGGGTTTATACCGTCAAGATGGGCCGGGAGCTGACCATCGCTCCGACGGTGGAGTATGCCGAGGGAGCTACCTACTCATGGATCGTCGATGGCAAGCTGGCAGGTTCCGAACCGACCTATACGGCCGTCTTTACCGAACTGGGGGAAGTGTATATCACGTTCCGTGTCGAAACGGCTGCCGGAAAAGCCGAAGCGGAGCTGCGGGTGGATGTGCTGGAGCTTACTCCGCCCGTCATTTCGCTTGCACTGCCTGCCGAGGGGCTCAAGGTTCTGCCGGGTGTCGAATATACCTTCACTCCCGATATTCAGCATTCGGACCAGGAGGACTTCCGCTGCCGATGGCTCTGTGCCGGCGAGGTCGTTTCTACGCAGATGAGCTATACCTTCCGGGAAGAGGCGGTGGGGAGCTACCCGATCCGTATCGAGGCATCGAACGACGACGGAACCTCCTTCAAGGAATTTGTCGTGGAGGTCGTGGAGAAGATGCCTTCGGAGGTCCGCTTCGAAAAGCTCTCTCATTACTGCAAAACGACCGATCGGAGCACGTTCGTCGGCCGTGCGGTCTATCTTGCGCCGTCGCTGGCTTATATCGCCGATCCGCAGTTCGTCTGGTCGGTTGATGGGGAACCGGTCGTAGCCGAAACGGGTGCCGTGTTTAAGTTTACACCCGACGGGCCGGGCGACTATACCGTTCGGGTCGATGTGACCGAAGGCGGCGATGCTTCCGAGCGTCTTACGCGAAACATCGTCCGAGGGGTTGCTACGCTGTCTGCCGAGATCGTCGTTCATGCCTTTGCGGACGAGGAGCAGCGCCGACGCCCGGCGAGTGCGGCGAGCAGTCGTTTCCAGCATGCGGTTTACGAATTTCTGCCCGCTCCCGGGCAGTTGGTCGGCGAAAAGACCGAAGCCGGATATACGGGCAACGAGCGTACTCATGAAGATGCCGTAGCTTATGCAGCCGGGAGGCTGGAGGCGCGGAGTTATGTTTCGCTCGGGGGATTCGGCGGTTATCTGATCGTCGGGTTCGACCACAGTATCGCCCGAATGGAAAGCGGCTACGATTTTTCCATTCAGGGGAATGCGTTCGACACCAGCTCGGAGCCGGGTGTGGTGTGGGTCATGCAGGACGTGAACGGCAACGGTGAGCCCGATGACGAGTGGTACGAGTTGCGGGGCAGCGAAACGGGTAAGGAAGGGACTGTTTCCGGTTATGCCGTGACTTATTACCGCCCTGCCGGAAGGGGGATGGACGTGCAGTGGACCGATTCGGAAGGTCGCAGCGGCACGGTCGAATACAGGGGTGAGTTTCACGACCAGGATTTCTATTATCCGGCTTGGGCCGCCGATACTTATACGTTGCGCGGTACGCTGCTCGAATCTCGGAATATGGTCGATGACAGAGGGTTTTGGATCAACCGCCCTTACGAGTGGGGTTATGCCGACAATTACGGAAGCGACTGTCTTGCGGGTGGCGATGCAATGGACGGAAAGGGACAGAGCAACGGATTCCGAATCGCCAATGCCATGCAGCCCGACGGAACGCCTGTCGAACTGAAGTACATCGACTTCGTCAAAGTACAGGTGGGGGTCAATGCCAAGAGCGGTCCGCTGGGCGAGGTTTCGACCGAAGTTTTCTCCTTCGCCGATCTTTCGATCGCGGAGTAAGGCTGCGGAACGAATCCGCCGGATTGCCTCTCTTTTCCGCTTGGGACAGGAGAAGAGTTGCCCGGAAACATCTGCAGAGAGAGAATCTACATCGACAAGAGAAGCTCCCGGAAACGATTTGCGTTTCCGGGAGCTTCTCTCTTGTACTGCTTGCGGTCGGAGTCTTCGGGTTCCGTTTACCGCGCTTAAAGCGTCAGGGGGAAACCCGCGTAGAAATCGAGGATCTTGGTGCGGAATATGAATTCGTATTTGGCCTGGATCTGGTCGGATTCGGCCTTCTGCATGCGGGTCTTGGCGTCGTTGTAGTCGAAGGTCGTCGAGCGGCCCGCAGCGTATTTCTCGGCTTCGTACCTGAAGGCGACCTGTGCGGAATTGAGCGCTTTTTCCGCCGAACGGTATTTCAACAGGGCGGCATCGGCCTGGTAGTAGGCCGTTTCGATCTCTTTTTGCAGGGTCTGCTCGGCTTCGGTCAGGACGAGCTGCTGGCTCCGTACGCCCAGTTTGGCCGTTCGCACGCTGTTGCGGGTCGCCATGCGGTTGAAGATGGGGATGTTGATCGCCACCCCTACGTATTCGGTGCTGTTGTTGCGGAACTGGCGTCCGAAAGCGGGATTTACCGCACCCGTAGCGAACGAGTGATAGACGTTGGTGCCGTATCCTCCTGTCAGCGTGATCTGGGGGTAGTAAGCCGCACGGGACATCCGCACCGCCCGGAGAGCCTGCTCGAGGCGGAAGCGCTCGGCCTGTATGCGGGGACGGTTGTCCAGGGCGTAGGAGAGCACTTCGGCCGGGTTACGCAGGTGACGCATCGACTCCACGGTGAGGCTGTCGAAAGTCGGGGCGACTATGTCGAATCCTTCGGCACTCGTCCGGTTCAGGGCCTGGCTCAGGGCCAGCAGGGAGAGTGAGAGGTCGTTGCGGCTTTGGGTTAGTTTGTATTCGTCGGCCGCCAGCAGGGCTTCGTTTTCGTAAAGCACCGACTCGGCGACTTTGCCCGTTCGTACCTGTTCCCGGCTGCGTTCCACCTGTTGTGTGCTCAAGGCGAGCGCTTGCTCTGCGACGTCAACCAACTCCTTTGCGACCAGCACGTCGAGGTAATACGACATAATATTGACCGATACGTCTTCACGGATCCGGTCCAGGTCCTGGACAGCGGCTTTCAGGCTCAGCTTGCCTGCTGCGATTTCGTGGTTGATGCGTCCGCCCATGAAGACCGGCAGCGAGGCCGAAACACCGAGCGAACCCGACACCTGGTTGTTGTCGGCGTAGGTGTTGTTGCTGATGAGGCTTCGTCCGAAGCTGAAGTTCGTACCGAGGTTGGCACCGAGGTCGGGCAGGCGGCTGTGGCGCGAGGTGTTGAGTTCGACGGAGCGCTGTTCGACTTGCAGCGCCTGTTGCTGGATCTGTATGTTATGTTCGTGGGCGTATCGGATGCAGTCATCCAGGCTCCAAGGGCCTGCTTCGGATGTCGGAGTCGGAATTTGGGCCTGCGCCGTGCTGCCCGCGAGCAGCAGTGCGATGAAAAGAGTTCCGAATTTCATGGTGGCAGGGATTTAGATGGACTGTTGTTGGAGGTTGCGGACTTTGTCCGTTTCGGTGACGCCGGATACGATTTCGATGTTCACGCCGTCCGACAGACCGAGCGTTACGTCCCGTTTCTCGAAGGTTTGTTCGGGGCTCTCCTCAGGACTGGTGAGGATATAGACGCAGGGCTTGCCCTCTTCGAACTGGATGGTGCTTTCGGGCAGTGTGAGAACACCTTCGCGGCTGTCGGTCACGATGCTGGCATTGGCGCTGTAACCTGCACGGACGAAGACCGATTCCGGGATCTTGGCGGCGGCCTTCACCTCGAACATGATGATACCGTTCACATCGGCGGCTTTGGGCGAAATGTACTCCAGCGTGGCTTGCAGCACGGTACCCTGCATGGCACCGATGGTCAGCACGACGGGCATGCCGGCGTGCAGGCGGCCGATGTCGGTTTCATCGACATTGCCCCGGAAGAGCATGTCGCCCATGTCGGCGACCGTGGCGATCGTGGTGCCGTCGTTGAAGGTATTGGCCTGGATCACCGAGTTGCCGACCTTGATCGGTACGTCGAGGATCATACCCGTGATGGTGGAGCGTATCTGGGTGTTGCTTAAATCTTTGTATCGGTTGGTAATACCGGTTTTGACGATTTCCAGGTTGTCTTCGGCATTCTGGAACTCCTCTTCGGCCTGGCGCAGGGTGGTCTGCCCCTTCTCGAACTCCTCCTGCGATACCACGCCTTTGGCATAGAGGGCTTCGGTGCGTTCGAACTCCTTGCGGGTCTGGTCGAGCGAGAGCCGGGCCACCGTCACGCGGGATTCGGCGGCATTGAGGGTTCCCATTTCGGGAATGACCTTCACCGTAGCGATGACGTCGCCCTGTTTTACACGGTCGCCGGCCTTGCAGAGCACCTCGGAAATGATACCCGAGATCTGGGGCTTGATGAGCACCTCGTCGCGGGGTTCGACCTTGCCCGAGGCGATGACGTACTGACGGATCGTGTCATGCACGGGGGTTGCGAGGGTGTAAACCACCTTCACGGGGCGGGTTTTGTTCCAGAGGAAGACGAACGTGCCGACGAGCAGCGCGAGGAACAGGATGCCCAGGAAAATCTTCAGAAACTTTTTCATATTATGTCGGTTTTTTGCGTTTGTTGCGAGTTTCGGGGTTTATTCTTCGCGGATCGCGTCTACGGCTTTGATCCGCAGTGCCCGGGTCGCAGGGATGATGCCTGCCAGCAGGCTGCCCAGGACGAGGATCCCCAGCGCGAGCATTCCCATACCGAAGGAGATCTGCCATGAAATATCGGGCAGGTGTTGGTCCATCTGGGCGGCCCGCGCGTAGAAACTGTCGGCGATGGAGAGAACGCCTACGCCCGCACCGAAACCGAAGATGCCCGCGATAAAAGTGAGGATGAAGCTCTCGGAGAGGATTTGCGAAAGGATCGTCAGGGGCGAAGCGCCGATGGCGCGGCGGATGCCGATCTCCTGCGTGCGTTCGCGTACCAGCACCAGCATGATGTTGCTGATGCCCACGATGCCCGCGAGCAGCGTGCCCAGACCTACGATCCACGTAAGCAGGGAGATGCCTCGGAAGAGCCCCATGATCTTGCCGAAGACCTCGGAGGTATCCTGAAAATAGATCGCCTTCTTGTCGTCGGGAGCGATCAGGTGCCGTGCGGCGATGCTTTGCCGGCAGTCCTGGATCACCTCTTGGGTCGGTTCGTCCGCATATCCGGTGAGTGCCAGCATGTCGATCGTCCGTCCCAGTCCGTACATTTGCTGTACGAGCAGCGCCGGGATGACGACGGTCCGCTCCGGGTCGCTGAAGGCCATCATACCGCCCAGGGGTTTGGTAACGCCGACGACCGTGAAGTAGGAACTGCCGATCTGGATCGTTTTGCCTGTGGGATCTTCTCCGCCGGGGAAGAGGTCGCGCCAGACCTGAAGCCCGATTACGCAGACTTTGCGCTGGCGCAGTTCATCGACTTCGTTCAGGTAACGCCCCATGAGAATCTGTTGAGGAGCGATCTGCTGCATGTCGGGCGAGTAGCCCATCAGTCCGAATTCGCCTTTGTGGTCTTGGTGGCTCATGTTGCGTTGATTGCCCCAGCAAACAGCCGAGATGTATTCGATGCGGGGTAGTTTCCGGAGCGCTTCCAGGTCGTCCCAGTCCAGTTCCCAGCTGCGGCCCGTAGGCATACCTTCGTAAGGGACGGAGGTGCGGTCGGACATGATGAAAATGGCGTTGGTGGCCGTGCCGCCCAGTTGGGCGCGGAACATGCGGCCCAGCCCCGTGCCGGCACCCAGCAGGACGATCAGCATGAAGATACCCCAGAAGACGCCCAGCGCCGTCATGATGCTGCGCCTGCGGTTGCGGGAGATCGTCTGCCAGATTTCGTTCCAGCGATCCGTATCGAAAAATCCTGTCATAGTCTGGTTCCTTATCTTGCTGTTATCTTTTTCGTATCTTCTTTTCTGTCGGTCGTAGTTGCGCGACAACGCGCGTATTGATTTTACCTACCTCTAAATCCCTTCCTCGGGAGGGGACTTTGGCCGTCCTTCGGAGTTCGGCTGCCTCCTTGTCTTGTTCCCGGTTTTTCGTTGCTCTTTTCGTTCCTTTTGGTTGTAGTTTCGCGGCAGAGCCGCGTGTTCCAATTTTATCCTTCCCTGAATCCCCTCCTCGGGAGGGAACTTTGGTCGTCCTTCTGACGCCGGGG
>ERZ650305.33-NODE-33-length-39166-cov-4.943954_pt1 | contig 39166 bp, 34 predicted proteins | sample MGYA00376241_ERZ650305 | MGnify/ENA primary metagenome ERZ650305 (study PRJEB26733, sample SAMN07839276) | wastewater metagenome | biome: urban; feature: artificial channel; material: waste water | place: USA: North Carolina | collected 2016-02-25 ... | reverse complement strand
TATAATCTAGGGAAAATAGAATGGGTGAAAGAAAATTTAGATTTAATGATTTGGGGAATTATTATTTTGGCAAATATTCCGCTCATCAAACAAATATTTTTTTCAAAGAAAAAGGAAGTTTAACAATTTAAACTTCTTTTTTTTTATCTAGTCATTCCTTTTAATAATCCCGAAATAATAGCTTGTTTAGGAGTTGAAGAACCATTAGGATTGATGAGGGTTTTAGGAATTTGATATGGATTAATTGTAAATCTTGAATTAAGTTGATTCAAATTTTTTTGGATGTCGTTCCCTTCATTTTGAGTTTCTTTAAAAAACAAAGGTTTGTTTACAATAGGATTTGCTATTTTTAAAGAATATACTGTTGCTTTTTCAACTTTTGTAGAATCTAAAATCTGAGCTTTAGATACAAATGAAATTGCCAACAATAATGGTAAATACAATTTTTTCATCTTTCTTTAATTTGTTACTAAATTAGAAAATAATTCTCATAAACCATTGTTTTTCAGAAGAAATGTTACAAATCAAAATCATCATCAGAAACTGCAGTTCCTTCATTCATTAAAAATGCTTTCAAAAATGGAGTAAGATTTCCGTTCATTACACCGTCAACATCAGAAGTTTCGAAACCAGAACGCACGTCTTTTACCAATTTATAAGGATGCATTACGTAATTTCTGATTTGGCTTCCCCATTCAATTTTCATTTTATTGGCTTCGATTTCGTTTCTAGCTTTCATTCTTTCTTCCAATTCCATTTCGTAGAGACGAGATTTCAAAAGTTGCATTGCTTTTTCTTTATTTTGAAGTTGAGAACGAGATTCAGAATTTTCAATAATAATTCCTGTAGGAGCGTGACGAAGACGCACCGCCGTTTCTACTTTGTTTACGTTTTGTCCACCAGCTCCAGAACTTCGCATCGTTTCAAAAGAAATATCTGCCGGATTGATGTTGATTTCAATCGTATCATCAACCAAAGGATAAACGTACACCGAAACGAAACTTGTATGACGTTTTGCATTGCTATCAAACGGTGAAATTCTCACCAATCTGTGAACTCCATTTTCGCCTTTCAAATAACCGAAAGCATATTCTCCGTCAATTTCTAGAGTTACGGTTTTTACACCAGCTACGTCGCCTTCTTGGTAATTCAGTTCACGGATTTTGTAACCTTGTTTTTCGCTCCACATTTGGTACATTCTCATCAACATAGAAGCCCAATCGCAAGATTCTGTTCCACCAGCTCCAGCTGTAATTTGTAGAACCGCCGAAAGTTCGTCGCCTTCGTTAGAAAGCATATTTTTAAATTCCAGATTTTCTATTTTCTCTACCAATTCAGGGAATTGTTCGTCCAATTCTTTTTCAGAATCGGCATCTTCTTTGGCAAATTCTACCAAAACTTGCAAATCTTCAAATTGAGTATTGATTTCCTCATAATCTTCTACCCATTTTTTCTTAGAACGAAGTTGTCTTAAGAAAACTTCGGCTTCTTTTGGGTTGTCCCAAAATTCTGGAGCAGCCGTTTTTTCGTCATCGTTGATGATTTCTAGTTTCTTCTTTTCAATTTGAAGAAATTTATACAAATCTTCGATGCGTTTTTGTGTATCTTTAAGTTGGTCTGTTGTAATCAAAACTAAAATCTTTAGATTTGCAAAAATAGTTTATTTCAACGCAAAGACGCAAAATTAATTTTAAATTTAAAATGTATTTAAGACGCAAAATTGTCTTTGTTAAATTGATATTTATGAGATTGAAATTTTTAAAAATAGTTTTACTTTTCTTAGTTGTAATGTTGAATGCTCAACTCAAAGAAAATACATTCTACAAGGTTTCTAAAATTTCTGATGGTGATACTTTTTATGTGAAAACAGAAAATTCAGAAAAATTCAAAATCAGATTAATAGGTATAGATGCGCCAGAAAGTTATAATGTTGGCAAGAAATTTCGCAAAGAATATTTCGGGAAAGAAGCAAAAATTTTTGTAACCAATCTACTTAAAAATAAAAAAGTAAAATTGACTTTTGATGTTCAAAAAACCGATAGATACGGAAGGATTTTAGCGTATGCTTATCTAGAAAATGGCGTTTTTCTCAATCAATATTTAGTAGAAAATGGTTTTGCGGTGGTAGCTACTTTTCCGCCAAATGTGAAATTTGTAGAAGTTTTTACCAAAGCTGAAAAATCTGCCAGAAATAAAAAATTAGGATTGTGGAATATGAAATAACCACAAAAGGAACAAAAATTTTTAACCAATTTTAAAGAAGTAGAATTCCAAATAAATAAAGAGCAAATAAGTCTTTTTGTTCTTTTGAAATACTAAAATCTAAAATAATTTCTTTTGTGTCTTTTGTGGTTTAAAAATTTTGCTAAACTAAAAACTTACAAATCTCAACTGCAATCCAAAATTATCTTTAAACTGTGAGGTTTGATAATACCCTAATCTATAAGAAAATCCTACATCAAATTTTCTTCCCAAAAATCTGTTCCAAATAAAGCCAACTTCTTGATAATTATGGTTTAAAACTTGGAAATTAAACTGATGATTTTCTGGATTTTTGAAATTTCCAACAGCCGATTTGTATTCTAATTCTAAGGTAGAATAGGTTTTCCCGATTGTTTTAAACCTAAAAGGCAGGTATTGAGAAACTTGTAAACTCACAAATTTATCTGCATAGAAAGTTCCTGAAGGCATAGTCACAAAACCTAGAGTAGAAGGCGTATTGATTTTTGAAGTCCAGTTTTCTGATGAACCATTGGTTTGTCCGGTAATTTCAAAATTTTTCCAAATAGGAGCGGTTCCAGAAGAGATTCCACCCAAAAATTTAAGCGTTGTGGTTCCTAATTTGCTTCTGAATTGATGAATTGCCAAAGCGTCTAATCTGTGGTAATTTAGTTCGCCATCGAAGATTTTACTTCCGAATTCATAATTCAAGAAAAATTGTGGAAATTTCTTTTCGTACGTTAATTTTCCACCTGGTGTCATCATATTTTTATCGTTAGGAGAATATTTTAAAGATAGAGTAGTGCTCACATTTTTGAAACTATTTCCTAAATTTTGGTATTGATAATCAAAAAGTGCTTTTTGATTTTCGTGATTTAAACCAATTTTTGCCGTCAAACTATTAGAAACATCATATAAAAACGAAGCTCCAAATTTTTTACTTTGATAGAAATTAACATTGTATAAATCTACTCCTAAGTCTTTTAATTTCATTGGATTATCCCAAAGTGCGGTGCTGATTCTTCCTGCTGCATAAACATCATCAAAATAATCTACTCTGAAAATTGAAGTTCTTTTTTCTGAAAGTTTCATATCTAAACCTGCACCGTATTTCCAAGTGTGGTCTTTGAAGCCATACCCAAAATAGGCATCAGGCGAAAAAGTTTTACTAAATTTTTCGTTAAGTTTTGCGCCAATTCCTAATCTTACGCCTTGATATTTGTCGTAATTAAAGATTTTAGTAAGGTCAAAATCAATCATTTTATAACGAAGATTTCCTTTCATTAAATTGGTGAAAAGGCTCACTTTTTTATCAAAATTATATTTTTTGACTAGGCTGTCTATTTTAACGTAAGTTCCTTTTTCTCTGGTGGTTAAACTGTCTGTTCTGTATTTTTGAAGTTGACTTCCATCAGAATTTTTTACTTCCAAAGCGTAACCTTTAAAATCTGCAGATTTTTGTTCTTTGTTAATTTCAAAATCGAAATATTGATTTTTAACAAAAAGGTAATTTCCGAAGGATTTTTTGTTCATTTTAGGCTTTTGTCCGGCTTTTACAGTATCGTTAGATTTTCCTGTGGTAAAAGTTTGGTCGCCCATTCTTATTTTCAGATTTTCATAATCTAGAAACCATTTTTTGTTGATAGGTTTCCACACCGAAACTACATTTCCTTCGCTTGCTTTTTTGCTACTACTTTCTATTTTTTTAAGGGCAAAATTTTCGGCATCTACATAGATTTTACCATTGAATTTTCTAGGATTTTGCTTGCCTTTGTTGTTAACTTCTTTGAATTTAATTACATACGTTTTTCTGTTGTCCAGAGAAATGGTATCCGAAAGATAATAGTTATAAATTTTTCTATTTTCGGGTCTTATTTGCCTCGGAATTCGGTTTAAATTTGAAATATTAAGTGCTAAAGCTTCATAAATAGGATTAGGGAAACCAGACATTCTATTGTCTATAATATTGGTTTTTTCTCCAAATTTTTGAGAATATTTATACTCCGAAACTTTTTCCCAAAGGAAATATTGGTTGTTTTGAGTCATTTTTGTTAAATCATCCTCTGCAAGAGAATCTTTATTTTTTTTGTCGCTTTGTTTTTTCAGCGTTCGGTTTTCTATTTTCTTGATAGAATCGGTTCTTTTCGCCATAAAATCCTGATAAGCAGCAATGGAATCTTTGTCAAAATCAATTGAAATTTTACTATACGATTTAAAATCATAAGAATCTAAAGCTTTCGGACTGTTTTCTTTGTATCTTTTCAAAAGTTCGTCTAGCATTTTTAGTGCTTTCGGGTCGCTTTTGTCTGTTAAAACGATTCTGTCTATGTTTCCCGTTTTTTCCGAAGAAGGTTTCAGAGAAATTTGCATTAATTTTTTAACATCTGCTTCTTCACTTTCGAAATTATTGGCAAGAATGTCCACTTTTTTACATTTCGTTTTGAAAGATAATTCTCCATTGGTATTGGTTTTCCCGAGAAGATTATCATCACAATAAACGGAAGCGTTGTAAATTGGTTTTTGGTTTTTAGAACTGATAATTTTCAGTTGAATCTGACTAAAAGAAAATGTGAAAATCAATAAAAATAAAGAAGATAGAGTTTGTTTCATTAGGTTTTTTTTAATTAGACAAAACTATCTATAAGAATGTTACAAAAAATACAAGGAAAACGTAATGTTTTGTTAAAAAAATGTGTGTATCTTATTAAAAAACAACTATTTTTGAATAGAATGTTTTTTAAACTTTGATAACAAATTTTAAATTTTTTTTGATTTTTTCTTTTATTTATTTATAGTTTTGGATATTAAAGGCAAAATAAAGAAGAATTTGGAAATGCATTTAAAGATTATTTTGGGTTTGAACCACCAAATTTTTAAATAATGAACAACTGAAAGTATAGGCATTGCGAGATACTTATGTAATTTGGTGAAAATTTTGCTGTAACTCAAATTTGTAGGGAAAAATAAAATCTCAAGATAAATATTTAAAAATCGAAATTAAATTTTTTATGCTTTGAAATGGTTAGGTTTAATCCTTTAAATTCCCAAAAAATAAAAGATGATTGTTTTCTTTTAATTTTGAATTCCAATCTGGATTATATATTTTGTTATTACAGAGAATTACTGAAGAATTAGGAGCATTAGAAATACCTAATTGGTAAGTTTTACCTACTTTATATTTTGTTTCCTTACAAGTAGTTGCCAAATATATTTTTTGGTCAGTATATTTTCCACTTAAGATTTTAACCAAGCTTACAGAACCGAAAGCAGAAGTGCCACAGAGACTAGATTTGGTAGAACAAGTTTCTATAACAACAACTTTCGGTGATTCGTTTCTTAGTTCATTTTCTATTTGAAAAGTGTTGCTTATTAATAAGTCTGTTGAATTTTTTTTAGATTCTTGTGAAAAATGAAATAAAGAAAACAAACAAAAAAACAAAATATTCCGTTTTTTCATATTTAAGTTTTTAACATCCAACAATTACTGATATCTTTCGTGTTCTCTTTGCTTAACGAATTTGCTCCAAACAGGTTTGGTAAGTGCCTTGTATTTTTCTACATCAAAAACTTGTGAATCTGTAAGCGCTTTATACGTGAGCCAAACACCAAAAGGGAATAGCACCATATTGGGTAACCAAGCCGCAATGTAAGGATTCATTTTTCCTTTCCAAGCTACATTTTCTACTGATAAATTCATTACATAAAAAATAATGAAAATAATAATTGCAATTACCACAGGCAATCCTACACCACCTTTCCTGATGATAGAACCAAGGCTAGCACCAATTAAAAAGAAAATAATACAAGTTACAGAATATGCTATAATTCTCTGTTGATACATAATAACTTTATTGTAATATTTAATCATATCAAAGAGCTGTCCGTCTTTGTTTTTTTTATCGTCTTGTATCATTTGTATTTTATTGTATGCATCATACAAGACTTTCAGTTTTTTATCTTCCTTTACTTTCTCTAGTTTAAAAGGCTCTACTGGTTTTGTTTTTTTAGTATCTTTTATTTTATCAATATAGGTTACGTAGCTATTGGTTTGAGAAACCATTTCACTGTTTAAATTATTAAAAGTTACATCGTTGTCCTTTTTTACTTTGTCTATAGTTTTATAGATTTGTCTGTATGTTTGGAACTGATAATCATCTGTTATTTTTTCGTCTTCAATAGCTTTGTTAATGATTTCACTGATGTCAAAATGCTGAATTAAAGTGTCAAATTTTACCGATTGCCCAGGCTGGCGAAGCCTTTCAGTATAGTTTTTATCTTGAATATTGTCTTCAAAGATATACCCACTTTTGAGTACTAATTTTAAATAATTTTTATTTTCGGCAGGTACAAATTTCCCTTTTTTGGCAATAATAGTTCTTTGGTCTTCATAAGAATTGGCAATTTTATGAATGAAAACACCTTCTAGAAATTCGCTTTTTTCGCCATAGATTTTATCAAATTTAATAGTTGCTCCCGGAAATTCATTGAACTGTCCTGGTGTAAACTTAAGGGCAGGTTTACTAGAAGCAATATTGTAGAGCATGTTTTTGGCTTTCCTCTGGAAATCAGGAATAATGTTATTCGAGAAAAAATAAAGCATAATAGACATTAAGCCTACAATCCCGAAAAGCGGTAACATTACTCTGGTGAGAGAAATTCCAGCAGATTTCATAGCCGCTAGTTCATAGCGTTCTCCGAAATCCCCAAAAGTCATAATCGATGCCAAAAGTATGGTAAGCGGAAGCACCATTTTTACCACGTTTACACTCATATAAAATAGAAATTTTAAAATTTCCCAAGTGGTAAGACCTTTTCCAGTGAATTGTGCCAACTGTATCCAAATGATGTTCACCATAAATATAAAGAACAGCACACTGAAGATAAAAAAGAAAGGCCCAAAAAAGGTTTTTATAATATATTGATCGAGTTTCTTAAGCATTTGCCAAAATTATGAAAAAGTCACAAAAGGTAATGCTTCTGTGACTTTAATTTTAACTTATTTTATAATTAAATGTTCTAGAACTGTTCCAAATTTAATTTACAGCTCTGTAATTAGATAATCTTTGTATTTATTTTTATCAAAACTAAATGTAGAACTGCTTAGATTTTGATTTTCTTTGTATTGTACAATGGTAATTACAGCTACATCGTCACCAGCAGAAGTTTGTACAATCTTAGAAACTTGTTTTTTCGAGGTATTAATGTATAAAATTACATTTTTAATGCCTTCATCTTTTACAGGGACTAATTTTATCATATCCAAAGCACCGCTTTTGCCAGCATAAGTTACCGAATATCCTTTTCTGTATTCATCTATATAATTGGTAGGAGACAGCGTTTTTTCCGTTCCGTTTGGTTTGGCTACGGTTACTTCTTGGTCTTCTTTAGAAATGTTATAGACTTTTTTACCATCAAAGATCTGTTCATTTCCCATAATATTCATTTTGTATTGTGTAGGAGTAGAGTAGAAGATACCCGTTTCAGTTTTAGAAACGCTGCCTTTTCCTGTTCCATAAGAAAACTTGAAATAGGTGTTTTTCTTCGTTTTATAATTTGCCGAAACTGCGTCTAAAATGGTTTTAGCCTTAGCATCAATTTTCTGTGCAAAAGAAAAAGTGAAAGTTCCTACCACTAAAGTTCCTAAAAGTATTTTGTTAAAAAATTTCATTTCTGTATTTTTTTTGATTCTGATTATTGTTTTTCAAAAAGTGAGCCAAGAATTAGTATGGTTTTGATAAATCGTCAATTTTAATATTTTTTAATTTTTCATAAGAAATTTTAAGAAGATTTTCGATATCACTTTCGATAACCTTAATTTTTTTTTCTTCAACTAAATAACTAATCCATTGTAATCTATCTTCATTATCATTATAAGACCATGCAACTAATGTTAAATTCCATTTTTTAGAATTTACACCATCCCTTTCAAAATTTGGTTGAATTAATATTGATTTATCTATTTTATTATCCTTCCAATCAATTCTTCTCTCTTCAAAAGTATTTAAAGAATATGGTCTGTCAATAGTCAGTTTTGCATTAATCTTCCGAGCAAAAATTTTTAATAATTCATCAATATTTTTGAAAATACTCATAATTTCTAACATCCAGAATCCAACATCTAGCAAATCTACTTCCTCAATTCCTCCAAGAAACTTTCCAAAGCATTCAAATCAGAAATCTGTACTTCTCTTGCTTTTGCACCATTGAAACCGCCTACAATTCCTGCTGCTTCTAATTGATCCATAATTCTACCTGCTCTGTTGTACCCCAATTTTAATTGTCTTTGAAGCATAGAGGTAGAACCTTGTTGTGTAGAAACAATAATTCTCGCCGCTTCTTCGAAAAGTTGGTCTTTTTCATTCGGGTCAAAAGCTGCAACTGTAGAAGTAGCATCTTCACCAGAATATTCTGGTAACATAAATGCTGTAGCGTAACCTTTTTGTTCACCAATAAATTCTGCAATTTTTTCCACTTCTGGCGTATCTACAAAAGCACACTGCAATCTTAAAATTTCGTTTCCGTTGAAATACAACATATCTCCTTTACCAATCAATTGATCTGCTCCTGGAGAATCTAAAATTGTTCTAGAATCTACCGAAGAAATTACTCTAAAAGCAGCTCTTGCAGGGAAATTTGCTTTAATCATCCCAGTAATTACGTTTACAGAAGGTCTTTGTGTCGCTACAATTAAGTGAATGCCAACAGCTCTTGCTAATTGTGCCAATCTCGCAATTGGGAGTTCTACTTCTTTACCTGCCGTCATGATGAGGTCTGCAAATTCGTCCACAACTAACACAATATAAGGCATATAACGATGTCCGTTTTCTGGATTTAATTTGCGTTCAGTGAATTTTTTATTGTATTCTTTAAGGTTTTTACAAAAAGCGTTTTTCAGCAAATCATAACGTGTATCCATTTCAATACAAAGAGAATTTAGCGTATTGATAACTTTGTGTGTATCAGTAATAATCGCGTCTTCACCATCAGGAAGTTTTGCCAAATAATGTCTTTCAATTTTTGAATAGAGAGAAAGTTCTACCTTTTTCGGATCCACCATCACAAATTTTAATTCTGATGGATGTTTTTTATAGAGTAGCGAAGTTAAGATAGCATTAATTCCTACAGATTTTCCTTGTCCTGTAGAACCTGCCATCAATAAATGCGGCATTTTGGCTAAATCTGCCACGAAAACTTCATTAGAAATCGTTTTCCCGAAAACTACGGGCAAATCCATATCAGAATTTTGGAATTTCGGAGAAGCAATTACGCTTCTCATAGAAACCATCGAAGGATTTTTACGCGGAACTTCGATACCAATGGTTCCTTTTCCTGGCATTGGTGCGATAATTCTAATTCCTAGAGCAGATAAATTTAAAGCAATGTCATCTTGTAATTTTTTGATGGCAGCCACTCTAATTCCCGCTTCTGGAACTATTTCGTAGAGCGTAACCGTTGGGCCAATGGTCGCTTTAATTTCTGCAATTCCTACATTGAAATTTTTGAGTAAACCAACAATTTTATTTTTATTTTCCTCAAGTTCGTCTTTATTGATAGCAATTTCTTCGTTGCCATATTCTTTTAGCAAATCTATGGTTGGCATTTGAAAGTTGGCCAAATCTAGCTTGTGGTCATAAACCCCGTGTTTATCAACTAAATCTTTTGCTTTTTTATCAAAATCGTCTAATTCTTCTTTTTGTTCTTCTATGCTAAAAGCAATTTCTTCGGCAGATTTTGTAGCAATTTCTTCTTTTTGAAAGCTAAAACCAACTGGTTCTATATCTTTTTCAAGTGGAATTGTTACAGGAGGAATAACAACTGGTTTTGCTGTTTCGAAACTGGTTTGATTAGGTGTTTTAATGGTTTCAAAAGTTTCTGCTTTGGGTATTTCAACAGCAGAAGTTACTTTTAAATTTTCGAATGCTTCTTCTTCTTTTAATTCTTTATCTGCTTCGAAATCTTCGTCTGCATTAAAATCAGTTGGTGTAAATTTGTCTTTGATGGCATCATATTTCTCTTGAATAGAGCTAGGTCTTAAATTAAATTCAAGAATAAAGTATAATGCAATAGCAGAAATAAGGGTTACCCAAAGTCCGAAATTACCAATGATAGAAGCTAAGTAATCTTGTATTTCATTACCAAAAACACCACTTAAAGTTCCGTCTCCTTTGGTAATTGCGCCCATAAAAATAGGCAACCAACAAATAAAGAAAAGAGAATGTGAAACTGTTTTCCAGATTTTGAAGTAAGGTTTTTTTAGAATTTGAAATCCAAAGACCAAAAACAAGAAACCTACAATAAAAGCGGCAATCCCAATACTATCAAAAATGAAAATATTGCCTAGCCAATCTCCTAGTTTTCCAAAAAGATTAGAAGATTTTATGTCTCTATCTAGCATTGCACCAGCTTGGCTCTGATTGGCCTTCCAGTTCATTAAATATGATGCAAATGAAACGGTGAGCAATACCGATAAAAATATAAATAAAAGCCCGAAAAAAATTCTGGGTTTAGAAAGCGTTTTGCTTTTTTCTACCTCTTGTCTATTGTTAGATGCTAATTGTGCCATAATCGTGTAAACACGCAAAGGTAATATTTTAAATGAAAAAGTAAAAGTGAAAAACCAATTTTAAAAAGGTTTTTTAATTATGTTAATAGTTTAGGTTTTCTAAAACATATTTTGGTTTTAGAATGAAATTTTTTCAGAAATATTTATGTTTATAAGCTCTCTAAATAATTGAATTTACTTGAATTGAAGACCTATTTTGTCTCTGGTATCATCTAAAAGCTTGATAAGATCTAGGCTGTTTTGGTGCGTCCATAGTTCGCTCTCTATTTTATTTTCTTGTAGGCATTTTACACATTCTTGGATTTCGTGCGTGTAGCCAATTCCTCTTTTTATTGGATTGTATTTTTTCTTTTCTTCATTATGACCAATAATGGTGTAAGAGTTTGCCATGTGCCAAATCGGGTGAATAATGATTCTACCTTCTGTACCACAAATGGTAGCTTCCATATTAGAATGATAGCCTAATCCGGAATGTAATATAGATTGCGCGTTTTTATAATTGAGAATAATAGAAGTTTGGATATCTACACCTGTCTCACTGAAATGAGAAGAAGCAATAATTTCTGCAGGCAATCCTAAAATCGCGTAACTTAAAAATAGGGGGTAAATCCCAATGTCCATAAGAGAACCACCACCTAGTGAACGGTCTGATAGTCTGTTTTTTACATTCATATTTGCAGGAAATGCAAAGTCTGCGTGAATGTATTTTACTTCTCCTATGTCTCCGTTTTGTATTTTTTTATAAATTTCTAAAAAAGTAGGATTAAATCTCGTCCAGAAAGCTTCCATTAAGAATTTTTTCTTCTTTTTGGCAAGTTCTATCATTTTTAAAACCTCATCATAATCTAATCCGAAAGGTTTTTCGCAGAGTACATTTTTATTTTTTTCTAAGGCTTTTAGTGTAATTTCTGCATGCAAATTGTGTGGTGTAGCTACGTAAATAATGTCTATATTTTCGTCTTCCAAGATTTCATCATAAGAGCCATAATAATGACTGCATTGATATTGAGATGCAAATTCTTTTGCTTTATCTAAACTTCTGGAGGCTACAGCATATACCTCTTCTTTTTCTAATAATAATTCGCTTGCAAACTTGTGTGCTATAGAGCCTAGACCTATAATTCCCCATTTCATATCAAACTTTTTTTTGATTTATTAAACTTAGATTTTTTTTTTGAGTAAATCGTATTTTTATATTGTCTCAATTTAATCAAATAACAAAATAACGATTTTTAGAAATGAAAACAAAATATTAAGAGGTAATTTAGAGCCTGTTAAAATTTTATGATTTCAAATTTTGTATGTTTTAATTTATTTAATTTCAAAGCATTTTATTCTCAAAATATCTGATGATTTTTGCGAATTTTACAATTTCGGTTGACAGAGAGAGTTAAAAAATACAAAATAGATGATTTTTAAATTGAATTAAATTCGATTCATACCATCTTCAAAAAAGTAATTTTGATGAAATTTGAATAGCAATTTTCTTTGGTTAAGTTTTAGTAATAGAGATGGCTTAAAGTTTTAATTTTTAAATACGCTAAGAATAATTTCAATAGATAAAATTAACGAAAATTATGATGAGATTTAATTTCTAGAACTTATTTTTGCAAATCAAAATTTTATGTTAAAATAAAGAAGTATTGGCTTCAAAATCTATAAAATATCTATGAACAAATTACTCAATTTCTTAGTATCTACCAGAACAATGGCGGTTCTGCTATTGGTGTATGCTTTTGCGATGGCCTATGCCACATTTGTAGAAAACGACTACGGAACTCCTACCGCGAAAGCTTTAATCTACGAAGCTCTTTGGTTCGAAGTGGTAATGTTTCTTTTGATTATTAATTTTATTGGGAATATTGGCAGATATAGACTTTGGAAGCGAGAAAAGTGGCCACTTTTGGTATTTCACTTGGCATTTGTATTAATCTTTATAGGAGGTGCTATTACCAGATATATAAGCTACGAAGGACAAATGCACATAAGAGAAGGGCAAACTTCTAATGAAGTAGTTACTGATAAAAATTTCTTTAAAATCCAGATAGAAAACGGCGGAGATAGATTGAGCTACAAAGAAATTCCGTATATGATGTCTTCTCAAAAACCTTTGATTGCTAAAATAATGAATCATAGATTTGAAGCAAAATATGATTTCCACGGACAATTGGTACAAGTGAAGCAACTAGACTACATCCAAAGGAAAAAAGACAGTTTGCAGACGGATAATTCTGGTAAAGATTATTTGCATTTGGTTTCTACTAATGATTCTGGTAGAGAAGATATTTATTTAGCCTCGGGAGATGTAAAAAACATCAACGGATTTTTAATTTCTTTTGATAGACCTATAGATGGTGCGGTAGAATTTAAAAATGAAAACGGAAATATACTCATTAAAACTCCTGAAGAAGCCAATTATATGACGATGGCAACTCAGGCTACTGGTGTTACCAAAAAGAATGAATTTCAACCGTTGGTTTACAGAAGTCTATACACCATCAAAGATTTAAAAATTGTAGTTCCCGAAATGTTGAAAAAAGGAAAACTTATTTCTTATTCTGGTGATAAAAAGAAAGATCAAAATGTGCCAGATATGCTTTTAGTAGAGCTGAAAGGTCCAAAAACTACCCAAAATGTAGAACTTTCTGTAGAAAAAGGAAATCCTAATGTATATAAACAAGTAACTTTAGATGGTCTTAATATCATTTTAGGTTTCGGGCCGAAAGTATATCAAACTCCATTTGCGCTTAAATTAGATGATTTTGTGATGGAGACTTATCCTGGTAGTAATTCTCCTTCCGCATATGAATCTCACATCCAGATTATAGATGAAGGCAAACAAACGCCGTATAAAATATTTATGAATCATGTGCTTAATCATAAAGGTTACAGATTTTTCCAAGCAAGTTTTGATCCTGATAGACAAGGAACGGTACTTTCTGTAAATCATGATTTTTGGGGAACTCTCATTACTTATATTGGTTATACTTTATTATTTTTAGGATTATTTGTTACCTTGTTTTGGCGAGGAACTCATTTTTGGAAACTTAATCGTTCTCTTGGAGAGATTGCTGCCAAAAAAGTAACCATTTTATTATTATTACTCTCTTTTTTAGGATTTAATGCTCAAAATACTGATAACCATCAGCACGATGCGGCAGCTCCAAACACTACAGCTACGCAAACACCTGCACAACCAGCAGCACATCTAGAAATAAGCAAAGAACATGCAGATAAATTTGGGTATCTTTTGGTTCAAGGTTTTGATGGAAGAATAGAGCCAATGAATAGCCAAGCGCTAGATGTTTTAAGAAAAATGGCAAAAAAAGAAAAATGGGGAGATCTAAATGCGAACCAATGGTTTTTATCTATTAATCTAAATCCTATGGCTTGGATGAATGATCCAATCATAAAAATTGGTTCTAGCGGAGGAGAAGAATTATTAAAAAAAGCCAAAGCAAATGAAGATGGTTATACCTCTATGATGAATCTTTTTGTTTCTGACGGACAAGGGATGCCACGTTTCATCTTGGAAGATGATTTCAATATCGCTTTTAGAAAAAAACCGGCAGAACAAAGTAAATATGATTTAGAAGTAATTGCCATTAACGAAAGAGTACAGATTTTCTACGGAATTCTTTCTGGGCAATATTTCAGAATTATTCCTATTCAGAATGACCCTAATCATACGTGGAATTCTTGGCTAGATCAAGAGCAAAAAGCAGATACACAAGCTCAAAACGTAATTGCACCTTATTTCTTAAGTGTGATAGATGCCTCTAAAAATAATAATTGGACAAAAGCAGATGCAGAGCTTGCTAAAGTACAACAATACCAAAAAACTTGGGGTAAAACCGTTATTCCAGACGAATCAAAAATAAATATAGAAGTTCTGCTCAATACCTTAAACCTAAATTTCTATTTATTGATTTTCTATACATTAATTGGAGGTTTGTTAATTGTTTTAGGTTTTATAGAATTATTTAAACCGAATAAAATTCTTCATAAAATTATAAAAATCATTATTTACATAGGAGTTGTAGGCTACGTTTTACATTTCTTAGGATTAATTGCAAGATGGTATATCTCTGGTCATGCACCTTGGAGTAATGGTTACGAAGCAATTGTATTTATCTCTTGGGTAGGAATTTCTGCGGGATTAATGTTGTATAGGAATTCTAATGCGCTTATTCCGGCTGCAGGTTTTATGGTAGCGGTTATTATGATGGGCTTTGCACACGGAACCTCTCAGCTAGACCCTCAAATTACGCCGCTTGTTCCGGTGCTTAAATCATATTGGTTGATTGTTCACGTAGCAATTATTGTAAGTAGTTATGGTTTCTTTGCTTTATCTATGATTATTGCTGTAATTTGTTTGTTATTCTATATTATTGCAGATAAAAAATCTTATGAAGAGCATAATGGAGTTTCTTTGAAAGAATTAACCATTGTTTCTGAAATGTCTCTTACAATAGGTCTTTTTGCCTTGGTAGTAGGTGTTTTCTTGGGTGGTGTTTGGGCTAATGAATCTTGGGGAAGATACTGGAGCTGGGATCCGAAAGAAACTTGGGCTTTTATTTCTACCATAATCTATGCTTTTGTTTTGCACATGAGATTGGTGCCTGGTTTACGCGGAAGATGGGCTTTTCATGTGGCAGCAATGTTTGCATTTTGTAGTATGGTGATGACCTATTTTGGTGTAAACTACTATCTTTCTGGTTTGCATTCTTATGCAGCAGGAGATCCTGTGCCTGTGCCAGCTTGGGTGTACATAAGTGCAAGTTTTATGATTTTATTATCTGTAGGTTCGTATATAAAGTATAAGGTACTAAACAAAAAATAAATAAAAAAGGAAGATTTTTAAATCTTCCTTTTTTATTCATTAAAAATTATTTTGGATATTATTAAGATATTGTCATTGCTTTATAAGGAATCGTAATTTTATTAAAAAAAAGATTACTCTAATTCTAACCAAAGAACTGTATAACTACCAATGAAATTTTGATATTGAATGGTAAATGTTTCGTCTGTTAATATATTTCTTGCATTTTTATTAATACCAATAAACCAACCCGCAAAAACCGTTTCATAGGGTGAAAAATTAGCAATTATCCAAATGTTTTTTCCTGTTTTATCTGTTTTTTTATACACCAAAAGATGACTATTGCCACTGTCTATCCATTCTAAATCATTACGATCTTCAAAAGCAAGGGTGTTTTTTCTTACTTCAATCATTTTTTTGAGCGAGTCAAAAACAGTTTTTTGAAAAGGGTAGTTTTCTAAATTTTGGGCAATTTCCCAATTCATCATTGGGCGATGTAACCACCTGTTGTCGTGTTTTTTATCTTCTTCATTCAAATAATCATAGTAATTGAGGGTAGCAATTTCATCTCCACTATAAATCATTGGAATGCCTCCTAGTGAAAGAATGATAGCGTGTTGTAAATTAATTTTTTTGATTGCAAGATTAATTTGATATTCATCATTAAGTTCTATCGCTTTTTCTAAACCGCATAAACTTGCCATAGAACCACTCAGTCTAGCATTACCATTTGGTTCTTGCATAAAACGAAACCCTTTTCCAAAGTTTTCTTGTCCATCGCAATAATACTTTAGCATATACAAACGATGTTGTAGAGGATTTTTTCCTAATTCATGAATTAAATAATCCTCAAACCCTAGACCAATATCATCGTGGCAACGTGCATAGTTGATCCAAGTGGTATTTGTGGGCTTTTTGGGAACCACATTCATAGATTTTCTTAATAAATCTGTGTTTTGTGAAGCAATAGCTTCCCAACTGAGTGCCATAAATGTAGCATTGTAAGCAACATCACATTCGTTTCCTGCAGCGTCTCCTTCTCCGAAATATTTGATGATTTCATTCGGGGCTACAATGGCTTCTGCAATGTAAGCAATTCCTGGAGCAACGATTTGTCCGGACATTTTAAAAACTTGAAGTAAAAAATGTACTTCGGGTAGATTTTGATTAAATCTGCCAATATCTTTCCACATATAGGCTACAGCATCTAGTCTAAAAACATCTACGCCTTTATTTGCTAAAAAAAGTAATGTATCTATCATCTCTACCAAAACATTTGGATTTTTATAATTCAAATCCCATTGATAATTGTGGAAGAGCGTCATTACCCATTCTTTTTGTTCTTCTAGCCAAGTAAAATTTCCTGGTGCAGTATCCGGAAAAATTTCTAGCATTGTCTTTTCGAACTCATCGGGCAAGGTTCTGTCTTTGAAAAAATAAAAATAATCTTTGTATTTTTCCTCTCCATTTTTTGCTTTTATAGCCCATTCGTGAGAGTCTGCACAATGGTTCAATACAAAATCCATTACTACATTCATCTCATTAAGATGCAATTCTTTTGCTAAGTTTTCAAAGTCTTGCATGGTACCGAGTTTAGGGTTGGTTTCTCGGTAGTTTTTTACGGCATATCCTCCATCATTTTCTGGTTCAGGAACTTCTAAAAAAGGCATAAGATGAAGAGTGTTAATTCCTAAATTTTTAAAGTATGGAATTTTGTTTTGTACTCCTTTGAAATTTTCATTAAATCTATCAGTATAGAGCATCATTCCTACTATTTTTTCTGAAGAAAACCAATTGGGGTTTTGTACTCTTTCTAAATCTAATTTTTTAAGAGAATGATCTCTTTTGTCAAAATTTTCGAGAAGAATTTCTAGTAATTTCTTTAGTGCTTCTTCTTTTTTAGGATGATGGAGATATAACTTTTCAAACAAATCTGAAATCTTAGGAAAATAGTGTTCTAATCTCGATATAAAATGGAGGTCTGTAATGTTTTTTTCTTCTAAAATTTGATGGATTGTAGAAAATTGATAAGCTGACTGCATTGTAATATATTTAGATAAATTGTGATATTTTTTCTGTAGTAGGAAGAGCTTCTATAGCACCAAAATCTGTAGTAGAAATGGCAGCAACTTTATTGGCAAAACTCACATAATTTTTAATTTCAATATAATTTTCTGGTAATTTATCAGCAATTTGTTTTAAAAAAGCACCTACAAAAGCATCACCAGCACCTGTAGTATCTATAGCATTTACTACAATACTTGGTATAATTTCATATGAATTTTGATGGTAGAGTAGAGTGCCATTTTTCCCAAGAGTTACACAAATAATCGCTTCTTGTTTTAGGCGGAAACTTTCAATTGCTTCTTGTAGATCTTTCTTGCCAGAAATCAGTTTAGCTTCGTCATCAGATAATTTGATGAAGTCTGCTTTAGAAATAAAATCTTGAGAATATTGTATAAAATTTTGAATATTTTCTTGCCAAAGTGCATCTCTGAAATTAGGGTCAAAACTAATGAAAAAACCTTTGTTTAGGGCGTATTCTAAAGTTTCTAAATAGGTTTTGGTAAGCTCTTTCCCTAGAAATCCTGTAGCAGAACCAAAGTGAAAAACAGCATTTTCTGAGGGCAGGTTTATTTCTTCTTTTCTTAATAGAGCATCTGCACCGCGCATAAAAATAAAGTCTCTTTCGCCGCCTTTTTTGATGCTTACATAGGCAAAAGTAGTGTATTCATTTGCTAAAATCAGATTGGTGGTATCTACATTTTCTTGGTCTAGAGTTTCTTTTAGAAATAATCCAAAAGCATCTTTACCTACTTTTCCTGCAAAACTGGCTTTTCCGCCCAATCTAGACGCAGCTATGGTTACGTTTGCTGGCGCACCTCCTGCTTTTTTGATGAAATTTACAGATTCTACCAAAGAAGAATTAATATCTGTAGAAATCCAATCAATTAAAAGCTCGCCAATGCAAAATATTGTTTTCATATTTTTAGTTTAAAATTTGAAATATAAAGACCAAAAGTTAATTTACTTAATTTTTTTTAAAAAATTCATTAATTTAACTTTCTTACTTTCATAAAAGTAACAGATATACTTGTCATTACAAAAAGAATTCCTGCCAATAAAATAGCGTTTACAGGATTATTATGTAGTAAATTTTTATAAATCCAACCAAATGAGATTGTTTGCAACAACATAGGAATTACAATCATCATATTGATGATGCCCATATAAACGCCACGTTTTTCTGAAGGTATATCTGGCGAAACCATAGAATAGGGAAGCCCCATTATAGCAGCCCAACCAATACCAAAAAGAACCATAGGCAGTAAAATTAAATATTCATTATGAATAAAAGGTAAGGCTAACAAAGCTAAAGCTGTACCTAGCAAAGCTACAACGTGTACTTTTTTAGTAGAGTATTTGATGGCAAAGGGAACTAATAATAATGCGGTAATCATCGTGAAAATATTATATGTTCCGTTCATAAGACCAGTTTGTCCTACCGCAACTTCTACATAGTGCGAAATTTGTTTTGCCCAGTTTAAATCTGTTGTGCTTACTTGCGCTCCTTTTTTTGCCATTTCTAGAATTTTAGAAGCTTTTAGTTCATCTGTTTCATAAATTTGGTAAATAGTTTGCTTGATAAGAGGGGTTGCAAATTGCCAATAAATGAAAAGAGCATACCATTGAAACAAATAAACCAACGCTAATTGCCAAAGGATTTTTGGCATATCTTTGATGGCTTCGAAAATTTCGATGAATGGACTAAATAGATTTCTATTTTGATTTTCTTCTTTTAATTTTTGTAATTCTTCTTCTGTAGGAGGAATTTCGGGAGTTTTATAAACAGACCATCCTACCGAAGCGATGGAGCAGACAGATCCCAAGAAAAATGAATAATATACCCAAGCTGGTATTCCTGTAGAATTAAAACTTCCGCCAAAATATTTTTGAAATACAAATAAAGAAAGATTGGCCAGGGTAATTCCTGCACCTACAAAAAGACTTTGCATTTGGAAACCATATGTTTGTTGGTTCTCTGGTAGTTTATCTCCTATAAAAGCTCTGTATGGTTCCATAGCGGTATTATTAGCTGCATCTAAAACCCACAATAGACCGGCCGCCATCCAAATAGAAGAACTAAAAGGAAATAAAAATAAAGCAATACTGCATAAAATAGCACCAATTAAGAAAAATGGTTTTCTGCGTCCCCATTTTGGTGACCATGTTTTATCACTTATTGCACCTACAAGTGGTTGGATGAGTAATCCTGTAATTGGCCCTGCTAAATTGAGAATAGGCAATTGCTCTGCATGTGCACCTAAAAAGGAGTAAAGAGGGTTAACAGCAGTCTGCTGAAGCCCAAAACTGTATTGGATTCCGAAAAAGCCAACATTCATATTCCAGATTTGCCAAAAACTGAGCTGAGGAATTTTATTTTTCATAAAGCCAATTGTTAATAATGATAAATTTATAAATTCTAAAAATGGTGGAACATGTTTTTTTTATATGTTCCACCTTTTAATTCATTTATGAAAAACTAATTGTGTTAAAAATCAAATTTAATGCTCATACTTAAGCTTCTTCCTGTTAATGGTCTTCCTCTTACAATTCCGTTTGCAGGGATAGAACCTTCTTCTGCTTCTGTAACACCAATTGCATCAAAAATGTTGTTACCATTAATACTAGCACCTAAATTTTTAGTAAATTGATAAGATAAATAAGGATTTACAAGCATATAAGCAGGCATTGTTAATTTATTATTGTCTTGTGCAAAAGCTTTTGAAGAACCAATTAAGTAGAAACCGGTACTTACTTTTCCTAGATTTACGTTAGGATTAAGGTTATACATTAATTTTGGAGTTCTTCTTGGTGTATTTCCTACAATTGTTTTATCAATAGCGTCTTTAATTTCAGCGTTGGTATAAGTTAAACCTCCTCTTACTTCAAAAGTTTTATTAAATCTATAATATCCGTCTAATTCTAATCCCACAGATTTGTAATTGTTTTCAGTTTTTTTCTGTGTAGTAGCTTCGTAATTAGCTTCAATTGTATTAGCATAGAAAACAATAGTATTAAGGTAATAACCAGCTCCTCTTAATTTATAACCACCTTCCATTTGTTTTACTTCGTTTACTTTTACAGCATCTAAAGCTTTATCATCTGTATTGGTATAATTGTAACCAGAGAATAAAATTCTATCTGCAGAAGCGCTTCCACCTTTGCTTATTCTAGCAAAAACTGCATTTTTATCATTTATGGCGTAATTAGCACCAACAGAATATCCGAAAATATTGTAATCATAATTTACAGGAGTAATGTTATTACCAACAGTGGCTACTTTTTGTTCGTTAGGATCTATAGTTCCGTTTCCGTTCATGTCTATTGCAGAAGTTTGTCCGTTTCCACCAGCAAAACTACCAGTAACGTTACCAATATCATATCTTGCACCGAAATCTAAACTTAATTTATCAATAGCATTTACTTCAATTTGAGCATAAGGAGCGGTAACATCATATTTAGTATCATAATTTCTGGTACAGCAATTTCCCCAAGCTGGTACTCCGTATGCTAATAGACCATTTGGTGAAAGACTTTGTCCGGAAGCATTTTTTACATCAATCATTCTAGCATTATTATCAGAAACTTCTTGTAGATATGAATTCCACAGCCAAGACATGCTTATATTTTGGACACCTTTGTATAAACCAGCGTTTACTTTTACGTTGTCCCATTTTTTAGATAAATTGAAATCATTAAAAAAGTTATTGAAATTATTCAATTTTGTGTTGAATAGATGCATGAGCATATAAGTTCCAGAAGTAGAAGCAGCAGTATTAGTACCTGCATAAACCGCTGAATTATAACCTGAAACTGAAGTAATAATATCATTATAAGAACCTACATTTGCAGGGAAAGGAGCAATAAATTGTCCGCTATTTGCAGAAAATCTTGCTTTTTCTACTAATTTCCAACCATCACCAAAATCATAATTAAATTCTCCACCGATGGTTTTGCTTACAGAATGCATTCCGTCTGAAATATCACTTGATAAAATATTTCCGTCACCACCCATTGTGAAATCTTTAGTAAGATTGATGGTTTGCATAGCACCTGTTAAAGCATTATAGGAAGAAAGTGAACCCCAATTTGGATTAGAATCTGTTCCTGTAACTTTCATTGGCATTGGCATATAAGCAGCAGTTCTGTCATCTAATAATTTACCGTAAATTCTGAAACTTCCGTTTTCAAATTTTTTAAGCAAAGAAATTCTGAACTGTCCTCCGTTATTAGAATTAAAGCCTGTTTTTCTTGGACCGTCTCCAACTCTGTAAAAACCTCCTAAACTAATGAAAGTGTTATCATTAAGTGGAGTTCCGTAATCGAAATCTGTTCTATAATTTTTGTAATTTAAACCTAATTGTTGAGTAATACTTCCCCCTTCTTTTTCACCAGTTTTTGTGATGAAGTTGATAATACCAGCTGGAGAATTACTTGCAAAAACTGAAGCAGAACCACCTCTTAAAGCTTCCACTTTAGAAACAAAAGAATCAAATCTTGTAAATTGGTCTTGCGTTCCGAAAGCAATATCACCAAATTGTAAAACTGGCAATCCATCTTCTTGAATTAATAAATATCTAGAACCGCCCGCAGAAACAGGTACACCTCTTACAGTAATATTAGAGTTACCTTCACCACCAGAAGATTCTGAACGAATACCAGGAATGGTACGGAAAATTTCGGCAGTAGTTCTTGGTGCAGCATTTACTATTTCTTTCATTTTTAATGTAGAAATAGAAGTAGATGTCTTAATAGAAGCTTTAGGATTAGCATTACCAGTAATTACTACATCATCAATAGCTTTTGTCTTTACAGAATCTTGCTCTTGTGCGAACATTATAGCACCTATAGAAAGAGCAGAAGCCGTAAGTAATTTTTTGTGAATTGTTTGCATAACTTTTTTTCTTTGAGATTTTTGTTGTTGTAAATCTATTTTTTTTTGAATAGTAAAAAATAGTTTTAAGGCTTATATTAATTATATGTTAATTTCAAACGTTTGCGCAAACGTTTGCTGTTGGTAACTTTCTTGTTTTATTAACAAATTTTAACTTTTTAACTTGTGTTTTTAACAAAAATTTAACAAAAATTTATTAATCTTTGAGGGTTAAAATTTACCAAAACTTTACTTAACTTTCCGAAATGAAGAGAATCACCATAAAAGACCTTGCAGATTTACTCCAAATTAGTACTTCTACAGTTTCTAGAGCTCTAAGCAATCATCCTGATATTAGTGATGCAGTAAAGAAGCGTGTAAAGGAGGCTGCAGAGACTTTTAATTATATTCCGAATGATTTTGCCATTAATTTTAGAAAAAAATCTTCTAAAGTAATAGGTTTAATTATTCCTAAAATGTCTATGTTTTTCATTCCGTCAATTATAGAGGGGATTTCAGCAAAATTTAATAAAGAAGGATATCAGTTTTTTATCCTTTCTTCAGAAGAATCTTTAGAAATAGAAAAAGAAAATCTACAAACTTGTGCCAACTCTAGAGTAGATGGGGTTCTCATTTCGCTTACCAGTAAAACTCAAGATTTTGCGCATTTCAAAAAACTAGATGATTTAGGAATTCCAGTGGTTCTTTTTGATAAAAGTTTATCTGAACAGAAATATGATCAAGTAGTCTTTAATAATGAAAAAGATGCGGAAGAATGCGCTAAAAAATTAGTTCATTATCAGTGTAAGAATATTCTTGCTATTTTTGGAGACAAAGATTTGGAAATCACCGAAAAACGAAAAAAAAGTTTTGAAAATTATTTAAATAATTATTCAGAAATTAATTATAAATCTATTTTTTGTGATTCCGCAGAAATGGTGAAAGAAAAACTAGAAATTATTTTAGAATATGAAAAATTTGATGGTATTTTTGCCATGAGTGACGAAACTTTAGCAGGACTAAACTATGCGCTGAAAATAAGAGGATTAAGTGCGAAACCCTATAAAATTATTGCTATAAGTGAAGGTATTTTCCCTAAATATCTAAATCCTCATTATGAATTTATAAAAAATGATGGCATCAAAATGGGGATGATGGCTTCCAGCATCCTTCTAGAGAAAATAAAAAATTCTGACTATAAAAATTTTAATACCTACTACATATAAAATGACCAAAAAATATAAAATCCAGAAAACACCATTCATTGTTCCTACCGAAGATGGTAAATTAATTCAAGAACATTGGGGGAATTCTACCGAAAATTCTAATATATCCATCGCACATATGATAGCACCAGCTGGTTGGAGTGAACCTCATCAAACTCCAGAATTTGATGAATTTACCTTCGTTATTAGAGGGAAAAAACAATTCGAAATAGATGATGAAACGGTAATTTTAGAAGCAGGACAGAGTATTTTGATAGAAAAAGGAGCTAGAATAAGATATAGTAATCCCTTTGATGCAGAATGTGAATATCTAGCGATTTGTTTGCCTGCTTTTTCTATGGATTTGGTGAATAGGGAAGCTTAATTAATTTTAACTAATATTTAATGGTATGCTTTGCTTAGTATTTCAAAAAATATTATAATTTTGTAAAAATTCATAAAAAACTTGATTTCATATACCTTATATAAACACGAGACTTCAGAACATTGGGTGACTTTTGTACATGGTGCAGGAGGCAGTTCTTCTATCTGGTTCAAACAAATTCGGGAGTTTCAGAAAAAATTTAATGTTCTTTTATTAGACTTAAGAGGTCACGGTAATTCGCCTAAAGTGCATCAAAATCATAAAAATTATAGTTTTAAGGCTATTGCACAAGATATTATAGAAGTAATAGATCATCTCAAGATTCAGAGTTCACATTTTGTAGGGATTTCTCTAGGTTCTATCGTGATTAGACAATTGGCAGAGATGAATCCTGAACGAGTGAAATCGATGATTATGGGTGGCGCTATTCTTAAAATGAATTTCCGTTCTCAGATTTTGATGAAAGTAGGGAATATGTTTAAATATGTACTGCCATATTTGGTTTTGTATAAGCTTTTTGCATTCATTATAATGCCAAAAAATAATCATAAAAAATCTAGAAATCTTTTCATTAATGAAGCCAAAAAACTCTACCAAAAAGAGTTTATCAAATGGTTTAAACTTACCGCAGAGATCAACCCGGTGCTGAAATGGTTCAGACAAAAAGAACTCAATATTCCTACATTTTATGTGATGGGTGAAGAGGATTATATGTTTTTACCAGCCGTTAAGAAAGTTGTCTCAGAGCATACCCAATCTTCGTCTCTTTTGGTCATAGAGAATTGCGGTCACGTAGTAAATGTAGATAAACCTCACGTATTCAATCAAAAAGTGATAGAATTTATCACGAAACAGTCTGCGTAATTTTTTCTATTTCTTCAGATAAATTAATGTTTGGGATACAATGAATGGTATGGAAACCTAGACTTTTTGCGACTTCTATGTTTTTAGCATTGTCATCGATAAAGATAGATTCTTCGGCTTTAATTTGGTAACGGTCCAGTAAAACTTCCCAGATTTTAGGGTTTGGTTTTATCAATTTTTCTTCTCCCGAAACTACAATTTTACCACCAAATATTTCAAAAAAATCATAATGCGCCAAGGCATATGGAAAGGTTTCGTGTGACCAATTGGTTAACCCAAAAAGCTCAAAATCTGTTTCAGCTAATTTTCTTAAAGTCGCTACATTTTCGGGGATTTCTCCACGCAACATCGTAGTCCAATTGTCATAAAAAGCTCTTATTTCGGTTTCCCAAGTAGGGTGTTTTTCTACCAAAATTTCGGTGCCTTCGGCTAGACTTCTGCCACGATCTTGTTCTGCATTCCACTCATCAGTAGCAATGTTTTTTAAGAAAAATTCCATTTTTTCATCATCTCTGAAATAATCTTTGTAGAAGTACCTTTGGTTCCAGTCCATTACAACGCCTCCAAAATCGAAAATTATATTTTTAATCATTGATTACAGTTATTTTAATGTGTTTAGAATTTCCTTTGATGGATTTTAACTTGCCTGTTTTATTTTTGTAAAAATCGTTAAAATATTCGAATTCTATACCATCTATTGTACTGATTTTTCCACTGAGGTAAGAATAAAAATCAGAATAGTAAGAAAAAGAAAGATCACCTATGGATTCTATTTTACCTTTTTGATAATGATGAAAACCATTGTAATAGCTAAATTTCAAGTCATTCACTTTTTCTAATTTCCCACTTTGGTAGTCATAAAAATCATTATAATACGTGATTTTTTGATTGAAAGAAGAAGAGATGAGCGTTCTATTTGGGTAATCAAAATCTGTATCAGCATTTACCGAAAAACTTCTCGTGTTTGGTGGGATTTCCATTGTATTGCTTTGGTCTCCAGATTGGCTCAGATTTAGGAGTTTTCCGTCGGTATCTATAGAGACAAAAGTGTCTTCAATTTTTAGATTAATGATAGCTTTTCCAGATTTTTGAAAAAAGATAATTTCATTTATTTTTTGACCATGCACAGAAATAGCAAACACAAGCAATAAGAGAGAATAGATTTTGTTCATATTGATTTTTTTAAATCAAAATCAAAATGTGTGCTAAATCTATAAATTACAAGGCGTAAAATGATATTTTTCTTCAATATACTCTGCTTCAATATGTTGTATTCCGTTGCTCAAAATAATTTTTTCTGCACCTATTACAGAATTGTATCTGGCGATTTGTTCGAAAGTTTCTTGAGATAAAGTAATGTGTGGCGCTTTCAGTTCTATTAAAATTTTAGGGCTAGCTTTTTCGGTGATTAGTAAGTCAATTCTTTTCAGAGTTCCATTGACTTCCAATTTTTTTTCTAAAATCAATGCAGAAGGTGCATATTTTTTAACCTTAATAAAATAATGCACAAAATGCTGTCTTACCCATTCTTCTGGCGTTAGAACCAACCAAGATTTGCGCACTAAATCATAAATAAAAAATGTATCTTTGTCTTTCTTGATATCAAAAACAAAATCTTCTTTAAAATTTAATTTCGGTAGCTGCATTAATGAAAGAGTTAGAACTAATTTTCAAAAATATTAAAAACAAAGAGTTTCTTCCTATTTATTTTTTCCACGGAGAAGAGGCTTATTACATAGATATTGCTGTAAAAGCACTAGAAAATGATGTGCTTACAGAAGATGAAAAAGCCTTTAACCAAACCGTAGTTTACGGCAAAGATACCAATTATAATGAAATTTTATCATTGGCAAAGCAATATCCTATGATGGGAGATAAGCAATTGATTATTGTAAAAGAAGCTCAAGACTTAAAATTCAATGATGAAGAGACCAAAATTCTAGAAAAATATGTAGAAAATCCTGTAGAATCTACCATTTTGGTTTTTGCGCATAAACACAAAAAAGTGGACAGCCGAAAGAAGGTTTTCAAAACGCTAGACAAAGCCAAAATGCTCTTCCATAGTGAACCTGTGAAAGATTATAATCTCGCCAAATGGATAGATGATGAAGCTAGAAATTTACAAATAAAATTAGCACCAGGTATTTCTCAACTTTTGGCAGATTACCTCGGAAACGACCTTTCTAGAATTGCCAACGAACTGAATAAAATGAAATTGGTGCTGAAGGATGGTGAGGTTTTGGATGGTAAATTGGTAGAAACTCACATTGGGATTTCTAAGGAATTTAATGTTTTTGAATTGCAAAAAGCTTTAGGAAAAAAAGATGCCAATACAGCTTTTAAAATAGCGTATTATATGGGTAAAAATCCTAAAACTAATCCTATTGTAATGACCATCGGGAATTTGTATAATTTCTTCAGCAATGTCGTTTTGTATCATACCGTATCTCACCAAAGTCCGCCAACTATAGCCTCAGAACTGGGGATTAATCCGTATTTTGTGAAAGATTATGCCGAAGCTGCAAGGCTGTATCCCTTGAAATTTGCCACCAGAATTATTTCGGTACTTAGAGAGATTGACTTAAAAAGTAAAGGTTTGGGAGCGGTAAATATGGATGAAGGAGAATTGCTAAAAGAAATGGTTTATAAAATCATAAACATAGATAAAGTGAAAAAATAGCGGATGATAAAAAAATTATGGCAACAACTCATTTTATTTATTCTTCATTTTCAAGGTGAAGCAGATGTTTCGCGCTACAAAATTATTAAGACAAAAAGTAATCTAATTATTTCCTTAAAAAGTACCATTAGAAGCGTTATTCTTATTACGATTGGTATTTTTTCTGCGGCGTTTGGTTTCAAAGGATTTTTATTGACTAATAAATTTATAGATGGAGGCGCTACTGGTATTTCTTTATTAATTTCTGCGGTTACAGACTATAAAATCCATTACATTATCCCTCTTGTTAATTTGCCTTTTATTGTAATGGCTTATAAAACGGTAGGTAGAAATTTCGCCATAAAAACAGCAATTGCTATTGTAGGTTTGTCTTTTTGTTTGGCTTATGTACATTTTCCAAATGTAACCAATGATAGTATATTGGTCGCTATTTTTGGAGGTTTTTTTCTTGGTGCTGGTATAGGAATGTCAATTAGAGGTGGTGCTGTGATAGATGGTACCGAAGTTTTGGCAATTTATCTTAGTAAAAAACTAGGAACAACCATAGGAGATATCATCATCATCATCAATGTAATGATTTTCTCTGCTGCAGCTTATCTTTTGGGCATCGAGATAGCTTTATATTCTATGATTACGTATCTGGCAGCTTCCAAGACTTTAGATTTTATTGTGGAAGGGATAGAAGAGTACATAGGTGTAACCATCGTTTCTTCTAAAAGTGAAGAGATTAAAGAAATGATCTATAGTAAATTAGGTAGAGGTGTTACGGTTTATAGTGGCAAAAAAGGAATGGGGAAAAGAGGCGTAAAAAATGATAATGATATTATTTTTACGGTAATTACACGTCTTGAAATCAATAAATTGAATACCGAATTAGAGAAAATAGCACCTAATGCATTTGTGGTGATGCACACGGTAAAAGATACTAAAGGTGGAATGATTAAAAAAAGACCACTAAAACACTAATCTATTATATGAAAAAAACGTTTGCTTTTTTAATTCTACTATTATTCTGTATTTCTTGTGCTACCAAAAGAAATGTTGTAAGACAATTTGATGAGGTATATTTAGACCAAAAAAGAAATAGAGAAGTACCTGTTAGTTTTTATGTTCCTTTAGACAAGGTTCAGAAGAAAAGAAAAGTAGTCATTTTTAGTCATGGTTATAGCAAAAACCAACCTGGTGCAAACAAAGAGTATTCTTATTTAACCAATGCTTTAGCAAAAAATGGATATTTTGTAGTAAGCATTCAACAAGAATTGCCAACAGATGATTTACTACCAATGGAAGGTAAACCTCAGATTGTAAGACGCTCTAATTGGGAACAAGGAGCCGATAATATTCAGTTTGTTTTAAGTCAGCTGAAAGATAAATTCTCGTATTTAGATTATTCTAAAGTTATAATTTCTGGGCATTCTAATGGTGGTGATCAATCTGTGCTTTTTACTGAAAAAAATCCTGAAAAAGTATGGAAACTCATTACACTAGACCAAAGAAGATACGCTTTTCCTAGAGTTTCTCAACCTAAAATTTACTCGCTTCGTTCTAGTGACCAGCCCGCAGATGAAGCCGTTTTACCAACTGCTGAAGAACAAGAAAAACTTAGAATGACCATCATAAAACTTCCAAATACCATACATAATGATATGGATGACGATGGGAATGATGAACAGAAACAAGAGATAATAAACTATTTTTTAGAATTTTTAAAGGAAAAATAATATTTCTTTCATTGACAAAATTCATCGACTAAAAATTGATAAACAAAAAATAAATAACGAATTTTGCAACCTCAAAAAGGTAAACTAAAACGATAAAATATCTTAATAATGGAAAACATATTAGATTGCGTAATCATAGGATCAGGGCCTTCTGGTTACACAGCGGCTATCTACGCTGCCAGAGCAGACCTTAAGCCAGAATTATACACAGGTTTAGAACCAGGTGGGCAATTAACTACCACCACAGAAGTAGATAATTTCCCTGGATATCCTAACGGAATTACTGGGCCAGAAATGATGATGGATCTACAAAAACAAGCCGAAAGATTCGAAACTAAAGTTCACTACGAAATGATTACCAAAGCAGAGTTTTCTACAGAAGTAGGAGGAATTCACAAACTTTGGGCTGGCGAAAAAGAAATTTTTGCCAAAACAGTAATTATCTCTACTGGTGCTACTGCTAAATATCTAGGATTAGATGATGAGAAAAAATACTCTGGCGGTGGGGTTTCTGCTTGTGCTACTTGTGACGGATTTTTCTACAAAGGCAAAGAAGTAATAGTAGTAGGTGCAGGAGATACCGCAGCCGAAGAAGCTACTTATCTGGCAAATCTTTGTTCTAAAGTTACCATGTTGGTGAGAAAAGACCATTTCCGTGCGTCTAAAGCAATGATCCGCAGAGTAGAGAATACACCAAATATAGAAGTAAAATTCAATCACGAATTGATTGCTATAGAAGGAGAAAATAGTTTGGTAGAAAGAGCAGTGGTCATTAATAATCAAACTCAAGAAACGTCTAAAATAGATGTACACGGTATTTTTATAGCTATTGGTCACAAACCAAATACAGATATTTTTAAAGATCAAATTACACTAGACGAGAACGGCTATATTATTACAGAAAAAGGATCTTCTAGAACCAATCTTCCTGGCGTTTTTGCAGCGGGTGATGTGCAAGATCATATTTACAGACAAGCGATTACAGCAGCAGGTAGCGGTTGTATGTCTGCGATAGATGCAGAGAGATATTTGGCAGAACTGAAATAATTTTTGTTCTATAAAATATAAAACTCCCTATGAAATCCTTTTCAAAGGGAGTTTTTTGTTAGTTCATCTAATTTTTTGTGACTGTAAATTAATAGGTTAAATATTTGATTCAAAATTAATGTTAAATAATTTTGTCAAAATCTAAAAGAGTGTTATATTTGCACCACTGAAAACGAAACAACGTTTTTATGGAGAGTTGGCAGAGTGGTCGATTGCGGCAGTCTTGAAAACTGTTGACTGTAACAGGTCCGGGGGTTCGAATCCCTCACTCTCCGCCAGATGGGAAACCAAAATAAGCTAAAACGCTGTAAACATCAATGTTTACAGCGTTTTTTGTTTTGCGTTAGTATCAAAAAAAATCAAAATAGGTCACTATTTACATGACCTATTTAGGATCAAGAACAAAAGTTGGGGACTAAGAAAAAAGTTTGGCTATTCTGAATAGGAAAAACGCTCTGTCTTTTACCCCTCGAAGTTGTAATCTGAAGTTTTTTATTTTAGCATTGAAAGATTCTGCTGAGGCATTGGTGCTTCTCGCTTCAAAATAATTGAGAATATCGTTGTAATGATGCGTAATGGTGTTTCTTAGTGTAGAAAATGATTTAAAACCCGATTCTTCAATATTCTTAAACCAATGAGCCAACTTCAACATAGCCACGGATTTTGTGATGTTTTGATTATAAATTTTTCTCAGTTTGTCGGATAAGTTGTAAGCTTTTTCTAAATCTGGATATTCATCAAACAAAATTTTTGCTCTAAGACATTGGCTTTCCGTCCATTTTTCCCTTGTTCTGTAAAGTAAATATCGGCTTCTTGCCAAGATTTGTTTTCGGGTATCGCCGTTTTCAAAGATTAGGATTTCAGGTTTTGTTTTTTCGTCTTTGGCTTGTTTTAGAATTTCATTTTCCTTATCTATTGCTTCCCAACGGTGTTTTATTCTGAGTTCCTGAACTGCTTCTATGGCGAGTTTTTGCACGTGGAATCGGTCAACAACTTGCGTTGCATTAGGAAAACACTGTTTCGCAATAAGCTTCATAGAACCAGCCATATCTAAGGTAATTTCTTTTACTTTTAGTCTTAGATTTCGATTTATTTTCAGAATTTTATCGATTACTTCATCGCTTTTTGTTCCTTTGATGATGGCAACAATACTTCCTTTTCTACCTCTTGCTGCTTTGGAGGTAAGTACGGTGTAAAGTTCGCCTTCGGATAATGCTACTTCGTCTAAGGATAGGCGGAGAGAACAGTTTTCGGGATAAAGGATATAATTTTCTGCGTGAGGTTTTTGCTTCCAGTCTTTGAACTCGCTGAGTGATTTTTTGTATTGCCTTCGGAATTTTTTGCCGTTAATGCCATACATTTCACCGATGGTTTCTAAGGGAAGGGGTTTAGTATCGGCTGATTTTTTTTAAGAACTCTGCAAAATCCTTTGTTGTGCGAGTCCCTTTAGCGATGATATTCCAGTTTCTTTGTAAGATTTTGCCAGACTTAATGTTTGTCCATCTTCTGCGTTTGATATGGAGTTTTACGGCTTTTCCGCGCAAAGGAAAGTCATCAACGGTAATTTCTTCGTGAAAACCTTTGCTTTGTAGCTGGAGTGATGAAAATTCTCTTGGAACATTATTTTTTTCTTCGAAATACAAGTGAAGCAAGCCTTCTTTTTCTTCAATTTTTGTAATATTAAAATATTCCACTAAGTATTCCGGTAGTAAAAACTTTAGTAATTCTTGTTCGCTCAACATACTACAAAGTTATAAGTTTTAGCTTTTCTCCCCAACTTTTGTTCTTGATCCAAATTAATGGTAAAATTTATAGAATTTATAGCATAAAAAAAGCCGAGAACTTGATTAAAGTTCTCGGCTTATAGTACCCAGTGCCGGAATCGAACCGGCACATCTTTCGATACTAGAGTTTGAGTCTAGCGCGTCTACCAATTCCGCCAACTGGGCAATTTTTGGTGGTGCAAATATAGAATTTTTTGTTTTAAAACAAAGAAATTTTTATCAAAAAATTTTAAAACTCTATTTCTAAACCGTCGTAAGCAGGGCGAATATGCTCTGGAAGTTCGTTTTCTATTTCTTGGTGGAAGCCAAATTTATTACTTATATGAGTAAGGTAGGTCGTTTTTGGCTGAAGTTCTTCTACCAATTCTAGAATTTCGGGTAGTATATAATGTGCAATATGCGGTTCAGTTTTTCTGAGGCAGTTAATAATCAAAAAATCTAGATTTTTTAATTTCCATTTTTCTTCCTCAGAAATATTGCTTGCATCTGTTATATAAACTAGGTTTTTGATTTTGAAGCCTAATATAGGAAGTTGGTGATGCAAAACATTGATGGGAGTAATTTCGGTATTGCCTAATTTGAAAATTTCTTCATTTATAAAATTCAACTGAAAACTAGGCGCACCAGGATATTTTGTCTCGGAAAAAGCATAAGGAAATCTATTTTTAATTTCGTTTCCTACTCTGGGTAAACAGTAAATAGATACATCTTGTTTTTTTTGAAAAATGATGGGGCGTAGGTCGTCTAAGCCAATAATATGGTCGTTGTGTTCGTGAGTTACTAAAAGAGCATCTACCGTGTTTTCTTTATTGGTGAGCATTTGTTGGCGAAAATCTGGGCCGCAATCAATCAATATTTTTTTTCCGTCATCATCAGTAATCATTACAGATGATCTTAATCTTTTGTCTTTTTGGTCTGTAGATAAGCAAACAGGATGTGTAGATCCTATCACTGGAATGCCTTGAGAAGTGCCAGTTCCAAGAAATTTCAACTTCATTTTTGAATTTTGTGATATTTTGGTAAATTTACGCAAAAAATATCAGATGCCTCAAATAAAACAGTATCTCACACCCAAACAAAAATCTTTAGTTGTAAACCTAGATCCTAATATATATGGAACTTTTGCGGAAATTGGTGCAGGACAAGAAACAGTGCGCCATTTTTTCAGAGCAGGTGGGGCGTCTGGAACTATAGCAAAAGCAATGTCTGCCTATGACAAAGACTATAGTGATGCTATCTACGGTAAAGAAGATCTTAACAGATATGTTACTCAGAATAGATTAAGAAAAATGCTTCGTTACGAAGTTAAATTGATAGAAGAGAGGCTTGCAAAACCAGAAAATTCTAATAAAAAATTCTTTTCTTTTGCCAATACAGTTACTACCATTAATTACGAAAAAACCTTCAGAGGTCACGGTTGGGTAGGAATTATGTTTCAGGCAAAACCTGGTGAAGAATACAGCGAAGTAGTTTTACACGTAAAATTTAATGAAAACGATGCTACTCTACAGCAAGAAACACTTGGGAGCTTAGGTGTAAATCTGGTTTATGGTGCTTTTTACCATAATGATAATCCCAGAGAATTGATAAAAAGTCTATACGATGAGATTTCGGTTGATAAGATAGAAATTGATATGATCGATTTTCGAGGGCCAGCTTTTGAATATGTGGATAACAGGTTAATGAGTCTTCAATTAATCAAAAATGGAATGACAGATGCTGTAATCTTTAATTCCGAAGGGAATAATATGCTTCCTGCTGATTTGCTTTATAAGAAAGATGTCTTCGCAGTTAGAGGGAGTTTCAGGCCTGTTACTTTGGTGAATGTTGATATGTTTGAAAACGGTCTCGAAATGTTTTTAAAAGATACTGGTGGTAAACCAGAAGACACCGTAATTTTATTTGAAATTACCATTGCCAATCTAAAAGCATCTGGTGATATAGACGAAAGAGATTTTCTTGACAGGGTAGATGTGCTAGCAAAACTTGGTTATACAGTGATGATTTCTATTTTCTCAGAATATTACAGACTGGTAGAGTATTTCACTTCTTACAAAGTAAGGTATATAGGTGTAGCAATGGGTGTAAATAATCTAGTCATGGTTTTTGATGAAGATTACTATAAAAATCTATCTGGCGGAATTTTAGAGGCTTTTGGTAAATTCTTTAGAAAAGATATGAGAGTTTATCTCTATCCATATAAAGATCCACAAACGCACGAGTTGCTATCTTCAGAGAATTTAATCATTGGCGAGAACTTGAAAGAATTGTTCAAATATTTTAAATTAAATAGAAGAATTGTAGATATTAAAAACTATAATCCAGACCACGCAGAAATTTATTCTAGAGAAATTCTCAATAAAATTGCCAACCAAGAAAAAGGTTGGGAAAAACAACTTCCTGATGGAGTAGCAGAAATGATTAAAGAACGCGGAATGTTTGGTTACAAAGAAGATATAGAATTCGAAGAATACTAAAAAAACAAAAAAATATGCAAATTAAAAAAAGGCTTTCGTCTATTTTAGAAAGTCCTAGTAATGATATTAATGAAAAATTATTGAAAATCTGTCAATTATTAGATCAAGAGTACTCTTATTTTAATTGGACTGGTTTTTATTTCCGAAACGGAGATAAAGAAGAATTAATTCTAGGGCCTTATGTAGGCGCAGCTACAGACCATACGGTAATTCCTTTTGGAAAGGGAATTTGCGGACAGGTAGCAGTTTCTAACGAAACTTTTGTAGTGCCAGACGTTTGGGAGCAAGATAATTATTTGGCATGTTCGCTAGATACCAAGGCAGAAATTGTAGTGCCAATCATTAAAGACGGTAAAAATATAGGTCAAATAGATATAGATTCGCATACACATAATCCATTTACAGCAGAAGATAGAGAAATGCTAGAATGGTTGTGTGATGAGATTGCTAAAAAAATATGAAAATAAGTTCAGTTACTGTTGAGCAGTCAATTTATTTCTGCTCTTCAGAGCTGCAACCAGGTTTCTAACAACGTTTGTAGTGCCTATGTTTACAGAATTTTCGGCACTGCCCAAGAGTCTTCCTTTTCCTTTGTAAGTGTCAAAAGAATTTTCCATTACCAGTTCACCATTGTTATTGTAAAGTTTCATACTTACAATCACTTGATTAGAAAAGACGTATTTACCAATTCCTACTTTAAAATATTTTATTTTAGGTACTACAGCTATCTCGGCATTATTGTATTTGCAATAATCTTTTATACTTTGTGTATCTACACTATCATATATAATAGGAGTATCTACACGCAGAATTTTATAATCTCCGTAGTATCTTAGTTCATTAGTAACAGTATTAAAGAAAGCCTTATTGGTAGGGTCTCTTATCCCTTCGTAATTAGGGAAAATTTCAGGATTGAAATAAACAATTCGCTGTACTTTTTTTAGCTTTATGCTTTCATCTCCGTTAAATAGAGAGCTTCCCCAGCTTCTACAGCTAAGAAGAATAAGACCTGCGGCAATAGCCAAGAAAACTGTTTTTTTCATTTCATTTGCTCGGTGCAAAGGTACTGAGAATTTCAGGAAGCTTATTATAAAATTTAAGAAAATTTTAACAATATTTTCTATTGAAGAGTATTAATGTTTTCGATAATAGTTTGTATTTCGAAAAATTATTGTACTTTTGCAGCTCGTTACATAATAATCATTTAAATAATATTGGAATGTACTTAACATCAGAAAAAAAATCAGAAATCTTCGCTAAGCACGGAGGAAATGCAGCTAACACAGGTTCTGCAGAAGGGCAAATTGCTCTATTTACTTTTAGAATCAACCACCTTTCAGGTCACTTGAAAAAAAATCACAAAGATTATGCTACAGAAAAATCTCTAGTGAAATTGGTAGGTAAAAGAAAAAGACTGTTAGATTATCTTAAGAAAACTGAAATTTCTCGTTACAGAGCAATTATTGCAGAACTTGGAATTAGAAAATAATCGAATACAAAAAAATTACAAAAAAAGCAACTCAATTTTGAGTTGCTTTTTTATTTCTAAGCTTTTCCCCGAGTAAAAAGATTAATTATGGCGAGTAAAATAATAGAACCTACTGCGCCAGTAAGTATTTGACCAATTACCGAAGTCCCAAATGTAGCTCCTAATAACCAGTAGCCAATAGCTCCGCCTATTATTCCTACAATAATGTTTCCTATTAAACCAAGGCTACCACCTTTAAAAATTTCTGCGCCTAGCCATCCTGCTACTGCGCCAATAATAAGTGTCCATAAAATTCCCATAATACTTTGTTTTAATGTTTATAAGTCAAAGATATAAAGGCTTTTTTACATACACTGTAAAACCTCTTAATGATGTAATTTTTTCTTGATATTCTGAAAATCATCATGCTTTTATTTCTTAAAATGTGAAATAATTACACTACATTTGCACGAATTAATAAACGGAGTATTAACAATTTAATCTGCCTAAAGAAGATACGCAGATTCCTGAAAGAAAGGTTCTTTCAGATTTAATTTTTTTTATTTTATGAGTAAACCTCAAGCTATTACAGAAACCATCATTCTAAAAGATGGTAGAGAAATTACTTTAGAAACCGGTAAATTAGCGAAGCAAGCAAACGGTTCAGTAGTAGTAAAATGTGGTGGAACTATGCTTCTTGCAACAGTTGTAGCCAATAAAGACGCCAATCCTGGTGTAGATTTTCTTCCTTTAACTGTAGATTACAGAGAAAAATATTATGCAGGTGGTAAAATCCCTGGAAATTTTTTCCGTAGAGAAACAAAACCTTCTGATGATGAAGTTCTTACCATGAGATTGGTGGACAGAGTTCTTCGTCCGCTTTTCCCAGAAGATTTCCACGCAGAAGTTCAGGTAATGATTTCCCTAATTTCTTACGACAAAGAAGTAATGCCAGAAGCTTTAGCTGGTTTAGCCGCTTCAGCTGCAATTGCCATTACAGATATTCCTTTCAACGGGCCAATGTCTGAAGTAAGAGTGGTAAGAATAGATGGTGAACTTTCTATCAACCCAAGTATCGAAAATCTGAAAAAAGCAGATTTAGATATTATGGTAGGTGCTACCAAAGATTCTATCGTAATGGTAGAAGGCGAAATGAAAGAAATTTCTGAAGCAGAAATGCTAGAAGCCATTAAATATGCTCACGAAGAAATTAAAGTTCAGATTGAAGCACAAGAAAGATTAGCAGCTAAAGTGCCTGCATCACAAACCAAAAGAGAATATTCTCACGAAACGCACAACGAAGAAATTCGTGAAAAAGTTTGGGCAGAATGTTATGATAAAGTATATAACGTAGCAAAAGTACCTTCTGGAAAAGAAGAAAGACACGAAAAATTTGCAGCTGTTTTAGAAGAATTCCTTTCTCAGTATTCAGAAGAAGAAAGAGCAGAGGTAGAACCATTTGCTAAAATTTACTACCACGATGTAGAAAAAGAAGCAATGCGCCAAATGATTCTTAACGAAAAAATAAGATTAGACGGTAGAGATCCTCAAACCATCAGACCAATTTGGAGCGAGATAGATTATTTACCAGGAGCTCACGGTTCTGCAATCTTTACCAGAGGCGAAACTCAATCTCTTACAGCCGTAACTTTGGGTTCTGTAAAAGATGCCAATATGGTAGATTCTGTTGCCATTAATTATGACGAAAAATTCTTTTTACATTATAATTTCCCACCATTCTCTACTGGTGAAGCTAGACCTCTTAGAGGTACTTCTAGAAGAGAAGTTGGTCACGGAAACTTGGCTCAAAGAGCTTTAGCAGGGATGATTCCTGCTGAGAATCCTTATACCATCAGAGTAGTTTCAGATATTTTAGAATCTAATGGTTCTTCTTCTATGGCTACTGTTTGTGCAGGAACTTTGGCATTAATGGATGCTGGTGTACAAATCAAAAAACCAGTTTCTGGGATTGCAATGGGATTAATTACTGACCCTAAATCTGGTAAATTCACCGTACTTTCTGATATTTTAGGAGACGAAGATCACCTTGGTGATATGGACTTTAAAGTAACAGGTTCTGCAGACGGAATTACTGCTTGTCAAATGGATATTAAAATCCAAGGTCTGACTATGGATATTATGGAAACTGCACTTAACCAAGCGAGAGAAGGTAGATTACATATTTTAGGAGAAATCTTGAAAACCATCGATAAACCAAGAGCAGATGTGAAACCACACGCTCCGAAAATGGAAGTTTTAGAAATTTCTAAAGATTTCATTGGCGCAGTTATCGGGCCTGGTGGTAAAATCATTCAACAAATGCAGAAAGATACCGATACGGTAATTTCAATTGAAGAATTAGGAGAAATTGGTAGAATTGAAATCTCTGGAGTTGATCGTGATAAAATAAATGCTGCGATTGCTAAAATTAAAGAAATTACTTTCGTACCTGTTGTAGGAGAAGTATATAAAGGTAAAGTAGTGAAAGTAATGGATTTCGGTGCTTTTGTAGCAATTGCCAAAGGAACAGAAGGTTTACTTCACATTTCTGAAATTGAATGGAGAAGACTAGATAAAGTTCCGTATGCAGAAGGTGATGAAGTAGAAGTGAAATTTATGGGCTACGATGATCGTAAGAAAATGAGACTTTCTAGAAAAGTTCTTTTACCAAGACCACCAAGACCAGAACAAAAGCCTAGAACTGAAGGTGACGCTCCAAAACCAGAAGGAGAACAACCAACAGAACAAGCATAAAAATAGAAACTCTCGCAATTTTGCGGGAGTTTTTTTCTCACGTTTCCTTCACACTATAATATTCTAAAAGTCTATGAAGAAATTTTTTAAATCGTAGTTTTATAGTTCTCATATTTTTACTTTTTAGATGTTCAAAAATAGGGCTATCCTTTTTGTGATTCAATTACACTTTTGTGTGATTTTTTGAGGAATTTTTTAGAAAAATCTAAAAATGTTTTTCGGACTGTATTCATAGATTG
>ERZ650305.28-NODE-28-length-40240-cov-5.584173_pt1 | contig 40240 bp, 40 predicted proteins | sample MGYA00376241_ERZ650305 | MGnify/ENA primary metagenome ERZ650305 (study PRJEB26733, sample SAMN07839276) | wastewater metagenome | biome: urban; feature: artificial channel; material: waste water | place: USA: North Carolina | collected 2016-02-25 ... | reverse complement strand
AGTACAAGGTGACTGGAGTTCAGACGTGTGCTCTTCCGATCTAACTTGTGTCACTAGAGGTGTCTTTTTCTGAACTAGACAACTCTGGATAGGAAGGAGTGACGTGATTGATTAAAAAATTCACGAAATTGATTGTCACTATTTTAATTTGTAGTCAGGTTGCTTTATTACCTGTAACAGCAGATACAGCATCAACATTTACTTTAGGGTCAAGTGGTCAAGTCACAAGCTCAGAACCACCCTCATCCTCTGATGATGGATCAACTGGGCAATCATTGCCAACTACAGGAAGAAAGCCAAGTGCATTACCTGTAACAGGTGAACAAGTGGCTTGTATTTTATCTGTCATTGGTGCTGGTTTGCTTGCATCGTGCATGATTTTTTGGCATAAAAAAAGGCAGATTGAAAAGGAGGAGGATGATGACAATTTCAAACCATAAAACAATTTGGCAATATGTCTCTGTTTTCCTCTTCATGATTTTCTTGATTATTCTTGGTGGTCATGTTCAAGCAAAAGATGTTGCTTCAGGGACGGAACTAAAAAAAGCACTTGAGCAAGGAGAACAAGCGATTACGGTTAAAAGTCCCTCCGGAATGCTGACCTTACCTAAAAATACAGCTATCACGCAGAATGTCACGATTGATTTCAATCAGACGGTTCTCTTTTTCGAAGACAATCAGTCACCAGCACTGGTTGGAAAAAATAATTGTAAAGTTCACATTAAAAATGCCTTCGTCATCCAAAATGACATAAATCCATCAGAATTGATTTATGGTGGTGCGCCCAAATTAAATGGCAAAGGGACTATGAGTGCATACTATGCTAATGGATTTGGCATAGTCTCAGGATTACAAGCACATGGTGGGCAACTGGAAAGCTTAACCTTTGAAAATATCAATTGGAATACACCCAAGATTTTAAGTGCCAATCATTTTCTTTCTCAAGATACAGGTGCCACTTATTTTGAAGGTAAAAATATTTTCAATTATTGTGCTGAAAAAGGGACAGAATCAATCATTGCTAATGCGTTGATTGTGACAAAAGGAACAACGTCTATTAATGATACTGGTTCTGGAAAAGCACTTTGGTATTCAGGAAATGACCAAGAGCCTGAAATGCGTTTAGAAGTCTATTCTGGAGCAAGCTTGCAATGGCTAGGTAGGAGTAATAATTATGGCTGGATAGAGCACAATGTGACTTCTAAAGATAAGAAATTTATCTTGGACAACAAAGGGACGATGACGTTTCATTTTGGCAACACAACAAAATTCAAGACCACCCTTAGTCGTTTTTGGCAAGTTCGTTTCTTCTTAAGAGAGGATGCTAAAACCTTTATATATACTAAAAGTAAGATTTGGGATTTAGAAATGTTTGAAGCATCTCAATCTGGTGAAAAATTAACCTCGTCAACTGTTAGTGACCCAGATAAAAGTTCTTTCTATTTCCGAGCATTTAAAGGGACTACCACGCTTTTAGACAGTGATGACCACCTAGTCTCTGCATCAGATAGTAGTAGATGGCCTAAAAATCCTTATTATTCGGAAAATCGAGTTTACACGGCAATTACGGATGTTTCCAAATTTGTTATGTCTAGCGGAGTCGATAACATGTTAAATAGCAATTCCGACTTCAAGATACTGGTTAATCTAGAAGACGATCAAAAATTACCTGTCATACCTTATCTGAATTTTTATAGTGTAAGAAAACGACGAGAAGGGCAACTATCACCACAGTTTGGCTATGAAACATCCAGATCTCTCGATGTTTTATGTTCAGATACTTCATCTATCATATCTAAAGGTAACCCACATAAAATTAATACGTATAATGAATCTCTTTACATCCTTGTTTGTCCTGAAAATACAACACCAGAGCAGCCGCAAGAGCCTACACTTCCAATAACGCCACCGTCATTGCCTATTGTTGTGCCGCAAGTTACAGCAAAAACCAACTGGTCAGTTTGCGATGAAGAAACCTTGCGAAATACCTATTATTTAGAAGACATGGATATCTATGGTGCTTCGAAACTATTTTCTCGTACAAGTCAGATGCCTCAAAACTTTGAAGTTGACTTAATCGCCCAAAATACTTTCAAATTAAGTGTTACCTTGAAGACATCACAGACAGACTTTCCTCATGATCTGATTTACCGAACGGGTAACGGTGATCAAACGCTCATACCGAATCAGTCCTTGCAGATTTTAACTGATCAGCTAATGACGACAACGGATGGACTTCGATATACGACGTCGTATGGCGATCAAGAAGGCTTCTTCGTCTCGAGTAGTCGACAAATAGCAGAAGAGAAAAGTTATCCTGTAACATTAGAATGGATGCTTGAAGAAACAGGTCAGCCGGTGCAAACCATAACAACTGATGGAGAAGTTACCTTTGGCAAGAATGGGGTAATGCTTAAGCCGAATTTGCCTTTTGTTAGTAGCAATCTACTTGCCAACCCTAACCAGGAACAAGAGACAGGCGCACTAGAACTTAGCTTTACCAAATGGCCTAAAACCTTTAATTTTGGAACTATAAACATTAGTGCTTTAAGCCAGGCAAAAGGACTACAGAAATCAGCCTTGAAAAAATCAGATGACAATGTCACAGACCTAGTGGGCGATCAAACGCTCCAAGTTTTTGATGGACGTGTCTTCAAATCCGGTGTCAACTGGTCAGTCAATGCTAAAGCAACGACTTTTAAAGAAAGTGGTACAGCCCGAGAAATTAAAGGAGCGAAAATTAAGCTCACAAAAACGCAGGCGGTAACAACTGATACGAACCAAAGTAGTAACCTGTCAAGTCAAAAAGACATTGAGATTTTAGCTGATGATCAGAACACAAGTACAACGACCTTGTTTGGTAATGAAAACGGCAAACAAGTCAAAGGTTGGAGTGATCTAACATGGGATCCCGAGCATGTAACGCTAGATATACCACAAAATCAAGCAAAACTAGGGACATTTGAATCTGTCGTGACCTGGACTTTGGTTGATCAAGCCTTCAAGTGATTAATGCGATTGAGAACGTTCGTTTTTAAATGGACGTTCTCTTTATTTGATTATTAATAGATAAGTTTTAGCTTTATAATCGATAGATAATATGATAGACTGGTAGCAAATATTATGGTATCAATAAATAAAGGAAAATAGGAAAACATGACAGAATTAACCTTTAGGTCTTTACAAGATTATTTAGATGTAAAATACGAAGCAATATGTCAAAGAAAAAATATCAGTAGCCCATCGACAAGTGATTTATTTATCAAATTAGTTGAAGAAATTGGCGAAGTTGCTGAAGTCTTAAGTCAATTAAAAGGTAATAAAGCCAACACAGATGATGCCTCATTAGAAAATGAATTAGCTGATGTGGTTCATTATGTTGTCGAGATCGCCAATGTCAATGGGATTGATTTAGGAAAAGCGATTATTGAAAAGGATAAACGGGCATCTGTGAAATACAATGAGTCTCCGAATTTGGCAGAATTTTTATCTAAAAAATAGAGAGTAGGATCTGGTTACAATTCGGACATCAAGGATGCCCTTGTAAATAACAATAGACATCTTTCCGAAAAACTGTAATTTTCTTGACAAATGTCGGTGTATCCCTTATACTAGTCTTATGAAACGAGAACGCCTAATTGAAAATATTGAGGACTTAAAAATTGTGATGCCAGACTTTGTATTGGAATACTACCGTTCTAAGTCCGCCGTCCCATACTCACTCAATACCTTGTATGAATATCTCAAAGAATATCAGCGATTTTTTAGCTGGCTCATGGATGCTGACATCTCAAATGCCTCGAAAATGGCTGATATTTCCTTAGAAACCTTGGAAAAATTAACCAAGCATGACCTTGAGAGCTATATTTTATATCTGCGTGAGCGCCCTAAGCTGAATACCTATTCGACAACCTATGGTGTGTCCCAAACGACGATAAATCGGACACTTTCTGCCCTATCAAGCCTCTATAAGTACTTGACTGAGGAGGTTGAAGATGAAAATGGTGAGCCCTACTTCTATCGCAATGTCATGAAGAAAGTCGCAACTCAAAAGAAAAAAGAGACACTGGCTTCACGTGCTGAAAATATCAAAAATAAACTCTTTTTAGGGGATGAAACGCAAGGATTTTTAGACTTTATTGATACTGAGTATGAAATTAGTCTTTCAAATCGCGCCAAATCTTCATTTATCAAGAATAAAGAACGGGATTTAGCCATTATCGCGTTAATTCTAGCGTCAGGGATTCGCTTGTCTGAAACGGTGAATATTGATCTCAATGATTTAAACCTGAAAACCATGGTTGTTGAGGTGACACGAAAAGGTGGGAAACGTGATTCTGTCAATATCGCTGGTTTTGCGAAGCCTTATTTAAAGGCATATTTGGACATTCGGGAGAAACGTTATCAGGCAGGTAAACGTGATGTGGCTTTATTTCTGACTTTATATAAAGAACAAGCTAATCGTATCGACAACTCCAGTGTTGAAAAAATGGTTGCCAAATACTCCAAAGTCTTCAAAGTCCGCGTGACGCCTCATAAACTTCGCCATACCTTGGCCACAAGATTGTATGCTGAGACCAACTCTCAGGTTCTGGTCAGCCATCAGCTCGGTCATGCTTCTACACAGGTGACTGACCTTTATACGCATATCGTCGATGAAGAACAAAAAGATGCTTTGGATAAGTTGTGAACTAGTGCGTTTCAAAGTTGCGAAATACTCAAAAAATGCTATAATTTAAGCTATCTGCTATAAATCTGCCGGCATCTACTCCTTCTATTATAAAGATGTGATGCCGGCACCAAATTTTTAATTGAAAATAGAAAGCGCATCATGCTCATTAACTTTATTTTACATATCGATCAACACATCTATACCATGGCACAATCTGTTGGTGCCTGGACTTACCTACTGCTCTTTCTCATCATTTTTATAGAGACTGCCGCTGTTATCATGCCTTTCTTGCCAGGTGATAGCTTGCTTTTTGCGGCTGGTGCTTTGGCTGCTAACCCAGATATGCACTTCAACGTCTGGATTTTCCTGGTCCTCTTCTTCTTCGCAGCCTTTTTAGGCGATATTTGTAACTTTTTCATCGGTCATACGGCAGGTTACAAGATGATTAATCACAAGTTTTTCAGTAAACTCATCAAGCCTCAGCATATTGAGGATGCAGAACTCTATTTCGAGAAAAATGGCTCGCTTGCCATCATTCTTGGTCGGTACATCCCGATTATTCGGACCTTTGTCCCATTTGTAGCAGGGATTAGTCAGTTCAAAGCCAGCGACTTCATTAAGCGTGCTTTCATCGCTGCTTTGTCTTGGTCACTCATTGCAACTGGCGCGGGCTACTTGTTTGGTAACATTCCTTTTGTCAAAACCCATTTTTCAGTGATCATTTTAGGCATCATCGTCGTGACCCTACTTCCAAGCTTTGTTGCTTTCATCAAATCAATGACACGTGCTAAAGCCTAAAAATAAGGCCAAATTAAAAGTCACCTAAGTTATGACAACTTAAGTGACTTTTTCTATGTTATAAACCTTATTTTGTTGACTTGTTTTCGACAACTTGCCAAATGCAACCCACGACCAAGCCAATGGCTGCAGGGACAATCCATCCCATTCCAATCGAAAAGAAAGGAAGGGTGTGTTTAGCGAAGTCCAGTAAATTTGCCATCAAGACGTTAGGATGATCTCCCATCGGAATGGCGTTAAGACCATCAAAGATCGCAGCAATCAGCGTAAAGCCAGTCGTCACTTGATAAACCCGTTTAGAATGATGGAATAATGGGCTCAACAAAGCCAAAATAATCAAAGTAATGGCAAGCGGATATAAGAACATCAAAACCGGAATCGAAATTTGAATCAGATTGGTCAACCCGACATTGGCAAACAAACACGGCAAGACACTCGCCAAAATTACGTAAAAACGGTAAGAGAATCTAGGGTAAAGTTCAACAAATGTCTCTGAGAATGCTGTGATCAAGCCAACCGCTGTTTTCAAACAAGCGATAATAATGATCAAGGCCAAGATAATCGTCCCAAAAGTCCCCAAATAGTAATTCGAAATCTGAGATAAGGCAATCCCACCATTTTCACTCATCGCAAACTTACCAAGACTCATCGTCCCCAAGTAAGACAGACAGGTGTAAATAATCCCCATGAGTAGCACACTAATCCCACCTGCTTTGATGGTATCAATCGCAATCACCTTAGGATTGGTCACACCACGTTGGCGAATGGTTGTGACGATGATAATCCCGAAGGCTAGCGCCGCAAGCGCGTCAAGTGTATTATACCCTTGAGTAAAGCCAGCGATAAATGGTGAGGTTTGATAAGCTGTCCCAACTTTTGCATGACTGACACCACCCATCGGCCCAGAGAAGGCAACGACCAATAAAAGACCTAGTAAAATTAGAAACAGTGGATTCAAAAACTTACCGATATAATCTAGGATTTTTGATGGTTTGCGTGAAAAGAACCAAGCAGCTGTAAAAAATAAAAGACTGAAAAGTGCTAACAATGGTTTTTGTGCACCAGCTGACAAGAAAGGTGATAAGCCAACCTCAAAAGATGTCGTCGCTAAGCGTGGTAAAGCAAAGAATGGACCAATCACTAAATATAATAGCGTTGTAAAAATATAAGCGTACTTGCGATTGATACGTGATGCCATATCAAAAAGACCAGAACTTTGAGAAAGACCAACAGCGATAATCCCTAAGAATGGTAAGCCAATCCCCGTCACTAGAAAGCCAAGGTTAGCTTGGAAGATTGCTGCTCCTGCTTCTTGTCCCATATGCACAGGGAAAATGAGATTTCCTGCCCCAAAAAATAACCCAAATAACATTGAACCAATCAGTAAATAATCACTGACTTTTAGTTTCTTATCCATAAAACTCCCTTATAAAATAATTGTATCTTATATAGGATATCAAAATGTTACATAAATTACAATAAGGCTCGGTCAGTTGGTTTGAAGATGATATGATCAGGGAAAATAGAAACGTTTTACATAAATTTAATTATGTAAAACGTTTCTTGTGATGTGATTTAATCCGAAATCTCAACTTTATAAATCCAACCTTCAGGTGCTGTTACATCACCCTTTTGAATCCCGACTAATTCATTGTAGAGTTGGCGAGTAACTGGTCCGACTTCTGTTTCACTATAGAATACATGATAGTCATCGCCATTTTTAATGCCACCTATTGGTGAAATAACTGCTGCTGTTCCACAGGCTCCAGCTTCAGCAAAACGATCTAGATCATCCACATAGACATCACCTTCGGAAGCTTTCAATCCTAAACGATGTTCTGCTAAATAGAGAAGAGAATACTTGGTAATTGATGGTAAAATTGATGGACTAAGCGGTGTCACAAACTCACCATCCTTAGTAATCCCAAAGAAATTGGCTGAGCCAACTTCTTCTATTTTTGTATGTGTGGTTGGGTCTAAATAAATGACATCAGAATAGCCAGCATCATGCGCTTCTTGGCCTGGTAGGAGGCTTGCAGCGTAGTTACCACCAACTTTGGCTGCACCAGTGCCGTGGGGCGCAGCGCGGTCAAAATCTCGTGAGACGATAAACTTAGTTGGCGCTAAGCCACCTTTAAAGTAATTGCCAACAGGCATGGCAAAGACCGTAAAGATATATTCTTGGGCGGGTTGCACACCAATGATGTCACCAACACCAATCAAGAGTGGACGTAAGTAAAGACTACCACCACTTTCATAGGGTGGAACATATTCATGATTTGCTTTTACGACAGCCTTAACTGCCTCAACAAAGAGGTCAGTCGGGACTTCAGGCATCATTAAACGTCTTGCCGTTTTTTGCAAACGTTCCGCATTTTGATCAGGACGAAACAATTGAATCTCACCTGCTTTTGTGCGGTAGGCTTTCAAGCCTTCAAAAGCTTGTTGGCCATAGTGCAAGGCAGGTGATGACTCTGAAAGATGGAGTGTGGCATCTTCCGTTAAACTTCCCGCATCCCATTGACCATCCTTAAAGCGGGCAATAAAGCGATAGGGCAAGTTCATATACTCAAAACCAAGATTTTCCCAATCAATATTAAGCGTCATAAATAACCTCTTTCATCTATCAAGCAAACAAAGGATGGATATTTGAAACCCATCTCGTCTAAAAATTTGTTATACTTATTTTAGCCCTTTTTGTGCTTTTTTGCAACAATTTACTTGAATTTTCTGAAAATTATTGATTTGGAGTGTCTCTTTTGAAATATCTACACCTAGAAACCTTATTCGATACAGCCGTAGAAAAAATCATCTACGTCATAATTGCAAGCGTCCTATTTTTCATCTTCTATCGCATTTTAAAGCGGATCATCAAGCATTTATTTGACAACTATAGCCGTATTAATATCGCCGATAGCGCGCGTGTTTTAACCCTTTCACGCCTGACTCTGTCTGTCTTCCAATACCTGACTGTCTTCCTTTACATCTACACGATCCTAGGGATCTTCGGTCTGCCCGTCGCGAGCTTGCTTGCAGGTGCTGGGATTGTCGGTGTTGGTCTTGGCTTTGCTGGACGAGATCTGATGACGGACATCATCAACGGCTTCTTCATCATCGTTGAACATCAAGTTAACGTTGGCGATACTGTCAACTTCAAGAACCTGGATATCACAGGTACCGTCATGGTCATCGGGATTCGCTCCCTCACCCTCAAAACTAGCGCTGGTGCCTTAGTGTTTGTACCCAATCGAAATATTACAGCACTTGCCAACCTCTCACGACTTGATCACCACATTTTCTTAGATGTGCCAGTTACTGAGGAAAATGTTACAGACGTCAAACAACGGATGCTCAGTGTCAACAAAAACTATCCGAACGCAGCATTTGTGGGGGTTCAGATAGTTGATGAAAAAGTGTATTTGCGGTCTCAACTGACCGGCACCTATCGTGAGATATCAGAACAGAAAGCTCAGATTTTATCTCAGTATTACGGATTAGACGATTAACCACGCCCAACCATTGATTTGATTGGTTCAAATGATTGCCGATGAATATCTGTGAAGCCTTGCTTAGCAAGCCCTTCCAGATGTTTTTTTGTACCATAACCAGCATTGTGGGTGAAATCATAGCCAGGGTAGGTTTGATCGTATTCTGTCATCATCTGATCTCGTGTCACTTTGGCAACAATGGATGCTGCTGCAATGGACATGGATTTAGCATCTCCTTTGATCAGAGAAGTTTGCGGGATATCAATCTCTAAACTCATGGCATCAATCAACAGATGTTCTGGCTTAAGTTCAAGATGCTCAATCGCCTGTAACATGGCCAGTTTGGTCGCTTCGTAGATGTTGACCTGATCAATGACGTGATTGTCGATGATCCCGATACCCACTGCGAGGGCTTCAGCCATGACGCGGTCATAGACGGCCTGATGCTGCGCTTTAGGAATCTGTTTACTATCGTTGAGGCCAGGAATTTGACAATTTTCGGGTAAAATGACGGCTGCTGTGACGACAGGACCTGCTAATGGACCACGGCCAACTTCATCGATGCCAGCGATTAAGGAGATATTTAGGGCATAGAGTTCGCGTTCATAGGCTAGCAAAGTTTCAAGTCGGGCTGCTTCATCAAGGGCAGCTTGAATTTCACGTTGGCGTTTGGCGATTAATTTTTGCACGCCTTGGCGTGTATCCTGCGACCATTCGTCAAATAGAGGGTCTGACAGGGTTTGCGCTGCTTGGAGTAGCTCTCCCACTGCTTTAATCGTTGTCATCTTGCGCGTCCTCTTTGTTAAGGTCTGACACACGGTCGAGGGTGTAGGTTCCGAGCTTGCTGTCGCGGACATCTTTGATAAACATGTCATAAAAACGGTCGTAATCATCTCGGAAGCCATATTTTTGAGTCAATAAGACGATTAAATCAACAGCAGATAAATTCATCTGTTCATCTGTTAATTTGAAGCGATTTTGAAGTTCAGTTGGGTAGTTAGATTTGAAGAAATCCAGACCGAAAATCGTTATCTCATCTTTGGGAATCAGGTCGTCCTTAATGGCACCCGTCAAGGCGAGCTTCAAGCCGACTGTTTGGTCCTCAAATTTTGGCCAAAGAATACCTGGTGTATCTAAGATTTCCAATTCTTCATTGGTTTTCAACCATTGCTGCCCTTTAGTGACCCCTGGCTTATTACCTGTAATGGCGATTTTTTTACCTGCCAAGCGGTTCATGAGGGTTGATTTGCCGACATTAGGAATGCCGATGATCATGGTTCTGATGGCTTTATTTTGAATGCCACGCTCAGAAGCACGTTTGAGTTTGTCTGCAAGGACTTCTTTGGCAGCCTTGGTCAGTTTTTTGACAGTTTGCTGCTCTTTGGCGTTAATTTTAACGGCTAAAATGCCCTGTGCTTCAAAATAATTAACCCATTTTTGAATTTCCAAATCATCGCCTAAATCTTTTTTATTGATGATGACAAGACGTGGCTTAGTGCCGATAATCTTATCTAACATGGGATTTCGGCTTGATAGAGGCAATCTAGCATCCACCAACTCCATCACCAAATCAACATGTTTTAAATTTTCCTGAACTTGTCGACGTGCTTTGGACATGTGACCTGGAAACCATTGGATTACTACCATTTCTTATAACTCCTTGTGTACCAAGGCTTGATAGCCTTAGAATCTCTTTTTTGTATTTAATGGGTAAAATTTTAGTTCACTAAACCCAATTCTTTTGTTATTTTTTCGCATGCTTTAACTGAATTTGTTCAAGCCATTAAAAAAATGATAAAATGTATCTCGATACTCGATACTAATTTTACCATATTTTTCAGTTATTTTCAGGGGTTTTCTTCGTGGGTACTACTAGGTAATAATAGTAGAAAAATAATATGTCATATCGTTATCAAAATGCTAATAGTTAATGATTAGCAAAATACTTTCACAGCTTTACATTCTTTACATAGCTAATCAATGGTGAAATCATCTTTTTATCTGTGAAATCAACCTTTTCACCATTGGTCTCTAGTATCGCTTTACCTTCAGCAGACATCTCCGAATCAGATTTTTTCTCAACCGTCTTTTTGAGTAATGCCATCAAACAGAGATGGAGGAAACTGAGTTTTTGATAATCAATCCCTCCACGAAAATGATAAACTTGATTGGGTTGATATGCTTGATTTGGGAAGCCTTTGGCCATAATCTCTGAATAATTCATGATTTTAGGATCAGCAAGTCCAACTGTGAATATTACAAGATGTTTGAACTTGCTTTTTGAAACCAAATCTACGCCAAGTATGCTACCTGCATATAAACCACCCCCATAAATAATCATGTCATATTGACTTAAATCAGATACAGATACTTTTTTCCTATTCAATAAATCAGCATCAAGTGATTCAGCAATCCACTCAGCATATTTTAGGGTCGTACCATAATGTGTTTGATAGACAACTGCAATATTATTCATTTGAATGATCTCCGTTTATACTTGTCATGAAATAATTGATGTGTTTGTCAACCATGTCAGAAGTGCGTTCTTTTACGCAATGTTGGAATTATTTAACTTTATTTTTACTTTTATGCCCTCTATCATGAACGAAAAGGGCATGATAGTAAATTATATTCTGAATTTAGAAATGAACTAAAATATTCTAGATTTTGACTCTTGTTCCAGACCTTATATGTAATGGAATCAAGATTATAACAATTTGGCCATATAAAATTCATCAACAAAGTCACCATCAATTATCATAGCATTTTTTCTCGTACCTTCGACCACAAAACCTTTTTGCTCATATAATCTTTTGGCTACAAGATTGGTACGGATGACAGTTAGTTCAAGACGTTTAATGCCATTCCCTTTTGCCCAATTATCTAGGGATGTGAAGAATGTCTTGCCGATGCCTTTTCCTCGGTAGTCTTTTTTTATACCCGTTACAATATAGGCGGTATGTTTGATTCGATTAGGCGTGCCGCGTAAGGCTAAAATATAACCGATAATCTGATGATTGACTTCTGCAATTAACAAATAGTTTTTATTGTCCTTTGCACTTTGTATCAAGACTTCAATTGCTTTGATTTCTGAAGCAGTATTTTCTCTTTCGCCAGGTTCATACATCATGAATTTTGTTTCATGATCCAATTCATTCATCATGTTCCAAAATAACTGAGCTTCGTTTGTCTGTAGTTTTCTATATAGAATCTGATTCATAACATTTTCCTTTGCTAAATTCATTGAAAAGCAAAGTTGCAATAAAACTAACTATGATCATAGTTAGTTTTAAAGTGGTTTATTGATTTTTGCTTTTTCTGCCATTTACATAAATCACCGCAATGATAATTATCAAAATTTGGCAGATAAACCAGACTGTTTTCCCTTTAGGATAAAGTACCATTGCACCTATTATAACTGAAGAAAGCAACAGTAAAATACCTATTACTCTTCCGATGAATTTGCTATTTAGCTTCTCTTTATCTGATTGACTTAAGGTATTGTAACCAGCAATTAAAAAGAGCCATTTTCCTCTGAAAAGTTGACTACCCGTCATCATTAATATGACACCTATGATGAGTGCTAGCCATTCATTATGTCCAATTACCATTTACTCTCCTCTTTCATAGCAATCAAGTTTCAAAAATCTCATCATAGCAGTCAACTAAATAATTTGCCTTTTCTTTAACGCTATCCGGCGCATCATAAAAGCTATAACTCTCATCAGTTGTTTCAAACATGGGGATGTCATTTTCGCCATCGCCAATTACTTGAACCCTGCTGCTTTCTAATTTAGAGAGCAGGGTCGCAATCCCACTTTTCTTATTCGTTCCCTGACTAATGATATCAATGTAACTATGATTATGTTGAATGGAAAGGTCAGGATTCTCTTTTATCTGATCAAAGCAAGCTTGAGCGGCTTGATTGCTTGTTAATGCCATTGTCAAGCCTAATAAGCTATCACTTTCTGTAATGTCATTTATAGCTTCTAATAGATCCTGAACCGAGTCAAAGATTCGCTCTTTTAAATTGATGACTAAGAATAGGCGATTGATGCCTTCTATGGTTGCTAGTTCAGCAACTTGTGCTTTTAAAACTGCCAAGCTGATTTCGCTCGCATACAAAATGTTAAACTCTTGATCGATCAGCATAGCCCCATTGGACAAAATAGCATAGTCAAAGGTATCAAAAGCATACTTTTGCGTAAAGTGATGAAAACTATCATAGTTTCTACCTGTACAGAGCACAAAGGTATTGGACTTTCTGAAGTTTTCTAGTTTTTGTCGATCAAGTGCAACTTTGCCTTGTCTGATGAGCGTTCCGTCGATATCACTGATTAGTAGTTTTGTCATGCTTCTCCTCTTTGTACATCTCTTATCTGTCTATCGTTAATCTGGTGCTCTTAAATCTAGCTCATGCGCTCTGATTTTTTCTTTCGTTAGTTTTTTGATATCAACTAGATGGTTGGGATGAGCAATTTCCCTACCAAATATTTCGGGAATCAAGTTGTAATGTATCACGCACTTAATCCCTTTGCCATTCAAAGTTTTGACTAGGTTTTTCGATAAATACCCTGCTACTACTATCTCAACCCCCATCATTGTCGCTTTATCATTAATATCAGAGATAATTTGAGACATGATAAGGCTGTCCATTTGATGCCACTGATCTTCTCGAACAGCTCCAAAAATAAATGAAGTCAAATCATTCATACCAATGACTATTTTTTTGATGCCGGTTTGTAAAATATTATCCAAGTCAAAATATGCTGAAGGTAATTCAATCATACAACCGATATCGCCTTGAAAACCATTGCCTCTAATAAACTTGATAGCTTCTGAAAGTTGGGCGGCATCATTAACAAAAGGTAGGAAAACACACAGATTGTGATGGGATTGATAGACTGAAACCATCACCTTTAGCTCTGCTAGAAATTCATCTGAGAACTCAAGTAGTCTTCTCAGGCCTCTTAAACCAAACAAAGGATGCTGATCTTCTAATTGTGTTCTTGTTCCTTGTAAAACATTAGCTTCGGTTATGGTTAGCTCAGAGAATCTATACCAAACTAATTCATCAGCGTATAGTTGACATAACTCCTCTAGATATTGACCTATCTTTTTTTGAGTCACTACATTCAGAACACTTTGATTAAGCTCTCTTATGAGATACTCTCCTCTAATCATCCCGATATTCTCAAATAAATCTGGATAAACCTTTTCACATATCCTCTCACCACTTAGGGCTAATTCATTTTTCAAGTTTTCACCGTCCCTTCTGTATGCTTATAAAAGAGAGACTGCATTAAGACCCAGCAGATTCATAAACGCTAATTCCCTTATCCCAGATTTTTAGGGCAAGGCAAAACAACAAGATTGAGATGACAAATAGGCCACCGATATGAAAGGCAAAGTTTTGTCCTGTGATGAGATAATCTGCGGGATAAAAGGCGGTAAAGGCAAAGGGAAGGACAAAAGTGATGAGGGCGCGAATGCCTTTGTTATAGATGCTAAGTGGATATTTAGAAAAATCATTAATCATATAAAAGACATACATGACACTGCCTGCTCGTTTGCTCCAAAAGGCCATGCTGGCCGCGATGATTTTTAGACTCGTGTAAATTAAGGTTGTAAACGGGATAGAGATGATAAAAATACAAACTTTCAACCAATCCCACTGCACCACACTGATATTCAGCGTTAAAAGGGATATACCGATGATCAATTCGCCGAAGGCATCCACTTGAAAGTGTTCCACTAGAACATGGAACAAAGGATTAAGGGGGCGTGTCATGTATTTATCAAATTCGCCTTTCCAGACTAGGCGCTGACCCACTGCCCAGAGGTTGTCGAAAAAGAGATGGTCGATGCCTTTAGGAATCAGTGAAAACCCGTAAATGAAAGCAACTTGTTTAAATGTCCAGCCGTTTAGAGAAGGAATTTGGCTGAAGATGATGCTAATAAAGAGAATTTCCAAGCCCTGTGTGAGAAACATCCCAATAATCCCAACGAAAAAATCGCTTTTATATTCGATGAGCTGTTTGAGGTATTGTTTGATGAAAATGACTTCTAATCTGAGAAATTTCTTCATGTTTAGCCTCCTTGGACGGTTAAATGCTTGATTGAGACGCGCCAAATGAGTTTAGATAGACCGTAGAAAAAGAGAACCCAAAAAACTTGTAAGGCGATGAGCTCAAGTGCTACAGTTAGTGTATATCGGCCTAGGTAGATAGTGACGGGGTTGTAAATCAACGAAGCGAATGGTGAGATTGACAAGATTTTTGAGACGATGTCGGGGAAAAAACTGAGTGGGATCAAGGTACCTGACATAAAATTAACAATTGAGTTTTTCATCAAGTTCGCACCCCAGAGATTTTTTAGAACGAATGCAGAAAAACCAAAGCATAAGTTAAAATAGAAATTCAATAAGTAACCCAACAGACAACTGATGAGAAACAAGCAAATATTGACAGGATTAAGAGGCAGCGACTGGGCATGGAAAAGCTGAAAGAGTAAAATCCCACCTAAAATTGGTACAGTAATCATAAATATTTGAACCAACTTGCGACCGATTTCTTCAAATAAATAAGTTGCCGAAAAACTGATTGGCTTTAAGAGACGCATGGCAATCGTGCCACTTTTCACATCATCACCTATGTCATCGTTGCTATGAGAGTGTGTAAATGTCCCTACATAAAAACTCAAGAAGACATACAAACTCATTTCAGGTAAGGTAAAATCGTTCAGAGTTGCGTGTGTTGAGGCATTAAAAATAGCACGCCACAAAAAATAAGTGACCACAGCACCCAAAATATCCCCTAAACGAAAGAGCAGAAAATCAAGTCGAAATGCCATGCTACCCTGGATACCTGCATCTATAAAAGGACGATACTGCCGAAAACGTTTAAACATTCTCAATCTCCTTTCTGAAAAAGCGCCGAATTATTTCTTCAATATCCGCATCCTTGACAGCAATATCCTTCACATTCGCTCGACTCAGCGTAAACTTAACCAAGTCAGGAATCGCCACCTTAGTCGCATCAAACTGGATCGTCACCTGTAAGCCATCTTTTATCACCTCTAAATCAGAAAAATGCTGGTGATAATCTAGCCGCTCAACCTCTAACTGCTGCGTCATCTCAAACCTCACTTCGTGCATCTTCCCAAAACGCTGTTTGAGCTGTGACACGGAACCATCAAATATCTCCTGCCCCCGATCAATCATAAAAATTCGATCACAAAGCAACTCAATATCATTCAAATCATGCGTCGTCAGTAAAATCGTCGTCTGCTCCTCCTGATTGATCTGCTTAATCGCCTTGCGGATATTATCTTTAACCGCAACATCAAGCCCAATCGTTGGCTCATCCAAAAACAAAACTTTTGGATTATGGAGTAGGCTTGCGGCAATGTCCGCTCGCATCCGCTGACCTAAGCTAAGGGTGCGGACAGGATCTTTGATAAAGGCATTTAAGTCTAACACTTCGTTTAGAAAAGCCATTCTTTTATGGAATTCCGAGTCTGAGATGTCATAAATTTCCTTGAGGACACTATAAGTTTCTTGCAAGGCAAGATCCCACCAGAGTTGTGTCCGTTGACCGAAAACAACACCAATATCTTTGACATATGCTGTTCGATTTTTCTGTGGATTTTTACCATTGATCAGACAAGTGCCGCTGGTTGGTGTCAAAATCCCCGTCAGCATTTTAATCGTTGTTGATTTACCTGCACCATTGGCCCCGATGAAGCCAAAGATTTCACCTTTTGGAATCTCAAAATTTAAGTCTTTGACAGCCTCAAAAGTTTCAATTTGTGGCTTAAATAAAGATTTGAATCCCGCTTTTAGGCCGGGCTGTTTGACAGTTTTTTGAAAGTTTTATCTAGGTGTTCTACAACGATCATCTTGTCCATTTTCCATCTCCATTATCATTCTTCTTACTAATTAGTAAGCGCTTTCTTTTCATATTATAACTTTTGAGTTTTATAATGTCAAAAATTTATTAGTTTTCTGATACTTTTGATGGTATCAGAAAAATCTTAAGGATTCATCTGAACGATTTGTGCCGATATAAATGACAGAAATACAAAAAACACCCAATTCTGGATGTTCTCAAAATTCCAAATAGCTGAAATCGTCTAGTTAACCCTCTATCTTAACTTCATCTCGAAAAATACCCATAATCAAGCTATCATGATACTCCCCATTGGCATAAAAATGCTGACGCAAACGGCCTTCTTGGATAAAGCCTGCGCCATCATAGATATGAATCCCAACATGATTATCGACATCAACATAAAGGTAAACTTTATGCATATTGAGCATATTAAAAGCGTAATTCAAGCCTTTACGAATGGCTTGTTTTGCTAATCCTCTACCTTGGTAGGCTTTTCGCACGATAATCTGAATTTCTGTCGTGCGATGAATGTAATCAATTTCCACTAATTCAATCACACCTGCAAACTCACCGTCGAGATCGATGACAAAACGACGTTCACTAATATCGTGGATGTGCTTGTCATATAAACTGTTCAATTCATCAATGGATTCATAAGGTTCTTCAAACCAAAGTGCCATTGTACTCTGGTGATTATCGAGTTGATGAATAAATGGTAGGTCATTTCTTTCTAACGGTCTGATTTGCATCGCTATCGGCTCCTCTTTTTAACAAATTATGTATTTGACATAATTATAAATATGTCAAATTTAAAATAGATGTTTATTTTAAATTAATTCAATCCCACCAAAGCTTAATCAAAGCCTGTGTTCCGGCGTCATTAAAGCCTTTGTCTGCTAGTTTTTCATATAAGGCTAGGGCACCTTGTGTTGCAGGTAGGTCTAAGCCCATTTTTTGTGACTCATCCAAGGCAATCTTCAAGTCTTTGATAAAATGTTTGACGAAAAAGCCTGGTGAATAATCATCTTTTAAGATACGAGGCCCATAATTTGCGAGTGACCAAGTATTAGCGCCGCCAGCTAACAAGGTTTCAATGACTGCTGGCAAATCTAGGCCTGCCGCTTTAGCATAGACCAGTAATTCTGACATAGCAGTCATGGTGCCAGCGATCCCAATCTGATTGGCCATTTTGACGTGTTGCCCACTACCAGCAGGGCCAAAATATTGTGCTTTTTTAGAGATTTTATCGAATATCGCTGTGACTTGATCAAATGCTACTTGGTCGCCACCTGCCATAATCGTCAATGTGCGATTTTTGGCACCGATATCGCCACCACTAACTGGTGCGTCTAGTGTCAAAACATCTAGTTCACTTGCTTTTTCAGCAATCTTTTTAGCCAAGGTAGGTGTTGAAGTCGTCATATCAATTACGATCTTCTGAGCTGAAATGCCTGAGAAAATACCTGTTGTGTCATCAAAGTAAACTTCTTCTACATCTGTTGGATAACCTACCATGGTGATAACAAGGTCGCTTGCTGCTGCGACTTGACGTGGCGTTGTCAAGTAGCTAGCACCATTGGCTACCAAGTCATCTGCTTTTGAAGCTGTGCGGTTATAAACGTAGAGCTCATAACCGTCAGCGATGAGGTTAGCTGCGATAGCATGCCCCATTACGCCCAAACCGATAAAACCAATTTTCTTAATTTCTGTCATGATGATACCTCCACTCAAATTTTAACACAAAATGTGGTAAAATAGTCTCATGACATTTAAATCAAGTTTAGCGGTTTTCGCCGGAAAATCCAGCCAATTTATACTTCAAAAATTCTTCAAGCGTGGGTCGACTTTCCCTGGCCGTCTGGCGCTCAAAATAGATCCTAAGATCCTTGACACGATTGCGCGTGATTATGAGATTGTCGTCGTGACCGGTACCAACGGCAAGACCCTCACAACAGCACTGACTGTGGGGATTTTAGAAAATGCCTTTGGCCAAATCGCGACCAACACGACAGGCGCTAACATGATCACCGGCATTGTGTCGACTTTCCTGTCTGCCAAGCGAAACAAAACAGGTAAAAATATCGCCGTGCTTGAGATTGACGAGGCTAGCCTACCTGCAGTGACCGAATACATCACGCCGAGCCTCTTTGTTTTCACTAACATTTTCCGCGATCAGATGGACCGTTATGGTGAAATCTACACGACCTACGACTTCATTATTAAAGGGGCCGCTAAAGCGCCCAATGCGACTGTTCTTCTGAATGGCGATAGCCCACTTTTTAACTCGAAAGCCTTGGTTAACCCTGTTAAGTATTATGGTTTTGACCACGAGCATCATGCGCCTAAGCGCGCACATTATAATACAGAAGGCATCGTCTGCCCCAACTGTCACCATATCCTAGACTATACGATGAACACCTATGCCAATCTAGGCGATTACATTTGTCAGAACTGCGGCTTCCACCGTCCTGAACTTGATTATCGCTTAACAGAGTTAACCAATATCACCAATACGACATCAGAATTTGTCATTGATGGTGCGACTTATCAAATCAATGTCGGTGGTCTCTATAATATTTACAACGCCCTTGCTGCGGTGTCAGTTGCTGAGTTTTTCGGTCTTGAATCTTCTTTGATCACGCAAGGTTTTAACAACTCTCATGCTGTCTTTGGTCGTCAGGAAAGCTTCAATGTTGGCGATAAAAAATGTACACTAGTCCTCATTAAAAATCCAGTAGGTGCTAACCAGGTCTTAGATATGATGAAATTAGCCCCATATCCATTCGCCTTAGTCGCTTTACTCAATGCCAACTATGCGGATGGGATTGATACCAGTTGGATTTGGGATGCGAATTTCGAGACCATCCATGACCTAGATGTTACCAGTGTGATTACGGGTGGTGTTAGGCATACTGAGATGGCACGCCGCATACGTGTTTCAGGCTTTGATCCTGATAAAATTACGGAGAGCGAAAAACTCGCTGACGTGCTTGACCTCATCGAACAACAGGACAGTGAACACGTCTATATCTTGGCTACTTATACGGCCATGCTTGAGATGCGAGAAATACTGGCCAATCGCCACTATGTGAATGGAGAAATGAAATGACCTATACTTCTATTAAATCTGAAGGTGATTTCCCCTATGACCTGCGTGTCGCTCACCTCTACGGGGATCTCATGAACACCTATGGTGACAATGGTAATATCCTCATGCTCAAATACGTCGGTGAAAAATTAGGCGCTCGCATGACTTTCGACATCGTGTCGCTTGAAGATAGCTTTAACGCTGACGATTATGATCTTGTCTTTTTCGGTGGTGGTCAGGACTATGAACAATTCATCGTCAGTCAAGATTTACCGACAAAAGCAGTTGAAATCAAGAAATTCATCGAAAATGATGGTACCATGTTAGTCATTTGTGGCGGCTTCCAATTCCTCGGTAAATATTATATTGAGGCAAGTGGCCGTAAGATCGATGGCATCTCAGCTATGGACCACTACACTTTGAACCAAGAAAATAACCGCTTTATTGGTGACATCGAAATCCACAATGATGAATTTGATGAAACTTACTATGGTTTTGAAAATCACCAAGGCCGAACATTCTTGGCAGACAATCAAAAACCACTCGGACGTGTCATCATTGGTCAAGGTAATAACAACGAAGATGGTACAGAAGGCATGACCTATAAAAATGTCTTCGGTTCCTACTTCCACGGTCCAATTTTATCCCGCAATGCTCGCCTTGCTTATCGCATCGTGACGACTGCCTTTCACCAAAAATATCCAGATGTTGCCATTCCAGCCTTTGAAAGCATCTTGGCAGACGAAACAAAAGGTCAGAAAATTACAGATATCAAAAGAAAAGTTGAGAAATGAGATTTCTCAACTTTTTTTGATTTTAACTATTATCCTGAATTAGTGTGTGCAACAAGTGATTAAATGTTTTTTCATCATCTTTGAGAATGGAGAAAAACTGCGTATCGATAGCCTCAACAATTTTTAGCGCCCGATTTAAAATCTGCGTACCTTCTGTCGTGATCGAAAGCACTTTTGCACGTGTATCAAGTTTAGAAGTTGTCCGATGAACAAGCTCCAGTTTTTCTAAGTTTCTGATAATCGTTGAAATTGTCATGACATCTATATCAGCACTGTTGGCAACATCTATCTGTTTGACTTCATTTTGATGTTGCTTTAGATAACCGAGCGATGCTAAAACAACAAACTGTGGATGCGTTATACCGATATTAAGTAACTCACTTTTAATTTTTCGATGCCAAATATTATAAGCTTTAATAAATGAAAAACCAATAGATCCTGCTGAATTTTCGGCATATTTTGACTGAAAATTATCTTTCATTTTGTTGTAGATGCCTTAATTAAAGCAAAAATTGACTGAGGAACATCTTCAAAAACCTGTGTTAAAAAGCCTAAATGTTCTTGATTATCAACACCATCAAGGCTAACACATGATACACTATGCCTTACAAGCGTTCCCTGTTCAGTTTTAATCAACTCATGATTAAAATATAGTGAGCCCAAGTCAGGAATCTTTGTTTCATCACAAAAACTCTTATTCTCTGTCACTTCAACCAATTCAAAAGCCAGTGGTGGCATACCTTGAAGGGTCATCTCGCCTGAAACACCTTGTTTAAAATCACCTTCTAAATTAATCGCTATTAAATCATCTTCCCATTTAAACCAATTATTAACAGTTGCATAATTGACCCAAATTTCCTCTGGTGTAAGTGCCGTAAGCGTTTCAAAACTAAATTTCATGATGTTCTCCTTTTTATAGTAAGTTATATTATTATAAAAACACTTACCATTCGGCTTGTAAAGAGAAAGTTTGAAAAACATATTCGATTAATTGTGAAATACGAAAAACAACCTCGAAAGATTGTTTTTCAAAGAATTAGCCGAAATGACATGGTTTATCCGTTCAATTTCCTTTCAAAAGCCTAAGTCGACAAGTGATAGTACTTCTTTCCCGATAGAGCGAGCATAGGATATTTCACTTTTGGTGCTCTCTCCGAGATAGCCATTAATATTGACCATATAAATCGCATCTGACATGATAATTTTTTGTTTGTGTAACTTCCCTAAAATTTCGAGTTCTTCCTCAGTATAATCCTCCTTATCCTTAGTTGGATAGGTAATACTAAGGACACAATTCCCCTCTAACTCTATTCTTTCAGCAATTGTTTGAACCTCAGCCATGGATTTTAAACTTCCACAGATTGTAATAATTTTCGCTCTGTTCATTTTTACTCCTTGACTTTCATTGAATGGTCACTTCTTCTTTACCCACCAAATATGCAGTAAGTAGACCTACGAGTAAAAAGCCCAACCCTGAAAAGGCGATGATAAAATTGATCGGTACTATTTTTTGGAAAAAAGTTGCCAACCAAATCCCCAAAGGATAGATGCCGAAGGCAATATACTTAAATGCAGTATTAACGCTCCCCAAAATTTCTTTGGGCGTCTGAATCTGTCTAAAGGTGATGATATAGATGGTTCGGATTGATAGCGAACAAGACAAAATAAAAGTCGCAATTAAATAAAGCAGGTAGTCATTAAAACACAATAAAATACCACTAAAGGCAATCCCTACACCAGAAAAAAGCATCATCCGCTGGAAATAAATCTTATGATTTGAAAAGGTAGACAATAAGAAGGATCCTACCAAACTCCCAATCCCTGCCATCGAGAAGATCAACCCAACTCGAGTAAGTTGCCCCATTTCAGTATACTTGGTGATCATCAAAGTATCCATCGGCGCATCAAACAAATTACCCAAAGCCAATAAAACCAGAGCTATCAGCAATTTCTTATCTTCAAAGATATAGGTAAAAGATCTGACTAAAGAATAGGAACTTGCTGTTGTTTTTTGATCTGCTTGATGGTTATCTGCAACTTCTGCAACGAAATATAAGTTAATCAAGGCGAGTAAAAATATCCCAGAAGATACTACGACGAGTAAACTGATGAGTCTAGTCTGTTGGATGAAGCCAGAAATGTTAGGTGCGATAATCATGGCTAAACTGCCAGAAAAAAACACAGCTGAATTGTATTTGGCTAGTCTCATATCATCAAGTATTAAGGGGAAAAAGGAACTTTCAGCAATTTGATAAGTAGACGTTACAACATTGTTAAGTCCCAATAATAGAGCAAATACCAGCAGATGATGATAACCAGTACCCATAATAACAAGAAATGCCAAAGTTAGCATCAAGTCTAGAAGTACCGTCAGTTTAAGAAGACTTTTCCGATTATGACGATTAACAATCTTAGCAATCACTGGTCCCAAGATTAAAAAAGGTAGCGTATCAAAAATCATCATGCTTCCGATTGCCTTGGCGTCTGTTAGCAAACTAGAGGCATATAAGACGATGATCAGCCTAAAACTGATTTGCGTGAATGTGACGAGATTTGCTGAAATATAGAACTGCTCCCAAAGTTTTTTTAACATTTTTCCCTTACCATTTTATATTATGAAAACGATTTTACTATATTTATATTATACGAATAATTATTTTATTAATCAAAAATTTAGATTGAAAATTAAGAATTACTGCTATACTTGTGAAATATTATTTTTGTTTTCCATTACTCACCCCTGGTCAAAAAATACCTTTGAGAGTGTAACAAGTTACAAGAAAAGACCCCGAAAGGTCAATCTTAAATTTTATATTCAAATGTGAGAAAATTAGTCAAATAGGGTTATTCAAATTCTTGTTTGAATAACCATGCTTTCAAACTAAGTAAAAACAATGAAATACCGACTAACATTACTGGAATATTATTTGAGTCTCCTGTATTTGGTAACGCCTCTTTTGCTTGTTCCTCGCTTGTTTTTCCGTAAACATAAGTAACTGTTTGTTCTTTGTCGGAAAGCTTACCAATGGTTTCACCTTTCACTTCTTTAAAGGTATAGCCGTTAATCACTTGTTTATAAGCATCTGTCGAAACATCATAGGCATCACCAACATTACCAGAAATCGTTTTAGCAGTTGCAATCTCATTATCGGCAGTATCTTGATACTTAACAGTTAGGACTTTCGATTTAATTGGGTTCTTAGTATAAACGTAAGTAACGACCTGTTCTTTATCTGTTAGTATACCAATGGTTTGACCTTGTACTTCTTTGAAAGTATGACCATCAATATCTAGTTTGTGTTCATCAGTTGACACATCATAGATATCACCGATATTACCTGAAATATTTTTTGAATCTGCGATTTTTTCGCTGGCAGTATCATGATATCTAACAGTTAGAGGTTTTGCTTCAACTGGATTCTTAGTATAAACGTAAGTAACTGTTTGTCCTTGATCAGAAAGGGTACCTGTAGTTTGACCTTGTACCTCTTTAAATGTATAACCGTTAATGTTTTGTTTATAAGTATCTGTTGAAACATCATAAGCGTCGCCAACATTACCTGAAACTGTTTTAAAATCTGCAATTTTATTACCAGAAATATCTTGATACTTAACTGTTAGGTCAGATGCGACGTAACCAAAAGTTATCGAAAAAGATGCATTAACATTGAGGTTGTTGCTATTGTTGACATTAGACTCCCACGAAAAATGAATCTGACAAAACGGACCATCTGGAAATTGAATTTGTCCAGGAGTATTGACAAAAGTTTGTCCAACTAATTTACTATAGTCAACGCTATAGTATGGATCAAGTGTGAATTTAATACCGCTGTTTTGAACTTCCGCATTATAATGGAGAGGGACACTAGGATAAGGATTCCCTATATATAAAGATGCATATGTCATAAAGTTGGTAACAGTAAATGGGGCATTAAAAATTTTAGCATCACTAAAACTTAAAAAGAAACTGGTATAGTTATTTTGGTTCAGAGAAAATACCTTATTAATAGGCCAGGTGTTATGTGGATCTATGCCTACATTAAGATAACTGTTGAACTTTGAACAATCAATACCATTAGGAAAGACCGACTTCAAATCTCCACTGAATATCCAAGACGCTTTTTCCTTTATATCAGATGATAATAAATCATTAACGGAATCAAATGTTCGGCTAGAGGTATCTGAGCCTAGAGAAAAATTCACGCCATTGGCATATTCTAATCCAGTAAAATCTGTGATCTGTCCAAATAAGTTTGTACTAGAATCCGATATATGGATGTGTTGGCTACCTAATAGCTCTTTTGTTATTTCATCGACATTATTTAAACCTAAACATTCCACGATCACTTTTTGCAGATTTTTATCAGGCATCCAACTGTCAATATTTTCTGCACTACGTAGCAAACCAGAGAATTTTGAATCAAATTTACTACTAGATGAATTCGCAGAAACAATCGATGTAGTCATTTGACTCGCGACTAGCAATAAGAGTAAACTTGTACCTAGATATTTTGTTCTCATAATCTCACCCTTTTTTTCATAATCAAATGGTAATATTTAAGTTTATTTATATAATCATTTTATAATAAAAATTAGACAAAAACAAGATGTGTTAATAGATTATGAATAAAAATTAAAAATTAATCAACATTAAAATGCTAATCATTATGAAAAAAAACAACCTTAAAGATTGTTTTTAAAGATCCTCTATTCAACTGTCACTGATTTCGCCAAGTTACGTGGTTTATCAACATCTAAACCACGATGTAAGCTAGCATAGTAAGCAATCAATTGTGTTGGGATAACCATTGAAATACTTGATAAGTAAGGGTGGACGTTATTGATTACAATATCGTCGCCCTCAATAGCAGCGTCTTGTTCGACTATTGTCACAACGTTTGCACCGCGTGCTGCAACTTCAGACACATTGCCACGGGTGTGGGCTGCAACTTTCGGGTTGTTAGAGATGAGGGCTAATACTGGTGTGTTGTCTTCGATTAAGGCAATCGTACCATGTTTGAGTTCGCCTGCTGCAAAGCCTTCACACTGGATGTATGAGATCTCTTTGAGTTTGAGACTAGCTTCCATCGACACGTAGTAATCTTGTCCGCGTCCGATGTAGAAGGCGTTACGAGTTGTTTCAAGCAATCCTGTTACTTTGCTTTCAATCAGCTCTTTTTCAGACAAGGTCGCTTCGATTGATTGCGCGACAATTGAAAGTTCATGTACGACATCAAAGTTTGCTGCTTTATCATTGTGAATCGCAGTTCCTGTGGCTTTTGCCAAGAATGCCAAGGCTGCAATTTGCGCAGTGTAAGCTTTTGTAGAGGCTACTGCAATTTCAGGGCCAGCATGTAAAAGCAGGGTGAAAGTTGCTTCACGTGACAGGGTTGAGCCTGGCACATTAGTGACTGTCAAACTTGGAACGCCTAATTCATTTGCTTTCACTAAAACTTGACGGCTATCAGCAGTTTCACCTGACTGTGACAAGAAGATAAAGAAAGGTTTTTCAGAAAGGCGTGGCATGTTATAGCCCCATTCTGATGCAATGCCAAGTTCAACTGGTTTTTCGACTAAGTCTTCTAGTAAATACTTGCTGGCATAACCAGCATTATAAGAAGTTCCTGCTGCGATGATGTAGATTCGGTCTGCTTCAATCAAGGCATTAACAATCGCTTCGTCTATCTTAACCTTACCTGCTTCATCTGCATAGATTTGGCTTAGCTTACGCATGACAGCTGGTTGTTCATCGATTTCTTTGAGCATATAGAAAGGGTAGGTCCCTTTACCGATATCTGATAGGTCAAGCTCGGCTGTATAGCTATCACGAGAAAGAATTTTACCTTCTAAATCATGAATTTCAACAGCATCTTTTGTCAAGACTACCAATTCATGGTCGTGAATTTCCATGAATTCACTTGTTTCACGAATCATGGCCATGGCATCCGAACAAACCATGTTATAACCATCTCCAAGACCAATCAAAAGCGGTGATTTGTTTTTCGCAACATAGATGACATCTGGTTCAGTCGCATCCATCAAAGCAAAGGCGTAAGAGCCTTCAATAATCTCTAAGGCTTTTTTAAAGGCTTCAAGTGTACTGAAGTTTTCAGTTTCAGCAAGTTTTGCAATTAAATGAACGGCTACTTCTGTATCAGTCTGACCATTAAAAGCATCTCCTGCTAAGTATTCGTTTTTGATTTCAAGGTAGTTTTCAATCACACCATTGTGAACGAGTACGAAACGCCCGTCAGTTGAGGTATGAGGATGAGCATTCGTTTCTGATGGCTTACCGTGTGTTGCCCAACGTGTATGACCAATGCCTGCTGTTCCTGCCATTTCGATGCCAATCTTTTCTCGTAAATTAGCAATGCGACCAACTGACTTGATCAGTTTAGCGTTTTGATCTTGATTGGTTACAAAAATTCCTGCACTATCATACCCTCGGTACTCAAGTTTTTCTAATCCTTGCATCAAAATATCCCGCGCATGTTTATTTCCTACTACTCCGACGATGCCGCACATATCATTCCCCTTTTTAAAATTGGTATAGTTCAATAATTCGTTTTAAGAACTTGATATATGTATGATAAACCAAAGTTTTTAGAATGTCAAGCTAAAAAATTCACTTTATTGGTCTAGTTAATTAAACATCAACTGGATAAAAATTGCCTATGATTTTCCCGACAATTCTTGGTTCTTCATCATAGGGGGCAAATTTATCCTGATATTTTTCATTAATAGAAACAAGTCTTAAACCGTCTTCTTCCTTATAGACTTTTTTGATATAGGTTTGCCCCTCCCAATCAATGGCATAAATCGCCCCGTCATAATCAAAAGTAGTATCCTTGATCAAAGCAACAGATCCATCAGCATAAACTGGCTCCATTGAATCGCCGTAAACCCAGCTGGCAAAGTCATAGGATAATTCAGCATCGAAATAAACAGTATCATAACTGCCATCATCCATGTAAGAGAATCCTGTGCCGGCTGATAACTTTTCATAGACCTTGTAAGGAAACAGCTTAACAATTTTTTCTGCTGCTTCTTGATTTTGTTCTGTTAATTGTGCTTGTGTATAGGTCATCACTTTTTCCTTTCGTTTATCTGTTAATTGATGAAATGCTGATAATAAATCAGTCTCCTCATCTTTGACTAGGGCTTCATAGGTAACACCGAAGATATTGGAAAGCTTTATTAAATTTTCCTTCTTAGGTTTTGTTTTACCCCGTTCCCAGGCAAAATAGGACGTATTGGCAACACCGATTTGTTTTGATACTTCTCGTTGAGATAGCCCTTTTGCTTCCCTTATTTGTTTTAAATTACTTGCGATTGTCATTCTGACCTCCAATCAGCTTGTTAGTTTTTTAAACTAACACTAGTATATAATTTTTTTTATACCATGTCAAATCACCAGATTTTTTGTTATAATGTAGAGATGACAACGATATTATTATTACTAGTCGCCTATTTGTTAGGATCGATCCCTTCGGGTCTGTGGATTGGTCACTATTTTTTCCACAAAAACTTACGTGACTTTGGGTCTGGTAACATTGGTACGACCAACACTTTCAGGATTTTAGGTAAGAAAGCCGGAACAGTCGTCTTTGCTATAGACTTGCTTAAGGGCACATTAGCGACGGTTTTACCGCTACTCTTTGGGATAGCGACAATCTCGCCAGCCTTATTTGGCTTGTTTGCAGTCTTAGGCCATACTTTTTCAATCTTTAACCATTTCCAAGGTGGTAAGGCTGTCGCAACGACAGCTGGTGTCATTTTAGGTTATAATCCATGGTTTATCTTACTACTCGCCGTCTTTTTCTTTACCAGCTTCTACTTAACAAGCATGGTGTCATTTGCAAGTGTGCTGAGTGCGGCTGTTGCAGCTATTTTTGTTTTAGTGTTGCCTGCTTTTCATCTGATCTTTGCTTCCTATGATTGGCTCTTTACAAGTATTATTTTATTTCTGGCTTGCTTCATTATTATCCGTCATCGTGATAACATCGCGAGAATTCGAAATAAAACCGAAAATATTTTTAACTTCGGTTTAAATATAACCCACCAAAAACACAACATCTAGTGGGTTATTCGAAAAAACATCACAATATCTAGTTAAAATTGTTGACTAGATATTTTTTTATTGCTAAAATATAGAGACAATAAACTTATAAAAGGGGTGTCCAAATGGTAACCGTATTTTCAAAAAATAATTGTATGCAATGTAACATGGTTAAAAAATGGTTGGCTGATAAAGCTGTTCAATTCAAAGAAATCAACATTGATGATGAACCACAATACATTGAACAAATTAAAGCCATGGGTTTCATGGCAGCACCAATCATTGTTAAAGATGAGGTTTCATTCTCTGGCTTCCGTCCTGCTGAATTGGCAAAATTGGTATGAAGATCGCCTATTACAGTGTGACACGACAAGTTAGTCGTTTTGTTAAAAAGCTAAACTTGGCCAGTGATCAAGCTGTCGAAGTCTCTGACACACTCATCTTATCTGAACCGTTTATCCTGATTATCCCAACTTACGAGAAAGAAATTCTCCAAGAAGTTTGGGATTTTATGGTTGATAATGCTGAATTTTGTCAAGGCATCATCGCCAGTGGGAACCGTAATTTTGCTGAGCTTTATGTTTATTCTGCTAAAGATCTATCGGCCGAGTTTAACTTGCCGATTTTATATGATTTTGAGTTCAATGGTACTGATGAAGATGTCACTGCTGTCAACTCTATCTTAGAAAGCTACTAATCCTATGACTTTAAAAACTTTGGAAAATGTTTCTTATTTCCGTTTAAATAATGAAATCAATATCCCTGTCAATGGTCAAATTCCGTTGCACAAGGACCACGAAGCTTTGCTTGCTTTTTTTGAAGAAAATGTGCGACCTAATCTTAAAACCTTTCCAACGGTTGCAGAAAAAATCGCCTACCTATTAGAACATGACTATATCGAATCAGACTTTATCAAGAAGTATTCGATTGCGTTTATTACAGAACTTTCTGACTGGCTCTATGCGCAAAACTTCCAGTTTAAATCTTTCATGGCTGCCTATAAGTTTTATCAACAATATGCCCTGAAAACAAATGATGGTGAGTTCTATCTGGAAAATATTGAAGATCGCATTTTGATGAATGCTTTGTATTTTGCGGATGGCGATACTGAATTAGCCCAGTCGTTAGCTGATGAGTTGATTCACCAACGTTATCAACCCGCAACACCTAGCTTCTTAAATGCTGGTCGTTCTCGTCGTGGCGAGCTCGTATCGTGTTTCTTGATTCAAGCAACTGACGATATGAACAGTATTGGCCGTTCAGTCAATTCAGCCCTACAACTTTCCCGCATTGGTGGCGGTGTTGGGATTAACCTCTCTAACCTCCGTGAAGCTGGTGCGCCGATTAAAGGCATTGAAAATGCTGCTAGCGGAGTTGTACCTGTCATGAAACTTTACGAGGATAGCTTCTCCTACTCTAACCAACTTGGTCAGCGTCAAGGGGCTGGTGTGACTTATCTCAGCGTTTTCCATCCTGATATCATGGCCTTTTTATCAACTAAAAAAGAAAATGCTGATGAAAAAATCCGTGTAAAAACTTTGTCACTCGGTGTAACAGTTCCAGATAAATACTATGAACTTGTACGCGAAAATGCGGATATGTTCTTGTTTAGTCCATATGATGTCGGACGTATCTATGGTAAACCTTTCAGCTATATTGATATTACTGCTGAATACGATAACCTTCTTGCCAATAACGACGTCAAAAAATATCGCATCCGTGCCCGTGATTTAGAGCAAGAAATTGCTAAACTCCAACAAGAATCTGGTTATCCTTATATCATTAATATTGACGTGGCTAATAAAGCAAACCCAATCAATGGTAAAATCATCATGAGTAACTTATGTTCTGAAATCCTGCAAGTTCAATCCCCTTCAGAACTTAATGAAGACCAAACTTATAAAACTTTAGGAACTGATATTTCATGTAACCTGGGCTCGACTAACGTTGTCAACTTGATGCAATCTCCTAACTTCGAGAAATCAATCGATAGCATGGTTAAAGCTTTGACATTTGTCACTGACCATTCTGATATTGATGCTGTGCCTACCATTAAAAATGGTAACCGTAAAGCGCATACGATTGGTCTTGGTGCGATGGGGCTCCACTCTTACTTCGCTAAACACCATATCGCTTATGGGTCACCTGAGTCAATTGAGTTCACAGATATCTATTTTATGTTGTTGAACTTTTATACCCTTAAATCGTCTATGAATTTTGCCCGTAAAACCGGTCAAACTTTTGATGACTTTGACAAATCAGCCTATGCTGACGGGACTTATTTCGAGCAATATATCGAAGACAAGCAACTTTCTGATAAAGTAGCTACTTTATTTGAAGGCATCCATATTCCAACTGCTGAAGACTGGCGTGAACTCCGTCAAAACGTCATGACACATGGTCTTTACCACCAAAACCGACTTGCAGTGGCACCAAATGGTTCGATTTCATATATCAACGACGTTTCTGCAAGTATTCACCCTATTACCCAACGTATCGAAGAACGCCAAGAAAAGAAAACAGGAAAAATCTACTATCCGGCGCGTGATTTAGCGACAGATACGATTCCTTACTATACAAGTGCTTATGACATGGATATGCGTCGTGTCATCGATGTCTATGCTGCAGCGACAAAACATGTCGACCAAGGCTTGTCAATGACCCTGTTCTTGCGTAGCGAAATGCCTGTTGGTCTATACGAATGGAAAACAGATACCAAGCAAACAACGCGTGATCTGAACATCCTACGTAACTACGCTCACCATAAAGGCGTTAAATCAATTTACTACATTCGGACATTTACTGACAACGGTGATGAAGTTGGTGCGAACCAATGTGAATCTTGTGTGATTTAATGACCATCATCAATAAGCAGACTGCCGCATATCGTGTAGTCTGCTTATCGCGTTGATCTTTAAAATAGGATTATTGCCCAACTTGGGACGTGATCTGATTAGAAACGGAAAAAATTAATGATAAATCCAAACTTTACCAAGGCTATCAACTGGAATAATATCGAAGATTTAATTGATAAATCAACTTGGGAAAAATTAACAGAGCAATTTTGGCTAGACACTCGTATCCCACTTTCAAACGACTTAGATGACTGGCGGAGCCTGTCTGACGTTGAGCGTAATTTAGTTAGCCATGTTTTTGGTGGCTTGACACTGCTCGATACAGTCCAATCTGACACTGGGATGGACTCTCTACGTGCTGATGCGCGGACACAACACGAAGAAGCTGTCCTCAACAACATCCAGTTCATGGAATCTGTCCACGCTAAGTCTTACTCATCTATCTTCTCAACACTCAATACCAAAACGGAGATTGACGAGATCTTCTCTTGGATCGATACCAACGAAAACCTCCAATACAAGGCCCAAAAAGTCAACAGCATCTACAAAGGTGGTACGCCACTTGAGAAGAAAATCGCATCTGTCTTTCTAGAAACCTTCCTCTTCTACAGCGGTTTCTATACGCCTTTGTATTACTTGGGCAATAACAAACTGGCTAATGTCGCAGAAATTATCAAATTAATCATCCGTGATGAGTCAGTCCATGGCACTTATATCGGTTATAAATTCCAACTTGGTTATGAGGAACTCTCTAGTGAAGAGCAAGAAAAGCTGAAAACTTGGGCTTACGAACTCTTATATGACCTCTATGCCAATGAAGAAATCTATACCGATGATCTCTATGGCGTTTTAGGTTGGTCTGAAGACGTTAAGACTTTCTTACGTTATAATGCCAACAAAGCCTTGATGAACCTCGGATTTGATCCACTCTTTCCTGACAACGCGTCAGACGTCAACCCAATCGTCATGAATGGTCTTTCAACTGGTACAGTTAACCACGACTTCTTCTCACAAGTTGGTAATGGTTACCTACTTGGTCAAGTTGAAGCTATGAGTGATGATGACTACGTCTTTGACTAAACAATAGAAAAAACTCTTCAGTCTTGAAAAATAGACTGAAGAGTTTTTATTCGGTTTACTGATCCCAAATACTGGTATCCGGGCCTAAAGGCACGATCTGATTAGGATTTTCCTCTAAGTTATTCAAGGCAAATCCCTTTTTGATGGCATCGAAGTTTGTCGTTTCCTGAAAAGCAGGCATTTGATAAAGTTCTTTCGCATAGCGCCAGAGGTTTGGAAAATCTATCAAGCGATTGCGGTTGGCACGGAAGGTTGTATAGTAGGCCACGTCAAAGCGTGCTAGGCTTACGTAGAGGCGGATGTCGCTATCCGTCAGCTGATCACCGAAAAGGAAGCGACTGTCTGCTAGACGCGCTTCTAGCTGGTCTAAGCGGTTGAAAAAGATATGGAAGTATTTTTCATAGTCAGCCTGTGTTTTAGCGCCTTTGATTTTGTAGACGCCTTGGTTAATTTCGGCAAGGAGGATGGCATTTAGCGCATCAATCTCTGTACGTAGATTTTCTGGATAGAGATCAGGTGCGTCTGTTTTTACAAAGTCCATGAAGTTGGTTTCGAGTTGCTGCATGATTTCTTGCGACTCATTATTGACGATTTTTTTCGTAGTCACATCAACAATGACTGGAATCGTGGCACGTCCTGGATAGTTGGGATCTGTTTGCTTATAGATTGCCATGACATAGTCGACATCTAAGATAGGATCACGATGCCCTTCGTCTAGAGAAAACTGCCAGCCTTTTTCAGTGATGACTGGATTGACTTTGCCTTCACTGATGATATCTTCAAGACCCAGTAAACGACGAAGGATCGCCACACGCTGACTCCAAGGACAAATCTCACTCCAAATCAAGCGATAACGACCTGCTTCGATTGGAAAGGCATCACTCCCAAGTATGCCTGAAAAATGTGGTACTGCTGTTTTTGTCATTACTTCTCCCCCTCTTACTTTTCCCCTAATTTTGATTATTTATTGTAGATTTTTGGTCCTTTACGCATGTGTTTCCGGTCATTTTTGGTTGGCGTTTCTTGATTGGAACGACCTCCACCGGCTTGTTTCTTCTTGATGATTTCTAACATCTTTTCTTTGGTTGTTTGATTCAATTTATTTCTCCTTCATAAAAAGTCGGCAATGCGACTATCTGTTCTATTATAACAGAAATAATAGGTTTAGCTAGTTGATCCTGTTTTTAAAGGTAGAAAAATTATAATTCCATTGTTTGGAAGCTTATCATTCAAGATTTTGGACGTATATTTTGATTAAATCACGCGTTTTAGCAAATGCTTGCGCGATTTCTTCTTCAGTACCCGTTATTTTGGCTGGATCTTCTAAATCCCAATGTACTCTTTTAATATTAGATGGTGTCACTGGGCATTTATCATTGGCATCTCCGCACAAGGTGATGATCAAGTCAGAGCTAAATAAATAATCATCATCAATTAATGTTGACACTTGATGACTGATATCAAGACCATCATCAGCCATCGTTTGGACTGCTCTTGGATTTAGCCCATGTTTTTCAAGACCAGCGCTCTGAATGTCCCATTCGGGATGATATTTTCTAGCATAGCCTTCGGCCATTTGACTGCGACATGAATTGCCAGTACATAAAAAATAGACTTGCAGTTTGGGTATTGTCATGATTTTCCTCCACTTTGATCGGCGTTAACTTATTCTATCTTTTTTGTGGTGAATTAGCAATGCGCTTCTTTCCCAGCCATCCTATCTTCTAAAGCAAAAAAATAAGACACTGTGCCCTTAAGCGATTGTAATCACTCAAGGGCATAACGTCTTATCACAGCATCAAACGATTAGTACAAGGCCTTAGTTTTGAGCCGTACCTTTTGTTTTTTGATAAACAAAATTTAAAATCAAACCAACCACAGCGACTGCTATCGCCACATAAAAGGCTTTTGAAAAATCACCATGGTTACTCTTGGCAATGCTGACAGCAATTTTAGGGCCGAAGAAAGCCGCAACAGAATAACCACAAAAGACGATACCATAGTTGACACCTTGGTTGATTGGGCCGTAGTTTTCCATCACAAGCGGTGGATAAACCCCCATGACACCACCAAAGCAGATGCCCAAAATCATGATACTGATTGCAAAGCCTGTAGCTGATGATAGGCTAAGTAATAACACAAATGCTAGTATAATCACACCTAGAATGATATACAAGGTATTATTTCGACCTAATTTATCAGAGACCGTGCCCCAAATCACGCGCCCTAGACAGTTACTCAAGGAGTAAAGACTGACATAAAAGGCTGCGGTTGTTGGGGTTAAGCCAAACATCTGCTGACCGATAACTGAGGCATTTGCCGCAATCATCAGGCCTGAGAAAGCGCCTGTAAACATCATTAAGAAAATGATATAAAAAGTAGGTGTTTTCAGCATATCTAGCCAATTTTTATTGACTTTATCAAGCTTTTCTTGCCCTGCTACAGGTTGCGCAGTTTTTGGTGTCTGATTGCCTGATGCAGATTTGATAAACAAACTTGCGATGAGGATAATCACCATATAGGCAATTCCTAAAACTCGGAAGGCAAAAGTGACATCATAATTTTGGATAAAGAAATTGGCAATCGGTGCCGCAATAATCGCAGCCCCGCCCATACCAGCGGTAATGATACCTGCTGCAAGGCCTTTTTTATCAGGGAAAAGTTTAATGGTGTTACTCAGACAACCTGAGTAAGCCAAACCTTGACCGATACCTGCCAAAAGGCCATAAGTCAGATAAAGCATGGTTGGACTTGTTGCTAAACCAGATAGGCAAAAGCCAAGACCAAACATGAGACCACCAACTGTAATCGACCATTTTGCCAGACCACGGTCTGTGAAAAAGCCACCTATAATCATGGGAATGGGTGCGACTGCTGAATTTATCGTAAAAGCCAGCATAATTTCGGGCATACCCCAACTTTTTGTCGCACTTAGTGGTCCTGCAAAGACGCTAAAGGCATAGATAGCCCCTGTACAAAGTAAGACCACCGTTGAGGCGATAAGTACTTGCCATCTGTTCATATTCTGTTTCATATTTTTCTCCGTCTTTTATCGCATAATGCGATGAAGGCTTATGTCAACTTATCGACAACAACAGTTTTACCTGCAATGCGGCCAAAGGTGAAGATATCTGTTAAGGAATTCCCACCCAAGCGATTACCGGCATGAATCCCACCAGCTACTTCACCAGCTGCGTAAAGTCCTGAAATGATTTTGCCAGACTGATCTAAAACATGGGTTTTAGTATCAATTTTCAAACCGCCCATGGTATGGTGAACCGCTGGTTTTCTTGGTGTCGCGTAGAATGGTGCTGTGACAACTTTCAAATCAAAGACGTCTTTACCAAATTCTGGATCTTCACCTTGATCAACGTAGGTATTATAGTTGTTAATCGTTGTCACGAAGGTTTCAGGGTCAATTGACAGTTGTTTAGCCAACTCTTCAAGCGTATCTGCTCTGTACAACGTGCCATTTTCAACTTGTCTATCAATTTTCTCTTGACTGGTATTATAAGCTGTATTTTTGATATGTTCATCCGCAATCAGATAGAATAAACCACCATTATCAATCGCTGCTTGAGTTAATTGGTCACGGCTACCATATTCATTGACAAAGCGCTTACCGGATGTATTCACCATGATAAAGTTTTGAGGTGGCACTTGTAGCCCACTGAATAAAGCACCGGTTTCAGGGTCAGATACTGGCATCATTTGAGAGAAGCCCATCCCGGTCAAATCTGCACCAGCACTTTGACCTAAGATAATCCCGTCACCTGTAATCGCAGGTGAATTGGATGTCTTAATGTCATCATCAATATCTGTCCAATAGGTATTGTAGGCTTTAAGCATTTGCGTATTGGCACCGAAACCTCCGGTTGTTAGGATAACTGCTTGGGCGCGAACAGTTACCTTGCCTCCTGCTAATCCTGTCCCTTCGATACCTGTGACGTTACCATTTTCAATAATTAAAGCATCAACTGGCGTATCTGTAATGATTTTTCCGCCATTATTTTCAACAAAGGTTTGCAAGGCAGAAACGAAAGCGTAGCCTTCACTTTTCAATGGTTTGTGACCACGACGCCACAGTGCGCCAACGGGCATCGTCACTTCTTCTTGGTCAAATGCAACGCCGATTTCTTCCAACCATTTCACAGACTCTAAAGCACGATCGGTCAAGATTTTAACTAAATCATATTGACCATAGATGACATTACCAAGTTGGTCTGTCCGTTTGCCGCCGAAATAAGTTTGCAGTCGATGGAAAATAGCTGAATCAAACAAATAACCTGTTTGACCATTGATATCACTGAGATAAGCTGCAACTTGTGTTTTAAAGACTCTAAAGTCTTCCAAGTATTCTGCATCGATTTGACTTTCGTCAATTGCGGCCATTTCTTGAAGTGTGTGGCTCTCACCAGCATTGGCTGTAAAAGTATTTTGCCAAACTGGGTCTGCCGCATTCATTGGCCCGCCAGTACGAACGGTATTGCCACCGACTGCTGGGAATTTCTCAACGACAATTACGCGTTTCCCTTGTTGTAAGATACTTGCTGCAGCAGCTAATCCAGCACCACCAGCACCGACAACCACAACATCTGTTTCATATGTTTCATCTCCATGGTATTGGGCGCTTGGTGCTTTTGCACGTTTTCTCAAGGTATCAGGATTGGCACCTGCCATTTTCACAGCTTTTGCCACACCATCAAGCACACCATTACTTGTCACAGAGGCGCCTGACAAAATATCAACATTGAGCGTTTGGCCTTCAATAATTTGTGTCGGAATTCGTGTAAAGACGACATCTGCAATCCCTTGAGACTCGCCAGAAGTATCAATGTCGATGTTCTCGATTTTTTCTTGACTGAATTTAACAACCATTGGTAAATCGCCATTGTGTCCAGGCGTTGTCACCGCATATTCACCAGCCTCAAAGACCACTTCTTCAGGAATATTGAGAATATTTGCGACTTCAGTGAACTTCATAAATCGAAGGAAACAGCTCTCAAGGAAGTCAATCGTGCCTTCGTTTTTGAGTTGACCTGCTTTATCAAAGGCGTGATTTGCTTGTCCTAGCAAAAATTCATATCCCGGCATCACAACTGCATTCACCCCAGGTGCATCTAAAATTTGGCGCAAATGGAGTTGGGCCCGAGAAGAGCCTTGCACATCTAACGATGCGCCAACGATCATCACTGGCTTGCCATCAAGCGGATGAAGAGTGAAAGACAACCATTCGATGAGACTCTTCAAACTTGAAGGGATTGAGTGGTTGTACTCAGGCGTTGCAATAATCACGCCATCCGCGTCTTCAATTTTCCGATTAAAGTCTTGAATCAAAGGTGAATAAGACGCATCTTTTGATTCATTGAACATGGGAACGTCTTTGATTTCTAAAATTTCGATTTCTGCTTTATCGTTAAAATGTGTTTGCATGAATTGTAACAATAAACGATTATAAGATGATTTGGCATTTGTGCCAACAAGTCCAACAAATTTCATTATGCCATGCCTCCGTCTATATGTTCCCAAACAAATTGTCTTTTAGTCTCTGTTTGTTCAGGATTTTGTCTGCTAATTTCATTTGTGATTTTTAAGAAGGATAGAAATTCAGCAAAATCCCCTTCAAGTTCTGTTACTTTATCAGCATAAAGTAAGTCATTAGCTTGACTAAACGCTTCTAGAGAACGGCCTAAGAAAAATTCTGAGCCTGGTAGAATTCTTGCCTTTAATTCTGGTGCGTCTAAGATTTGACGGAGGTGGGCTTGCGCGCGTGATGTGCCAAGTGAGCCATGAGATGCACCAACAATCATCACCGGTTTATCAATCAAAGGTCTTGTTGTATAAGAAAGCCATTCAAGAACGCTCTTCAAAGCAGCCGGAATAGAATGGTCATATTCAGGTGTTGCAATAATCACGCCATCTGAATTTGTGATTTTGTCAGATAAAATCTGCACCTCGTGTGGCGCTTTTTTATCATCTGGTTCATCAAATGCTAGGATATCAGCAATTTCGCAAACATCAATCTCCACTGTCTCTTCAAAGTGTTTTTTCATAAATAGCAATAACTTGCGATTGGTTGAGGTGTCAGAATTAGTTCCGACGATTCCGATAAGTTTCATATCAATTTCCTTCCCGCACAACTTTGAATTCGCTTACAAAGTTTGTGACTTAACTAACTTAATTCTAGCGCTATCAAATTAAAAAGTAAAATAGTTTTCTTGTTATCAAATCATAACAAATTTGTTATAATGGACAAAACAGGAGAATAATATGGCAGAACTATACTCTCAACAAACCTTACACTACTTGGATATTCTATTAAAACACGGTAATTTCACTAAAGCAGCTAAAGATTTGTATGTCTCGCAACCACACCTCACACAAACTATCAAACGCATTGAATCTGACCTAGGCGCTCAAATCATCAATCGTGAGATCACACCACTTCAACTCACAGCCGCTGGTAAATTGTACTATCAATACTTGGTCGCTGCTGAAAACAAAAAAGAACAGTTTCGACAACAGTTCTTCCAATATACCAACCCAGGTAAAAAAGTGATACACTTAGGCGTCCTATCAAGTCTAGGCTCGTTTTTATTGCCGATTTTTTTGCCAGACTTTATTAAAGCTTATCCAGATGTTACTGTCGAATTGCACGAAGATTTACCAGAGCGTAATGAGTCAAAGCTCCTGAATGGCAGTCTCGATTTCTTCATCGGTCAAAATCCAGAGACCATCTCTCCTAACCTTAAAACAATTCATTTCGGAAAACATGGTTATTACGCATTGATACCGGAGTGTTCAGCATTTTATCAACCACAGCAATTTTTAATCTCAGATGAATGCATTCCGATGAAAACTTTGCTGAGTGAGCCTTTGGTGCTGACCAAACGTGGCTCCGCCATCCGGCGGCAAGTTGATTATTTATTGCAAAAGTATAAAATTCAGCCCAATATCGTTTTAGAGACCAACAACATTTTTACCGCCGTCAACCTAGCAAAAGCAAATGCAGGGGTTACATTTTTTGCTGAAAGCATTAAAGTTTTTGATAATCATCGCCCGTTTAATATCTATCAATTACCGCTAGAACTGCTTTCCTTGGATTATTTCATCAGCTATGACACCAAAAAAATTCTAGACCCGATTGAGCTAGAATTCGTTACTTTCTTTAAAAACGCTATTTCAAAACTACTTTAAAATTGTGCTAAGGCGTTTGTCGTACTGGCCATTTGGTTATCTTTTGTAATGACGATCGCTTCAATGTTTGGGATGTTGTTTAACTCACGAATCACCTCAGCTGCTTTTTTACCAAACAGTTTCGTCGTCCAGATTTCGCCATCTAATGATTTTTCGGAAATGATCGTCAAGCTTGCGAGGTCATTTTCTACTGGATAGCCCGTTTTACTATCAAAAATATGGTGAAAAACTTGTCCACCTGCTTTGATTTTTCGTTCATAAATACCGCTTGTCACAACTGACAAGTTTTTTAAATTCAAAACAAGGGCATTATTCCC
>ERZ650305.18-NODE-18-length-46536-cov-9.045545_pt1 | contig 46536 bp, 47 predicted proteins | sample MGYA00376241_ERZ650305 | MGnify/ENA primary metagenome ERZ650305 (study PRJEB26733, sample SAMN07839276) | wastewater metagenome | biome: urban; feature: artificial channel; material: waste water | place: USA: North Carolina | collected 2016-02-25 ... | reverse complement strand
CAAAGGGATCAGACTGTAAATCTGACGGCTCTGCCTTCGAAGGTTCGAATCCTTCCCCCTCCACCATCTCTTTTCTCTTCATCAATCTCATAACTTTCCAAGCATTGAATAAAAATCTGATTTAATATTCGTTTAGTGATATTTCGGAAGAATTTCAATGCAGTCAACGGAATCTGAAAGTAATACCTCCCTCCAGCTCAACATGCTCGAAAAACGAGTTGTAGTTATAGACGATCAGCACTCCTTTCAGGTTCTGATTAAAGCAATGCTACAAAATCTCGGCTTTAGCAAAATCACGCTGCTCAGCTCTGCCGAGGAAAGCCGTAAGCGCTTCCAAAAAGAGCAATTTGACATCTATCTAATCGACTACAACCTTGGCCATGGCGAAAATGGCCGACAGCTAATGGATTTTCTGAAACAACAGCAGTTGATCCCAGTCGATTCGATCATCTTCATCATCAGCGGGGATAATTCCCGTTCTATGGTTTTGAGCGCACTAGAATCAGAGCCGGATGATTATATGATGAAGCCGTTCTCGCAAGAGCAGCTGCGACTTCGCTTGCTACGTGCGTTAAACCGCAAGAAACAGCTCTTACCAATGTTTACCGCCTTTCAATCAGCCGATAAAGATCAGGTTTTGCTGGAATGCAGAAAAATCATCGAGCAAAACAGCCGTTATGCCAATTATTGCCGCTGCATCATGGCGGAAATCTATCTGGAACAAAATAAGGCTCAGGAAGCTAAACAAATTCTCGATGAGGGCCTTGCCGTTCGTGAATCGGCCTGGTTACGTCTGTTTTTAGGTCGGGCCACGCAACAGCTAGGCGATCACGATGCGGCAATTTTGCACCTCAACTCCGCCTTACAATTACGTCCCTTCATGGTAGATGCTTACCGCTGGCTGGCCTATTCGCAGCTAGCTACCGGTGCCAGTGAAGAAGCCATCGCGACTCTGGAGCGGGCAATAGGTATATCGCCACAATCAGGACGGTTACATCAGCAGATAGCCGAACATTGTCTGAGTCAGCATGATTATTTTCGTGCCAAACAATCACTAGCAACATTGCTGGAACTACATCGTTACGCTGTCGACGATAATCCTCAGATCTTAGGCAGTTATGTCCATTGCATGATCTTGCATGCGATTAACAGCCAGGATCCTTACCATATTGGTAATCTGCAAAAACAGGTTAACATGGCTTTATCTCGCTGCAGAGATAGTCTGATCAATCACAATTTTGATTTCAATACTTTCGAGCATATCTGTCAGGCACGAGTACAAATGGCCCGTGGTAATCTGCCGAAAGGAAAACAGCTACTGTATAAATCGACTCAGGATTATCTTGATACTCCGCAAGCCATGTCATCGGAAATATTAAGTGAAACTATTCTGGCCATGCTGCAATTGGGCGAATTTGAATTTGCCGATCAATTGCAAAAATCACTACCACCAGAGCAAGCTAAAGATCCGTTGCTGACACAATGCATACAATCTATCCGTTCAGATGTTGTTATTACTGAACGCAGAAATCAATATCAACTCAGTAACGAGCAAGGGATCAAAGCGTTTACGAACGGCGATTTGGAGATGGCTTTGAAGCATTTCCGCGATGCGCAACGTAAAGCACCGGCCAATACCAGTGCGGCGCTTAATAAAACGCAAGCACTGCTGGCGCTGTGTCAGCAACAACGAACACGCAAAGATTTACTAACAGAATTAAGCGAAACACTGGCTGTTATGGATGGCGTGCCACTGAATCCGGCGCAAAAAGCGCGTTATGAACAATTGAAAGTGGAGTCAAACGCTCTGCTAAGACCACTGAAACGCTGAATTAAGTGAAATATCATGAAAATTATCTCTTTTAACATTAATGGGCTAAGAGCCAGACCTCATCAATTACAAGCCATTGTTGAGCAGCATAACCCGGATATTATCGGGTTGCAGGAAACCAAAGTTCATGATGAAGTTTTCCCTATTAGCATCATAGAGGAATTGGGCTATCAAGTTTATTACCACGGACAGAAAGCCCATTATGGCGTGGCATTAATGTGTCGTCAGACGCCGGAAAATGTCATTAAAGGATTTCCAGGCGATGATGATGAAGCTCAGCGCCGCCTGATTATAGGACAATTCAAACAGGAAAATGGCCGACTATTGACCGTATTTAATGGCTATTTCCCGCAAGGTGAATCACGGGATCATCCGACTAAATTTCCAGCTAAACAAAAGTTCTACCGAGATCTATTAAACTATCTGCAGCAAAATCATCAGCCCGATGAAGACATTGTGATCATGGGTGATATGAATATCTCTTCTACTGATCTTGATATTGGAATTGGTGAGGCTAACCGTAAACGCTGGTTGCAAACAGGCAAATGCTCTTTCCTACCGGAAGAACGGGAATGGCTAAACGAATTATTAGCTTGGGGGCTTGTAGATACTTGGCGCAGCCAAAACCCTGACTCTAATGAACATTTTTCATGGTTCGATTATCGTAGTCGTGGTTTTGATGATAACCGAGGGTTGCGCATCGATCTGCTTCTTGCCACCCCGGTATTGCAACAGCGGTTACAGCATACCGGAATTGATTATCAAATCCGGAATATGGAAAAACCGTCTGATCATGCCCCGATCTGGGCTGAGTTTATTTAGCCGAGACCATTGCCGAATCCGCAGTTGCTGCAGCAACTGCGGGTGGGAGTGTAAAGTTAAGTGCTAACTCCTCTCTCGCTTGCTGAACGGCTTCACGATAGCGAGCCAGCTCTCGTACAGGCACATGATCAAGTCTGTTCTGATAACGATAAGTCACGCGTAGCAATTTAGGGTTAATCTGCTGCACCCAAATACTGAAACTGAAGACCTCATTTTCATATTGCTGGCTATAATCGGCAATATTTACATCGTGCGGCAGATGGAAGATAAATTCCTGACGGATCTTCAGTGGCGGACCAAGTGCCAAAGGCTGCTTTCTCGCGCTATCAATCGTTTTTAAATAGGTATCGATCAGATCGGCATACAATGGCAAGCCATTCTTAGCAAGTTCGTCTGTTCCACCAGATAAGGTAAATTGCTGACGTAAAACTAGTTCATTTTTCTGCAAGTCATCCCGCATATCCGGTAATGTATTAGCGTCTAAATCAGAATACAGTTTGGAATAATAACCTAGCAGCTGATAGCCGATTTGTTGCGGTGAGGTATCTTTCCATGATGAGCGCTGACTTTCGGCTTCATGTCCTGAATAGCGCGCTTCTACGAGCAAACGACTGCGTGGTTCTCCCAACCAGAGTTCGCGTCTTAAGACTGTCTCTGCACCACGATACTTGTCATCCATCGCTACCAGATCTTTACTATCGGACGTGACGGGCAATGCATAACGCAAATAAGGAACACCGATCGTATCAATATTAGTGCCCTGATTAAGATCGGTGCCATCTAACCAATACTGTTGCTCAGCCAACGTCAGCGAAACAATAACATGATCAAAAGCATACGGTGACGGCAGTTGTCTCGGCAAAATAACTCCCTGTTCGAGATTTACCAATGCCGCTTTTGGATTGAAACCCATCGCTTTCAGTAATGCCATCAGCAATACGGTTTTATCCTTGCAATCACCATAGCGACGATAGAGAGTATCGGCCGCTTTACGTGGCATATGCGAACCAATACCATCTTCGATCCCAAGATAACGCACCTGCTGCTGCACAAATTGCAATGCCGCCATTACACGTGCTTTAGGGTCTGTTGATGTTTGCATCAGTTGATCAGCAACCTGCTGTACTACGGGTTCAACCACAGCGGCTTGTTCATACAGCGGAAGCGCCCAGTTTACGACATCTTGCCATGACGAAAATTCACTCAACGACCAGTAGTGATGAGGTGTAAACCACGTCGGGACATCATCGTCAGTGTTAACCGCCGCTACGGGCGATTGTTGCCATAACAACTCACGATGTGTTGACGTTTCAGTCATCGTCAGTTTGCCATTCTTACCTTCCGGTACAGAATAATAGAGCGTTCGCCCACTATTTACTAATACACGGATTGAGTTAAACGCGACCGGCATCTCCCAGTCGAGTTGTAACTGAGTACTGAATTTATTACCTAACACCGGATTGTTTCCGATAGTGCTATAACTATACTCCAGCACATCACCAACTCGGATATCAGGCAAAATAAGGTATGCCGTCTTAGTTCCGGAATAAAGATGATGCTCCAGATCTGGCTCACGCTGAAATAATCGCAACTCATTTGGTTCAAGCCGATCAAGGTAAGCACCCTGTCTTAAAATACGGACCTGATGTATTTTCAGCGTTTCAAAACCAGGGTCAAAATCAAACGAGAGTTGCGATGCCTGTTCCAAACCTTCAGTACTGCTGATCTGCATGACATAATGGGAATATTGCGAAACCTGCTGTGCTTCCAGATTTACCTGACGATCGATTAATATATAACGCAAACCATTAACCGGAGCTGACTGACGAGAAACAGTAGGAAGTTGGATGCTCTGCACCCATTGGGGCGCAGATTCAAATTTGACTTGCTCATCAGCCGACGCAGTCAGACTACAGAACAGAAAACAACAACTGATGAGCAACCGAGCGAACAAAACGGAACCCTTAACTAAATACGCATAAGCCACAGTATGGTATCACGCTATAGATCCCAGAGAATACCTGCTTAACCGATTCTAGGACGCAAATGTGCATACCAGTGCCGCTCCAGACGGCGGAAACCCCAAACCAGCACCATACTCAGCATCAGATAAAGCACACCAGCAGTAATGAAGGCTTCAAATGGCATGTAATACCGAGCATTAATGATGCGAGCCGCACCGGTCAGATCAACGACCGTAATAACCCCGGCCACCGACGAACCATGTAGCATCAGTATCACTTCATTGCTATAGGCCGGCAGCGCGCGTCGTAACGCGCTAGGCAGAATAATATGCCGCAGCATCTGCCAGCGCGACATACCAAACGCTGCCGCCGCCTCCAGCTCGCCTTTCGGGATCATCTGGATAGCGCCACGCACGATCTCCGCAGTATAGGCACCGGTATTTAAAGCAAATGCCAGCAACGAACAAAACCAGGCTTCCTGAAACCATTTCCAGGCCCATGAATGCTGCAACCACTGCCACTGTCCTGCACCGTAGTAGATAATAAATAACTGCACCAATAAGGGGGTACCACGGAAAAAATAGATGTAACTCCAGGCAGGATAACGCAACAATGTATTTTGGCTGTTACGTAAAATACCAACTGGAATTGCGATACTCAGCCCTACCAGCAAAGAAACGGAAACCAGCCAGATGGTATTTATTAATCCTTCCAGATAAGTCGGCCATTCATCAAGAATAATGGAGAAATCAAACATCCGGCTTACCTCGTTTTAATTGCATAACGTAACTCAGCCCAACGTAGCAGCGCCGATGACACTGCGGTGAAGAGCAAAAAAATCAGTGCCACAAACATGTAGAAAGTAAATGGTAACTGTGTACTTCCCGCAGCCAGACCAGCTTTACGCACCATATCATCCAGACCAATCACCGACACCAACGCCGTTGTTTTCAGTAAAACTAGCCAGTTATTACCAAACCCCGGCAATGCATGACGCACCATCTGCGGAAATAGTACCCGCCGGAAAACCTGCCACGGCGACATCCCATACGCGTATGCTGCTTCAAGTTGTCCGCGCTCTACGGCCAGAATAGCCCCCCGGAATGTCTCTGCCATATAAGCGCCAAATATGAAGCCTATCGCCAGAACACCGGCAATGAATGGGCTGATATCGATGTAATCCGGAACATAAGAAACCCATTCATGATTAGGATTACGTTCTGTTAACCAGCCATTGATACCTTCATTAATTTGGGTACATAAGAAATTCAGGAAGATCTGTCCACCGAAGAAGATCAACATCATCAGGATCAAATCAGGGATCCCGCGCACTAGTGTGGTATAGAAAGTGGCAATTCCCTTAGCCAACCGGTTTTTAGAAAGCTTAGCTAAAGCCCCCATCATGCCCAGCGCAGCAGCAACTAGCACCGACAGCAACGCCACTTCCAGCGTGATCCAGGCTCCATCAAGGATCGTGGCACTATAGCCTTTCAAATCAAACATACCGTTATCCATCAAAACGGGCCCGTTATGGGCCCGTTAAATACCAAAAATAATGACAGGGCGGTTTTATTCGCCGTAAACGTCAAAATCAAAGTATTTATCATTAATTTTCTTGTAGTTACCATTGGCACGGATATCTAAGATAGCTTTGTTAAACATCGCTTTCAGATCACCATCACCTTTGCGTAAAGCCACACCGGCACCTTCGCCAAACCATTTTTTCTCAGTCAGACCAGGCCCAATCAGGCTGTATTCGCCGTTAGATTTTTTCACTAAACCATCAATCAGAGAGGCGCTATCTGCCAGAACATAATCAACACGGCCTGATTTCAAATCAAGATACGCTTCTTCTGCAGTACCGTAACGTTTGATGGTGGCATCCGGGAAATTATCAGACACATAAGTATCCATAGAAGTAGCGCGCTGCACACCAATCTTTTTGTCTTTCATAAATGCACCAGTCAGCTCAAGCGCTGTGCCGGTTTTAGCGGCAAAACGAGCAGGAACATGCTGGTATTTTTCAGAGAAATCAATGCGCTTTTTACGCTCTTCTGTAATATCCATTGTCGAGATAATGGCGTCAAACTTACGCGCCATCAGACCAGGGATCATGCCGTCCCAATCCTGCTTAACGATAGTACATTTCACTTTCATCTGTTCGCACAGCGCATTCGTGATATCAACATCAAAGCCCAGCAACTGACCTTTTTCATCGACACTGGAAAACGGAGGATAGGCACCCTCAATGGCTACGCGAACTTCTTTCCATTGTTTCGCCTGCGCACCGGTAACCATCAGACCAGCCATAACTACAGTTAACAACAGTTTCTTCATTATTTGCTCCTTGCTGATTTTATAAGCGTATCAATAAGTGGACGATATAAACTGACGGAAACGCTCTGATTTAGGATTGGCAAAAAGTTCTTTCGGATCACCATCCTCTTCAACTCGTCCCTGATGTAAAAACATCACGCGATTTGAAACATCGCGTGCAAACGCCATCTCGTGAGTGACCACTAGCATGGTACGGCCTTCTTCCGCTAAACCACGCATAACTGATAACACCTCACCAACTAATTCAGGATCCAACGCTGAGGTAGGCTCATCAAACAACATAACTTCAGGATCAACCGCCAGAGCACGGGCAATAGCCGCGCGTTGCTGCTGCCCACCCGACAGATGACCAGGATAATAATCACGGCGCTCATATAAGCCAACGCGGTGCAATAACGCTTCTGCTTTCGCAATTGCTTCTTGTTTTGGTACTTTCAATACATGCACTGGTACTTCAATAATATTTTGTAATACCGTCATGTGAGACCAAAGGTTGAAACTTTGAAATACCATTGCCAATCGGGAACGGATCCTGGCTACCTGTTTGGCATCTGCAGGTACACGTTCACCCGATTTGTCGTCTTTCATACGAATTAGCTCACCATGGACATAAACATCACCACTGGTGGGCGTTTCAAGCAAGTTAATACAACGCAAAAAAGTCGATTTACCCGAGCCAGACGAGCCAATGATCGAAACGACATCGCCCTTGTGCGCAGTCAAATTAATTCCCTTCAGTACCTCATTGGAACCAAAGCGTTTACATAAATTTTGCACCTCTAAGGTGGCAACCTGCTCCATATATGAGCCTTTCCCAATATTCGCTGAAGACAAAAATTCATTGCAAAAATGATACCCGGAAAAATACCAGTATCAGCACTAAATACAAAATTATTATTGATGTTTTTTTAACTGAGCAGCATAAATATTCAAAATATAAATTTAATATGCATTTAATTACTGTGTTGCCTCTTTTGGCTCTATTGGTATATACCCAACTCCTTACTCCACTGTTTACCGTTGTTTTTACACCTTTTGAGGTCTGTAATAGTTTTGTAATGTCAGTATTTTAGTTTTATCAGAGCTGTGATATACGGAAAGCACTTGTCGGGATACAAGTCTGATGGGTGAATTCCCATACTGAGCCAATCTTGATTTACTTATGCACAAATGAATTTTGGCCTGCAAAATGCTTATTATAGTTTGTACGTTCTTTAGTTTGAGACGAGGGGGTAGTTCCATGGATAGGTTCTCACTGGAAACAGAAGAGCTGACCGTCAGCGACACTGATGTACGTCAACGCCAAGCAAACAAAAAACGCAAATGGAGAGAAATCGAGGCATTAAAGGACAGATATCGCTTACAACGAGAATTACAGTCTATCGATTTAAATTATGAGCTGAGCATCAATGATGTTTCGCTGAATTGAGAAAAAGGCGCTGATCAGCGCCTTTTTTTATTCTCAGACTCATATTCAGGCAGACAATAGCTGGGTCGCTAAATCATGATAGCGTTCGGCTACTTGTCGGCCAAATAACGGATCATCGCCCGTCATATGAACCCAATTATGCTCTAAATGACGCCAGTCATCTTCTGTTAATGTCTGCCGCAACATTGGAAAAACCGTCGCTTCTTCATAGTCCAGATGATGCTGTTGCAACACAATAAACCGATCTAACGCAGTAGCAACATGATCTAATGGAATCACCGCATCCATCAGGATCATATCCACCATCTCGCGGAGTTCCTCACCACTAGCGACTATCAACTTATGCTGATCTTTGAGCATTGACGTGACACTGGTCGGATCAGTGCAGCGGTATGAGACATAGTATTCATAAATCATATCTTCCCGTGGATGATGACGGGTATCGGATACTTCACTTAAATAACTCAGTGCATCTTTAAGCAAATCGAAGCGTACTGTTTCCTCACTACGTAACGCGGCCAGTTTGTCACGCAGCACATCCAACAATCTGGATATATTGATATGATCCTGGTGCAAAATATCCAACATGGTGCACGCTCCTGAGCAATAGATAAAAACACGACAATTTACAAATTATAGTGAATTTTTTTCCTGAGCATTGATCCAACCTGAAATGTGCCGACAGCATCACGCTATCGGTGGTATCTGCCAGTTTATTTGTGCACTTCCAGCATCAGCCAAATACTGATTAGTTTTAGAAAAATGTCCGCAACCCAAAAAACCACGGTGCGCGGATAGCGGGCTGGGATGTGGCGCCATCAGGACATGATGCTTCTGACGATCAATGTACTGCCCTTTTTTCTGCGCGTGATTCCCCCACAAAAGAAAAACCAAACCATCACGCGATTCATTCAAACTGGCAATAACACGATCGGTAAACCGTTCCCAGCCTAACGACGCATGTGAATGCGCTTTTCCTGCTTCTACGGTTAAAACGGTGTTTAATAACAGCACGCCCTGCTGGGCCCATGACAAAAGATAGCCATGCTTAGGGATCTCAAACCCAGGTACATCCCGAAATAATTCTTTATAGATATTGACCAATGAGGGCGGAACAGCAACACCCGGCAATACAGAAAAGCAAAGGCCATGCGCCTGACTTGGACCGTGATAAGGGTCTTGCCCTATAATAACCACTTTAACATCAGCAAATTCTGTATATTTGAACGCATTAAATACATCAGCGGCAGGAGGATAAATAATTTTTCCTGATTCCCGTTCATGCCGGATAAAATTCAGCGTTTCCTGAAAATATTCTTGCTGCTTTTCTTTACCAAGTACATCGCTCCACGTTTGCATTTTGCTATCCCGCTCCGCATTAAAACACCATTTTATCTTACTTCGCCATTAAACGGGATCGCTCAAATATGTAGTAAAATTACAAGAAAATGATGGGAAACTTTCTCCATATTTTTCTTGCTGAATTCAAAATGCATGTTTATTGATTCAGATCAAGCTTTAAGAAGAATAGACCTCAGCTTTACATGGGTATCCTCTTGCACATAGTTTGTAAATTTACTAATGTAGTATCAAAGATACATGATTAAACCAAGCCGGTTTAATCCCCTGACATTACGGGGCACTTTTTCTTGTATGTGACAAGAATCGCCCCAAACTATCGAGGTATTTATCATGGTTAAGGGTATTCAAATCACTCAGGCAGCTAACGCAGAACTGATTAATTCTTTCTGGTTACTGGATGACGCAACACAAGAAGCGCGTTGCCTGTGCTCTAAAGATCCACGTTATACAGAAGATCAGGTTGTTGCTGTTGAGTCACTGGGTAACATCGAATTCCGTGAAGTGCCAATGAGCTTTGCTCCACAGGTTGAAGGTGGTCAGCACCTGAACGTCAATGTTCTGCGTCGTGAAACACTGGAAGACGCTGTTGCAAATCCAGAGAAATATCCACAGCTGACGATTCGTGTTTCTGGTTATGCCGTACGTTTCAATGCACTGACACCAGAACAACAGCGCGATGTAATCACTCGCACATTTACTCAGTCACTCTAATTTGTTTGTTGCCAGACAAACAGACAAAAACGCCGGATTTGATATCCGGCGTTTTTGTATTTCCAATTTTCAAACGGGCGTGAGTTTATATTCAGCTTGCCGCTTTGAAATCATCGAGTTACAGCTATTACAAAAATAATCGACTGCACCACATGCCTGTAACTGCTCTAATTCAGCATGGCAAGTGGGACAATAAGCGACAAGGCTAAACTGTTTTGCACAGTGAACGCAGGTCGTTGTAGCAAACCGCGGGTCGAGTCCTTCCTGCTGACAAGAAGGACAGGTGATTTGATAAGCCATTTCACCTCTCCTTAAATGCAAATTAACCCTTCTTCACAAAACTCATCATACGACGACGTTTGCGGATCTGAGTTTGTGTCAACTTATTACGTCGGCCTTCAAATGGATTATCACCTTCCTGGAATTCAATATGGATAGGTGTGCCCATGATCTTAAGTGACTTACGGTAATAGTTAATCAAATAACGCTTATATGATTCTGGTAAATCTTTAACCTGATTACCATGAATAATAATCCGCGGCGGATTATAACCACCCGCATGCGCGTATTTCAGCTTCACACGACGACCACGAACCAATGGCGGTTGATGATCTTCCGCTGCCATGTTCATGATACGGGTCAGCATGGAGGTACTGATACGTTTAGTTGCCGAACGGTAGGCTTCCTGAATTGAATCAAACAGGTTACCAACACCAGAACCGTGCAATGCTGAAATGAAATGTACACGGGCAAAATCAACAAAACCAAGACGACGCTCTAAGTCTTCTTTGATTTTCTCTTTCGTATCCTGATCCAAACCATCCCACTTGTTCACTGCGATGACAATCGAACGACCGGAATGCAGAGTAAAACCTAACAAACTTAAATCCTGATCAGAGACACCTTCGCGGGCATCAATCAGTAACAACACCACGTTAGCATCTTCGATCGCCTGCAGTGTCTTAACAACTGAGAATTTTTCGACGGTTTCGTAGATTTTTTTCTTCTTACGTACACCCGCAGTATCAATAACAATGTATTGCTGTTCATCACGTTCCAGAGGAATGTAGATCGAATCGCGAGTAGTACCTGGCAGATCGAATACAATAACGCGATCTTCGCCTAACATACGATTGGTTAACGTCGATTTACCTACGTTAGGTCGACCGATGATGGCAAATTTAATTGGTAAATCCGCATAACGGTCTTCACCAGTAAATTCGTCTTCTTCTGCTTCAACTTCAGTATCAGTACCTTCAAATGCAGCCCAGTAAGCCGCATCTTCATCTTCCGCTTCTTCTTCCGGAGACTTGCCAGTTAACTCTTCAAAGAACGGCGCCAGCGCTTTTTCCAGCAATGATGTCACACCGCGGCCATGCGAAGCTGCGATTTGATAAACTTCACCCAGTGCTAAACTGTAAAAATCAGCACAGTGAGCATCACCATCAAGACCATCGGTTTTGTTCGCGACCAAAAATACTTTTTTCTTCTGGCGACGCAGATGGTTAGCGATACCAATATCGGCACTGGTGACACCCGCACGGGCATCAACCATAAACAACACAACATCAGACTCATCAATCGCCTGCAGCGATTGTTCAGCCATTTTGACTTCGATACCTTCTTCGGAACCGTCGATTCCGCCGGTATCAACGACAATAAAATTCATGTCATCGACAACGGCCTGACCGTATTTACGATCACGCGTTAATCCTGGAAAATCGGCCACCAGTGCGTCCCGGCTACGCGTCAGACGATTAAATAATGTGGACTTGCCAACGTTCGGGCGTCCCACCAGGGCAACCACAGGGGTCATATAAAACCTCAATTATTAAATAAACAGAAGCCCCCGATACCAGATCAGGGGCTATAAACAAACATACAATCCGAATTATGAAGGACGTTTTATCGCAACCAATTCACCGCCACGAGTTTGAATATAGATCAAATCTCCGTCGATAATGGGCGTTGCATACAAACCATCACTATCAACTTCCTGCATAGCCGCGATTTTACCTGTAGTTTGCGAAATCCAATAGAGATAACCTTCACTATCGCCTACCACAACGTAATCACCCAATACCAACGGTGCCGTCACATTACGGTATTCCAGTTGTGTATTAGACCATTTCTCAGTGCCAGTTGAACGATCGATTAAATAGATATGCGATTTAGAATCGGTAATAGCAATATCATTAACGCCGATCCCCATGTTCTGATATGAAGCATATTTGCGCTTCCACAATTCATCGCCGGAGATCAGTTTGCGAGAAATAAGCTGACCATTATAGGCAACAGCATACAGTTCATCATCCACAATCACAGGTTCAGCATCAACGTCGACCATACGATCAAGATCAGTCTGGCCATGCGGAGTCGCAACACGGCTTTCATTGACTAACTGACCATTTTGCAACAATACAATACCGATTTTACCATCCGCACGACCATACAATACGCCACCGGCTGCAATAACCGGCGCGGCAGTGCCGCGTAATGTCAGGTTGGGCTGCTCACTGGTTACAGTCCAGTCAATTTTGCCAGTTTCCCCATCTAGTGCCAGCAGTTGTCCAACACCCGTAGTGATAACTACTTTACCAGAGTCTGTTGCTGGTGTGGCTAAAACTTCACCACCCACATCGGTATGCCACACCAACTCACCCGATTCTTGCTTCAGCGCCAGCATCTGACCATTTTCAGAACCAAGGTAGATACGACCATCAGCGGCAGCCAACCCACCTGACAAACGGACACTGCGTTTTTCTTCATAGAACGGTTGATCGCTTAGATCAATATTCCACAACGTTTTGCCGCTCAGTTTATCAAAGGCATAGACCTGACCATCTCTCGATGCTGCAAAAATATTATCGCCAACAATGACTGGCTGCAGATGCGAATAAAACTTACCAATACCCGAACCAATTCCGTGACTCCAAGCGGTTTCAGGATGAAAAGCAGACTCAATGACCGGCACTTCAGCCATCTTAATGACATCTTCTTCTGAGCTACAGCCGTAGAGCAAAACACTCCCGAGCAACAGACAGCTAAATTTTTGCCAACCTTTACGCATTAAGTTCACCATCCTTCGCTTTATTTTGCTTTTGGTGCATCAACTTTGTCGCTGGCTACAGAAAGATCATCAAGTTTCATCTGTAAAACAGGATTGGCACCGTTTTTACTGGCCTGCAAAGCAGCGGCATAAGCTTCGCGCGCTTTCTCAGGCTGAGCAGATGCTAATAAGGCATCACCTCTGACTTCAGCCACAGTTGCTTTATATTGTTCAGCAGTGACTGAATCCAGAGCCTTCAATGCATCAGCTGGTTTATTCATCGCAAGTAATACTCGCGCTAAGCGGATACCCGCAACTGGTTTAAACTCTTCATCCGAACCGTGCTCTGCAACCCGACGCAGTTGTTCAACAGCCAGTTCCAATTTATTGGCTTTTACTGCTTCAGCTGATAATTGTAACGCGGCCAGATCGCCATAAGTATCACTGCCATGGTTTGCAATGAACTTCGCAACCGATTCAAAACTTTTTTCGTGCTGTTCAGCAAGCAGTTGCATGATTTGCTGATATTCAGCAGCTGAGACTTCACTTTGCTCTTTAACGTAGCTGTTATAATAACGCCAGCCAAACAGCCCAACAAATCCAATCACTACACCAGCAATAATCGACTTACCATTTTCTTGCCACCAGGATTTAATGGCTTCAACTTGTTGTTCTTCTGAATTATATACGTCCACTATTACTCTCCCAGCTGATCCAGTATCGGTAGCAATGCAGTAACAGCTATCGTTTGCTGTTCTACCTGATCACGTAAAAATTTAACGGTGACTTTCTGTTCCGCGACTTCAGTTTCTCCCAGAATTAATGCAATTCTGGCGGCGACTTTGTCTGCGCGCTTCATCTGCTTTTTAAAATTACCGCCACCACAATGGGTCATAATACGTAGTTGTGGACGCTCGCTACGTAATTGTTCAGCCAGTAACAGACCTGCCGTGAGAGCCCCCTCGCCCGCCATACAGATATAGACATCCACTGTTGCAGGCAGATTGTTGATTTTTTCCAGTGTTTCGAGCATCAACGTCAGACGTTCAAGCCCCATTGCGAAACCAACAGCAGGAGTGGCTTGACCGCCCAGCTGTTCAACCAGGCCATCATATCGACCACCACCACAAATGGTTCCCTGTGCACCTAAGCTCTCAGTTACCCACTCAAACACGGTGTAATTGTAATAATCCAGACCACGAACCAGACGTTCGTTCACTTGATAGGCTATTCCAGCAGCATCCAATAATGCTTTTAACCCATTGAAATGCGCTTTGGTTTCTTCGCCAAAATAATCGGCCAATGTAGGTGCGTGCTGTAAAATTTCCTGCACTTGTGGGCTTTTTGTATCGAGAACACGCAGTGGATTAGAGTACATCCGGCGCTTACTTTCTTCATCAAGCGATTCTTTGTGTTGCTCAAGGAACACAACCAAAGCATCTCGGTAAGCCGCTCGCTCAGCTGAAGAGCCTAAGGTATTCAGCTGCAAAGTGGTGAATTGCTCAATGCCCAACTCACGCCACAGCCGAGCCGTCAGCATGATCAATTCTGCATCAATATCTGGCCCGTTTAGACCAAAAACTTCAACACCAAACTGATGGAACTGACGATAACGACCTTTTTGTGGACGTTCATGGCGGAACATCGGTCCTACATACCACAACCGGCGTTCCTGATTGTAGACCAAACCATGTTCAATACAGGCGCGAACACAACCAGCAGTCCCTTCTGGACGCAGAGTCAGGCTATCACCATTGCGATCATTGAATGTGTACATTTCTTTTTCAACCACATCGGTCACTTCACCGATTGCACGCTGAAACAGATTCGTCATTTCGACGATTGGCATCCGGATTTCGGAATAACCATAAGAAGAAACCACACGTCGTAACGTTGTTTCGAGCATTTGCCAAACCGGTGTTTGTTCCGGTAGGCAATCATTCATTCCACGAATTGCCTGAATTTGTTTAGCCACAATAATTCTCAAACTTCTGAATACAAAACTGCCCGCATTATAGGGAGTTTAAAAAGACAGGTACAACCTGCCAACTGAGCAACCAAAATACTATTTTTGTATTACTCGTGATGTTGTTGGATCGGAATTCGCTTTTCCAGATCAAGCTGCGATGCTTTAGCTCTGATACGAGCCTCAAGCTGATCAAGAATATTTTCATTATCAAGACGATCAACACGTTCACCGTCTTCATACAAGGCACTCTTACGATTCGCACCCGCCAGACCTAAATCAGAAACTAAAGCTTCACCCGGACCATTAACAACGCAACCAATAATAGAAACATCCATCGGAGTAATAATGTCTTCCAGACGTTCTTCTAATGCGTTGACCGTGCTAATGACATCAAATTCCTGACGCGAGCAAGTTGGGCAAGCAATAAAATTAATGCCGCGCGCACGAATACGCAGTGATTTAAGGATATCAAAGCCAACTTTGATCTCTTCTACCGGATCAGCGGCTAAAGACACGCGCAACGTGTCACCAATACCATCAGCCAGCAGCATTCCTAACCCGATCGCTGATTTCACAGCACCAGAGCGGAAACCACCAGCCTCAGTAATACCTAGATGCAACGGTTGTTCGATCTGTTTTGCCAGTAATCGATAGGCATCTACGGCAAGAAACACATCTGATGCTTTTACACTGACTTTAAACTGATCAAAATTAAGACGTTCCAGAATATCCACATGGCGCATAGCCGATTCAACCAGCGCTTCTGCTGTCGGTTCACCATATTTGTCCATCAGCTCTTTTTCTAATGAGCCGCCATTCACACCAATTCGGATTGGAATATTAAGGTCGCGAGCACAATCAACGACTGAACGAATTCGGTCTTCTTTGCCAATGTTGCCTGGGTTAATACGTAAGCAATCAACACCATATTCCGCGACCTTCAATGCGATGCGGTAGTCGAAATGGATATCGGCCACCAGCGGAATAGATACTTGTTGTTTGATCAATTTAAAAGCTTCTGCAGCATCCATGGTCGGTACAGAAACACGTACGATATCAGCACCGACGCGCTGCAATGCCTGAATTTGTGCCACTGTAGCCGCCACATCGGTAGTCAATGTATTGGTCATGGATTGCACCGATATAGGTGCATTACCACCTACTGGTACATTTCCAACCATGATCTGTTTACTGATCCGGCGTTTAATAGGTGAAACGTGCTGACTCATGGTTTAATTCTTCAAAGGTAACTTATAACGAGCCACTACACCCTGACGAATGTAGGAGGACATATCAACAGCCTGTCCATGGAAATAGACAGACACCGCTCTTGGAGCACCAATCGTTAAACTAAATGGTTCCTTCCCCGATACGTTTACTTTGTCACCAGCATTTTTGGTGCCTTCAAATAAGGACTTACCTGATGCGTCCGCCACTCTCAACCAACATGAATCAGTGAAGTGCAGTTGCAAGGCTACAGATGCGTCAACCGCTACCTCTGTTGGTACGGCGCTGCTAGCAGCTACAGGTGCTGTTGTCGTTGCAGCAGAAACGGTAGGAATAGCTGCTGGTACAACGCTAGTCTGCTCTGGTTCATCTTGTTCCGCAGCGGTGCTAGATAATACCGTTGGCTCTTGCCCTTCATTATCAGTTATCACTGGCAAATCAGCCGATGTTTCTGTTGTCTCTTCAGCACCGCTAGTTATTGCAGTAGCACTGGCAGAAGAAACCACATCTTTCGTTGCCTGAGCAGCACTGGATTTATCGGCTAACACTGCTGTATCTATCGCTTTTACTACCAGCTGACCGGCTTCATTAATTGCGGTTGGAACAGGTTCTTCTGCCGGCTGTAACCACCACCATGTTCCACCTAGCCCAGCGAGGCCAATAAATAACACCCAGGAAATAAAACGTACGCGATGTTCACTTGCTTCTCGCTGAGTCCGGCCTGAAAAACTATACATTTCGCTGTATTGCTGATCTTTCAGCCCCAAACGATCGTACGCCGCTAATACCGCTTGTTCATCTGTACCCACAAAACGGGCATACGTTTTCAGATAACCACGGGTGAATGTACTGGCTGTTTTTTGATCAAAACGATCCTGCTCGATATCACGAATCAGAGAAATACGTAAATTAAGACGATGAGCCACATCTTGCTGGCTCATACCCCGCTGCTCACGAGCCAATTTTAATATAGTGCCCGGTGTTGGCAGGGGCGTTTCATGACGCTGTTCAGTAGTCATTGTTTTGGTATCTTTTCGCTTGAGTCGAGGATGGGAATTGCTGAATCAGAGACTGCCCGAAAACATGCATATCGGCAATATGTCCCTGTTCTTGCGCTGTACGAAGGCTCAACCACAAACTTTGTGGTGTCTCATTGGCTTTTTGACGATAAGTAGTCAACCATCGCTGAGCCTCATCCGGTTTATGTGCATCTAATGCCATTTCCGCCAGCTCCAGCATTAATCTTACTTTATTCGGATTGTAACCGAGCGCGAGGCGGTAGTATTCCAGTGCTTTTTCTTTTTGACCAGCCTGACGGGCACAAATGCCTGCATTTTCATAACTATCATCCATTCTCAGATAACGCGGCTGAACTACTGCACGCCGAAACATCTCATCGGCTTCTGAATAGTTACTGTTACGACAGAGAAAAGTACCATAATTATTGAGTACATCGGGATTATTACTATGGCTGGAGACTAATTGTTCATACGTTTTTTGCGCAGAGGCGTTATCACCGACCGACTGGTAGTAATAAGCCATCGCAAGATAGGCATCGGCATTATTCGGTGCCATCTCAATTGCTTTTTCAAAATTATATTTTGCCGGTGCCATCTGACCTTTGTTCAGATAGCCCATGCCGAGCTCAATACGCGTTTTGGCAGCAGAAGCGCCATCAATCGAATTTTCTTGTCGCTCTGAATTTTTACCGATAATTGTAGTTTCGGTGACACATCCAGGCAGCGATATTATCGCTGCCCAGAGTAATAGAAGATGTCTTTTCATGTCTCAGTACATTAACGAACTGGATTTCAAAGCATTTTGACGGAAATCTCCTGCTCTTGCATCCGTTTTTTCATGGTTCGTTTCGTTCTGTCGATTACATCACCAACCAGCTGGCCGCACGCGGCATCAATATCATCGCCGCGGGTTTTACGCACGATGACGGTATAACCATATTCCATCAAGACTTTAGAGAAACGATCAACACGGCTGTTGCTTGGTTTCCCGTATGGATTGCTTGGAAATGGGTTAAACGGGATCAGATTTATCTTGCTTGGCGTATCTTTTAACAACTCGGCCAGTTCCCGCGCATGTTCCATATCGTCGTTAACATGATCAAGTAATACATACTCAACAGTAACGCGGCCATGGTTTGCATTCGATTTGCTTAGATAACGCTGTACAGAACCCAGGAATTCCTGAATGTTGTATTTATCGTTGATCGGCATGATTTCTGAGCGCAGTTTATCGTTTGGTGCATGTAAGGAAATCGCCAATGCAACGTCTATCATGTCACCCAGTTTATCTAATGCCGGTACAACACCGGACGTCGAAACAGTCACACGACGTTTCGATAAACCGAAGCCATAATCTTCCATCATCAGACTGAGAGCAGGAACCAAATTAGACAGATTCAGTAAAGGTTCGCCCATGCCCATCATCACAACGTTGGTGATGACACGTTTGCCGGTATCTTTAGGAAAACCAACCACCTGTGCTGCACGCCATACCTGACCAATAATTTCTGACACGGTAAGGTTACGGTTAAACCCTTGTTGCCCGGTTGAGCAGAATTTACATTCCAAAGCACAACCAACCTGCGAAGAAACACACAATGTTGCGCGATCCTCTTCAGGAATAAACACCGTTTCAACTTCCTGATCACCAACTCGCATCGCCCATTTAATGGTGCCATCGGCGGAACGTTGCTCGGTGCTAATTTCAGGCGCACGAATCTCAGCAATACGTGATAATTTTTCACGTAAGGCTTTGTTCACATTGGTCATCTGTGAAAAATCATCACAACCGAAATGGTAGATCCACTTCATGATTTGATCGGCACGAAATGCTTTTTCGCCCAATTCATCGGCAAAAAATGCACGTAATGCGTTACGATCAAAATCCAGCAGATTAACTTTTTTTTCGCTCATGGATGCCTCAGAGACCTGTAGAGAAGGGCGCGGATTGTACAAAGTTTAATGAAGGAAGACCAGCACTGGGAGCACACAAGCTGGTTATTTTTTGTTCACCAGGTAATTTATTCTCATTTCCAACGAATATAAATTAAACAGTGTCATTTAGCTCAATAAACAGTTGTTGGAGTTCATACTCAAGATAATCAGCTAACCCGATCCAATCCTGCCTTTCCTGGCATGCCAGCATGGCAGATAAAATGGATTGAAACTGGCGCTGTTGTTCTACTGGAAATTTAGGATATACGGTGACCAGTTGTTCCAGATAGGTCACCAGCATTAACCCAGCCTCAACATTGTGGCCAAGACGGATCTTTAACGCTAAGTCGTTGGCTTCTTTTTGCCACTGATGAATAAGAAAATTCATTTTATAAATTCCGGATGGAAACTGGTTCCATCGATTAAAGCACCAATGCGGCTAGTATTGTAAAATTTTATCTCTGGATGGCGTGCAATATAGCGCTCTAATTCACACAGGTAACTGCGAAAATTAGGTTGCGTTTTTGCCCTGTTCCCCATTCCATTTAAAACCCAATGAGTTGCTGTCGCAACTGGCGAGCTTAATGCACCATCTTCCCAACCAGCATGTGTTTTATCAGCAGAAAAACAAAAATCAGCCCCAAATAAAGTGATTGTTTTAACACCGAGCTGTACAGCAAAATCAATAGCAGGATGAATGACACTACCACCCGAATATAGAATGGCTTTAGGTATTTGGCTCCTTAATTTCTTATATATAGGACTAGAAGAATATGCGGCATAACGAACACCAGGCCATGATAACAGTGTTTCATTATTAACCATTGGAAAATAAATTAACTCTATAGAGCAGCTTGGAATATTTTTTGGAAAATGTTTTAAACTTATATTTTTGTCAATGCAAACAACAAAATTAGGTATAATTCCATGTTGTATTAATGGTCGCAAAGCTGTGTCTACACATATAATGACTGAGTGTTTAGACTGCTTTTTAATCAAATGTAATGTTTCATAATGTAATTCCAGTGATGGGCCAGTAGCAACAACGTAAGCATTCCATCCTGGATATAAACCAAACAACGAGCTTACATCAGCGTCTTGTTGCAAAATTTCCACATTGCTTTGCAAGCGATGTTGAATTTCCGAATTATCAGGTTGAAATTGCTTATTTATAAAAGGAATCTCTATTTCAGCAACCAACCGGTCTCTAATTTTCGAATTTTCATCACTTACTAATAACAATTCTGCTGGCAATGCAAAAAAAGGAAGTTGAATTTCATTATAATCAGAAGCCATATATAAATTAACTCTACTATCCGCTAACCAGTCCACCTGATCCACCAAATGAAGAAGTAAAAAAAATAGCTTCTCATTGAGTATATATACATTTAATTGCAATAATTCTGTTCGCAATAATAGTTCCCGCGGTAAATCACCGAGTCCAGAACCATATAAATTTATTATTTTTGTATTAGGTAAACTTTCAACTTGCTGTCTTGCCTCAAGGACTCAATCATGCCTACTAGATAATTGAATTCCATTTACTAGTATAGTAGATGATAAACCATATTTCAGCTCCAACTTATATTCGTCTACTATATTTTTCATGTCAAAATTAAAGTGAGGCCATCTTTTTTTATTATCTTGATATTTTTTAATAACAAATCAGACATTTATTACATTCCATAAAACCAAATAAGAATATAAACATATTAAAAGCAGCATCACTAAAATTTACTATCATTCAATACTTGAATTACGATACATTAAACCAGCTTTATTTATTTTATTTAGCTCAACCAATTGGTCAGTAATGCAGAGTTTTTTCTCAGATAAAATATTAATGATTTTTTCATCAACAAGTAATAGTTCAGAAGCTGATTTTTGAATGTCGAGTCTAAGTTCAGGATAAGTATCAAATAATCCCTTTATCGACTCCACGATCAGCAAGCGCCGTTCGACCAATTCAAGCGCCCGTTCAGTTTCTTGTTGATCGATAAAATACAACAGTGTAGACGTGAGTTCATTTAATTCAATTAATAATAACTGTAGTTCATTCATTTTGGTTCGCCTAATTCACTCCGCTTAGTATAGGCTTGTTGCTTATCTGTTTCTGAAATTTGATCCCATCCTGATTTAATGGTTACCATCAGTTTTACCACTTCATCAACAGCATCGATATCTAACTTAATACTAGCTGTCCACAACCGCTCTTTCATATAATCATAAAGTGCATATAAATTTTCAGCAATTTCGCCCTGCGATAGATCCAAGCCATTTTGTAGCCCGGTTATCAGCGATTGCGCCTTAGAGATATAAGTTGATTTGGCTTCCAAGTCTCGACGAGACATTGCGCCTTTCGTCAAAGCCAAGTTTTCTAATACACCCTGCATCATCATTTGGATAATTCGATGTGGATCTGCTACAGACATATCAGTCTCTACGCTTTGTGTTTTATAGATCTGCAGACTTTTACGATACATATATTATTCCTATCTGAAAAATAACTTATTAACCAGATGATGAGGTAGATGCTGTTATTAGTGATAAATATGATGCCGATTTGTTCATTCTTACCAGCATTGCATCCAGATTACCATATTGAGTCCGTAACCCTGCTTCGTATTTGGTTATTTGTTCTATTGCTGCCGTTTCTCTCTGATTCAGGGTTCTCTGTTCACTATTCAAGGCATCTTCACGCTTAGCAAGAAGCCCAGCTGACTGAGTATAGACTTTAAGTTGAGTATTTATTTGACCGGCAACACCATTACTGCCACCAAACAATGCAACCACTTGATCAAAGTTTGTATCTGTCGCAGTGGTTAATTTTGTTGAATCTAATGACAACTTACCGTTGTTATCCATTTTAACGCCCACGTCAAAAATGGAGTTGAAGACAGTACTTGTGGTAGATTGTTTTAACACTGAATTCGTTATGAAACTTTTAATCATACGAGTGGAAGAATCACCAGCTAACGCACCACCGTCATTCTGATTTACACCAGAGACTATAGTGTCACGTTTTCCCAATGAGGTTGTTTTATCCAGCAGTGTGTTATAACCATCAATGAATTTTTGCACCAGATCTTTAATAGAACTTTTATCTGTTGTTATTGCCACTTTATTTGATGTAGATGTAGATGCATCTGAAGTTCGTAATACTGTTATATTCAGCCCCTGAACTGTATTATTAAATGTATTCGAATCACTTTTTAGTATATTACCATCAACGTTAATTTCTGCACTAGCGGCAACCTGAGTCTGTGACATCTTATTATTGATTATTGTGCCAGGCTTATCGGCTGTTGGTGGAGAAGCTGGAGTAAAATTAAACATTTCAAGCCCTTTCGAACCAGCAATGCTGAGGTCATTACCAGACCCGGAAACGCCGGCATCAAGCACCAGTTTAGTCATTGCAGCGCCAGTGACACTATCATAAGTGTTAACGATATTAGCGCTGAGACCAAAATTATTACCATTAGCATTAATTTTAGTTCGGAGACTTTGCAAGGTATCACCAGCTTTAACATCAACCGTAAATGATTTATTAGTACCCACACTAAATGTTAACTGCCCATCGGCCGGCACTGTCGTTGAGCTGGCAAAACTGCCTTCCACGCGACTGGTCGTCGCCAATTTATTGACAGTAATATTATACTGCCCATTTGACGCGCCGGTATTGGTAGTCACTTGAAGTACAGGATTATCAGTGCTCTGTGTAATATTAACAGAACGTTTATTAAATGCGTCAGCAGCACTCAGGGTATCAAGTATTGAACTAAATGATGATATTGCTGATTTAAGTTGGCCAATGCCGGAGAGGGTTAATTGGTTGGCTGTTTGTTGTTTGGTTATTGGTTGCTCTAATTGTGCTTTTTTGGCAGCAACACTGGCAGATATAACACTTTCCAAATCAATACCTGAACCAGCACCTGCCGAAGTAATTGTAGCCATAGCGCCATCACCCCTTTTTTGTCAAAGCTTAAATCTGCCGATCAAACAAAAGCCCTGACAACGTATTCCCGCCATCAGAACCATCCTGCAACGCCTGAATTCGTTTAGAAAGAGCAAGAACATCTTCACTCGGAATTTGCCGGATAACCTTCTTGGTGTCATTGTCTATGACTTTAACTACGGTCTGATGCAGATCTTTATCAATACTAAAATCAACACTCCAACCTTTGAGCTGACTTAACTCCCGCAGTTTTTGTGCCTGCTTTTCTAACTCAGTGTGTTGTGCTTCTTTTTGTTGAACAGGAGTAAGGATATTTTTTGAAGCTTTTTCAGAACCGACGGCTAACGGTTCTACTTCCTGAATAGTTGCTTTACTACCAATAGCGTTACTGATTTGTAATGGGTTTGTCGGATCAGAATGCAAGAGAGCGGTCTGATGACCGCTCTTATCACTCGAGACTAAACCCGGGGTATTGGCAGACAAATTCACATTGATGCTATTTGTCATTTTCAGCCTCCAGTGTTAACTAAACTCCATTGCTGTTATTTTAACAGAGATAGAGCAACCTGTGGTCGTTGATTAGCCTGAGACAACACAGCTGAAGAAGCCTGCTGCAGAATATTCTGCTTAGTCATATTAGCAGTTTCAGTCGCAAAGTCAGCATCACGGATACGAGAACGGGCAGCACTCAGGTTTTCAGAAACATTCGACTGGTTACGGATCGTTGATTCAAACCGGTTTTGAACCGCACCGAGATTAGCCCGATAGCCGCCGACTGTTGCGATAGCTGCATCTATAGCTGTGATAAAAGTTGATGCATTAGCTGAGCTAGATACACTGCCAGTACCTACAGCTAAAGAGGTAGAATCGGTCTTACCTGTTAGATCCACGTCTATGGTCTGGCTGGCATTTGCACCAACCTGAATTTTAACAGTACCTGAGGTACCACCAGTACCGTCTAATAATTTAATACCACCAAAAGTTGTCTGAGAGGAGATGCGATCAAGCTCAGCATTAAGGGCGGTCACTTCAGTCTGAAGAGATGTTCTATCTGCTGCCGTATTAGTATCGTTAGCCCCTTGTACCGCCAAAGTACGCATACGTTGCAACATTGTGGTCACTTCATCCATTGCACCTTCCGCAGTCTGTGCCAGAGAAATACCATCATTCGCGTTGCGGTTACCCTGATCCAACCCCTGAATTTGAGAGGTCAGACGGTTCGAGATTTGCAGACCCGCGGCATCGTCTTTGGCGCTGTTGATGCGCAAACCAGAAGATAAACGCTGGTATGAAGTATCCAACGAATTGCTGCTGTTAGCCATGTTACGCTGAGCATTCAGTGATGACACGTTAGTATTGACATATAAAGACATGATTGATTCTCCTGAGCTATCTATAGCTATCTATTTTGAATTAATCAGGCTTGAGTTTGTTATCACTGCCTGCTTACTTCATTTATCGGGTTTATTTACAAAAACTTTAGAACTTTTTTTATTTTCTTTAGTTTTCGATTAACTACCTGACCTGATTAGATATCGGCAACAAACACGATGGCTTTAGGAGAAAATCAAAGATGAGAATTATTAGTTTTAGAGATTGGATAAAACATAGAAATTACAACCTCTTACCTTTACAGAAAAGAGGTTGATACGGCTAGAGATAGTCAAACAAAGAGGCTTTACTGATCTTGGTATAGGCTTGTTGAGCAACCGTAAGTGAGTTTTGTTCTTGCGAAACTTTACTGATTGCAGCATATATGTCGACTTCAGACACGTTTGCTTTTGCTTCTGTCGCAATAGAACCCAGTGATGAATTCGAACTCATGACATCATCTAACGTATTCATTCTACCACCGATCTCACCCAGCTTTGTATTCACGACATTCATAGCATTGCTAAGATGCGTTTCAACTTCTGCAGCCAAATCGGTAATAGAGCTCCCTGATGTTGCGGAGTTGTTTAATGTGGCAATAGCCTTTGACAAGGTGTTCAAAATATTGTCATTTTGGGGGGCATCAAGCTGAAATGAAGCCGAGCTACCTGCAGCCGCACTCATAGTTAATGACAAACCATTGAAGCTAATCGCATTACCGGCCTGATATGTGCCTGAAGCCAACACTTTAGGTGGAGTACTTGTGTCAAAAATACTGTATTGATCCGCAGCTCCGCCACTGCCAGCCGAGGTTTGTATCGTAAAAACATTATTTGCAGCTGTATTGTAGTCATAGGTATTTTTATAAAAATTTTCATACGATGACTGATCACTGACAGCAACTGTGACAGGTGATGCTGATGTACTTGTTGCTTGCGCTGTTCTCCGGGTAGCGACAGACTGAAACAGTGCTAAACCAGAATCATTACTGGGAATAGTGACTGACGGGGCAACCTGAATTTGGCGTTGCCCTGTATCGCCCTGAAAGTTGTATACATCATTACCATCCGCGGCAAATGGTGGAGTCTGACTTTGATTGCCTCCAAAAATATATTCACCATCGGCATTTTTGCTGTTCATCAGATCCAGTAATTGTTTTTGTATTTCTGACAATGAAGTGGCAACAGATGCCCGATCGGTGCTACTCAGCGCCCCACTATTTGCCTGTTGCATCAGGGTATATGCGCGGGAAAGGCTGGTATTAATCGAGGTCAATGAGGTTTCTTCCAGCGACAAGCTACTGTTCAATAATCCAGCGTTATTATTATATTGATTATAAAGTCCAATTTTTGTACTTAGACTCTGTGATTGAGACATACCAACAGGGTCATCACCTGCAGAGGAAAATTTATACCCGGTGGTGAGTTGTTGATTGGCCGTATCAAGGCGTTCATTAGCATTTTGTAAAGAGCGAACACCACGCTGATACATCATATTAGTGGATACACGCATGCTGGCTCCTTATTTCACTGCACTTAATAAAGTATCGAATACATCTCTAGCGGCTGAGATAACCTTTGCAGAAGCTGCATACGCCTGCTGAAAACGGACCAAATTAGCAGCTTCTTCATCAAGGTTTACACCAGCAACACTGTCATACATTTCCTGACTCTGAGTTAACTTAGTACTAGCAGCAGTAACACTGGTATTCAACCCATTAACCGTTGTACCAACGGCCGTTAATGTTGTAGTAAATGCTTCATTAAAGGTCATTTTATTATCGGTAGCATCGCTAGCGCCTTTACGAACTAAATCGGTTGTTTGCAGAGCTGCTAGCTTTAAACCATTGCTGTTATCAGAGAATCCATTTTGATTAAAGCTAAGAGTAAACGAATCTCCGATCTTAGCCGTACCGCTAAGGCTGATATCAAAACCAGCAGCAGTAGTTAGAGCCGGAGAAAGATTAGCCAGTATATTGGTCGCGGATGAGCTGGTTCCTAAGACTGTCGTACCATCCGGTGCATAGACAGTATATACACCAGCAGCCGTCATTTTTATCGAGCCCGGCGCAGTAGAAAGCAAGTCTGTCGGTGTGCCGCCAAATGATGAAGTATTCGTAAAACTGGCGATCGATAAGCTGGCAGAACCATTGTTCGACGCTGCCGCACTGATTTTCAATGGTGAAGCCAAAGCTAAATCGGAAGAATCAGTAATCACTGTTGTAATACTACCCGCAGCACCTCGTGCCGGTTGCAGCAGGAAACTATCACCAACTGCAAGCGTTGCAGGAGACGTTGATGGACTCAAATGTAAGCCATAATCAGCTAATGTTTTTGCCGGTGTCATACTCGTCAGATTGGTGGCGGCACCACTACTGGCATCGATCATATAGACATCATACGATGCGCCGTTATTCACAACCTTAAAATCATTCGGCGGAACCTTACTTCCCTGTCCGGCAATAACGCTCATCGTCACACTGCCTGTTCCGGTATTCGTGCTACTAGGTAATCCAGCGCTGGCGGCCACATTGAATAAATTACCACCAATGGTGTTATTCAGTGTCATCCCTAATTTATTCTGCGAGTTCATAGCATCTGAAAATGACAGCGCTAATTGCCCAACCTCACGTTGAGTCTCAGTAATGGTATCTCTTGCAGAAAAATATCCGCCCAACGTTCCACCCAGAGTCTTATTATTCAGGGTAAATGTTGCTGATCCCTGCGATACTTGGATACCAGTATTTTTAGGATCTGGATTACCCGGTATTGATTTAAGCTGCGCATACCCGCCAGCAAGAACTAACGATTCACCGGTATTGAGATTGACTAAAGTTGTGCCATTACTCTGACTGACCGTTCGTATGTCCATTTTTTCGGATAATTGCTTAATCAGTTGATCTCTCTGATCTAATAAATTTTCACGGGTACCATCATCACTAGTACCTGCAGTTTTCACTATTTTATCATTCAAATCTGAAATGGCTTTTAGAGTAGAGTTCACACTACTCAGATCTGTCGAAATCTTACCGTTGATATCATCATTTTGCTGGGTAAGTTGTGTTGATACACTTTGAAAACGATCTGTAATTATGGAGATCTGCCCCATCAATCCCTGTCGTGCTGACGTTGTATTCGGGCTGGTATTTGCTGCCTGCATTGCAGTAAAAAAACTATCAATACTATCTGATAGACTGGTAGCACTATTGCTCAGATATTTATCCAACTGATATAGTTCAGTATATGTTGTATTAACTTGGTTATACGTTGCGGTATCACGCCAAACTTCACTTTGTGCATAAGTATCGATCAAACGGCGAGTATAACTGTTGCCAACACCCAGTGTATTTTCATTTGAATACACCAGCGTATTCTGGCGAGAATAACCCTCTGTACTGACATTCGATATATTGCTACTCGTTGTTGCCAGCATTTTTTGCTGCGCCAGCAAACCTGAAGTGCCAATGTTCAGTAAATCAGAGGCCATTTTTTATCTCCTAAATTTCTGTCGTTGCAGAGACAGAGCGCAACGCATCACTGCGTAATACTTGTTTCAGTTTCTGTGCATAATTCGGATCTGTCGCATATCCCGCAGCCTGAAGCTCATCAAAATAAGCATCTGGATCATGTGCAACAGCTCTCGCCTGCTGATAACGATCTGACGATGTAATCAGGTTAGCGTAATCCTGCATGCTCTGAACCACCGAAGTGTATGAGCGAAAAGAAGAACGCTGCATAACCGGTTTACCCTGCTGATATTCCAGACTATTCGCTGATGCCTGCTGACCTTGCCAGCGTCCACTGGCTTTCACACCAAATAAGTTATTACTGGAAGAACCATTGCTGTTCGACATCATATGCTTACCCCAACCCGTCTCCAGTGCCGCTTGTGCAATTAATGCGACCGGGGATAACCCCATTTTGCTAGCTACCATTTTCGCGGCTGGAAGTAATTGCCGGACAAAGCGTTGTTGCTGCTCAGTTCCGAGATCATCACTCGCCATATTATTGTTTACTGGCAATTTTTGTGCCTGAATTTGCGAAACAAAGCGCTCTGCTGCCAAGACACCAGACGGAATACCGGAGGTAGTCTGAGCAGAACTGTCTGCAACTGGCTGCCAGTGAGCGAAACGCTGCATTACAGGTAAATTAGCATTTGGCATATTTAAAGTATGACTCGTAGCATCAGTGCTTGCCACAGATTGTTTTTTAACCGGAGACAACTGGTTCACGATCAGTTCAGCCAACGAGCCTTTTCCGCCGGAGGCAACATTTGCCGCTAACTGATCGTCCATCATGCCTTGATAAAACTGAGTGTCGCGACTGTTAAATGGGCTGTCTTCATCCTGCAATGCACTGTTTGCTTCGCGCATACTCTTCATCCACATTTGCGTAAATATGGCTTCAAATTGGCGAGCTGCCGCTTGCAAGGCTTGTTGTTGGCCTTCGGTAGAAGAGGTTGATGTATCACCCTCTTTCTTAATACCCATCTGACGTAACTGATCCAGATTGCGGATATCACCGGCTAGCCCCTGACTCATTAACTTATCCATCTGATCACCTCTACTACAGGATCACCAGCTCACCCTGAATAGCGCCCGCCTGTTGCAACGCTTCCAGTATGGCCATCAGATCGCCGGGAGCTACCCCAACCATGTTGACTGCTTTCACTAATTCATCGAGTGAATTACCCGCATCTAACTTAAACATTCGGCTATTTTGCTGTTGCACCGTAATAGATGAATTCGGTGTAACAACGGTCTGCCCATTTGAGAAAGCGCCGGGCTGAGATACGTTAGGATCTTCTTTAATCGTAACCGTTAACCCACCGTGCGTAATTGCCGCAGGTTTCAGCTTAACCTGACTACCAATGACGATGGTACCAGTGCGTGAGTTAACGATAATTTTTGCCGCTTCATCCGCAGGGTCAACTTCAAGATTTTCCAATGTCGCCAGATACGCGACTCGCTGGCCAGGATCTCGGGGTGCATAGACCTGTACTGACGTGGCATCAATCGGCTGCGCAGTATTCTGACCCACCAGACCATTCACTACATCAGCCAAACGCTTCGCGGATGTAAAGTCAGGACGACGTAAATCAAACGTAATCGTATCGCCTTGCGCAAAAGAACTCGGCACTTCACGCTCAACCGTAGCGCCATTGGGTATACGACCAACCGTTGGGGTATTGATCACAACTTTGGAACCATCGGCCCCTTCAGCCCCTAAACCACCGACCACCAGACTGCCTTGTGCTAATGCATAAACTTGTCCATCGACCCCTTTGAGGAAAGTCTGAATCAACGTACCACCGCGTAAACTCTTGGCTTCACCTATCGCAGACACGGTGACATCAATCGTCTGCCCTGGTTTCGAAAATGCGGGCAAATCAGCGTGTACCGCTACTGGCGCCACATCTTTGATTTTTGGTTTAACGCTATCGGGTACTTTAATGCCGAAATTGTTCAGCATCGTTCTGAAAGTTTGTTCCGTGAACGCATTACTTTTTTCGCCCGTTCCCGGTAATCCAACCACCAAACCATAACCAATCAGCTGATTCTTCCGTACACCTTGTACCGTAGCAATATCCTTGATCCGCGCAGCCTGAGCCGGCACGACCAAGCTAAAAAGAATTACGGTCAATAGCGTTTTCAGTGTGATGTTCATATCCAGCTCCTAGAAGGGACTATATGGCCCGTTAAAGAACTTAGATAACCATCCACGCTCTTGTGTATTCGCAAAATCACCGGTACCGCTATATTGAATCCGGGCATTAGCAACACGTTGAGATGAAACAGTGTTATCAGCATTCACATCTTCGGAACGGACAAGGCCGGTAATACGAATGTATTCATTACCTTCATTGAGCATCAGCCATTTTTCGCCACGAACCGACAGATTACCGTTGGGTAATACACGAACGACGCTAACAGAAATATTACCTCGCAGACTGTTGCTTTGACCTGCTTTAGCCTGACCTTTAAAACTGTTATTCGTGCCCATACTGGCCGAGGTATCATAACCATTGAGCGTAACCGTATCACCACCGAGTTTGAGTGCATCAATACCTAAACTCGAATCTTTAGATTGCTGATTCGATGCCCCTTTACTGGCAGACGTTGATTCCGATAATTCAACCGTAATGATGTCGCCAATCCGATGTGCTTTGATATCAGAATAAATACTGTTCACAGCTCCCTGATTAAAAATCGAGCCATTTGGCGTCATATTTGCCTGATAGTCTTCCGGCTCAACCGGTGAAAAGTCAGGATCATTCGGCTTAGGGCTATTGGGCAGCGAAGTACAAGCAGCCAGAGAACAGAGACAAGCCAATATCAATGCACGGTTACGCATAACCACCTCTTACAACTGTTGGGTGACATTCGACAACATTTGATCCACGCTGGAAATGACCTTAGAGTTCATTTCATAAACGCGCTGAGCCTGGATCAAATTAACTAATTCTTCGGTCGCATTAACGTTAGAGGCTTCCAGCATCCCTTGCTTGATCGTGCCCATGCCATCCGTACCGGCAATCCCCTGAATGGGATCGCCACTGCCTTGCGTGGCCAGATAGAGGTTTTCGCCTATCGGCTGTAAACCGACCGGGTTGGCAAAATCAGTCACCGTCAATTGTCCGACAGTTTGTGATGCAGTTTGACCAGTCACCTGAACGGAAACCTGACCATCAGAGCCGATGGTGATACTTTGTGTACCTGCCGGCATCTGAATTTCAGGCTGAACGGTATAACCTTCCCCAGTGGTAACCAGCGTGCCTTCCGAATTCAGCGTAAACTGACCATTACGGGTATAGCCGGTTGTACCATCGGGTAACTGCACTTCAAAGAAACCACGACCATTAATCATGACATCCAATGAGTTGTCTGTTGTTTGCACACTGCCCTGAGTAAAGGTTTTCTGGGTTGCCACAACCTTAGCCCCTGCACCAATCATCAGACCGGAGGGCAAAGTTGAATTAGCTGACGATTGACCGCCAGGCTGATTAACATTCTGATATAACAAGTCTTCAAAAATAGCGCGGCCTTTTTTATAACCAACTGTTGAGGCGTTCGCTAAGTTATTAGAAATTTGCGATATATTCGTTTGCTGAGCATCCAGCCCGGTTTTGCTGATCCAAAGTGCAGGAATCATGATTTACTCCTTAATGCTTATCCGAGCTTCATTAATTGGTTCTGGCTTTCATCATTTTTTTCAGCCGTAGACATCATCTTGATCTGAGTATCAAACTGGCGTTGCAACTTGATTAAGTTAGTCAATTCTTCAACCACATTGACGTTACTATTCTCTAAAGCACCGCTTGCCAGACGAACATTTGCCGAGACCGCTTCTGTCTTGCCATCAACGCGACGAAACAAACCGTCTTCGCCTTTCGTCATCTCTTTATTAACCGGATTAACCAGTTTGAGTTGCTGTAGATTTTCTACTGCAGCAGGCTCAGCCCCCTGCAGTCGGGCATTGATGGTGCCATCTTCTGTGATCTGAATTTTTTCCAGCGGCATCGGTAACGTGATCGGCTGCCCGGTGCTATCCAACACATTAAGACCTGTTGATGTTTGCAGCACACCTAATGGTGACACTTGCAAACTACCGTTACGGGTATAGGCTTCTTTCCCGTCTTTATCCTGGACTGTCAACCAGCCGTCGCCCTGAACAGCCACGTCAAGTTCACGGCCTGTCGTTTGTAAGCTGCCCTGTTGAAAATTTTGCCCTGGTCGTTCCGCCATAGAAAAAACGCGACTTGGCAAACCATCACCATAAGCTTGCATGGCGCGGGCTTCTTCAAAATCGGCTTTAAAACCCAAGGTATTGGCATTCGCCAGATTATTACTGCGAACAGCAAGGCTATTAAGGTTTTCTTTGGCGCCTGACATGGCGATGTAAAGCAGCTTATCCATGATGTCTCCGTCAAATCGCTGACTTAATCATCATTAAGCAATTTAGATACCAGAATGTAAAAAATAGAAAATATTGATGTGAAAGCAGGTAGGATAAAAACAGAAAAAACCACTGCCAGATAACACTAACAGTGGTTTTTTAATTTAACTAGCGGATTTGTAGGATATTATCTTGTAACTGGCTACTAACTTCCAATGCACGGGAGTTAGCTTGATAGTTACGTTGGGCTGCAATTAGATTAACCAATTCAGCAGAAAGATCGGTATTTGATGATTCCAATGCTGATGAATTAATACTGCCGTATGTACCGGTATTTGGTACTCCTGGCGTTGCGGAACCAGAATCCTGCGACTCTTTCCAAGAAGTATCACCGATTTGTGTCATCCCCTGCGGATTAGAAAACTTAGCTAATGCCACCATACCTAATTTTGTAGTAGCACCATTACTATACGTTGCAGCAACTACACCATCATTCCCAATCGATACGTTAGTTAATTGGCCAACGGTCGCACCATCCTGTGCCATTGAGGTAACCTGGAATGATGAGGCATATTGCGTGACTGGCTTAAAAGCCAAATTGATAGTTTGAGCGCTATCTGAACCATTAGAAAACATAAACAATGGATCGGTAGTTGCGCTGGTTGGCGAAAGATTAGTTAAAGTACCTGTAGTCGTAAAATTCAAAACAGTAGGTTTCGGTACTGTTACGGTAGTTGGTGGCGTTGTTGCAGTACTCGCTGGAGTAGAAATTGCAGATTTACCATCTACATATAAATAAACATTCCATGTACTTGCAGCTTGTGGGTCAGTAGCAGCAGGCGTTGTAGTCGTCTTAGCGTAATACTGCGTCAGTGTATGTGATTGCCCTAAAGAATCGTAAATAACAGCGGAGGTAGAAGCTGTGTAGGTAGACGAATCGGCAGGGTTAAATGGCGAAGAAATAATGCTTGCTGACGAAGGCAGATTTAAACCAGCCGTTACTGTCGTGGTTGATTTCGGCTGCCCCGCTACTGTTGGAATTTGTAATGCAGTGGTTGAATCCAAACTCACCGCTTTTGGCGTACCATCGCTATTGACTTGATATACTTGAAGATAATCGCCATTTGCATTAGTAACATAACCAGCATCATTGACCTGCATCGCACCAGCACGTGTATAAGTTCGTTCCAGACTGGTTGATGAAGGCGACATGACAAAGAAACCATCGCCTTTAATCGCTAAATCTAACGAGTTGCTTGTTGACTGTAATGCCCCTTGCGCAAATTGTTGAGAAACAGCGGCAGTATTAACCCCGCTACCAACTTGTGTTTTGGTGTTAGCAAATACAGAATTTGAAAACACATCTTCAAATTCCGCACGGGATTTCTTAAAACCGATACTGCTGGCATTGGCGATATTGTTACCAGTGACATCCAAATCTTTTTGTGCAGCATTCAGGCCGCTAAGAGAAATATTAAAAGACATAATCAGCTCCTTCCAAATTCAAATTTTAACTACTTTGATATTTCAAGAAGCTGACCCAATTGATATGAGCCCAGCCCTTGCAATGCCACCGTGGTGGGTGTTGTTGTGTTGCCCAAGGTGACACTTTCCACCTGACCATACAGCTGCGCAGTAAGATCTTGACTCACACCATTTACTAAACCATTTGCTTTAACTGTGTAATTTCCAGAGGCAACCACTGTGCCATTACTATCTTTGCCATCCCAACTAAAGGGAATGTCTCCGGCAACACTGCCCGTGCTGCTGTATTGACGAATAACTTCACCCGCTGAGTTAACTACCAACAGATTGAGATCGGTCACACCTTCCGTTCCGGTCGGGACTACACCAGATAAGGTATTGCCTGAAGTTACATAACTGCTACTAGAGTTCACCAGTGCAGTCTGACCAACCAGACTAGAGGCCATCAAAGCCTGACTTGAAGTCATTGAACTACTCATAGTATTAAGTGTGGTATTCAATGAAGTGATGCCTGATAACGATGAAATTTGCGCCATTTGCGACACCATCTCGACGTTATCTACCGGCTTTGTCGGATCCTGATACGATAATTGGGTCGTGAGTAACTTCATAAAGTCAGCTTGCGATAAAGAATCTGACCCTGTTTTTTTACTGTTACTGGCAGATGATGTGCTGCTCGTCTTGCTACTGGTTGTTAAGCCAATATCACTGTATATCGACATGGCGTCCTCTCTTAACCTTTACCTAAGCGTAATGTTTGAGTAAGCATATTCTTTGCCGTATCTGCAACCTGCACGTTAGTTTGGTAAGATCGTGAGGCACTGATCATGTCTGCCATCTCTTCTATCGGGTTGACATTCGGCTTGTAGATATAGCCATCCTTATCTGCCATCGGGTGTGACGGGTTGTATTCCTGTACTAGTGGTACCTGACTTTCGACAATGCCCTTTACCTCAACACCCTGCGGCGCCGAACCATCACCTAATGCATCTTGTAGCTGAGCGGCAAAAACTGGCCGTCTGGCGCGGTAAGTCTGTTCCGCACTCGAGCTGACGCTCTCAGCATTAGCAAGGTTACTGGCGGTCGTATTCAACCGCACAGACTGTGCATTCATTGCGGATGCAGAAACATCAAAAATCTGAAACAGACTCATGCCTGATCTCCTTTGATTGCTTTCAACAATCCATTAATTTTGCCGTTCAGGAACTCCAGCGAAGTTTGATACTCCAGACTGTTCTGCATAAAAGCACTACGTTCCTGATTTATATCTACAGTATTACCATCGCCAGTATCCGCCTGCATCGGGTTACGATACATCACACTGGTATTGAGCGAACTACCGCCAGCTATATGCAATTCACTAGTCCGGGACAGATTAACTGATGCACTCTGCCCGCTCTGAGCTTGCCCCAATAACGCTGAAAAATCGACATCGCGTGACTTGTAGCCTGGGGTATCAGCATTGGCAATATTCTCTGCTAATATCTCTGCCCGCTGCGATCTTGCGCCAAGCGTGTATTGATGGATACCGAATGCTTTATCGAATGATATGGCCATGGCACACCTCCTGCCGTATTAAGCAGCAAAAGATGTGCCAAAGAGAGAAGGGATTATTTGAGTTTGTAGATAATACCGGGGTTACAGCGAACCATCTCGAAGCGATCGGTCAAACCACTCAGTGACTCCGATGCACCTAACAGCAGATAACCACCTAGATTCAATGAGTTAGCAAATTGATTCAGGATTTTTGATTTAATTTCAGGAGAAAAATAAATCAAAACATTACGGCAAAAAATAAGATCAAACTTACCCAACGGTGCATAGCTATCGAGTAAATTAAAATGACGGAAAGTAACCAGTTTTTTGACACGATCAGAGATTTTCATTCTTGACGCATCACTGCACGGCTCAAAAAATTGACGTTTACGTTCGGTCGACAAGCCACGAGCTAAAGCGAGGTTATCATAGATACCCTCTTTACACTGATTCAGCATCGACAACGAAATATCCGTTGCTATCACCTGCACACCACCAGATAAGGTGCCCGGTTTTTTATACTGATGTTCAAGAGCAGTCATCGCTATTGAATAAGGCTCTTGGCCTGACGAACTGGCTGCTGACCATATTTTTATCGTCTTTGCATTTTTACCTAATTCAGGGAAAAGCTTATCCGTCAGTAATTGAAATGGATAAATATCGCGAAACCATAACGTTTCGTTGGTAGTCATTGCATCAATGACTACCATTTTCAACTCGCGCTCCCGCACATTCATTGCCTTCGTGATCAATTCTTCCAGAGAAGAAAAACCATACGCAGCCATTAAGGGAGACAGACGACTTTTTACCAGATACTGCTTATTAGGGCCCAGGACGATACCGACCTGAGCCTCCAAAAAGGCACTGAACTGTTTGTATAGATCTTCGGACAGTGTCTTCATGTAAACTTCTTCAATTTATAATCCACTACATGGCATCCTGAACAGCCTTTGCCAGCTCATCAGGATGGAATTTGGCGATAAAATTATCCGCCCCCACTTTCTGAACCATCGCGTGGTTAAAGACACCACTTAATGAGGTGTGCAGTATAACATGTAAGCCTTTCAATTCAGGATTAGATCTGATTTCAGCGGTCAATGTATAACCATCCATTTCCGGCATTTCAATATCTGAAATCACCACTCGGATCTGATCGGTAATGGGCCCTTTCTTTGCCATGTCTTTCAGCATGTTAAGCGCATCTTTACCGTCTTTAGCCATAATACACTCAACGCCAATCGCATTCAGTGCCTTCTGCACTTGTTTACGCGCAACTGAGGAATCGTCTGCCACCATAACTAAAGAACCACGCGTATGGTGCTCTTCACTGGAAGCAACCACGTCGGCACTAACATCGGTATTGACTGGCGAAATCTCATCCAGAATTTTTTCGACATCCAGAATTTCAATCAGTTCGCCATCAATTTCAGTTACGGCCGTCATATAGTTATAACGCCCCGCACCTTTGGGTGGCGGTAAAATAGACTCCCAGTTCATGTTGATAATGCGCTCAACATTTCCAACCAGAAAGCCCTGCACAGAGCAATTGTATTCAGCGATGATGATAAATGCCTGGCTCAAATCCTGTACCGGTCTACCACCAGTCGCCATACTCAGGTCGATGACCGAAATAGTTTGTCCACGGATATGAGCAACACCACGCACGAACGGATGCAGTTTAGGCATCGCCGTTAAACGCGGGCACTGCAACACTTCGCGAACTTTAAAGACGTTGATGCCAAATCGCTGACGTCCATTCAGTCTGAAAAGCAATAATTCCAATCGGTTTTGACCCACCAATTGGGTGAGTTGGTTTACTGAATCCAAAATACTTGCCATATTGCTCTCCACTCACCATTTATTGGCACTTAGCATGCATGTACATCACAAGCTGTCTATATTCAGACAGTGTACATAGACTATAGCAATCGATCAGCAAACTATCTGAAAGTATTGCTTAATACCTTTATGATGCCATTTTGATGTATCGGCAAGAAGATAAAAATGATTAGACTGATTAAATTGATATATCTCGCATTACTGCTGCCAGTTATCGCATGTGCGGGTGAAACTGAAACTGATATTCAACAGCAAGTCAGCGACTATGTTTTAAGCCAGATACAAACAGAACCATCGGATAAAGTAGATGTTATCGCGAATGCTGTCGATCAACGGCTTAATTTATCAGCCTGTCAGCAACCGCTGGTGCTTAATATCACCGGAACCGGAGAAATCCGCCGAAACACAACAGTAGATGTCACTTGCCCTGATACTCCCGGATGGCATCTTTTTGTACCCGTAAAAGTTCGGATCCAAAAACCAGTTGTAGCCGCAGCAACGCCTATTTCTAAAGGAACCGTACTTTCTGCCGATAATCTGACTATCGCCTATATTGATAGCTTTATGCTGAATGGTGATATGACCACAGACATGTCATTATTAATTGGTGCGCGTAGTAAGCGAGATATACGCACGAATCAGCCGGTTCGGCAAAACCAGATCTGTGTCGTGTGCCGTGACGATATGGTTGAAATCATCGCCGAGAAAGGTGGGATGCAAATCAAAACCAATGGTCGGGCTTTGCAAGATGGCGCACTCAATGACATGATCCGAGTGCAAAACATACGCTCACAACGTATTATTTCTGCTGTTGTCAGTGCAGTAGGTCAGGTAAAAGTAGAAATGTAATTTTTTCACTTTCAGACCTAAAGTTTCTCACTTTATGGCCGATGTACAGATACACGGATTCAATTACGGGTAATAAAAAATGGCTATCAACAATATCAACGGCGCACTAAACGGTTTGAGTAACAAAACCAGCAGTGCCAAAACCAGTAAACAAGATGCCACCAGCGAATCCAGCAGCTCATCTGTCGGTAAAGGTACTGTTGCCCAAGACACAGTAAAACTGACGGATCAGGCGATGTCACTGAGCCGTTTACAACAGAAAATCTCTGATGCGCCAGATACTGATGATAACAAAGTAGCTAACATCAAAGCAGCGATTGAACGCGGTGACTACAAAATCAATGCTGACCGTGTTGCCAGTAAAATGTTGGCGCAGGAAAATGCCTTGTTTGGTGATAACGAATGATTGATCAGGCATTGTTGCAGCAACAGCAAAAGCGATTAACAGCACTGCAAGAAGTGCTGGAGCTGGAATTTGCCGCGCTGAAACAACGTCAAGTCATTGAGTTAGCTGAACTTGCTAATAAAAAAACCGTATTATTGACACAACTTACCGCATTAGATGAACAAGCTCGTCAAAGTGCATCGGCTGATGAATATCAAAGCTGGCGTGAAAACCTTCATGCTCTGCTACGTAGCTGTCGTGAAAAAAATGAAGTTAATGGCAAATTAATCGAAATGAATCTGATTGCCAGTCGTAAGCTAAGTACCATACTCGCTCAAGCTCGTGATCGTGACTCAATGACCTATAACGATCATGGTCTGACACAACCTCGCTCATCAATGCCACTTGGCATTAAAGCCTGATTATTCTCATCTATTTTCTACCGATTTTTGCTCACTTCATCTCTGACCTATTTTTTATCTCTGATTTTCTCTATCGCGAAAATAAAAACGCACCGCCGAAGCAGTGCGTTTAGCATATCGGTCAGTGAGTTATGCTTTCGCTAACAAAATATTCAGCATACGACGCAATGGCTCTGCCGCGCCCCACAACAGCTGATCGCCGACAGAAAAAGCTGACAGGAAGTCCTGACCCATGTTCATCTTACGCAGACGACCTACAGGCACATTCAATGTACCGGTTACAGCGGCTGGAGTCAGTTCTTTGACTGTAATAGCACGATCATTCTCGATCACGCGAACCCAATCGTTATGTGCAGCCAGCATCTGATGAATATCTGTCAGTGGCACATCTTTTTTCAGCTTAATAGTGAAAGACTGACTATGACAACGCAATGCACCGATTCGTACACAGTTACCATCCACCGGAATACCTGCGGTTGGCAAACCAAGGATCTTGTTGGTTTCCGCCATACCTTTCCATTCTTCTTTGCTCTGACCATTTGCTAACGGCACATCAATCCATGGGATCAAGCTACCCGCCAGCGGAGCACCAAATTGTGACGTAGGGAATTCGTCAGCACGCATGGCTGCCGTTACTTTGCGTTCAATATCCAGAATTGCAGAAGCTGGATCAGCCAGTTCAGTGGCAACGACATCACGCAATGAACCCATCTGTTGTAACAGCTCGCGCATATGACGAGCACCAGCACCAGAAGCCGCCTGATAGGTAGAAGAAGAAATCCACTCCACCAGATTGTTGGCAAACAAGCCACCTAAGCCCATCAGCATCAAACTGACAGTACAGTTACCACCAACATAGGTGTTAATACCTTTGTTCAGTGCGTTCTCAATAACATGGCCGTTCACCGGGTCCAGAATGATAATTGCATTATCTTCCATGCGCAGTGTAGAGGCTGCATCGATCCAGTAACCTTTCCAGCCAGAAGCCATCAGTTTTGGATACACTTCTTTCGTGTAATCACCACCCTGACAGGTAATGATGATGTCCATCGCTTTCAGTGCATCAATATTGAAGGCATCTTCCAACGCGCCAGCAGGTTTAGCAGTAAATTTCGGTGCTTCCTGACCAGCTTGAGAGGTGGTAAAAAATACGGGATCAATTTTACTGAAGTCGTTTTCTTCAATCATCCGGCTCATCAGAACCGATCCCACCATACCGCGCCAACCAATTAGTCCTACTTTTTTCATTTCCATTCCTGCTTGGATTACTGATCAAAACATATCGCTTCACAATACGGATGCAGCGTTTTGCTGCAAGTATTTTTATCAAAAATTTTGCATGAAATAGTCAAACAATCACGAAGTCGCAGGAAGAGTGACATAAGCAAGTTCACAGCATATGATCAGCGGCTATGCTTTAACAATTTATCAACACTCGGAACCCGCATATGCAAACCTTCATCCCAGGTAAAGATGCCGCACTGGAAGATTCAATCTCCCGCTTCCAGAACAAATTACAAGCTCTCGGCTTTAATATTGAAGAAGCATCATGGCTTAATCCCGTACCTAACGTCTGGTCTGTTCATATTCGGGATAAAGACTGCCCGCTTTGTTTTACCAATGGCAAAGGGGCAACCCAAAAAGCGGCACTAGCTTCGGCGTTAGGTGAATATTTTGAGCGTCTTTCCACTAACTATTTTTTTGCCGACTTCTTTCTAGGCGATGAGATCGCTAACGCTCCATTTGTACATTACCCAAATGAAAAATGGTTTCCGGTACCTGAAGACGGCTCATTCCCTGCGGGTATGCTAGATGAGTTTACTCTCGCCTATTACAATCCGGAGCAAGAGCTCACTGCCGACATGCTGATCGATCTCCAATCCGGTAATGACGAACGTGGCATCTGTGCCCTGCCATTTGTACGTCAGGACAATCAGCAGACGGTCTATATTCCAATGAACATCGTTGCCAACCTGTATGTATCTAACGGGATGAGTGCTGGTAACACCATGATGGAAGCCAGAACACAGGCATTATCGGAAGTGTTCGAACGTTATGTAAAAAATAAAATCATTCGTGAAGCGATCAGCCTGCCTGCTATTCCGACAAACGTCATTGATCGTTTCCCCACTATCAAAGAAGCGATCAGTACGCTGGAACAGGAAGGGTTCCCTATTCTCTGTTATGACGCATCATTAGGCGGTCAATTCCCCGTGATCTGCGTTATTTTGTTTAATCCACAAAATAGCACCTGTTTTGCTTCCTTCGGCGCGCATCCGCAATTTGAAGTTGCCTTTGAACGTACTGTGACAGAGCTGTTGCAAGGTCGTGGATTGAAAGATCTGGATGTGTTTGCACCACCATCTTTCAATAACGACGATGTGGCTGATCAGCATAATCTGGAAACACATTTTATCGATTCATCCGGATTAATCAGCTGGGATCTGTTCAAAGACGAAGCTGACTATGAATTTGTGGATTGGGATTTTTCCGGCACTACAGAAAAAGAATTCAATGGGCTGTTGGCCATTTTTGATGCCTTAAAACAACCGGTTTATATCACAGACTATGAGCATCTAGGTGTGTATGCATGCCGCATCCTAGTACCAGGCATGTCCGATATTTACCCGGTAGAAGACTTACTGTACGCCAACAACACCATGGGTAGCCACCTGCGAGATACCATCCTCAGCCTGCCCGGTAGTGAATGGGAACAAGAACAATACCTCGCACTGTTTGATCAGTTAGATGAAGAAGGTTTTGATGATCAGACTCGTGTACGCGAATTACTGGGTATTGCTGCTGACAAAGGCACCGCCTGGCATACACTCCGTATCGGGGAACTAAAATGCCTACTGGCACTGGCTGCCGGTGAATTAGAGTTGGCACAGGAATGGTCTGGCTGGACATTAGACTTTAACAGTTCTGTTTTTTCTGCTGAACGGGCGCTGTTTTTCCGCTGTCTGAATACCAGCCTGGAGTTGTTCCTCGACGAAGAACGAGATCCGGAGCAGTATTTAACTACTTTCAATCGCATGTTCGGTGACGATATTGTCCGCCAGACATGGGCTCATATTCAAAGCAATGAACGCTTCTTTGGAATGCAAGTTGCTGATTCTACGTTGCAAACTTTCAAGAGCCATCAAAAGCTGCTTCAGGCTTATGCCAAACTGCAGAAAGCCAAACAAGCATTTCATGAACAACGTTAAACAATAAATAAACATATGATTTTGTTTATTTAATTAATCTAAATAAGGCCCGGCAACACCGGGTCTTATTCTTTGCACCAAGTAATAGCGATCTCCTGAGCATCTGCAAGTTGCGCAAATAGCGTCCAGCTTTTCCCGAATTAAATGTAATAAAATTACATGATGACTGGCGAGATTTGATCTGGAGCAATTTTGCAGGAAATCATTGTTGCTATCATTACGTCAATATAGTGACTTACAGGTGTAAATTCCGTGAAAGCAGAATCTCCTTTTGATTGTCTGAAGCCCGAAGCAATAGCCGCAGTAGCTGAAGACATCGTCCATGGCAAAGCAACCAAACCTGCTGCTAAAGCGTTTACCTTAGCTATCACCGCCGGAGCTTTCATTGCTATTGCCTTTGTTTTCTACATTACGGCTCTTTCAACTGGTAACAATAAGCTGGTTGGCGGGATCTGCTTCTCATTAGGTCTGATTTTATGTGTATTGTTGGGCGGTGAGTTATTTACATCAACTACACTTACTCTGGTGGCCCGTGCAGCAAATCGCATCACTTGGGGTCAAATGCTGAAAAACTGGGGTATAGTCTACTTCGGTAACCTGATTGGTGGTTTGCTGATCGTTGCCCTCATTATGTTAGGTAGCCAATATACTGCCGGCGAAGGTCAATGGGGTAAAGTTGCATTATCTGTGGCACAGCATAAAATTCATCATACATTCATTGAAGCTGTTGCTTTAGGCATTATGTGTAACCTGATGGTGTGTCTGGCTGCATGGATGGCTTTTGGTGGCCGCACCATGACTGACAAAGCATTAATTATGATTCTGCCTGTTGCCATGTTCGTGGCATCTGGTTTCGAACATAGTATTGCCAACATGTTCATGATCCCAGTTGGCATTGCAATTGAAAATTTTGCGGTACCTGAATTCTGGACTTCTATCGGTGTCCAGCAATCAGTTTATGCTGATCTGACGATTCAAAATTTTGTTATTAATAATCTTATCCCTGTCACTATCGGCAATATTATTGGCGGTGGTGTAATGGTTGGTCTTACATACTGGTTCATTTTCCGTCGTCACCACTAATTCATTCAGTGTTGCCCTTGGAAATTCATACATCAATACCGAAGAGGTAATGAAAAAATGGCAGAGTTAAGTGAAAAATGTCTGAAAGCTTGGGAAGGTTTTACTCCTGGTGCATGGCAGTCAGAAGTAAACACCCGTGATTTCATCCAGAAAAACTACACCCCTTACGAGGGTGATGAGTCCTTCCTGGCTGGCGAATCTGATGCTACAGCTAAGCTGTGGGAACAGGTTATGGAAGGCATCAAGGAAGAAAACCGCACTCATGCTCCTGTAGACTTTGATACTGACCTGCCGTCAACCATCACTTCTCATGATGCCGGCTATATCAACAAAGATCTGGAAAAGATCGTTGGTCTGCAGACTGAAAAACCATTGAAACGCGCTATCGTCGCTTTCGGTGGTATCAAAATGGTTGAAGGCTCTTGTGAAGTCTACGGTCGTAAACTAGACCCACAAGTTAAGAAAATCTTCACTGAATACCGTAAAACGCACAACCAGGGCGTATTTGATGTTTACACCAAAGACATCCTGAACTGTCGTAAATCTGGTGTTATCACCGGTTTGCCTGATGCGTATGGCCGTGGCCGTATCATCGGTGATTACCGTCGTGTAGCACTGTACGGTATTGACTTCCTGATGGCTGACAAACTGGCTCAGTTCAAATCTCTGCAAGCAAAAATGGAAGCTGGCGAAGATCTGGAAGCGACTATCCGTCTGCGTGAAGAAATCTCTGAACAACACCGTGCACTGAACCAGCTGAAAATCATGGCCGCTAAATACGGTTGCGATATCTCTGGTCCAGCAACTACAGCTCAAGAAGCGGTACAATGGACTTACTTCGGCTACCTGGGCGCAGTTAAGAGCCAGAACGGTGCTGCAATGTCTTTCGGCCGTACTGCAACTTTCCTGGACGTGTACTTTGAACGTGACATTCAGAAAGGTCTGTTGACTGAAGCTGACGCTCAGGAAATCATCGATCACCTGATCATGAAACTGCGTATGGTGCGTTTCCTGCGTACTCCTGAATACGACACACTGTTCTCTGGCGACCCAATTTGGGCAACAGAATCTCTGGGTGGTATGGGTGTTGACGGTCGTACTCTGGTAACTAAATCTTCTTTCCGTTACCTGAACACACTGTACACCATGGGCCCATCTCCAGAGCCAAACATGACCATTCTGTGGTCTGAAGACCTGCCAATGGGCTTCAAAAAATACTGCGCTAAAGTATCTATCGATACTTCCTCAGTTCAGTACGAAAACGATGACCTGATGCGTAACGATTTCAACAACGATGACTATGCTATCGCTTGTTGCGTATCACCAATGGTTATTGGTAAACAAATGCAGTTCTTCGGTGCCCGTGCAAACCTGGCAAAAACCATGCTGTACGCAATCAATGGCGGTATGGACGAAAAACTGAAAATTCAGATCGGTCCTAAAACTGAACCAGTTAAATCTGAATACCTGGATTACGACGATGTTATGGACCGTCTGGACCATTTCATGGAATGGCTGGCAACTCAATACGTCACAGCACTGAATATCATTCACTACATGCATGACAAATACAGCTACGAAGCGATTCAGCTGGCTCTGCACGACCGTGATGTTATCCGTACTATGGCTTGTGGTATCGCTGGTCTGTCTATCACTGCTGACTCTCTGTCTGCTATCAAATATGCGAAAGTTAAACCTATTCGTGACGAAGACGGCATCGCTGTTGACTTCGAAATCGAAGGTGAATACCCACAATTTGGTAACAACGATGAGCGCGTAGATAGCATCGCTTGTGATCTGGTTGAACGTTTCATGACTAAGATCCAACATCGCAAAACTTACCGTAATGCGATCCCAACTCAGTCAGTTCTGACCATTACTTCTAACGTAGTTTATGGTAAGAAAACTGGTAACACTCCAGATGGTCGTCGTTCAGGCGCGCCATTCGGACCAGGTGCTAACCCAATGCACGGCCGTGACCAGAAAGGTGCGGTAGCATCTCTGACTTCAGTTGCTAAACTGCCATTTGCTTACGCAAAAGACGGTATCTCTTATACCTTCTCTATCGTTCCAAATGCACTGGGTAAAGAAACTGATTCACAGAAAGCGAACCTGGTTGGTCTGATGGACGGTTACTTCCATCACGAAGCGAACATCGAAGGTGGTCAACACCTGAACGTGAACGTAATGAACCGCGAAATGCTGCTGGATGCGATGGAAAATCCTGAGAAATATCCTCAGCTGACTATCCGTGTATCTGGTTACGCAGTGCGTTTCAACTCACTGACTAAAGAACAACAGCAAGACGTTATTACTCGTACTTTCACACAGTCCATGTAATAAGCTTCGTTCTGTAAAAAACCCCGGCTGGCAACAGTCGGGGTTTTTTTATGGATTAATATCCAGCTTTGAACTATGTCTCCGTGCTCAGCGTATCAATCTGTAATAAAATGAACATTAATAAAGAAGTATTCTGGAGTTAACTATGACAATTAAAGGCCGTATTCATTCTATTGAAACTTGCGGAACAGTGGATGGCCCGGGGATCCGTTTCATCGCGTTTATGCAGGGCTGTTTGATGCGCTGTAAATATTGTCATAACCGTGACACCTGGGATACCGAAGGCGGTAAAGAAGTCACTGTCGATGAACTGATGAAAGATCTGCTGGCATATCGTCAGTATATGAAGTCATCCGGTGGTGGCGTTACCGCATCCGGTGGTGAAGCGACGCTACAAAAAGAATTTGTTACCGAGTGGTTCAAGGCCTGTAAAGCACAGGGCATTCATACCTGTCTGGACACTAACGGTTTTATCCGTCATTACGATGCTGAATTAGATGCATTACTGGATC